>Ga0315282_10000488_pt1 | contig 78360 bp, 52 predicted proteins | sample YL17G07_20_MG_FD_203693 | JGI IMG/M metagenome (GOLD analysis project Ga0315282, IMG submission 203693) | Sediment microbial communities from Yellowstone Lake, YNP, Wyoming, USA - YL17G07_20 | ecosystem: Environmental > Aquatic > Freshwater > Lake > Sediment | place: USA: Wyoming | collected... | reverse complement strand
GCGGGCCTCGAAAAAGAGAGCGCGGACCATGTGGCCCTCAAGACCGCCGCCGCCGCAAAGGTGGAAAGCCTCAAGGGCGCCTTGGGCGCGGCCCGGGCCTCGCTCGCGGGCATCCAGGCCGGGCTCGACGCCCTTAAAGCCCGCCGTGACGAGGCCGCGTATCACCTCCAGGCCCTTCGAAAAATCGAGGAAAAAGAGCGCGGCGAGGCGCGGGCGGACGAGATCCCCGGCGCCCTGGGCCTGCTGGCCGACCTCATCATGGCCGATCCCAAGGACGCTCCACTCTTCGACGTCTTCTGGAAAGAGGAAAGCCGCTCGAGCGTCGTCCCGGCCGAGGAATTCCTGAAGGGCGTGCCCGAGGGGCTCAAAGGAACCTACCTGCTCATCGCGGCCCAGGACAGGCCCTCCGTCGGCGACGACGTCCTCAACCTGCCCGAGGTCATCGGGCTCCTCAAGAGCCGGCTCGAGCCGCGCGACCGGATGAGGGGGAACCTGGGCCGGCTCGAGGACGCCGTCATCGTCCGCGCCGTCGGCGACGCCGTCCGGATCTGGCTCGATCATCCCGAGCTCAACTTTCTGACGCCCGCCGGCGACCTCCTTCTCTCCAACGGGCTCCTCAAGCTCGGCGACAAGCCGAGCGGTATGATCGCCCTGGCCTCCGAGGTCAGGAGGCTCGAGGGCGAGGCGGCGCGCATCGAGATGGAAATGGCCCCCCTGGCCGCGAGCCTCGAGGCCGCGGCCTCGGAAAAGGCCCGGCTCGAGCGCGATCTCGAAAGCGAGATCGAGAACGACGCCCGCCTCGAACGGACCGTCCAGGACCGCGAGAAGGAGCTCAAGTTCAGCCGGGCCGAGGGCGAGAGGATTCGGGCCTCCCGCGACGTCCTGGGCCGGGAGATCGAACTTCTGCGGACCGAAAAGGAAACCCTCAGCCGGTCCCTCGGCGAGCTCGGAGAAAAGGTCGTCACCCGGGAAGCCCAGGCCCGCTCCTCCAAGGAGACAATCGAGGAAAAGGAACGCCTGCTCGCCGGCAGCCTGGAAAACGTATCGGCCCTGGAACGGCGATTCTTCGAAACCAAGGCCGGTCTCGACCTCCTCCAGGAAAAGATGAACGGCCTGGCGGGCCAGATGGAGGCCACGGCGAAGCGCAAGGAAGCCGCCGGGGCCAAGATCAACCTCCTCGAAGAGGACGCCCGGCGAAGCGACGACGACAAGGTCCAGCTCAAGAACGACATCCAGGCCCTGCGCGAGAAGGCCAAGTCCCTCGCCGGGGAGCAGGCCGGCGCCGAGACCGTCCTCGAAACGACCGAGACCGGGCTCCGCGACGCCCGCCAGGAGCTCGACGAGCTCGAGGCGGCCATCCGGAAGACGCGCGAGGACGAGGAAGCGGCCAAGGACGAGCGCGTCAAGCATGAGATCCACAAAGCCGAGGTCGATCGCGATCTCGTCAACCTCGACGAGACCTGCTGGCAGGAGCTCAAGAAGACCCTGACCGAGCTCAGGACCGAGGCCGAGGCGGAAGCCGTGGGACGGGCGCAGGCCGCGACGGCCGCGACCGCGGAAGCGGAGATCGAGGAGGAGGAGGAAGAGGAAGCGCCCGAGGAGGAAACCGGGGAAGCCCCGGCGGAAGCGACGGCCGAAGCCGAGGCCGGGGCCGAAGGACAGGCCGAGAAGGCCGAAGTCCGGCCGGGAGCGGCCAAGCCCCGGCGCATGGCCAGGAAATTGCGGCCCATCGCCGAGATGGCCGACGAAGAGGTCGAGAAGGAGCTCGAGGACTCGCGCGAGAGCCTCAACCGCTACAAGGCCGTCAACCTGATGGCCGAGGAGGAATTCCTCGAGCAGAAGAAGCGCTACGATTTCCTTGTCCAGCAGCGCCAGGACCTGCGGGATTCGATCAAGGCCACGGAAGCGGCCATCGTCAAGATCGACGAGGAGAGCAAGGTCCAGTTCCTCAAGGCCCTGGAAGAGGTCAACAAGAACTTCCAGGATCTCTTCACGACCCTCTTCAAGGGCGGTAACGCCGAGGTCAAGCTTCTCGAGCCGGACAACCCGCTCGAAAGCGGCGTCGAGATCGTGGCCCAGCCGCCGGGAAAAAGGGTCCAGAACCTGAGCCTCCTGTCGGGCGGCGAGAAGTCGCTGACGAGCCTGGCTTTTCTTTTCTCCCTCTTCCGCTACCGGCCGTCCCCCTTCTGTTTCCTGGACGAGGTGGACGCGGCCCTGGACGACGTCAACCTGGCGCGCCTGCTCGACCTCCTGAAGAAGATCAAGCACCAGACGCAGTTCATGCTGATCACCCACAACTACAAGACGATGGAAGTCGCGGACTACATCTACGGCACGACGATGACCGAGCCCAATATGACCAAGCTGCTGTCCGTCAAGCTCGAGAAGAAGGGCGGCGGCGAGGCCTCGAATAACCAGCCGTAAGGCGGGCGCCCTCGCCCCCGGCGGAGCGTCCTCCGCTCGACCGAGACCGGCTGGAAGGAGGGCGTCATGTCGTTTTACGTCTGGATCATCCTGGCTTATCTCCTGGCTCTGACGGCCTTGAACTTCATCCGCTCGCGGCGGATCAAGAGCCAGGAGCAGTTCATGGTCGCCGGCCGGAGCCTCAAGTGGTACGTCATGGTCTTCACCCTGATCTGCACCTGGATCGGCTCGGGCACGTTCATCAGCGGCGCGGAGTTCGCCTCCAAGGCCGGCTTCTCGGCCCTGTGGCTGGCCGCCGGCGCGTGGGTGGGGATCATCCTCATCTATTTCCTCGCCGCCAAGATCCACACCTTCGGTCAGTACACGGTCGGCGACGTCCTCGAGGTCCGCTACGGGCCCGCGGCCCGGCTCTTCGGCGCCGTCGCCCTGGTCATGTCCTTCGTCTCCATCGTCTCCTACCAATTCGTGGCCGGGGGCTTCATCCTGAACGTCATCACCGACGGCCGGATCTCCGAGGCGACGGGGACGATCATCGCCGCCGTTTTCGTCATCCTCTTCACGACGCTCGGCGGCATGGTCGCCATCGCCTACACGGACCTGCCGAACGGCATCATCATCTGCCTGGCCTGCCTCCTGGCCGTGCCGTTCGTCGTCCTCGCCGCGGGCGGACTGCCGGCGGCCAAGGCGGCCCTGCCCTCGGGCTACTTCGCGGTCGTCAACAACCAGTTCGGCGCCCACCCCTGGCTCAAGGCGATCGGCTATTTCCTGTCGACGATGTTCCTGCTGCTGGGCGTCCAAAGCATGTATCAGAAATTCTACAGCGCCAAGTCTGCCCGGGACGCCAAGAAGGCCGTGGCCTGGTGGACGGTCGGGACGATCGTCGTCGAGACGATCGTCGTCGTCATCGCCGTCTTCGCCTACAGCAAGTTGCAGGGCCAGATCGACCTGAGCGTGCCCAAGGCGGGCGGCAAGGTTGTCCTCATGGCGGCCCGCCAGCTCGTCCCGGCGCCCGTCGGCGTCCTGCTCCTCGGCGCGGCCTGCGCCGTCGTCATCTCGACCGGCATGAACTACCTCCTCTCCCCCTCGACGACGCTCATGCGCGACATCTACCAGCGCTTTCTGAAGAAGGACGCCGATCCGAAGAAGATGGTCGCCCTGCAGAAAGTCCTGGTCGTCGCCATCGGCGTCGTGGCCTTCCTGCTCGCCACCCAGCTCAAGAGCGTCCTCGAGATGAGCTTCTTCGCCTACACCATCTACGGCGTCGCCATCACGCCCGCGCTCATCGCCGCCCTGGCCTGGAAGCGGGCCACCAAGGCGGGCGGCCTGGCTTCCATCATCTCGGGCACGGTCGTCTGCCTCGTCTTTTTCGTCCTGTCCAAGGTCCTCCCGGCGGCGCAGGCGCCGGACGGCGATCCGTGGGGCATCCCGCTGATCTACCCGGCTCTCATCGCCTCGCTCGCCGCCCTCATCATCGTCAGTCTGCTCACGCCGAAGCAGAAGCCGGAGGAGCTGGAGAAGTTTTTCCCGAAGAAAAACGGTTAGCGAATTGTGAAAAAGGATGGGTGGAGCCGAGGCCGGACGGTGATGCATCATGACAGGACCCATCAGACTTTGTGCAACGAGATGACGATGAAACCGGGCGTCGTTTTCGATGACCGTTACGCCGATCACGCGATGGGACCGGCGCACGTCGAGAGCCCGGAGCGCGTCCTCGTCCTGAACCGGATGCTCGCGGCGGAGCCGCCGGAACGGTTCCTGCGGATCGAGCCGCGGCCGGCCACCGAAACCGAGCTGTCTTGGATCCATGGGCAAGGCTACATCGACTTTCTCCGGACGACGGCCGGCCGGGACGCGGTCCTCATCGACGGCGACACCTCGACCGGCCCGAAGACCTTCGACACCGCCCTGCTCGCGGCCGGCGGCCTTCTCCGGGCCATCGACGTCGTCATGGAGGGTGAGGCTGCGGGCGCCTTCGCCCTGGTCCGCCCCCCCGGTCACCACGCCGAGGCCACGCGGGCCATGGGCTTCTGCTTTTTCAACAACACGGCCATCGGGGCCGAGTACCTCATCCGCCGGCACGGCCTCCGGCGCGTCCTCGTCGTCGATTTCGATCTCCACCACGGCAACGGCATCCAGCGGGCCTTTTATTCCCGCTCCGACGTCCTCTACTTTTCCGTCCACCAGGCTCCCCTCTTTCCGGGAACAGGCGCGCTCCGCGAAACGGGCGACGGACCGGGGAAAGGCTACAACCTCAACGTGCCCCTGAGGGCCGGCAAGGGGGACGCGGATTTCCTCCATGTCTTCCAGAAAATCCTCCGTCCCGTCGCGGCCGGATTCAGGCCGGAGTTCATCCTGGTGAGCGCCGGGTTCGACATCGCCGCCGGGGATCCGCTGGGCGGCATGACCGTCAGCCGCGAGGGTTTCGGCCTGCTCGCGGACTCGCTCGCGGCCATGGCGGCCGAATCCTGCCCGAACAGGTTGGCCTTCGTCCTGGAGGGCGGCTACAACCTTGCGGCGCTCCGGGACGGCGTTCTCGAGGTCCTGAACAGGCTCTCCGCCCCGGCCGCCTCCCCCCTGCCCGACCTGGAGATCTCCGAGGAAACGCGGCTTGAGCTCGGGCCGTGCTTCCAGGTCTTCCACGGCTACTGGGAACTCTGAAAAGCCCGCCTGTCCTCTCCAGAGAAAAGCGTCCCTTTTTAAGGACAAAAACCACGCTCGCCCGCCTGATCTCCAGGGGAGAGGTTTGGCATGTTTTTTGCTAATATATTTTGATTGTAAAGGAGATCAACCATGAAAAGAGCATTAGTTCTCGCAGCAGCTCTTATCCTGATCCTCCCGGCGGTCTGGTCCCAGGAGGTCCAACCGCAGCAGCAGCCTCCCGACCAGGCTCAAGGGACTCCTCAGCCGGCCCAACAGCCGCCGCAGGAGACAAAATATACGAACGACTCCGTCGCCCGGATGAGCTTTGTCGAGGGGAAAACCTTTGTCCAGCGCGCCTCCGACCTCGGTTTCGAGGAAGGCGTTCTGAATACGCCCGTCAGCGAGGGCGACCGCCTCGGCACGGCCGACGGCCGGATGGAAGTCCACTTCGGGCGGGGGAATTATCTCCGGCTCGACAACGACAGCAAGCTCGACATCTTGAACCTGCCCAAGAAGGGCGACGACATCACCCGCCTGCGCGTCTGGTCGGGCAGCGTCTACATCGTCGTGGGCAACCTGGCCAAGGAAAAGGGCATCGAGATCCATACGGCCGATTCGTCCTTCTACATCCTCGACAAGGGGATCTACCGGATCAACGTCCGTGAGAACAGGGACACCGAGATCCTCGTTTTCCGCGGTCTCATCGAGGCGGCGGGAGAGGGCGGCTCGACCCTGGTCAAGGCCGAGCAGAGGCTGGAAGTCGCCGAGGGCCGTTTCTCCGGCAAGCCGACCGGCTTCCGCGCCGTCGCCGACGACGACTTCGACCGGTTCAATCAGGAGAGGAATGACCAGGTCGGGCGGCAGTTCGCCAAGAAGAACCTGCCGGACGATCTCGAGGACTACGAGGCCGAGCTCGACAATAACGGCCGCTGGACCTACGTCGCCCCCTACGGCAACGTCTGGATCCCCTCCGACGTCGAGGAAGATTGGCGTCCGTACTGGAACGGGCGCTGGGTCTGGCTGGGCATGAGCGGCTGGACGTGGCTCCCCTACGAGTCCTGGGGCTGGGCGACCTTCCATTACGGCCGCTGGCACTGGGGCCTGGACCTCGGCTGGTACTGGATCCCCATGGCCATGTGGGGCCCGGGCTGGGTCGATTGGTGGTGGGACGACTTCTACTTCGGTTGGGCCCCCCTCAGCTACTGGGGATATCCCGGCATTCTCATGGGAGGTAATTACTACGGCGGATATTACGGCCGCTACTATCCCGGCGGATCGCGGGCCCTGACGGTCGTCCGCAGGGACCAGCTCCGGGCCGCCAACGTCTCGCGCGTGGCCGTGCGCGACACGGCGACCCTCGGCACGCTGTCGAGGATGAGCCTGTCGAACCGGACTCTGAACGTGCGGCCGGCCGGCAACAAGATCTCCGTCCAGACGATGAACGGCAACCGCGTGATGCTCCGCAAGGACTCGTCCTCGGGCGGCCTGGTCAATAACAGCGGCGCCGGCCGCGGCACGACGGGCTCCGTCGGCCGCGCGGCCGGACAGGGCGCGACGACCTCCACCGTCAAGCGGGAAGGCAATACCAAGGGCGGCTCGGCCGTCAGGAAAGAAGGCGGTTCGGATAAGTCTTCGTCGGGCAGGTCCTCCACCCAGTCCAAGGGCTCGGGAGGCGGAGCCCGCAGAATCCGGAAACAGGACAGCACCGGCGGATCATCCGTCGGCTCGCTCGGTTCCTACTCGAGCTCCGGCTCCTCCGTCTCGGCCGCCAGGACCGGCGAATCCAGGGCCGTCCGGACCTATCCGTCCTCATCGTCCATCACCCGGCCCTCCGGTTACGGGGACGGCGGCGCGTCGAGGTCCAGGTCTTTCCTGGGCGGTTCTTCGAGCAGATCGTCGTCGGGCAGGACCTCCTCTTCCGGATCGAGATCATCGGTCCGGTCGGGAGGCTCATCGTCGGGCCGGTCGTCTTCGGGGCGGAGCTCCTCGTCCGGCAGATCGTCGGGCTCGTCCCACAGCTCAGGCTCGCGGAGCGGAGGCGGATCAAGAAGGAAGTAAGTGACCCCTTTCCCATACCGGGGGGCGTCCCTTTCTTTAGAGCCGGTTTGACAGGGACGTCCCCTTTCTTTTATCAGTGCTCTTCGCTGGACTTCTGCGAAGAATAATAATCCAGGCACCTCATGTGGTCGACGTTCGTGCAGAAGCGGCTGGGCAGGAGGTCCGGGACGTCGAAGAAGACTTCGCGGAAGGGATAGAGACAGGACGGGGTCGCCAGGAGTCCCGTCTTCTTGTCGATCTCCAGGAACACCAGGTTCGGCGGCACCTCGAAATCCTCGGCCGGAGCGTCGGGGCCGGCGGCTTCGAGCGCCTTCCTCTTGTCGGCGATGACCCGGCCGAAAAAGTCCTGCCAGACCGGCAGGGCGGCCGCGGCGCCCGTCTGCCGCTCTCCCAGCGTGACCTGCTTGTCGTTGCCGACCCAGACCCCGGCGCAGAGCGTCGGGGAGAAGCCGATGAACCAGGCGTCGGAATACTTGTCCGTGGTGCCCGTTTTGCCGGCCAGGGGCCAGTTGAGGACGCTGGCCGCGGCGCCCGTTCCCTCCTTGATGATGCCCTGCATGATGTAGGTCATGACGTAGGCCGTCTGGGGGGAAATGACTTCCTCGGATTCCGGCTGGTTTTCCTCGAGCACGTTGCCGTCCTTGTCCTCGATGCGGACGATGAAGTAGGGCTTGACCCTGACGCCCTTGTTCGGGTAGACCGAGTAGCCGGAGACGAGCTCGGACAGGGTGATTTCGAAGACCCCCAGGCTAAGGGCCAGGTAGGGGTAGACAGGCGAGGTGATGCCGAAGCGCCGGCAGTAGTCGACGCCGACCTGGGGGGAGATGTAGTCCAGGAGGCGGGCCGTGACGACGTTCCGCGAATCCTCGAGGCCGGTGCGGAGGGTCACCGCTCCCCTGTACTGGCGGTCATAGTTTTTCGGCGACCAGGGCTCGCCGTTCCAGCGGTCGATGAAGGTCGTCGGCTCGTCGACGATCAGGCTCGCCGCGTTGTAGCCGTTCTCGATTGCGGCCGTGTAGATGAAGGGCTTGATGGCCGAGCCGGTCTGGCGCGGCGCCTGGACGGCCCGGTTGAACTGGCTCGCCCGGAACGAATACCCGCCGACCATGGCCTTGATTTGGCCGGTCTGGGGCTCAACGGCCAGGAATCCGCCGTTGCGGATCGGATGCTGATCGAGGGAGACACGGGCTTCCTTCGCCGCCTCGTCGACGGCGTTGATCCGGACCTGGATGACGTCGCCGCGCTTGATGAGGGTGTCGAGGAAGCCGGCCTTGGCCCAGGAGATGTCCTTGTTGGTCATCCGGCCCGTGAAGTTCTTGACCCGGACGGAGGCTTCCGTCCGGCCGGCCGCCAGAACGACGGCATCGTAAACCTCGCCGGGCTCGAGGCTCCGGTTGTCCCAGCTGAGGAGCCACTGCGCCTCGAGGTCGGCCTGCGGCCTGACGGCGAGGTTCTTCCGGGCCTCGGGGGAGGCCGCGAGCAGGTTGGGCTTGTCCGCCCGCCAGCCGTTTTTCTGATTCTCGACGTCCCGGAGGCCTTTCCGCAGGGCGGATTCGGCGTATTTCTGCATGACGGGATCGAGCGTCGTGTAGATCTTGAGCCCGCCGCTGTAGAGGGCGCTCGTCCCGTAGTTCCTTTCGACGTACTTGCGGACCTCTTCGAAGAAGTAGGCCGCGAACTCGTCGCTCGTCTGCCGCAGCGGCAGGACGTTCAAGGGGGTCTTCTTGGCGGCCTCGGCCTGCTCCCGGCTGATGTACTTCTGCTCCGCCAGCCGGTTGATGACGTGGTTGCGGCGCTCGAGGGTGACCTTGGGATTGTCGTAGGGCGAATAGCGCGACGGTCTCTGGAAGATGCCGGCGATCATGGCCGCTTCCTCCAGGCTGAGGGCCTTGGCGCTCTTGCCGAAAAACAGGTTGGCGGCCGATTCGACGCCCCAGGTCCCGTGGCCGAGGTAAAAATGATTGCAGTAGATCTCGAGGATCCGCCGCTTGGAGTACTGTCTCTCGATCTCGCGGGCCAGGAACATCTCCTTGAGCTTGCGGCGGAGGCTGACGTCCCGGTGCAGGAACAGGTCGCGCGCCAGCTGTTGGGTGATCGTGCTCGCTCCCTGGGGACGCCGGCCCGTCGGGATCCTCATGATGTCGTCCCTGACGGCCCGCAGGATGCCCCGGTAGTCGATGCCGGAGTGGCTGAAGAAGCGCTCGTCCTCGGTCGCGATGATGGCCTTGATCAGGATGTCGGGGATGTCGTCGTAGCCGACCTCGATGCGCCTCTGCTCGGCGAACTCCTTGATGGGCTCGCCGGCGGCCGAGTACAGCGTCGAGATGATCTTCGGCTTGAAGTTTTCAAGCTCGGAGATCGAAGGCAGGTTGTCCTTGATGGCGTAATAGGCGCCGAAGCCCGCCCCCAGGCCGAGGGCGACGCCGGCGGCCGCGAGGATGAAGAGGCCGCGCAGGAAATCGCGCTTGTTGAACCTTCGGATCTGAAGCTTGAGAGACGGAATGGGCATGACGTTCAAGAATCAATGATAGCAAATCGGCCGCGAAAAGACAAAATCTAAGGCAGAAGCTTCTCGACGCGGGCCCAGATGGCCCGGCCGACCGCTCTCCGGTCGCCGCGCCCGTCCAGGTGGACGAAGCGGGGGCCGCGGAAGCCCCAGAAGATCTCCCGCACCCGGGCCAGGTAGTCCTCGCGCTCGAAGAGCTCGTCGCGCGTCTTGCGGCCGGCGATCCGGGCCAGCCCGGCCCCGGCCTCGACGTCGAGGACGATGACCAGGTCGGGCCGCACGGCGAAGGACTCGTTCAGCCGCCGGATCCGCCGCGGGTCGATCCCCTTGGCGCCCTGGTAGGCGATGGTCGAGAAGTAGTAGCGGTCCAGAACGACGATCTTCCCTTTTGCCAGGGCCGGCCGCAGGTTCCGCTCGACGTTCTCCCGCCTGTCCTTGAGGAAGAGAGCGAGTTCCTCCTCGGGCGTCAGGGACCCGTTGCGGACGGCCTTCCGCTTGATCTCCCGGCCCCATTTCCCCCTGGTAGGCTCGCGGAAAAAGGCGGCTTCCCAGCCCCGGCGCCGGAGGCGCCTCAGAAGCGTCCGGGCCTGGGTCGTCTTGCCCGAGCCGTCGATGCCTTCGAGGACGATGAGGATGCCTTGGCGGAGTCTCATGGGCGTTGGAAAATCATCTTAGCCTCATCCCCCAGGGAATGCAACCTTCCGGCCGCCGGCCGAGTTAGGACAGGGTCGGGAAATTGAAATTCCCAGGCTGATATGGTACTTTAAGTTGCAGATATCCCGGAGGTTTTTAACATGAAAAAATATGGTTGGGTCGCAATATCGGCTTTTCTTTTGGGCGTGCTCGTCGCGGGCTATTTCTTCGTCTATCTCCCCGAAAAGAACGAACCGCAGGCCGCCGTCTTCGACAAGACTTCGTCGGGCGCTCCGTCGTCGAACCTGTTCGCCTCCGCTCCCCAGGAGGCCAAGGCCACCCTCGATTTCGTGACCATCTCGGAAAAGGTCGGCCCGGCAGTCGTCAAGATCGACGCCCAGCGCAAGGAGAAGGTGGCCAACCCCTTCGGCATGGACGAGGGCGGCCCCTTCGACGATTTCTGGGATCGCTTTTTCGGCCAGCAGAAGCCCCGCCAGCAGCAGGAGCAGGAGGTCGTCGCCCAGGGCACGGGCTTCTTCATCAGCTCCGACGGCTACATCCTGACCAACAACCATATCGTCGAGAAGGCCGAGAAGGTCACCGTCAACACCGTCCAGGGCAAGGAATATGACGCCAAGATCGTCGGCACGGACTCCCTGACGGACATCGCCCTCCTCAAGATCGACGCCAAGGACGTGCCCTTCGCCGAGCTCGGCGATTCCGCCCAGGTGAAGGTCGGCGAATGGGTCCTGGCCATCGGCAACCCCTACGGCCTCGACCACACCGTCACGGCCGGCATCATCAGCGCCAAGGGCCGCGAGATCGACCCGACCGACAGCTCGACCTACCAGGACTTCATCCAGACCGACGCCGCCATCAACCGCGGCAACTCCGGCGGCCCGCTCATCAACATGAGGGGAGAGGTCATCGGCATCACTTCGAACATCTTCACGCCGACCGGCGGCAACATCGGCATCGGCTTCGCCATCCCCTCCAACATGGCCAAGAAGGTCGTCGTCCAGCTCAAGGAGAAGGGCCGCGTGGCTCGGGGGCGCCTAGGCGTTACCGTCCAGGACATCTCCGACGGCATGATGAAGCAGCTCAAGCTCGCGTCGAAGGCCGGGGCCATCATCTCCAACGTCGAACGCGACTCCCCCGCCGAGAAGGCCGGCCTCAAGCCGTATGACGTCGTCACCGCCATCAACGGGCAGCCCGTCAAGAACAGGAGCGACCTCCGCATGAAGATCGCCGACGTCAAACCCGGCCAGAAGGCCGTCATGACCTGCATCCGGGACGGCAAGGAGATCACCCTGACGGCCGTCGTCGAGGACCTCGAGCAGGCCACCGAGAAGGGCCATCTCGCCGCGCCCGACAAGAACATCGGCCTCACCCTCCAGGCGCTGACGCCGGCACTGGCCCGCCGCTACAACCTGCGCACGACCGAGGGCCTGCTGATCACCGACGTCGAGCAGTTCAGCGAGGCGTACCGCAAGGGTCTCGAGCCCGGCATGATCATCCTCGAGGTCAACCGGAACAGGATTACGACCGTCGGGCAGTTCGAGGACATCCTGAAGAAGACCGCGGCCGGCGACGAGATCATCCTCCTGGTCCGGATCGAATCGGACAACAGGGTCCAGGACGGCATCTACACGCTCAAGGTCAAATAATGAAGTTCACCAAGCTCCACGGGCTTGGCAACGATTTTCTCGTTGTCCGCCCGGACGGGGAGCTCGACGCGTCGCGGGCCGGCGAACTGGCCCGCCGGATATGCGAGCGCCATACCGGCGTCGGCGCCGACGGGATCGTCCTCGTCGGCCTGAAGGATCCCGCCGGGAAGACGGCCGCCTTCCGCGTCTACAACCCCGACGGCAGCGAGGCGGAGATGTGCGGAAACGGCCTCCGCTGCGCCATGGCCTTTCTCGTCCATGAAGGGAAAGTTTCCGTTTCCTCGGGCCCCGTCGTCTTCGATACCGCCGCCGGGCGGCGCGTCTGCGAGGTCAAGAACAAATCCGGCCTGGCCTACGAGATCCGGACCGACATGGGGACGCCACGCTTCGGGTCGGCCGATATCCCCTTCGACGACGGCCAGGTCCACGAGAAGCTCGTCGATCACCCCCTGATCATCGGCGACAAGAGATACGGCATCACCTGCGTTTCGATGGGCAACCCGCACTGCGACGTCTTCGTCGACCACTTCCCGGCCAGGGTCGAATGGCACGCGACCGGCCGCGAGATCGAGGTCCATCCCTTCTTCCCCAACCGGACCAACGTCGAATTCATCCACGTCCTCAACCGCGGCGAGATCGAGGTCCTGTTCTGGGAGCGCGGGGTCGGCGAAACGCTGGCCTCGGGGACCGGCTCCTCGGCCGCGGCCGTCGCTTCCATGCTCAGGGGCCTGACGGACCGGACGGTCAAGGTTCGCACCAACCTGGGATCGCTGACCGTCGATTGGAGCTCGGACGGAACGGTTTTCCAGACGGGCCCGGCCGAGGTCGTCTGCGAAGGGGACTACCTCGGCTGATAACTCACCTGAAGTGCTCGTAGCCCCTGATCTTCAAGGGGCGCTTCCGGCCGGCGGCGTCGACCGCCATGATCCTCTTCCCCGCCGTGATGCGGCCGATTTCCGTGAGCTTGAAGCGCCCGGCGAGCTTGCGCACGCGCGCGGCGTTCCGCGGCCGGACGGTGAAGAGAAGCTCGAAGTCCTCTCCCCCGTCGAGCGCCAGAGGCAGAGGATCCTCCGCGAACCGGCGCAGGGCGGCGGAAAGAGGGACGCGGGCCAGGTCGATCTCGGCCCCGGCTCCGCTCTCTTCGCAGATGTGAGCCAGGTCCACCGACAGGCCGTCCGAGACGTCGATCATGGCGGCGGCGAGCTTCCTCCGGGCGAGCAGGGCGCCCAGCTCGAGCCGCGGCGCGGGATCCAGGAATTTCCTGAGGAGAGGCCCCGCGATGCGGTCTTTTCCCGGGCGGCCCGCCTTCTCGATAATTCTCAGGCCGGCGGCCGCGTCGCCGAGCGTCCCCGACACGAAGACCAGGTCTCCCGCCCTCGCCCCGCTTCTCCGCACGAACGTCTCCGCTTCCCCCGTCACGGTCACCGAGATCATGATCTTGCGGGCCTCGGAGATGTCCCCGCCGACCAGCGAGACTCCGGCCGCCCGCGCCGCCCCGCGGAAGCCGTCCAGGAACGCCAGGAGCCATTTCGCATCCGTCTCCACGGGCAGGGCCAAGCCGAGGAGGGCGTGAAGCGGCCGGCCGCCCATGGCCGCGATATCGCTCAGGTTGACGTTGAGCGCCTTGCGGCCGAGCAGGCGCGGCGGGCAAAGGGCCGGGCGGAAATCATAATCCTCGACGAGGAGGTCCTTAGTCAGGAGCAGGTTTTTCGGGCCGCGGACGACGGCCGTGTCGTCGCCGATCCCGAGCCTGACATCCCCCCTTCCCCGCCCGTCCAGACGGCGCCGGATGATCTGGATGACGCGCCTCTCGCCGAGGTCTTTCAGTTTCACCGAGTCTTCTTGGCGGCCTTGGCCTTCTTCGCCGCCTTGGGCGCCTTTATCGCTTTTCCGACTTTCCTCTCCAGCGCGTTGGCGAGGACTTCCTTGACGTCCTCGACGTAGATGAATTTCATGTCGCGGATGACCTTCTTCGGGATCTCGATGAGGTCCTTCTTGTTGGCCGCGGGCATGATCATCGTCTTGACGCCGGCCCGCTGGGCGGCCAGGACTTTCTCCTTGACGCCGCCGACGGGCAGGACATTGCCGCGCAGGGTGATCTCGCCCGTCATGGCGACGTCCCAGCGGACCTTGTTGTTCGTGAAGACCGAGATGAGGGACGTGGCCATCGTCACCCCGGCCGAGGGCCCGTCCTTGGGAATGGCGCCTTCGGGGATGTGGATGTGGAAGTCGTTCTGGAAGAACATCCGGCTGTCGATGCCGAACTCGGCGGCGTGCGTCCTGGCGTAGCTCATGGCCGCCTGGGCGGACTCCTTCATGACGTCGCCGAGGGAGCCGGTCAGGGAGAGGTTCCCCTTGCCCGGCATCTTGGTCGCCTCGACGAACAGGATCTCTCCGCCGACGGCCGTCCAGGCGACGCCCGTGGCCACGCCGATCTGGTCCTTGTGGAGGAGCTGGTCCTTGAAGACCTTGGGCGGGCCGAGGTAGGGTTCGATGCTCTGGGCCGTGACGAGAGTCCGGCCTTTCCGGCCCTCGGCCACCTTCCGCGCGACCTTGCGGCAGACCGAGGCGATCTCCCGTTCGAGGTTCCGGACGCCGGCCTCGCGCGTGTAGAGGGAGATGATCTTCTTCAGGGCGCCGTCGGTGATGTGGATGACCTTGCCGCTCAGGGCGTTCTCGGCTACCTGCTTGGGGATCAGGTGGCGGACGGCGATCTGGAGCTTTTCCTCCTCCGTGTACCCGGGCAGCTCCAGGACCTCCATCCGGTCGCGGAAGGCCGGCTGGATGGTGTCGAGGAGGTTGGCCGTCGTGATGAACAGGACCTTGGACAGGTCGTAGGGCACGCCGAGGTAGTGGTCGCGGAACTGGTTGTTCTGCTCCGGATCCAGGACCTCGAGGAGGGCCGACGACGGATCGCCCCGGAAATCGGCGCCGATCTTGTCCACCTCGTCCATCATGAAGACGGGGTTCTCGGAGCCGGCCCGCCGGATGCTCTGGATGATGCGGCCGGGCATGGCGCCGACGTACGTCCGGCGGTGGCCCCGGATCTCGGCCTCGTCGTGGACGCCGCCGAGCGAGATGCGGACGAACTTGCGGCCCAGGGCCCGGGCGATGGACCGGCCGAGCGAGGTCTTGCCCACGCCGGGCGGCCCGACGAAGCACAGGATGGGTCCCTTGATCGTCTTGGACAGCTTGCGGACGCCCAGGTACTCGAGGATCCGCTCCTTGACCTTCTGCAGGCCGTAGTGGTCGTCGTCGAGGATCTTCTTGGCCTTGTGGAGGTCGAGGTTGTCGACCGTCGCCTTGTTCCAGGGCAGGGCGAACATTGTGTCGAGATAGGTCCGGACGACGGCCGTCTCGGCGGACTCCGGGTGCATCTGGACCAGGCGGCTGATCTGCTTCTCGAGCTCCTCCTTGACCTCGTCGCTGACCTTGATCTTGCGGAGCTTGTCCTGATAGATCTTGAGCTCTTCCTGGATTTCCGTCCCCTCGCCGAGCTCCTTCTGGATGGCCTTCATCTGCTGGCGCAGGAAGTACTGCTTCTGGAGCTTGTCCATCTCGCCCTTGGCCTCGGTCGAGATCTTGGACTGGACGTCGAGGAGCTCGAGCTCGCGCGTCAGGAGCTCGTAGACCTTTTTCACCCTCTGCATGGGGTCGACGATCTCCAGGATGTCCTGGGCCTCCTGGACCTTGAGCTCGAGGTTCGAGGCGGTCAGGTCGGCCAGGCGGCCAGGCTCGTCGACGTTGGAGGCGATGATGAGGACCTCCGGCGCGATGGCCTTGCCGAGGGACGTCGCCCGCTCGAGGCCCGAGCGGACGTTGCGGATCATGGCCTCGCTCTCCAGCGTCTTCTCGGCCTTCTCCGGCTCGTTGACGACCGAGATGTCGGCGTTGATGAACGGGCCGTCGTCTTCGAAGGACTCGACGCGGGCCCGGATCAGGCCCTGGGCCAGGATGCGGACGCGGCCGTCCGGGAGCTTCAGCATGCGCATGATCAGGGCCACCGTGCCCATGTCGTAGACGTCCTCCCGCTTGGGGTCCTCGATCTCCATGTCCTTCTGGGTCAGGAGGAGGATCATGCGGTTGGTCGACAGGGACTGGTCGATGGCGTTCTTCGACTTCTCCCGCCCGACGAACAGGGGGGCGATCATGTAGGGGAAAATGACGATGTCCCGCAGGAGCAGGACGGGCAGTTTGGTCGGGATGTGCAGTTTCTGGCTCTGCTCCTCGAGGAGCCCGTCGAACGGCTCGCCGTTCTTGTTATCGACTTGCGCCATGAGCGATCTCCATTCCTATTCTTCGTGTTCTTCGTGCCGGCGGTTCCGGATATCCACGTCCCGCGTCTTCCGCGGCGGCTTGCCCAGGACGATGGTCAGGATGCCGTTCTCGAACGAGGCGTAGGCCTTGTCCGGATCGACCGCCCCCGGCACCGCCACGTCCCGCCGGAAGGCGCCGAAGCCCCGCTCCAGCCTGAGGTAGCGGGCGCCGTCGTGGCCGACGAACTCGCGCTTCACGCCGCGGACCTCCACCCGGCCCGCGTAGAGGAGAATCTTGACGTCCTTCTCCTGGACGCCGGGAAGCTCCATCTCGAGAATGATCTCCTTCTCGTTCTCGTAGATGTCCACGGCCGGGGCCATGAGCTCGCCGGGCTCCGGGACGCGCGACCGTTCCCTGGGGCCGGCGGAGGCGGTCTTCCGGACCTCGGTTTCCGTTTTCCGGATGCGGGAAACGGGCTTGATGCGGCGGATCATCTGAGGAAGCGGTCTATTTGTCCGTCATGAGGTTGTCGAGTTCCTGCTTGAACTCGGCCACGTCCTGGAATTCCCGGTAGACCGAGGCGAACCTCACGTACGCGACCTTGTCCAGGGCCCTGAGCCTGTCCATGACCAGCTGCCCGACCTCCGCGACGCCGATCTCCTTGTCGGGCCTTTCCTGGAGCATGGACTCGATCTCTTCCACGATCTCCTCGAGCTGGTTGATCTGGATGGGCCGCTTTTCGCAGGCCTTCATCATGCCCCGGAGGAGCTTCTGGCTGTCGTAGGGCTGGCGCGTGCCGTCCTTCTTGACCACCATGTAGGGGATCTCTTCGATCTTCTCGTAGGTCGTGAACCGGCGCTTGCAGGAGAGGCACTCCCGGCGCCGGCGGATGGACAGACCCTTCTTGCTCTCCCGGGAGTCGATGACCTTGCTTTCGAGAAAGCCGCAGAAAGGACATCTCATGTTTTCTTGCTCTCTCCCATCTTTTTGAGCTCGAAGAGGGACAACCCTTCTTTGGCTAATATAACATAACCCAGGGCGCAAGTCACCAGGACCTGGATGGCGTGCATGACCAGGGTCATGCCGACGGCCAGGTTGGCGTCCACGTGGAGGAGGGTGACCATGCCGACCTTGCTGAAGTAGTCGAATCCGCCGGCCATACCAGGGGTGGGGATGGACGCCCCGACCATGGTCATGAAGACGTAGGGGACGATCAGGAAATACGGGACATGGACGTGGAAGGCGAACATCAGGATCCAGTAGTAGAGGACGATGCCCAGCCAGACGACGAACGACAGGAGGGTGTAGATCAGGAGATTGCCGGGGGAATGGAAGAACTTCAGGCCGTCGATGAACTCGTGGACGAGCTGGAGAGCCCCCCGCCGGAAGCGCTCGGGCAGCCATTTCAGGAAGAAGCCGATGACTTTCAGGGCCTTCTCCCGGAAAAAATAGAGGACGGCGATGATCAAGAGGACGGCCGTGGCGGCGGAGATCCCGATGATGCCCCAGAACTTCAGCCGGTGGTAGGCCTCCGGCGTGATGTCGAAGAGCCCGGGGAACATGGGGCGCGCCAGGAGGAAGAGGCCGACGAACAGGCACATGGTGAAGATGTCGAAGATGCGCTCGACGACGACCGTGCCGATGGCGTAGCCCGGCCGGATGCCCTCCTTGCGGGCCACGTAGAGCGGCTTGACCACCTCGCCGATGCGGCCGGGGAAGACGAAGGTGATGGTGAAGCCGACGGCGTTGCCCGCGACCAAGGGGAAATAGCGGACGTTCTTCTTCTCATGGATGAGGAGGTAGCGCCAGCGGAGGCCCCGGGTGAAGAAATGGACCGCGGCAAAGGGGAAAAGCAGGAGAAACAAGGGAATATTGACGCCCTCGACGTAGCCCACGACGTCGCCCCAATTGACGCTCCGGGCGAAGAAATATACGAAGACGGCCGTCAGGAGGGCGACGATCAGGATCTTCAGGACGCGCTTCTTCATGTGTTGGCGCCCATCTTATCACGAACGGCCCGGGGGCTCAACGGGGGGAGGCTCGTCCTCGTGCGTCGGCGCTCAAGCCCGCCCGCCCTCCTGGTGCGCTCGACGCACAAGGACTTCGCCTCTAGCTCCCGCTGCCCATGATTCCTATCTTGAGGATAAGGGGATTGCCCCCCGCCATGGAGACTGTTTCCTCCGCGCTTAATTCTTATTTACGGGCTTGAAATCCGCCGGGAATTTCTTTAATATAGTGGTCCCTGCTGGGAAGTCGTCCAACGGCAGGACTCATGACTCTGGATCATGCAATCAAGGTTCGAATCCTTGCTTCCCAGCCAACTTCCCTTCCCCGTTTCCCCCTGATAACATACGCGCAGCTGTGACGCGGCCGGAGAGCCGGCAACAGCCGTGGAGTTGGATGCCGATGCGTTGAGTTGAAAAATCGGCAGGAATCGACTAAATTTGAAGCAAGGGGAATGATCCCATCGATCATCATGGGTACCATCTCGGACAAAACGACAGAAAGAATCAAGGAGGCAGGATGAAAAAAGCGGCTTTGTTGGTTCTTTTGGGACTTATCTCGGTTTTTGTGGTCGACTGCATGATCATGTCCCATCCGACCATGGGCCCTCCCCCGCCCAGAGAAGAAAGGATGGCTGGCCAACCGGGACCAGGCCACGTTTGGATCAGCGGCTACTGGCGATGGTCGGGGGCAGGCTATTCCTGGCGTTCAGGGCACTGGGTCAAAGCCAAGCAGGGCAAGACCTGGGCGCCCGGCCGATGGGAACAGAAGGGACGGAAATGGGTCTGGCGGGACGGCCAGTGGAGATAGATCCAGAGCGAGCATAGAGATCGGCTTCTCCCGGCCTGGCCCCCATGCCTTTGCTAGTATTTACCCGATCGCCAGAATAGAGAATCAGTCTGGAGAGAAAGTTGGGAGAGAAGCAACGGGGTCAATGCGACACGGTCCATATCGCCGTGGCTCCGCCGAAACCTCTCAGTGCGGAGCTTTTGAAGAAGGTCGCCTCCCTCCTCGGCAAGGAAATCGTCGATACGCGCCTCTTGCTCGCCGGAGAGATCCCCAGAATCATGGTCTCCTACCCCGACGCCGACGCAGCGGAGTCAATGGCTCAGAGAATGAGGGATGCTGGACTTTTGGCCTTCATCGTCAAGGATTCCGAACTTCGAAACCGCCCGGCCGGCTTCAGAGCGCACACTGCGAGATCCCGAGAAAGAGAAGTGATATTCGAGGATAGGCTTGGCGGGGAGGTCAGAGTCGGGGCAAGCGACGCAACCCTGATAATCAGGGGAAGGATGCAGAGCGATGCGCAGGAAAAGACCTCAACCACAAAACTGAAGCTCAACGTGGTGGCGACGGTGCTGACAGGCGGCATTCCGATCGTGCGCCGGGTCGCCAAAAGAAGCGCCAAAGAGTCGTTCCAGGCCGAGGACTTTGTGAAGATCTACGACAGGATGTCCTCTGATCCCCGCGTGGAAATATTTCAGAACCACGTTGACTACAACTTCCTGGGCCCCGCGCTGACCCCGTCCGCCGCGGAAAACTTCAACATCGCCGTCGCAAAACTCCGAGAGTGGTTTCCGTTGGCAATCTTCGATGAGCGATTGACCGGACGCCATAAGACCGATATGCCAGCCTCCGGACCCACGGAGGCGCTGGATATCAACTGCAAATTGATCTACTTGTGCCATTTGGCCATTGAGCGAAGGGGACGCCAGTGATTGGCCTGCCGGGCCCACGGGTAGTCTGGGCTCGGCATCCAACTCCCCCCTCCCCCGCTTACCCCTGATAATTCCGCGATCGCCTTCTGAATCAGCACGGCTCTCTTTCTTCGGCGAAGGATGGACACGAGGGCGACTCTCCATGCATAATGATGCCCGACCGCACCCGAGGAGATTGGGAGGACAGACCAATGAGTCTTTCGCGACGCGATTTCATCGGACGTTCACTCTCGGCCGCCGTTTACGGGGCCGTTGTTCCGCCGGACCGGAAATCCGGGATTCACCCTCAAACTCCCGCAGAGGACAAAAATCCCGGAACGCCGCCTCCCTCCTTCGCCTTCGAGACCTACGCGGCGAACTCGATCAACTACCTGGAGCGCCTCGTCGACGCCGAAGGGCTTCCGTATTTCAACGTCTTCTGGACCCGGCCCGCCGAAGCGGCGCACGACTGGCCGGATTTCGGCGACGTGATGAGCCGGCAGTGGCAGGGCGCCGTCATGCTCAGGCGGATGACCGGCAGGACGGTCGCCACCGAGAAGATTTGGCGCCGCAAGTGCCTCTCGTTGATCGACGCCTCCGACGGACTGCTCCATCGTCCCGCCACTTCTTACTGCAAGCCCGGCCCGGATTGGGGAGACGCCTCGTTGACCCTTTATGCCCTGGTCACGGCCGCCGTGGACGCCGGGGATGACGCGGCGCGGCGGGCGGCCGTCAAAATGTCCGAGACGATGCTCGCCGGCCTGCGCTCCGAACGTTTCACGGGAGACGGCTTCGCCATCAAGGGCCTGATGGTCGCCGCCCGCCTGCTCAAGTGCGAGGCGGCTCTGGAGGCGGCCCGCATCCTCGTTGATCGCTGCATCGTCCGGGGCCGCACGTTCACGCCCGACAACACCTTCGGCCCGTCGGGACACATGCACGGAAACCTGAGGACGATGACCGGCGCGGCCGACTACGCGCTGGCGGCCGGGGACCCGGTCCTTTTCAGCCGCATGGAAGCTCTTTATCGCTACGTCAAGTCGACCGGCGCCGACTTCGGTTTTCTGCCGGAAGTGATCGGGCGGAAGGGCGATATCATCGCCTGCGAGACGTGCGCGCTGATGGATTTCGCCGGCATCGGAGTGACGCTCGCCAATCACGGCCATCCGGAATACTGGGCCGACATGGAGCGCCTGGCCAGAAATCATTACGTCGAAAGCCAGGTGCGCGACGCCTCCTCCTGGCTGGAGTCCGACGATTCCAAGCCGGATACGGCGCAATTCACCTTCCGCGACATCGGCGGGCGCATCGCCGGCGCCTGGGCGGGCTGGAGCTCGCCCAATCACATTCTGGCCTGCCGCGAGACCTTGAACGCCCATTGGGGCGGCCCCGAGCTGAAGAATAAAACGCGCGCCCTCCAGAACTGCTGCGGCGGCTCGGGCGTCCACGGGCTTTTCACGCTGTGGAAGAACGCCTCGCGGTTCGACGCCGGCACATTGTCCGTGAACATGCACATCGACAAGAAGCTGCCGGAGGCGGAAATCCGCTGCGAACAGCCTTATCGCGGCCGGCTGCGGATCACCCTGGCGAAGGACTGCGCCGTCAAGGTCCGCATCCCGGATTTCACGTCCGCCGCCGAGATGCGCGTCCAGGTGAACGGCGCGGAGCTCCCGAACGCCGCGAATCCGGGGACCGGAAATCCCGCCGTCGCCCAGGCCGGCCGGACATTTGATCCGCCGCGCCCGTTTGGGGACTATCTGGAGATGGCGCAATTGCGCGCCGGAGACCGTATCGAAGTGGCCTATCCCCTGCCCGTCAGGACCGAGGACGTGGCCGTGGGCAATCCGGCCTTCCGGCAATGGCGGTACCGGGTGACCTGGAAGGGCGACACCGTGGTCCGCATGGAGCCGCAGGGGAACGACGCGAAATCCGCCTACTCCGATTTCGAAAAGGCCCAGACGGAGGTCTTTTACGGCCAGGACGGCCCCGGACGTCTCTACCAGCGCGAGGGAATGCTCAAGGACGTCCAACCCGCGGACACGAAGCTCCATCCGGATGACGGTGGGTTGGACTTCTGGAAAATCGGCTAGCGCGCCGCGCGGCATCGATTTCGCCCTGACGATGGCGGATCGGCGGCCGTGAGTGAAAGGTAGAATAGAAAATGATCAAACGCGTTCCGATCCTTTTTTCACTCGGCGGAGGAATTCTGACGTTGCTTGTTCTTGTCGGCGCGGAGAAGAGCGAGGGGTCCGCCTTTCCAATTGCGATGGGAAAAGCGGGCGGAGCCCAGGCTCCCGTCGAGATCACGTATCTCAGTAATTGCGGCTTCCTTGTCGTCCACGGCCGGAGAAAAGTGCTGTTCGATATCGAGGGACTCAAGGAAAGCGTCCGATTGGGCTTCCCCGAAGCCCCCCAGCGCGAGGCCCTCGGTTTGATCTTGGACTCAAAGCCTCCCTTCGACGGGGCGAACCTTGTTTTCCTTTCCCATGCCCACCCCGATCATGTCGGGTACAGTGAGTTGACCGAACGCCTGGGAAAAAATGCCAAGGTCCGGATCGTCACCACCCAGACGACTAAAGACGAATTCCGTCGCCTGGAGGCGAGCCGGTTCCCCTCGATCGAGAACCGGATCGAAGTCATCGATCCGCCTTTCGGGGGGACCGTCGAGCAGGAGATCGAGGGGATGAAGGTCCAATTCCTGGCTCTCTATCATGCCGGCGCCCCGGCCTATATTCACAAAATCCTGGCTATCATCCTGGATTTGGACGGCGTCAAAGTTTTTTTCCTCGGCGACATGGACCTCGGATCGGAGGTCAATCTGGCCGCTCTCAGAGAATGGGGAAAAAAGCGAGAGAAAATCGATATCCTGCTGGCCTGCTATGATATTCTCCGTGAGCCCGCCGGAATCCGCATGATTCAAGAGGACATTAAGCCGGGAGGGATCATCGCCATGCACATTCCCGCCAATGCGATCGATTCGACCATGGCCCAATGCCGGGTGAATTTCCCTCAAGCGCTGGCTTTTCGAAAGTGCCTCGAAAAAAAGATATTCGGCTCCGATGCCGAACATCCATGAATATTTAATCCATCAGACCCATTTTTTATCACATCCTCCCTTCCCGGCCGTCCTTATTTCCCCAGTTCCCCCTGAAAAGCGATGGCCGTTCCCCCCTTGGCGCATCTTCGAGGCCTGTGCTATCCTAAGCGCCAGGAGAGCGAGGAATGCGGATAAAGAACTGGGATCTTCGAGAATTTCCAGACGTCGTCGAAGTTTCTGCCGATATCGATGACTTCCGGTTATGGTACCGGCTTCCCAGGCAGTATTCCGTTTCGAAAGCGGGAGACCCCTTCCTGGCCGCTGCGCTCCTCCCCGCGATGGCGAAGGGCGAGAGCCTGGAGGTCGAGCCGGGCCTGACCGTATCCCCCATGCTTGTGAAAAATCTCGCTCTGCTCCAGGAAATCCACCACAGCTGGAACCCGGCCTTGAAGTTGATCTCCATATCGGCCGAAACGGCCCCCGCCAAGCCGGTCAACGAGGGCTCATTCTCGTTCTTCTCGGGCGGCCTCGACGGCATGTTCACGTTTATCAAGCGCCGATCCGAGATCAGCCACGTGGTGTCCATCCATGGTTTCGACTTCTTTGACGATCGGGACGCCTTCCGGACGGCCGTGGAGCGCCGGGCCGCCTTCGCGGCCGGCTTCGGCAAGACTCTCATCCCGGTCGAAACGAACTTCTATCCTTTCGGATATCACCACAACCTCAGCCGGATCCTGACCCAGGGGAGCACGCTGGCCGGCGTGGCGCTTCTTTTGGGCTTTCCCCGCGCTTTCATCCCGTCCTCTTACCACTACGCAAGACTCGTCCCCTATGGATCGCATCCGTTGACGGATCCGCTCTACTCGAACGAGAGCATGAAAATCATCCACGACGGTGCCGAAGCGCGGCGGATCGACAAACTCACGCGCGTCGTCGAATGCGAAGCGGCGCTTGACGCCCTGACCGTCTGCCTCGAGGACATGAACGTCAACTGCGGCCGGTGCTGCAAGTGCGTGAGGACGATGACTTCCCTGGAGCTCCTGGGCCTCAGGCCGGCCTCGTTCCCTTGGCCTCTTTCCTTCAAGGCGATCAAGCGCATGGACTGGAGCCATGAGTTGATCCTGATCGAACAAAACATCGAGCTCGCGGTCCGAAGAAATAACAAGAAAATCGAGAGGGTGCTTCGCGCCTGTCTGCGCCGCTACGAGCGGCTCAGGCTGCTGAAGGACGCCGACCGGGTGTTCTTGGGCGGGATCGTCAAAAAAGCTTTCCGGATTTTCTCTAAGGGCGCGCCGACGGCGCGCCGCATCGACGTCGTCCCCCCGAAAGAGTGACGGCCGTGTCATCAGGGTAGGCACGGAAAAGTTCGAATCCTTGCTTCCCGGCCGGCTCCCTTTTCCCCTCACTTGAAAACCGGCCTCTTATGAGGAAAAATGTAACGAGTTTGACTCCCGCCCCTGTTCCGGTTTATCCTGAAATCCGCACAAGCAAAGGGAGGAGCCATGGCCATGATCTGCCGGAGATGCCATAACGAGAATCCAGACTCCGCCCATTACTGCCTGAAGTGCGGCACCCATCTTGCCCATCGGCCGCCCGCCTCGCGGAAAATGCCTCCCTGGTATCTCGTCGTCGCCGGCGCCGTAGCGCTCCTTGCCGCCGGATTCTTCCTCTCGACGGTCGTCTTCAAGGCGCATCGTTCGGAAGGAACGCGCGGCGCCCCTTCCGCGGCCGCGCCCGAGATATCCCCGCAGGCCGCGCGTCCCGAACGCGACGAGGCCGGGCCGGTCGCCGGATACGTCGTCGTCGAAAAGACGGGCGGCCGCGAAAGCGCCCGTTGGACCGCCGCGGCGCTCAATGACACCTGGGTGGCCCTGCCGGCGGCGGCCCTGCTCGACGGGGATAAGCTGACGTACTTCGGCGCCGGAGGGGCGGAACCGTCCCCCATCGAGCGGGCCGTCTGGTCGGACAGGGAGCCGGTCGTCCTCTGCCGGCTGGAGACGACCGCGGCCGGGAAAGCTCTCCGGCTATCCCCGTGGCGGCGCGACATCCAGCTCCTGTGGAGATCCCTCGAGCAGGACCATTCCTTGTTTTTCCTGGGCCAAATCGCTCCCGGCCGGAGCGGCTCCTTCCTCTTTTTCCTCCTGGCCGAGGAAATCCGCAAAACGGGCCTCCTCATGCAGGATGAAAGCGTCGTCGGCTGGACGTTCGGCGGGGCAACGACAAGAGGCTACCTCTGGGACGGCGCGCGCGACATCGCTCAGGCGCCGACGATGAAGGTCAGCGAGCTCGCCGGCACGGTCCTGGCCGACGGCCGCGAAGCCCGCTTCGCCCGGGCCCTGGCGCTCGAGAACAACGTCCCCTCCGCCGCGAAGCTGAGGGCCTTCGCCGAGGCCTTCCGCTCGAATCCCCGGCTCGACGACGGAGACACGCCGCCCCGGCTGCGGCCTCAGGCGGCTGTCGACCGCATGCACGTCCTGGCCTCGGAGCTCATCCGGGACGGCGCCGCGGCCGAGGTCATCCGCCTCTTCGACGACGCTCTCCTGATGGAAACGAAGTCCGTGGCGCTCCTCAAGGACGCCGTCCTCGCCCGGGTGAAATGGCGCGACCACGAGAGCGCCGTCCCGGAGCTGGCGCGCCTCGGGAAAAAGATCTTCAATACGCCCGGCGGCCCTCCCGCCGAGTTGACCGAGTTCGAGAGACAACTGTACAAGGATTGGCTGAAGGAGATCCTCGACCGGCGCGGCTCGGGCGGCCTGGAGGCTTTCGAGAAGGCCAAGCTGGCCTTCCCCGACGACGTCGACATTCACCTGCTGGGCGTCGAGGTCGCCATCGCGGAGAAGAACTGGTCGCGGGCCACGGAGTTTCTCGGCATGCGCCAGTATCCGGACTCCTTGTCCGCCCGGGTCAAGATGCTCGAGAACCTCATCCAGGAGGGCCAGAAGGACGAGGGCGTGGCCGTCCTGCGCTTCGATCCCGGCACCGACCACATCCCCGTCCAGGCCTACGTCAACGGCAAGGCCTTCCAGAAGTTCATCATCGACACGGGGGCGACGACGAGCTCCATCCCCTCGAGCGCCCTGGACGTCCTGGGCATCAAGATCGACGACTCCTCGAAAGTTGTCGTCATCCAGGGGATCGTGGGTGAGGGCCTTTCCGTCGAAGTAACCCTGGATTCCGTCGAGCTGGCCGGCCTGCGCGTCTACAACGTCAAGGCTTTCATCGCCGACCTGCCGAGCTACGACGACACCGGCCTCCTCGGACAGAATTTCCTCAACAATTTCCAGCTGGACATCGACTATAAGAAGGGCATTCTGCGGATCAAGAAAAGATAGGCGAGGGAGGACCGTTCCCGCCTATCTCGTCCGCCGTTTGTAAAGATTCCTTATCAAGATTATTATCTATGCTTTGTACGGGCGTTTTTTTGCCTTGTGCCTGGCACCGTTCTTGCTATAGCATCAGCTGGAATGACGATCACCGCCACGATTGGAGCTGGGAGAATGCATAAGAAAAGATGGCTTCTGTTCGTTATCCTTCTCGCGTTCTGCGGAACAGCGCTCTCGCAGCCGGTCCCGCCCGGCATCGCCCAGAGTCCCGGCGAGCGCCTGAGAGACGAGGGCGACGTCCCGGGGGCGATCGCGGAATTCCGCAAGGTCTATCTTCAGAACCCCAAGGATCATAAGAACATCTACAACCTCGCCCGCGCCCTTTCGGTCAACAGGAAGACCGACGAGTGCTTCAAGTTCCTGGCCATGGCCGTCGAGATGGAGCCGTCCCTGGCGTCCCTGATGGAACCGGACTTCTTGACCGCCCGGAAAGACCCTCGCTGGACGGCGTTCGAGGACAAGCTGGTCGCTGCGCTCAGCACCGGAGCCGCGCATCCCATAAAGGATGTCGCTTACGCCAAGGCGCTCTGGAGATTGCGGGTCCGGGACCAGGCGTACTTCGCCGAGGTGGGCATCGCCGGAAGGAAGGTCGGCATGCGGTCCTCCGTTCAGGAAGCCATCTGGGATCTCAAGTTCCTGATGCAGCAGCAGAGCCAAAAAGAGCTCGACGAACTCCTGACGCGAAAAGGCTGGCCGAGATCGGCCGACGTCGGACAGGAAGCGGCCTTCGCGGCCTACCTGGTGATCATGCACGCTACGAGCGACCTGCAGGAGAAATACATGCCGGCGATCAGGACGGCCTGCGAGGCGAAAGACCTGCCTTGGGAGCGATATGCCAATATATTCGACCGGTGCCTATTCAACCAGGACAAGCCGCAGAGGTACGGCACGCACACGAGGTACAACGAGGAGACCAAGAGGGAGGAGCTCTACCCTCTCGAAGACGAATCCAAGGTGGACGAGTGGCGGAAGGAGTTGGGTCTGCCGCCGCTCGAGGAGTATCTCAGACCGTTCAACATCCTCTTCCGGCCGAAGAAATGACCGCCGCTCGCCGGAAAGTTCTCGAATATCACCCCTGACGTCGCGCGGGCGCCGGAATAGGGAGAGCTTATCTCGATTTTCCGGCCAGGGCCCGGTCGACCGACCATAGCCCGCCGCCCCTGATCACGAGAGCCAGGGCGACGGCGATGGCCAGGATGTGGTACTCGAAGCCCTCGCCCCCGTGCTGGCCCGACCAGTTCATGAAGAATCCGAACTTCCAATGGACGAGGTAGACCGCCATGAACATGTCCACGGCGATGGCCAGGGCGGCGATCCTGGTGCAGAACCCGGCGATCAGGGCGACGGCGCCCGCCGATTCGGTCAGGAAGACGGCCAGGGCGAGATAGACCGGAAGGTGGAAAGCCGACTCGAATCCCTTCAGCGAAGCGCTGAAGCCCGCGCCGCCGAACATCCCCAGCACCTTCTGGGCGCCGTGGGGAAGGATGACGACGCCGAGCAGGAAACGCAGGATCGTGCTCGAAAAGTTCCCGTCCGTCGCTAACAATCTCTTGAACATGGCCTTGACCTCCCTTGACGATATTCGCCGCGGCCGCGCCTCCCCCGCCCCGGTGGGGGATCAGCCTTTCGGGGGAGCGTCATCCCCGCGGCGCCTGAGGCGGCGCAGCCAGGCGATGAGCCGGTCCCTGTTCAAAACCCCCGCGACGAACAGCACGAGCGAGACCCCGGAGAGGATCCAGACCGGCAGGTAGTCCTTCTCCTGGAGGTTGGCGCCGATATAGGTCGAGCCCCACAGCGCGGGAAGGCGGGCGATCATGGAGACGAGGAAGAAGCGCAGCGGCTTGATCGGCGTCACGCCGGCGACGTAAACCAGGGAATCCTTGGGGATGCCGGGCACGAGGAAGAGTGCGAACATGGCGATCTCGGACTTGGGGTTGTTGATGAGGAACTCGAAGCGTTCGAGCTTCCCCGGCGAGATGATGGCCCGGATGAGGGAGAAGCCGAAGAGCCGGGCGGCGAAGAAGGCGATCATCGTCCCCAGGAGGATGCCGGCGACGGAATAGAGCGTGCCGAGCCAGGGCCCAAAGATGAATCCGCCGGCGACCTGGACGATCTCGCCGGGGATGACGAAGACGACGACCTGGACGGCCTGGACGAGGATGAAGATCAGGGCGCTCGCCGCCCCGTAGGAATCGAGGAACGTCCGGAATTCCTCGGGGTGCTTCATCATCCGCGCGGCCTTCGGAGAGAGCTCGACGGAAGCCCAGGCAATGAGTCCGAGGAAGACGGCCAGGAGAACGACGTGGAGGACGATGTGGGCCGTCTTCGCCTTGTCGCCGTCGTTCGAGAGACTCATGCGGCGACTCAAGAAACCGCGGGCTTGGCCGGCGGCTTCTTCACCAGGAGGAGATTGTCGATCTTCGAGACCCAGCGGTAGCCGAAATGGAACGGCAGCGTCCTGACGTTCGAGGCCGGGTCCTCGTAGGCGGCCTTGAGATCCTTCTGCTCGACCACCGCGGGGAAGTCCTCGACGGGCTTGGCGTAGGCGCCGTAGAGTTGGATCTCCCAGTCCTGCCGCTTGAAATAGCGGTACGGAATGCCCGTGTCGTCCTCGAGGACGCACAGGCTTTTACGTAGGATCATGTTCCGGATGTTCGAGAAATCGCCGTAGTGGAGGAGGTAGGACGCCGACTTGATGAAGGTCGAGACCCCCTCGAGGCCGTCGAAGCGGCGGAAGAGGGGCGAATTTGGATGGAAGGCGGCGTCGGCCAGGTCGCAGGAGAAATACTCGACGCTCCTGACGGTTTCATCGCCGGGCCGGACATAGTCGACGCGTACGCCGTAGGGGCGCTTCAGCCGCCTCTTGAGCGGGGCGTAGGCTGTTTCGGTCCACTCCCCTTTTTCGTTCGGGACGAGGTTCCAGACGCCGACGATGGAGTGGCCCGTCCGCTTGACAAAATAAACCACCAGCGGCAGGGCGCCGTCCACCCGGTTTTTGGCGAAGACTTCGTTCATGTGCTCGGTCACGAAATAACCGCGCTTGAGAAAATCGGAGGTGATGGTGTCGAGGTCCTTAAAGAACTCGTTCGTCCAGCCCGGCGTGGCACCGTCGAAGTTGGGCAGGTTCCCAACCGGCTCGAGGCCCATGAGGACCGTCTTCGCGGCGTCCGGATAGAAGGCGAGGGCGGTGACGAAGTCCGGCCCGCCGAAGGGATAGAAAAGGGTTTTCGTGGCGGGCCAGGTCTCGCGGAGGTCCTCGCCGGCCCACTTTTTCATGGGCTCGAGGATGCCCGTCTCGAAGGCGGTCCAATGCTTGGCCGAGGATTGGGCGAACGACTGCCAGGATGCCGCGCTTTCCCGCGTCTTCCACGGCTCCTCCGTTCCGGCGATGCCGCTCAGGAACGTCGCCAGGTCGTCGTGGACGCGGTCCGGAGCGACGGCGGGCTTGGCGGGCGACGCCGCCGGGGCTTCTTGTGCCTGCGGCTTCGGCCCGTCGCTGCGGGCCGGGCCGGCCTGGCAGGCCAGCGAGGAAAGGAGGATCAGGGCCGTGGCGAATAAGCACAACTTTCTCATCGTATGGTCCTTTGAGGCTCGGTCTTTTGCGGCAAGCAGGTATTATCCATATTTTCCTGGAGAAAATAAAGAGGGGCGGTCCCCTCCAGGGGAGACTGTCCCTCTTGACCAACCACGGAATCGTTATGGGGCCGAAACGGGGGCGGTGTCCTTGATGCGGCCTTCCGATTTGTATTGGATGAGCTTCAGAGACTTCATGTAGTCGCGGACGACGGTGTATCTGGGCAGGCCCGTCGGCACGGCCGTCAGGCCGCCGCCGGCGATGTCGTTAAAAAACCTGAAGACCTTGTCGCTCATCGCCACCTTGTAGACCTTATTGAGATTCGCGGCGACGGACTCCCCGTTCACCCTCACGGAAGAGGGATCCAGGCGGCTCAGCTTGCCGAGAGCCGCCGCGGCCGGCCTGCTCGAGTCATAGGCATATGTCAGCCCGGACGCCTGGACGGCCAGGTCCGTCGTCAATGTCACCATGTCCGCCGCGTACTCGAGCCCCCCGAGAAGCAGGAATCCGGTCAGCGGAACGACGACGACCTTGAAGCCCAGGCCGGAATCCTGGTCGTAGCCGTAAGGCACGGCCCTCAGGATGTGGTTGCCCACGACTTTTCCCGCCCGGATGTCGGCGCCGAGATAGCCGAGGACGTCGAGGGCGCAATCCACCTGGAAGCCGGCCTTGGCGAGGCCGTTCCGGAAGGCGTCGGTCACCAGGTTGCCCAGGGGCGTGTCGCGGTCTCGGCCGCCGGCGGGCCAGGATTTCGTGATGTCACGGAGGGCCACGGCGACTTGTCGGCTGTAGACGGGGCCGAACCTCGCGTCGCCGACGACATCGGACCGGACCTTGTCCACCCGCGCCTTGACCTGCGGGTCTTCCTTGATCCGGCCATCGACAGGGTGCAGCTTCCAACTCTCGAGCGTGACGGCCCCGCCCGTGACCTGGAGCCTGAGCTCGCCCAGGTACTCGCCGAAATGTCCCGCCTGGACGATGATCTTTCCGTTCCGCTCGACGGCCTTCTGAAAGACGCTGTGGCTGTGGCCGCCGACGATGACGTCGATGTTCGGAACGTTGTCGGCCAGGACATCGTCCAGCGCCGCGCCGAGATGAGACAGGCAGACGACGACGTCGCACTTGGCCTTGAGCCCGCCCGCCAACGTGGCGGCATAGTGCCAGAGGGTGGCCTCGGGATCGGCGGCTTCATATGGGTGCCGAAAGCGCTTGACGACGTCCCCGGGGAAATGCTGCGGCTCCTGGGTGACGAGCCCGAAGATCCCGACCGTGAGGTCACCGATCTTTTTGATGATGCAGGCTTGCACCAGTCCGTCGAGCGGCGTGCCGGCGAAGTCGACGTTGGCGCAGAGGATCGGGAGCCTCACGGCCGAAGCCCCCGCGACCCGCCCGCTGAGAACCCCGGCCAGCATGTCGACGCCCAGGTCGAACTCGTGGTTGCCGAGTTCCATGGCGTCGTACAGATTCTCCATGATCTTGAGCTCCGGATAGCCGAGGGACTTGTTGAACTCGAATGAGCCCACGAAGACGTCCCCGGCGTTGAGGGTCAGGACATTCCCGCCCGTCGCCTTCAGCGTCTTGATGAGCGTGGCCATGCGGGCGATGCCGGCGCGGCTCGCGTCGAAGGGAACCATCGCCGAATGCGTATCGTTGGTGTGAAGAATCGTCAGCTTCCTCGTCTGGGCGCCGGCCAGGACGGCCAGGCTCATCAGAAGGACGGCAATCCCAGAAGCTATTAGCCCCCTTCGATTCATACTGTCCCTCTTTATTCAACGAGGTGGGTGCCGGCCTCGATCTTGATGACATGGATCTTGGGCGCCTGGCCCGTGGCCGCCAGATAGTCCCGGCCGACCTTGGCCTCGAACTCGCCGACGGCGCCCGATTCGACCAGGCTGATCGTGCAGCCGCCGAAGCCCGCGCCCATCATCCGCGATCCCAAAACGCCCGGGACCTTGGCGGCGGCCTCGACGAGGAGGTTGAGCTCGATCGAGCTGACCTCGTAGTCGTCTCGGAGGCCGGTGTGCGAGTCGTACATCCGCTCGCCGAAGGCCTTGAAATCGCCCCGCAGCAGGTCGGCGCAGGCCGCGTGGACGCGGATGTTCTCCCGGACGACATAATCGCATCTCTTGTAGACGACCGGATCGAACTCCGCCTGGCACGGCTGGAGAATGTCGAGGCTCACGTCCCGCAGGCTCCGGATCTCCGGATGATGCTTCTTAAGCAGGTTGACGCCGTCCTCGCACTGCCGGCGCCGGACGTTGTATTCCGAGCCGGCCAGCTCGCGGCGCACCAGGGTGTCGGAGACGACGATCCGCAGGTCCTCGCGCTCGAAGGGGAAATAATCGTACGTCAGGGCCCGGCAATCAAGCTTGAGGACTTTTTTCTCCCGGCCGTGGATGTTGATGAACTGGTCCATGATGCCGCAGCGCACGCCGACGAATTCGTTTTCGGCCTTCTGGGCCAGCTTGACCAGGCTCAGGCTGTCGAGGCCCAGGCCGAACAGGGCGTTCAAGCCGAAGGCCAGGCCGCCTTCGATGGCCGCCGACGAGGACATGCCGGCGCCGATCGGGATGTCGCCGCCGAAGACGCAGTTGAAGCCGTCGATCTTGTAGCCGGCCTTCCGGAACTGGTCGATGACGCCCTGGAGGTAGTCGGGCCAGCGCAGCGGCGAGCGGTGGAGGCTGTCGACCTCGAGGCGGTATTCCTGGTCGAAGTCGTGGGAGACGAGATGGCAGAGGGAATCGATCCGCGGGGCGACGGCGAAGACGATGGCCTTGTCCGTGGCGCCCGGCAGGACGAAGCCCTCGTTGTAGTCGGTGTGCTCTCCGATCAGGTTGACGCGGCCCGGCGAGACGATGAGCAGGGGCTTGGCTCCGAAGTGCTTCTTGTACTTATCGGCGATGACTCCGATGAGCTCGTTCATGATGGCTCCTTGCGGCGCGTCCTCATGGAATAATAAACGCCGTCCGGCTTGAAGAAGTATCAACTTGGGGCGAAAAAGTCAACCCGCCGGCCGCTCCGGCTTGCGGAGGCGCAGAAGGCACGGGCCCCGCTGCTCCATCTCCAGGCATCGCCAGGCGAGCGCCATATAGATGATGATGGGCAGGAACTGCGGCTCCGGGGTCGGCGCGGCCAGGAGGAAGGCGAACGAGGCCGTCAGCATGGCCGGGAAAAGGTCGAGCCGCGGCGCCGCCAGGACGGCCAAACCGACGACGGCCAGGGCCGCGATGGGGTAGATCGCGCCGAGGCCCAGTCCGGCCAGGGGGCCCGACAGGACGTTGGGGTAGAACGTCGTCAGGACGGCCCGGTCCTTGAGAACCAGGTTGAAGAGGATGGTGTTTTTGAGGACGGCGCCGACGCCGAACGGCGCCATGAGGAGGGCCGCGGTCGCCAGCGCGATCGCCCCGCCGCCGGCGATGCGGACGAGAGAGCGGGGCTTCCAAGGGTTGAAGGCGTGCCAGTAGTAGGCCGCCATGAGCGGCATGATCAGGAACTTGGTCGTCAGGCCGACGCCGAAGAGGACGGCGATCAGGAAGAAGCGGCCCCCGGCGGGCTTTCGCCAGTCCTTGACCATGAGCCACAGGAGCAGAGCCGTAACGAGGAACGTCAGCGAGGGATTGGTCTTGATCTCCCCGGCCAGGAAGAGCGGGAAAAAGGCGGCCAGGCATCCGGTCCGGACCGTCTTGAACATCGCGAGCAGGATCAGGCAGCAGAGGCCGTTGAGGAAGAGCATGACCCCCGTCAGGACGGCGCTGTCCCAGCGGCCGCAGATCTTGTACGCCAGGTAATAGGGGTAGATCTCGGCCGGCGGGTAATTGAAATTCCCGTAGACGGGCGCGCCGTCCTCGCCCCGGTGGAAGATCGTGCCGCTCGTGTACGGGTTCCTGCCTGAGTCGACGGCCTCGAAGACCGAGCGGTAGGCGCCGACGATCTCGGACCGGGGATCGATGCCGATGATGTTGAACGCCCCCCATCCGAGGCCGACGACGAGGACGGCGAGAAGGAGGCCGCGCTTGGAGATCCACTCGAGCGGGACCTTGCAGAGAAGCCAGATGAGGGCCAGGACGAGCGAAAGCTGGAAGGCCAGGTCGTAGCGGTGGCCGTGCGGGATAGGCTTCAGGATCCACATCACGACCGAAATCGCGATGCAGAGGATGAGCGCTCCGGGCACGAAGAACTTTTTCATGGCGCTGGCCGGATGGGACTCCTTATGCGGGCGGCCGGACGCGGTGATGCCGCTTCCAGACGCCGATGATGCCGGCGGCCGCCTCGAGCTTGACCCGCAGGCTCATCTTGGACCGGCCGGTGCGCCGTTCGGCGAAATAGATCGGGACCTCCCCGATCCGAAGGCCCAGGCGCTCGCAGACGTAGGCCATCTCCACCTGGAAGAGGTAGCCGTTGGAGCGGATGCGCCCCAGGCCGATCGCTTCGAGCGCCGAGCGCCGCCAAGCCTTGAAGCCGGCCGTCGCGTCGAGGGTCTTGAGCCCGAGGATCGTCCGGGCGTAGGCGTTGGCCGAGCGGCTCAGGGCGGAGCGGCCGAAGCCCCACTGGTCGTCGACGCTGCCGCCGGAGACGTAGCGCGAGCCCACGGCGACGTCGGAGTCGGCCAGCTTCTCGAACAGGCGCGGGACGTCGGCCGGAGCATGGGAGAAGTCGGCGTCCATCTGGACGACGGCGTCTGCCCCGCTCTCGAGGGCGCTGCGGAAGCCGTCGAGGTAGGCCAGGCCCAGGCCGCGGTCGCCGTGCCGGTGGAGAACGGCGATGCGGCCGGACGAGGCTGCGGCCAGCTCGTCGGCCACGCGGCCGGTGCCGTCGGGCGATTCGTCGTCGACGACGAGGAGATGGAGGCCCGCGACCGGCAGGGCGAGGAGCGCTTCGGCCATGCGAGGCAGGTTTTCCGATTCGTTGTATGTCGGAACGACGACGGTAACCTTCATCCGATCACTCCAATCAGGCGGGCTCGACCCAGGCGTGGGCGCGGGAGGCTTTGTAGGCGGCCTCCATGACGCTGACCCGGGCCGCGGCCTCGCGCGGCGTGACGAGCGGCAGTCCCGTCTTCCCGGCCACCGCGTCCACGAACTGGTCGAGCGGCGCGGCCAGGGCCGCGGGCAGGTCCGTCCAGGGGGCCTGGCCGTCGGCGCCGTTGACCTTCTTGCAGGTGAAGTAGAGCTTGTCCTTGACGATCGCGGCGTGGGCCTCGGTGCCGCTGATGAGGAGCGTCACGGGATTGTCGACGTCCACCCAGCCGGCGGCCAGCGTGCCGATGACGCCGCTCTTGAAGTGGAGCAGGGCCTCCCCCGTCTCGTCGCAGTCGCCGTAGCGGCCGGTGACGACCTGGATGTCCGCGCTGACCGAGGCGACGTCGCCCAGGAGCCACATCAGGATGTCGAGCGAATGCGTGCCCAGGTCGCCGAAGGCGCCGACGCCGGCGATCTTCGGGTCGGCCATCCAACGCCACTCGGTGCCGAACCAGTCGCCGAGCGAGCCGCTGTGGCAGTTCGAGCCGCGGGCCCGGGTGATCTTGCCGAAGGCGCCCTTGGCCACCTGCTCCTTGAGGAAGAGATGGACGGGCTGGGTCCGCATGAAATAGCCCGTCGTGAAGAGCAGGCCGGCCTTGTCGATGGCCGAGGCCATGGCGGCGCTTTCGACGGCGGTGATGCCGAGCGGCTTCTCGACGAACATGTGCTTCTTGGCGCCGGCCGCGGCCAGGACGAGGTCATGGTGGCGGTTGGTCTCGGAGCAGATGACGACGGCCTGGACCTCGCGGTCAGACCAGATCTCGCCGAGGCCGGTCACGAATTTCGTGTTGAGCTCCTTGGCCCGGCGGGCGCCGCGCGCCTGGTCGTGGTCCCAGCAGTACTTGACCTTGACGTCGGGGCGCTTGGCCAGGAGGTTGATGTAGCCCGGGGCGTGAATGTGGGCGCAGCCGACGAAGGCGAGCGTCACCTTCTTGGGCGGCGCCTGGGCGAAGGACAGACCGGGCTCGCCGAGCACGGTTGCCGTGACGGCGGACGCGGCGGCGCCGGCCGTCTTGATGAATTCGCGGCGGCTGAGCGTCGCCGCCGGAGAAGCGGAAGGCTTGGGGGTTGCGGTGTTATCGTTTGACATGGACGAAAAATAGCACCAACGAACGAGGCCTGTCAACGGCGGGCTTTTTTCCGCTTGGCGACCTCGGTTCCCGTCATGAACGTGTCCCACATGGTTCCTCCATCGGGAAAGATGGTGGGACCCCGAAAAGCCTGCGCCGGGCCCTACGCTCGATGGCTTGAAGATCTCACTTCACTGGTGGTACATTGATCGCAGCCGGGTCACATCCCGTGCTTGAGTTGGGGTACGATGGCGAACAGTCATTCTAACTTTTTGGGGGACAGTCATGAACAAAAATGAACTCATCCAACAAATTGAGTATTTTACGGGCGAAAAAAAGTATGGAGAGATTATTACATCTTTAGAGCGTTACGGATACGTCGCAACGCCGGAAATTGATGAAAAATTGGAGCAAATCTTTTCGCAAATAGATGATGATCGTGCAATAGCCGAACTTTGCCTAAAGATGAAATTTAGTCCATCCTCTCGAGGTGGCGTATTTGCGGCAGGTGCGCTGGCTTCTATTAACAAGCCCAAAGTGATCCCTCACGTGATCGACGCCTTGGTGACTGGGTGGGGATTTAGCACGTCGATCAATGGGGTGAGATTGAATAAGCTCGTCAGCATGATCATCAAGAGTATTGGCGTCCCCGCTGTGGAGCCGCTATTTCAAGAACTGGAGAAGCCGCCAAGGGGCATAAAATTATGGGGTTTCGTCGTAAATATTTTAAATGAGATCGCCGCACAGGTTATTTTGAATGAGACGGCCACGCAGGAATGTTCGGCCATATTGGCAAAATATCTTGAATCCGGGCGAAGGAACATCTCCGAAACAGCCGCGGCGATTTTACGCAAACTGGATTGGCAACCCAAGAACGACCGTCAAAGGACCCTCTTTTTGATCGCAACGCATTCTTCGGATGAGTTGATCGCCATCGGTGAACCGGCCGTTGATGAATTGACCCGAGTCTTGCGTAATTTCAAAGAGTCCCGTACTCCGAGCGTTTCATTAATCAAAACCCTTGGCGCCATAGGAAATCCGGGTCCGGTCGACCTCTTGATCGAAATGCTATCCATAAATTATGTCACAGGCTCTAAAATCCGCGACGAAGTTGTCAGAGCCTTGGGTCAAATCCGTGACCCGCGGGCCATAAGGCCCATTCTGGATCATTACAAGAATGCAAAATTCTTAAGCCGGGCTAAAAAGAAGACATGCGCCGATGCCTTGATGAATATTGCGAGTCGACATCGGGATGAAGTTAAAATGGCGCTCGCTGACGACCATAAACGAATCAAGAAGGTGGCGAAGCTGGTACTTAAGGCTTTTGACAAAACTCCATCCTCCTGATCCGTTCCATTGATCATTGGAAACATCCCTGCAGGAGGCAAGAATATACCCGGCAATAGACAAGCAAAACTGGGCTGATTTGGCCGCGCTGAATGGGGCCGCAAGAGCCAATCCCGGCAGTCGAACTTCCTCTTTTTCTACAATGCCGCGATAACTTTTTTTAGCCTCTTGACGACAGACTTGGGCCCGACAACGATGGCCAGATGATCCTCCAACTTGACAGCGACATTCTCCAGAAAGATGGCATCCGGTCCAACGCATTTCCACTCGGAAACTTCGCCCTTTTTTGACTCCCAGCGATATTTTAATTTGTCCAATGCGGCTTTCATTTTTGGCAGGAAATCATCCTGATTTTCAAAGGGGATGGAATCTTCCACCACTTTTCCCGAGGTAGCCCTAAAGATGGCGAAGACGACAGCCACGAAAGGGCCGAACCAGAAGCCGATGGGAAAAACAACCGAGAAAGGTTTGCGGATAAGCAGCGCGAATAGAAAAGACCAACCCAGCCCAGCGAAAACTGATAGCACCACGAGCTTTACGATGAATTCCCCCGTATGACTTTTGCCCCTCATTTTTTTGCTCCTTTACCTATAGGAAATCGCGTTTATAGGGGAAGGGGGGACGGTTTTGGCGGAAGTCAGAGACGTTGCATCGTTCCTGCGGAACCGTGCCGGGTCGGTGTTGTCAGAGTGGCACTTGATCGCCACGAGAAATCCCCTTCTCCAGCTTGACCTCAGATTATCAAAGGAATGGACGCCAAGTCAAACGTGGCGTGCCTGAGAGGATTCGAACCTCATTTATGGATCTATCTTTTTGTCTTGACACACATGCCCTTTTTCAATAGATTTTCTAAAAAGGGGAAAACATGAGGAAAATCATCACAAGGGTCTTGACCGTCACGGTTATCCTGGTCGCGCTCTGTAGCTTCCTGTCTTCTCAGGGCCTGGTCATTACCGCTCCCGTCGGCGGCGAGCGCTGGGTCCTCGGAAGCTATCACGCGATCATCTGGAAGCCTGGCAGCGTGAGCGGGAACGTCCGGCTCATCCTGATGCAGAACGGCCTGGCCGTGGCCGTGATCGCCGAGGATATCCAGGCCTCGGCCGGCAGCTTCGGCTGGAAGGTCGGGGCCGCCCTCAGCGGCGCCGCGCCGGCCGGCACGGGCTATGCCGTCCGCCTGCAGACAATGCAGGGGGACACCCTGGCCGATTCGAGCGGGTCGTTCGAGCTCCACCCGGCCACGGCGCTGGCCGCGGCCGCGCGGGCCCTCCTCAGGCCGGCGAAGCCCGCCGAGCGGCCGGCAGCCGCCTCGTCTCAGCCCGCAGCCGCTCAGCCCACGGCGGCCGCCCAGCCCGCCATCTCTCAGGCACAGCCCGCGAGGCTGGCCAATCAGAGGGCCCGACTCGCGGCCCGGACCCGGCACTATCAGCTCCAGCTCAACCGCGAAAGCGTCGGGATCAACAGGCTGGCCCCGATCACCCAATTCCGGGCCTTCCGCCTCGAAGAATTCCGCGATCCGAAAACCAACGCTCCGATCCTGGCCGACCAGACGATCACCCTCAGCAACGGCAAATCGATCACAGGAAAGGATTACGTCGATCAGCTCAACACCCTGGAAGCCCAGCTGAACGCCTACGGCTATTCGATGCACGACCGGCGCACCCAGCCGCTCGAGCTCCAGCGATCCCGGTTCGATGTGAACCGGCTGAGCCTGCAAAAGACCCAACTCGCGCAGCTCCGGCAGGTGGCCTGGAAGGCCCCCCTGGCTGCCGCTTTCGCGGGCCAGGTCCAACGGCACGACTTCCCCGCCCTGCGCGAGAAGTTCGCCAGCCGCATGCTCCAGGCGAGCCAGCAGCCCCCGGCCAAGCTCCCCGATGACTTCCACCCCCTCGACTATCCCTTCCACTGGGAAAAGGACCTCGGAGATGCCCAATACTTCAAGGCCAGCATCTCCGCGGACATGGACCTGAGCATCCAGAAGGAGCTGGCCAAGGCCAGCGCCGACGCGGCGGCGACCGTTTCGATCTTCGGGCATCAGGAGGACCTCCTGAAGGTTTCGGCGGGAGCGCAGGCCCCCCCCAAGGGCTCTTCCGAGCCGATGAAAGTGCATTTCTACGTCAAGGCCCTGGGCGAAGACCTCTTCACGCCGATCGACGAGGAGAGCAAGGACCCGATCAAGAAGGAAGACGACCTCAAGGAAGACTACCCCGTCGACTACGAAATTCCGTTCACGATCGGGCCGATCCCGTGCTCCATCAAGTTCGGCTTCACGGCCACCATCGGCGTCAAGTACGGCCTGTATCTCACGCCGCTCTATGTCGACGCCAAGGTCACTCCGTATGTCCATACCAACGCCTGGGCCAAGTGCGGCGTCGATCTCATCATCGTCTCCGCGGGCGTCCGGTTCGACCTCGTCCTGGTCAATGAAGACCTCGATTTCGGCGGCCAGCTCGGCCTGGCCACGGACAAGCCCGACCCCTACGTCCACATCCTCCTGTACGGCAAGCAGAACCTGACGGCCCTGGCCGGCAAGTTCAAGGCCTTCGTCAGCGTCGACCTCTTCTTCTGGAGCGACGAGTGGGATTGGACGATCTTCGACTGGGATGGCTTCCGCTACAGCGATTTCCTGTTCCAGTACGGAGAGGATATCAACCTGCGGACCGGCCAGGTTTCCGATATCACGGTGACCAAGGGAGTCCGGGTCAAGGTCCGCCACGTCGCCGTCGACCACAACGCGCTCAAGAACTGGGTCAAGGACAAGGGCTATTTCGCCTACGCGTTCATTGTCCCCTCCGGAACCCAGATCAACCGTGACAACGACCGCGACATCACGGGCTACTACAAGAACACGAGCTGGGACGGGCAGGGCCAGGAGAACCTCTATCCCTTCCCGACCTGGATCCTGGCGAAGAAGGTCCTCACCGCGCCCGGGAAGGCGGTCATCTCCGTCTACGTTTGTTACGCCACGAACAAGACATCCAATCTGCAGAAATGGCAAATGGGTCCCGACGGCAAGTCCGGAGGCGGCATGCTGCGCATGACCCAGGAGGGGTCCGCCGTCGTCATGCTCATCTACGATTTCGCGACGAAAACCATCGCCGACCGCAAGGGCCGGGTCTTGGGCAAGGCGGGAGAGTTCTTGACCCTGAACGGGCCGGACGGGCAAGTCGAGCTCGCCGTACAGGAGTATTGAGGGCGCCGGCCCGGCCGTGAGGCCCGCGGGCATGGCGCGCCTTTTCGACGAAGAACGATGAGAGTGGCCCGCCGGAACGCCATTGTCCTCTGCCTCCTCATCGCCTCGGGCTGCGTCAGGTCCCGGGAGCCGTACCGCTTCGCCGTCGGGGAACGCCTCTCCTACTCGCTCGCCTACGACAGCACGTCCGCCTCGGACTTCGGCGCGGTCCTCGCCAGGGTAGGGGCCCAAACGTCGACCGGCCCCTCCCCCATGAAGCAGTCCTTCGTCACCACGGTCCGAGCCACGATGACCATCACGGTCCTCGGCGATGACAGAGACGGCGTGGACGCGGCCGTCCGCTTCGCCGAGACGACGGTCGCCCTGAGGGTCAACGGCCTGAATGCGGAGAGCGATGCGGCGCGCATCGCCGCGGACCTGCAAAAGCCCGTCTTCGCCCGAATCAGCCGGAGGGGCCGGGTCCTCTCCGTTCTCGGCGACCCCGCCGCCGGGACGACCTCGCGCGGTTACATCTCGTCCCTCTTGGCCTTTGTCCAAATCGTCTTTCCGGACGATTGGAGCCCCTCGAGCGGCGAGTGGACCGTCGAGGAGGATTGGCCGAACGGCGTCGCCATCGCGCACTATCGCCGTTCCGGCTCCGGGCAGGCCCCGAAAGCCGCGGATTCCCCGATCACGTTGGTCAAGAGCAAGGAGAGGTATCTCCCCGCGTTGAAGACGGCTTTCTCCAAGACCAGGGAGATCGCCAGGCTTGTCGCGCCCGGGGGCGAAGTCAGGGCGGCCTTCGACGCGGCCAAGGGCCGGCTCGTCTCCCTCGACGGCGCCGAGACAGAGGATTTCTCGGTCAACGGACAGCCGGTCGGCTCCGCCCGGAACGAGATCCACCTTGCCTATCGCGGCGCCGACAGGCCGGGCGCCGGCGAGATAGCCGCCCTGGCGGACGCCGAGCGAGCGATGGAAGCCGTGGCGGCTCCGGTCCCCCTCACGACCGACGTCACCAGGGAGGCGCTCGAAGCCGCCTCATACGAACAGGATCTCGGCGAGGCCACGCTTCAGAGCCTCCTCGCCGACCTGAAGACCGTGGAGGAGACAGGCGGGCCCCGGTTCGATACGACGCCGCTCTACCTGAAGTTCAGGGCGCTCATCTTCCTCCATCCCGAATCATGCGCGGCCCTGGGCGATGTCCTGAGCCGGGCCCTGACGGACGGCCCGACCATGAAGGTGCTCACGACGGCGCTCAACGCCATCGGCCATCCCGAGGCCCAGTCCGCGCTGGCCGACGCCGCCCTGAAGCGGGCCTCGGACGAAAAAGCACTTTTCAAGCTGCTCTTCGCCCTCTCGACGGTCGAGCGGCCGACCCCCGAATCCGAGCAAGCCTTGCGGACGTTGATGGAGAAAACCCCCGACCCGAACGTCGTGATCATGGCCAGACTCGCCCTCGGCTCGATGGCCAGGCGGCTGGCGGCGACGGCGCCCGAACGCGCCGCGGCCATAGTCGAGCAGCTCTGCGGCGGGTTGGCGGGAGCCCCGACGGCCGCGGCCCGGAAGTCTTATCTGCTGGCCCTGGGCAACGCGGGTTCGGCCGCGGCTCTGCCGGCCGTCCGGCCGTTCCTCGAAGACGCCAGCCCCGACCTGCGCGCCGCCGCCGTCCGGTCCCTGCGGTTCGTGACGACAACCGAAGCAGAAAACATCATCCTCCGGGCGCTCTCCTCCGACCCGGAAGCCGAGGTGCGCGCCCAGGCGGTTGAAGCGCTCGCCGACAAGGACATGACCCCCGCGGCGTTCGCGGTCGAGAAAACGTCTGTCCTGAACGACGCGTCCGTGCGGGTTCGATTGGCGCTCGTCAGGAGCCTCTGGAAGGTTCGGGACCAGTTCCCCGAGGTCCGGAGTCTGGTTGAAGAGGTCGCGCGGAACGATCCGAGCAAGGACGTCCGCGAGGCGGCCGCCGCCCAGCTCAAGAATTATTGACCTTGACGTCGGGCGTTTTTTCGCTCAGAGGTGCGTGCTACATCGGCTGCCAGCGGTCCTTGAGCTTCTCCATGATCTGCGGCAGGGTTGTGTATTCCATTTCCTCGAGGGGGAGCCGGTGCGGCTCGAACGGTCCGTGACGGCGGAGGTGGTCGGCGATGAGGTTGGCGTCGCGGCGCGCCTCGTCCCATGCCGGATCGTCGAACATGTCGCGCGGGCCGATGAGCCGGGCGTCCGAGACCTGGAAGCCGAGGCAGATGACGCGCGGCGGCCCGTCGAAGCGCGAGGGCGTGGCCTGCTTCTGGGCGACGGGCATGAGCGGGCCGTAGTGCGAGCCACGCATCCAGCCCTCGATGATCCACGGGTAGCGGAAGGGCTCGAGGACCTCGCCCACGGCCGGGAACTGATGCTGGGAGCGGACGACCATCACCGGGTCGTCCTTGCCCACATACTTGCCCGCGATGAGGGACAGCCGTTCGGTCGAGGACGCCGCGGCTATGGTCCCGTCGTGGCGGGAGAAGACGTGCTTGATGGTGTACCGGCTCGGAGTGCCGATGAACATCAGCAGGTCGTAGATCTCCTCCGGGGTCTCGAAGAAGATCTTCCGGTGCTGGCGGATGTCGTGCACCTCGAAGCGGAAGCCGGCGTGAAGCTGGGGGGCGATGACCAGGCCGGAGGTGTTGAAGGGATCGACGAACATCTTGTAGAGCGGCAGGTTCCATGAGCCTGCCGACGTCTTATCGGCCATGAAGATGAGGACGGGCTCTGAGGTCCTCTCCTCGATCTCCATCTCGGCCACGCCCGGCCCCTGGCCCTTGACGTTGCCCGAGAAGGCGTCGGCGAGCATGTCCTGGCCGGCGCCGTAGAGCTTGAGCTTCTTGGCGACGTCGGTTCCGGTCATGAACGTGTCCCAGGCCAGATGATGAATGGGCTCGGAATCGACGCCCTTCGTGTGGGTCATGATCAGCTGGAGATCATCGCCGCACGAGGTGACATGGTAGTCGAGGATCAGGCCGCCCGTCTTGGCCGTTTCGAGGCTCCGGCGCGCCGATTCCTCGAGGGCCGGGTGAATGGCCGAATGCCCGACCCAGCCGCCGATGTCCGCCTTGATGACACTGAGAGTGACTTTCATGGTTCCTCCATCGAGAGAGATAGTGGGACCCAGAAAAGCCGAAAGGTTTGTTCCCCTGATTCAATCTTGAGCCGGGCGAGGCGGTTTGTCAATGGAGGGGCGGCCGGGCTCCTGCGAGGCGGTTTGGGGCTCGGGTTGACACGGGCCACCGCGACGGCTACCATTGTCGCAAGGTCACGGTTTTCCCGAGTGCAAAAGGAGGGAACGATGCAAAAGTACTTTCTGGCGATCGTGCTGGTAATTGCGGGCCTCTGCGCCTGCGAAAAGCACGGCGGCCCCGGCACTCAGTCCGCGAGTAACGTATCAAGAGCGATGACGAACCTGAACGTCAAAGTCAGGATCGGCGTCGTCATGAAGTCCGGGGACGTGAAGCGCGTGGCGCGGCGGGATGTCTTGGTCATGAGGGCCGATATAATCGCCCTATGGGCAGACGTCGAGAAGGCCAAGAAGCAGAATCTCCAGGCCCAACGGGAGATCATTCAGGAAGCTAATCGGGAAGCCGAACAGGAAGTCAAGCGGGAGATGGGTTATGATGCCAAACTCAACTCTTTCCGAGCGGCGAGGAACGAGGCGTCGCGATTATCTGCTTCCAGACATCAACTACTATCGCAGGGCTGCGAAAGGATTGCAAAGCTCATTGAAAGGACCTGTCAGGCCAGCACAATTAATATGATCCATGATTTCGATACGTTTAGCGATAATTATAGGCCGGAGGAATGGGGGCGTAAGGAGAACAGGGAGAGGCTCAGAAGCAAGTATGAGTGGTGGGTGGAAAATAACAAATATTTTTTGAATCCACCGTCGGACGAGGATAAAAAGTTCATGACGAGAATGCGCGACGAGCTGGATGAAATCTACCGCTCATTCCCCGAAGAAGGCACGATATTGCGCGAGGAGGAGCGCCAAATCGAAGGCACAGACAGGGAGCAAAGAGAATTCATGGGCACATTCAACAGGGCGGTTAGCGAAAGGGCGGCCAAGAAGGCGCAGGTCCCTCTAGAGGGGGAACGGGTCCCCCTTGAGAAGGCGAAAACTGAGTTTCTGCAGAAGGTCAGGGAGGCGTTTGTGCTGTCCTTTAAGACCGACCTGGAGGGAGAGGCCAGCGTTGCGATGCCGAAGGGAAGGTGCTTCCTTTTCTGCGACGCCGACGTCGGTCTGAGCCACGTCACTTGGAGCTGCCCGGTTGAAGTGACGCAGGAGGGGCAGCTCATGGAGCTGTCAAACGATAATGCCGCCGCTGTTGACGGAAGCGAGGTCGCGCAGCTTATCTCAACAATTGGAACATCTGGCGCTAAATGATTCTTATTCGTGCTATAAGCGTGTACGGGGCAAGGGCGAGTGGCTGTTCCCCGGCCGCGCATCCTGACCGATGACGAGCTTCATGATGATGGGGTACGTTTCCACTCCGTCCTTGGCCTTCGCCAGCAAGGGAATTCTTAGCCGTGAGTTTTACAACCCACTGACGTCGTCATTTTAAAATAATCAAAAATATTAAGCGTCGTGATAAAAGCCAAGAATGAAAACAATATAACAGCGTATAGTCCGTATTTATGGGTTGTCATCCACGAAGATAAGGGAATAAAAATTATGGATAAAATAAACGCCGTTGACGTAGATATCGCCGAAGGTTGCAGATGGTCTAAAAACTTTTCTACGAAGTTTTGAAGGGTCTTTAATTCAGTAATACCTGCTGACAACTCTTTGAAAATTGCTGATGGAAATTTTGGATTAATTAGTGCTTCGGCCCTCGCCAAAACTTCCTCATCACGCCATGCTTGAGAATCAGTCACTCCATAGTAATATAACCACTCACTCGTAGCAAAACGGTCTTTTATATGGTTTCTCGCACTCCTGAGTCTTTCCATTAGAAACGAATATCGAAAAACCGCAACGGTGCCGGCGAGAGCGATTATCGCGGCCATGGACTGGGCGATGGATGAAAAAAAGTAAAACAGGGCAGTCTCGTTTGGATTCATTTTTAAGAATGACTTGTTTAATAGCAGTGCTAGGGCCAGAGCAATCCCCAACGAAATATTCGCGACTTTGTTGTGGAAAAAAATACGCTTGATAATTGAAAATAGCTTTAGCATTAATGTCCCCACCTTCAACAAGGTTTTCATGGAGTTTTCACCGCTTGCAACGATGCCTTTGCTGATCAAATATCCCATAACCCACAAACACGAACTTGTCAAGGGATGCAGTTCCTTCCTCCTCGCCCTTCCTCTGCCCCTCCCGCGCTCAGGGACGCATTTTCAGGGGCCGCCCCGGGGCGAGGGGCAGGGGGAGGGGAAACCTGGCTGGTCGAGTCCCAAATGAAAGCGCTTACAGCCAAAGCGAATTATGCCGCCATAATCGATGCCTAAAACCACAACGCATCCTTGCACGACACGCAAGAGATTATGCGGCTAAGGGAATAAGGGAAATCGTGGAAGACGGCGCTGGCCTGAGGAAGAAAGAGATTATAAAACAAGCAGGGCCACGGGGATTCGAACCCCGGTCTGATGGCTGAGAACCACCTGTCCTGGGCCTCTAGACGATGGCCCCGCAAGGTCCATCAAAATAGCAGAATCGCTCCTGAGTGTCAACCGGCCTGCGGCGTGAAACACGCGGAAATTCTCAGGGGCGCGAGTCCACGAAACCGAATCTAAAGCCGCTGCGCAGTCGCCCTACCCCGCCGCTTGGACTTCTCCGGCTGGCATCCGCTTGAACAGCAGGGCCAGGCCTGCGGAGCCAGACCGCCCTCCCCTACTTCCGTCCGCCGAGCATCAGCTTGGCCGTCGTTTCTCCGCCGTTGATGCGGTAGAGCATCGGCAGGGGCCGGTCCAGTCCGGCCACGTGCTCGGGCGCGTTCTCCCACTTGAAGTTGAGGATGTTGGCGTAGTCCGAGAAGTGCTGCCAGCGCCGCCGCGGCAGGTTTGTCACCATGTGGATATGGTTGGCCGGCATGCCCATCTTGGCCAGGCCGGCGGTGACGTTGTCGAAGGTCAGGAACGTGTGCGGCCAGGTGTAATCGGACGCGTGGCAGACCTTCTCGGCGAGTTTCGCCGGGAGCTCGACCGACTCGGCCTCGTCCTGGACCATGGTGAACAGGCCGCCGAGGTCCGAGTAGGCGATCCGGCCGGCCATGCCGCGGAGGCCCTTCGGCGACAGGTAGCTGACCGAGAAGCCCAAGCCCGGGAAATAGAACTCAACCGCTTTGAAGAGGAAGGCCTTCTCGCAGTAGTCGAGCGAGGCCGAGCCCGAGTTGTCGCCGTCGATGAAGCCCCGGACGAGCCACGGCTCGTTCCGGTATTTCTCCAGGTTGATGCCGAGGTCCCTGGCGTTCTTCTCGATCTCCCAGGGCTCGTAGACCTTGCGGAAATCCATGAACAGGGTCGGGTTCCCGCCGGAGAGATAACAGTAGGCGATCATGGTCAGGAGCCCCTGAAGATCGTTTTCGGTGGCGAAGGGGACGACGGGCTTCTTCCCGGTGTGGTCCTCGGTCGAATTGAAGAGGGACTCGGCGATGTCGGCCGTGGAGAGAGGGATGCCGCGCCGGTCCGAGCCCCAGGCCAGCTGGTTCGTCCAGCCGCCGCCGACGGCGTTGATGTCGCGCATGTGGTTGCGGAGGATCAGGTACAGGGCCAGGCCCTCGTCGAGCTTGGCCTTGTCCTCGGCCGTGAGCGCCGGCGCCTTGATGTCCGGTCCGGTGAGGATCGGCGCGCCGCTCTTGACGAGCTCCTCGGTGTTGGTGAAGATGCGGCCCTTGAAGCGGACGTTGACGACCCAGTTGTGCAGTTCCTTGAGCTCGGCGGCTTCGTAGCCGCCCTTCTTCCGCAGCATGTCGGCGAAGAGCTTCATGGACTCGCGCGTGCTCTCCAGGCCGAAGAAGTGGCGGGCGGCGTGGACGTGGTTGAGGGCCGTCTCCATCTGCATGGAGTCGGTGTCCACGGCCAGGAAGCGCCGGCCCTGGAGGGCGATCTTGGCCAGGACGGCATAGGCCAGGTCCACGACCTCGTCCTGCGTCTTGCCGTCGAATTCGGGATTGAGGCCCGTTTCGGGCATGCTGCCGATGACCATGGGGCAGAGGCGGCCGGTCTGGGCATAAGCGCCGACCAGGGCGTCGATGCCGACGACCCCGGGCTTCGGGGCGTTGTTGCCGCCGACGCAGGCCAGGGGCGTCGAGGCCGGGAAATGGGCGGTCAGGGCCATGGCCGTCTTCCCCGGGAAGAACCAGGTGTCGGGGACGATGAAGAGCGCGGCGGCCCCGGCTTCCTGGAGCTCAAGGGCGCCGATGTCGGCCGTCCGCTCGCTGTCGACGAGCGTCGAACAATAGAAGATATTGGGCGCGGTCCCGTCGGGCAGGCGGAGGCGGCGGGCCAGGATGGCGGCCGTCATCTTGCCGATGTTGAAAGCCCGGCTCCGGGAGGTCTCGTCGATCCGGGGATCGCAGGGAACGAAGACGCCGAGGGTGGGAAGGTCCGGCTTTTTCTTGTGAACGTATGGCATGTTTCTCTCCTTGTCAGCGGACGAGACGGCTTCGCTTCGCTCGCAATGACCCTTCTATATCCGCTTGTTTTTTAGATATATTCGATCGTCGCGGGCGGCTTGGAGGTCAGCTCGTAGGCCACGCGGCTGACCTGCGGCAGGGTCTTGGTGATCCTTTGGGCCATGCGAACCAGGATGTCGAAGGGGATGGGCGACGGCTCGGCGGTCATGGCGTCCTTGCTCTCGACCGAGCGGATGATGATGATGTCGCCGAAGGTCCGCGCTCCGCCCGAGATGCCCGTGCCCTTGTCGGCCAGCAGGACGGCGAACGCCTGGAAGGGCTTGAGCGGCGCCACTTCCTCCTCGACGATGACGGTGGCCGCCCGGACGAGGGCGACGCGCTCGGGCGTCACTTCGCCGATGACCCGGGTGGCCAGGGCCGGTCCGGGGAACGGCATCCGGTTGTAGATCTCCTCGGGCAGGCCGAGCTCCTTGGCGACCAATCGGACCTCGTGCTTGAAGAGCTCCTTGATCGGCTCGACGACCTTGAAGCCGAAGCCCTTCTGGGGATCGATGCCGATCTGCTCCAGGATGTTGTGCTGGGTCTTGACGCCCTTCTGCGTCTCGATGATGTCGGCGGCGATGGTCCCCTGGATGAGGAACGGCGCCTTGCTCTTGAGGACTTCCCGGCCGAAGCAGCTGTAGAACGCGTAGCGGAAGGCCTTGCGCTTCTCCTCGGGGTCCGTTTTCCCCTTGAGCGCGGCGAAGAATTCCTTCTTGGTGTCGACGATGTCGACCTTGATCCCCAGGCCGGCGAAGATCGCGGCGACCTGCTGCGGCTCCCCCGCCCTCATCAGGCCGTTGTCGATGAAGACGCTCTTGAGCTGGGAGCCGATGGCGCGGTGGGCAAGGACGGTGCAGGCGGAGCTGTCGACGCCGCCGGACAGGGCCGAGATGGTTTTCTCCTTGCCGATGGTTTTCGAGATTTCTTCGATCTGGGTCTCAATGAATTTCTTGACGTTCACGGGTACCTCCCTGGGTGGCGTTCCTCAGTTTTTTAATCATACTATATGGGGTCAAATCTACGCAATGCCAGTTTCTTCTCCCGGGATCGGGCGAGTCCAGGTCGGGGTCAGGTCTTCAATCTTGCATTTTTTGGGGGGAAAAGTGTCAGATTTAAAGTTTGACCCCACCCTGGTGTTCCGCCGGGCGACTAACCTCTGTCGGCGGCGGCTCCCCCAAAGAGGTGAGGCCGGAGGCCGAATTATCCCCCATCGGATAGCCGGGAGAGACGATTGACCGCCGCAACCGGCCCGGCGAAGATGGGCTCATCGCAAGGAGGGCCTCATCCAAGGCTATTGCGAGAAATGGAGCAGGACTAACGGGGATTCCTCTCCAGGCCCTCCTTGCCTCTTACTCTCCTCCTCACAATCCGGGAACGGGTCACGGGACCCGTTCGCTGATCAAGAGGGACAGTCCCCCCGGGAGGGGACTGTCCCCTTTTTTTAAAGAGAAGATTCGACCCGATTGATTCCCCCAAAAACTGGCATTGCGTAGACCCGGCCCCGTCTTTTGCTATATCATGAGGGCCTTGGAGGTTCCGATGAAAAGAATCCCGGCCGCCGTCATGATTTCTCTCGTCGCCTGCGCGGCGCTCGCCGTGTCCGCCCCTGTCGCCGCATCCGTCTCCTCGCCCGCCCTTTCCGCCGCGCCCGCCTCTTCCGGCTCCACCGCGCCATCCCCCTCCGCCACCCCCCGCGACAAGAAGGTCAAAGCGCTCGTCGACAAGATCGCTCCCGAGCTCATCGACATCCGCCGCGATATCCACCTCCACCCGGAACTCGGCCTCGACTTGACGCGGACGTCCGCCCTGGCGGCCGATTATCTCCGCAAGCTCGGCCTCGAGGTCCGGACGGGCTTTGCCACGTCAGGCCTCGTCGCCGTCCTCAAGGGCGGCAAGCCGGGCCCCGTCGTGGCCATGCGCGCCGACATGGACGCCCTGCCCATCACCGAGGAAACGGACCTGCCCTTCGCCTCCAAGGACCGGGCCGTCGTCGACGGGCGCGAGGTCGGGCTCATGCACGCTTGCGGCCACGACATCCACACGACGGTCCTGCTCGGCGTCGCCTCGGTCCTCTCGGCCATGAAGGCCGACGTCCGCGGCACTGTCCTCTTCATCCTCCAGCCGGGGGAGGAATGCTGCAACGGCGCCGACCTGATGATCAAGGACGGCGCCTTCCGCGATATCATGCCCGAGGCCTTCTTCGCCTACCACGTCGACGACACCCTCAAGCCCGGCAAGGTCGGCTACACGTCGGGTCTCTCGTCCGCCAACTGCGACGGCTTCAAGCTCGTCGTCAAGTCGAACGGCTGCCACGGCGCCAGCCCGGAATCCTGCGTCGATCCCATCGTCGTCGGCGCCCAGATCGTCATCGCCCTCCAGGTCATGGTCGCCCGCGAGTTCGACGTCAACCACAACACCGTCATCACCGTCGGCTCCTTCCACGCCGGCTCGGCCCCGAACATCATCCCGCGGTCGGCGGAGCTCAGGGCCACGGTCCGCAATTACGGCGAGGACCAGCGCCAGATCCTCAAGGAGAAGATCACCCGGCTCGTCACGAACATCTGCGGCGCGGCCGGGGCTTCCTTCGATCTGGAGTACGATTTCGGCACGCCCTCCGTCTATGACGACCCGGCCCTGCTCAAGGAGATCCTGCCCACGGCCGAGCGCGTCCTCGGCGGAAAGGCGGCGCTCGTCGAGCAGCTGCCGGAGATGGGCGGCGAGGATTTCTCGTTCTTTTCGAAGCTCAAGCCCTCGGTCATGCTGCAGCTGGGCGTCGTTCCGCCCGGCCTGGAGGAGACGTCCGTCCATGCCCCGACGTTCCTCGCGGACGAGGCGGCCATCCCGATCGGCGTCAACCTCATGGCCGACATCATCCTGGACTATCAGGCGAAACACGCGGCGAAGAAGTGACGTTCTAAGAGTCGAGAGTGAAGCGGTTTGAAATGTCGCCGCTCGCCTGCTAAGCTGGATAGGGCGGGCCTTCGGGCCGTGCCGATGGAGGAATCGTGATGAAAAGATTCGTCAGCGGACTGCTGGTCGTCGGGCTCGTCCTTGCGAGCGCGGGTTGCATCATGGTCGGCAGCAACGCCGAGCAGGGCGCCCTCACGGGCGCGGCCGGCGGGGCCATCATCGGCGGCCTCATCGGCGATTCGGGGGGCGACGCCCTCCTCGGCGCGATCATCGGCGCGGCCATCGGCGGCGCCGCGGGCGCCTACATTGGCAACTACATGGACAGGCAGGCGGCCGAGATGCGCGACGTCGAGGGGGCTGAGGTCGATCGCGTCGGCGAAGGCATCCGCGTCTCGTTCGACATCGGCATGTTCTTCGGCCCCGGCGGCTTCGAGCTCATGCTGTCCGGGCGCGACGGCCTGGCCAGGCTGGCCGTCATCCTCAACCAGTATCCCAGCACGCACGTCTTCATCGAGGGGTCGCCGTATGGTCCCGGCGCTCCCGACCGTGATATCGCCCTCTCGCGGCGCCGCGCCCGAATCATGGCGGATTACCTCGAAAGCCAGGACGTCAGGGCCGACCGCTTCACCGTCAGGGAGTACAGCCCAGGGCGGGGCAGGTCCAACAGCCGCCGCCTCAGCATGGCGGTCATGGCCGACGACAACCTGAGAAACGCCGCCCGCTCCCATATGAGATGAGACGCCGGCGGGGAGTCCGCCGCGCCTTCCGCCGCGTCCTCAGGCCTTGGTTTGAGGCTCTTCCGAGATGATCTTCTCGATCTCCGCCGTGGCCTTTTTCAGGACCTCGCCGATGCGGCGGAGTTTCTCGCCGTTCATGCCGCGGGCGCGGCGGGCGACGAGCCGGCCCAGGTCGGCGATCTCCCGCATCACGTCGCGGAACTGATCTTTGAACTCCGAGCTCCAGTGCCCCCAGCCGTGCCTCATCCGCTCCCGGGCGTCCTCGGCCGGACCGGACTCCGTCTCGAGGAACTTGAGGCCGGCTTCGGTGATGGTGTAGATCCTCTTCCCGTCCTGCTCCTTGGACGTCACGTAGCCCACGTCCTCGAGATACTGGAGAGTGGGATAGATCGTCCCCGGGCTGGGCGTGTAGAAGCCGTGACAGCGGTCCTCGAGCTCGCGGATGATCTCGTAGCCGTAGCGCGGCTTGTCCTTGAGGAGATCGAGGATCAGGTACTTGAAATCGCCCTTATGGAACATCCGTTCTCTTCCCCAGCCGCAAAAATCATGCCTATCGAACATAACATCCTCCCCGTGCTAGATTGATATATCACGATATATCGTAGTTATATCTTAATTCCCCTCTCCCATTCTGTCAAGCGCTCCGCGCCAGCCCGAGCCGGCCTCGGAAACCTCTCATCTCTTGCGCGGGCGAGGGATTTGTAATAATTATTCGATGAAGTTCCTTCAGGACGGTTGACATGAGAAAAATCATCGCCTGTCTTGCCACGATCCTTTGCCTGACGCTTCTCCCGGCCCCCGGCGCGGCGGCCCCGCGGAAAGCGAACGACGAGCGCGAGACCGACCCCGCGGTCCTCAAGAAGCTCGAATGGTTCCAGGACGCCAAGTTCGGCCTCATGATGCACTGGGGCCCCTACAGCCAGTGGGGCGTCACCGAATCGTGGACGATCTGCTCGGAGGACGAGTCTTGGTGCCGGCGCACCATGCCCGACTACGTCGCGTACAAGAAGGCTTATGAGGCCCTGGCCACGACCTTCAACCCGATCAAGTTCGACCCGGCCAAATGGGCCGCGGCGGCCAAGGCGGCGGGCATGCGCTACGTCGTCTTCACGGCCAAGCACCACGACGGCTTCTCGATGTTCGACACCAAGCAGACCGACTACAGGATCACCGGGCCGGCCTCGCCGTTCCGGACGGATCCGCGGGCCGATATCGTCGCGGAGATCTTCCGCGCCTTCCGCAAGGAGGGCTTCGGCGTCGGGGCCTACTTTTCCAAGCCCGACTGGCACTCGCCGGATTTCTGGGCGCCCGAGTGGGCGACGCCCGACCGCAACGTCAACTACAGCATCGACAAGTATCCCGAGCGCTGGCAGAGGTTCCGCGATTTCACCTACCGCCAGATCGAGGAGCTCGTCACCGGCTACGGGACGCTCGACATCCTCTGGCTCGACGGCGGCTGGGTCCGGCCCCAGCCGATGGTCGAGGTCGCCCCGGGCACCTTCGTCAAGAACGCCAAGAACATGGACATCGACATGCCGCGGATCGCGGCCATGGCCCGCGGCCGCCAGCCGGGCCTGCTCATCGTCGACCGGACGGTCACGGGCCGCTACGAGAATTACCGCACGCCCGAGCAAGAGGTCCCCGAGAAACCCCTCCCCTACGCCTGGGAAACGTGCATGACGATGGGCGACCAGTGGTCCTACAAGCCGGACGATCGCTACAAGAGCGCCCACCGGCTGGTCCACCTCCTCGTCGATATCGTCTCCAAGGGCGGGAACTTCCTGCTCAATATCGGCCCCGACCCGACGGGCGTGCTGCCGGCGGAGTCCCTGAAGCGCCTGGCCGAGATCGGCGCCTGGATGAACGTCAACGGCGAGGCGATCTACAAGACCCGGCCCGTCGCGCCGTACAAGGAAGCGAAGACGTGCTTCACCGCGCTTCCCGACGGCACGGTCTTCGCCGTATACCTCGCCGACGAGGACGAGGCCGCGCCGCCGGCCAAGTTCATGATCTTCTCCATGGCGCCGAAGGCCGGGAGCGAGGTCCGCATGCTGGGCGTCAAGGAGCCCGTGCGCTGGGAAAAAGTGGGCAAGGGAGTCCTCCTGACCCTGCCGGAGCAGGCGGTCAAGAACCCGCCCTGCCGCCACGCCTGGGCCTTCAAGTTCCTCCCGGCGACAACGGGAAAGGGATGAAGCGGTCTTGAGCGGCGGCGAGCACTCCGGCTGGCTCAAGGGCTACGGGAGAACGGTCTCCGGCGAGCGCCTCTCCTACCATTCGCCCTACCCGGGCCCAGCCACCTCCCTCCTCGTCCGGGCCACGGACGGGGCCATGGCTATCGAATGGGAGACGGGGCCCATTCCGGCGGATTTCGCCGCGCCGGAGGCGACCTTCGTCTGGATGTCGGGCATCGACAACAACAACGGCAGTCACCGCTTCCGGCTCGATATCGAAGGAGTCGAGGCCCTCACGTTCACGACCTCTCCCGACCGCGCCCGGAAAGCTTGGACCGTCAAGGGAGGAAACGGCGTGTCGCTCTCTTTCGAGACTGTCATGGTCGACGACTTCGGCGAGTTCTTCGGCTTCATGCTCCTGGCCGTGCCCGCGGCCCTTCTCCGGCCGGGCCGGCCCCTGCGGCTCAAGGTCACCGGCGAGCGGGCCGCGAGCCGCGACTGGTTCATGGTCTTCGAAAACGAGCTCGAGCCGGGCGTCACCGTCAAGGCCGAACCGGTCCTCGTGCGCGAGGGCGGCGACCTCCGCCAGCTCCTTAGGGTCGAGGTCAGCCACGTCGCTCCGCCCGCCGACGCGGTCATCACCGCGGGAAAGGCCGGCCGGGCGCGCGTCCGCCTGGCGACGGGATACAACGTCGTCAGTGTGTCCGTTCCCGCCGCGGTTGAGCGGCGCGAGGTCGAGGTCGACGTCGATGTCGCGGGGCAGCCGGCCCGGAAGATCGTCGTGTCCGCCAAGCCGGTGCCGCGGCGCGAGATCTGGCTCCTCCCCCACCCGCACCTGGACATCGGCTTTTCCGACCGCCAGCCGGTCGTCGAGGAGAAGCACTGGCGTTATCTCGAGGAGGCCATGCGGTTGGCCGGAGAGTCGGCCGCGAACCCCGCCGGCGCGCGGTTCAAATGGAACGTCGAGCATCTGTGGGCCGTCGAAACCTACCTCCGGCAGGCCGGCGACGAGCAGCGGCGGCGCTTCTACGAGGCCGTGCGGAACGGCGCGATCGGCCTCCAAGCGGTGCTGGCCGGCGAGCTGACCGGGCTCTGCCATCCGGAAGAGCTCCTCCACGCGACCGACTTCGCCCGCGAGATCTCCGCCCTGACCGGCGTGCCCGTGGACTCGGTCATGGTGACCGACATCCCCAGCCAGACATGGTCGCTCGTCCCGGCCCTGGCCATGGCCGGCGTCAAGTACGTCTCGAGCGGGCCCAATTACATGCCGTTCCTTCCCGACGGCGGCGACCGCGTCGGCTGGGCCCTCAAGACCTGGGGCGACCGGCCGTTCTACTGGGTCTCGCCCTCGGGCGAGCACAAGATCCTGTTTTGGATGGCCGGCCGCGGCTACTCCTGGTTCCACGGCCTCAATCTGGGGCGCATCGAGCGCGTTCCCCGCGAGCGCATCTTCGATTACCTGGCCGAACTCGAAGCCCGCGACTACCCGTACTCGATGATCCAGGTCCGCTACACGATCGGCGGCGACAACGGCCCCCCGGACGCCGAGCTGGCCGACTTCGTCAAGGGCTGGAACGGGACCTTCGAGGCGCCGAAGCTCGTCATCGCCACGGCGTCGGAGATGTTCGCCGAGTTCGAAAAACGGCATGGGGCCGCGCTGCCTGAAGTGCGGGGCGATTTCACGCCCTATTGGGAGGACGGCGCGGCCTCGACGGCCGCCGAGACCGCCGAGAACCGCTCGAGCGCCGCGCGCCTGATCCAGGCCGAGACGCTTCGGGCGATCCTTTCGCCTGGCGGCTGGCCCGCGGTCAAGTCCGCCGAGGCCTGGCGGCAGGTCGTTCTGTTCGACGAGCACACCTGGGGCGCCTTGGACAGCGTCACCAACCCCGACGGCGAGAACGCCCGCTTCCAATGGGACTACAAAAAGGCCATCGCGGCCGAAGCCGACCATCTGTCGCGCGAACTTCTGGAAGAGGCCCGGGCCGGGACCGCGCCGGCCACGGCCCCCGTCGGCCGAACGGCGGTCGACATCGTCAACACCTGTTCCTGGGCCAGGACCGACATCGCCGTCCTTCCGGCCGGCATGAGCGCGGCCGGGGACGCCGTTAAGGACGAGGCGGGGAATTCCGTTTCGTCTCAGCGGCTCGCGAGCGGCGAGCTGGCTATCATGGCCGCCGACGTCCCCGCTCTGGGCGCGAAAAGATATTTCGTCGGCCCGGGTCCGGCGGCCGCGGCCGGGCGGGCGCGGGTCCATGAGAACGGCCTCGACAACGGAATCATGTCCATAGCCGTCGATCCCCGCTCGGGCGCCGCGGCGAGTCTGCGATGGGCTCACTGCGGTTCGCTCGAACTCGTGGACGGCGGCCGCTATCCCGGGCTCAACCACTATCTCTACGTGGCCGGGCGCGATGCCGCGGCCGCGGCCGGCCCGGCCTCGGTCACGATCAAGCTCGGCGAGCGCGGCCCGCTCGTCGCCTCGCTCGTCGTCGAGTCCGATGCTCCCGGGGCCCGCTCGCTCCGGCGCGAGATCCGCCTCTGCGACGGCCTCGGCCGGGTCGATTTCATCGACCGTCTGGACAAGGAAAAGGTCAGGGACAAGGAGAGCGTCCATATCGCCTTCCCGTTCCGCGTGCCCGACGCGACGGTCCGGGTGGACGCCGGTTGGGCCTTCGTCCGTCCCGAGATCGACCAGATCGCCGGCGCCTGCCGCGATTTCTTCTGCGTTCACAATTCGATCGACATCTCGAACCGGGATTACGGCGTGACGTGGATTTCCCTCGACGCCCCGCTGGCCGAGATCGGCGAACTGACCGACGAAACCCCGCGGGAGGGCGGGGTCAGGGCCTGGAAGAAGACGATCTCCCCTTCCGGGCTTTTCTTCTCCTACGTCATGAACAACTACTGGCATACGAATTACAAGGCCGATCAGGAAGGGCCGGTCGTCTTGCGCTATGCCGTCCGGCCGCACCCGGGGCGCGATACGGCCGCCGTCAAGCGGGCCGGCCTCGAGGCCGAAAGTCCGCTCATCCCCGTCCCCGCGGACGAGACTCGGCCCGTCCCCCGCTTTCCGCTCGGCGTCGGCCCTGGCCCTTTCGTCGTCACCTCGCTCAAGCCGGCAACGGACGGCCGCGGCTGGATGATGCGCGTCTTCAACGCCGGCGGACGTTCCTCAACGCTCCGCCTCTCCGGGCCGCTGGCCGCTTCGGGCAGGATCTTTTTAAGCGACCTTCTCGAGGCCAAGGGAATGCCATTCGCCGCTCCCGTCGAAATCCCCCCTTTCGGAATCGTGACGCTGCGCATCGGAAGCTGAAAAAGTCATATCGCCGGACGGGTCCTGTCCTGGGGCGTCCGGCGGGTCGCGGACTCTTGGAAGCGACCCGCAGGAGCGCGGCTGAGGGCTCGAAGCTGCAATTCTGATAAATATCTGAAACGAGTCTGTGTTTTATTCAGATATTTCCTAAAAGCGTCGCTCCGAGTTACTCCGCGCCGCTTTTATCGGTCGCTTCGCAGACTCCGCTCCCTGCCGGTGGCCCGGGGCCAGTCCCTTCCCGCCCGCAACGGAGCTCGGGCGCTCTGGCGCTGGAAAGCGAAGGGATGCCTGAAATGAACCGGGCAACGCCCCACAAGGATCACGGGAAGCCCGGATCAAACAAAGCGTGCTATGGAGCCTATATCAAAAGGCGGGTATCTCAGAGCGCCGCGAGGACGGAAAGGGATGCCCCGGGACAGGACCCGTCCGGCCTTTTGGCCAATCCGGCCCGAATTGCTATAATGGATGCATCGTGGCGCGACCGGCGCGCGTTATGGATATATGGGCGAGGGTGTCATATTCCATCAGGGAGGCATCATGAACAGACCCGCCGCAACCGTTGTCAGGAAGATTTCGCTCGCGACTCTCGCGATCGCGCTGGTTCTTACGCTCGCCGCGCTTCCGTCCTTCGGCCAGTACGCCGAGCGGCAGCAGATGCAAACCCCGGCCCAGTTGCCCGAGAGGATGATGATGGGCGTCGAGCGCACCATCCTCCTCGACGACATCTGGTTCCTGCAGTCGTCCGAAAAAGCCAAGGGCGCCGGGGAGCAGATTTCCCAGCCGGGCTTCAAGATCGACGGCTGGTATCCGGCCGTCGTCCCCTCGACGGTCATGGGGACCCTCGTCCAAAACAACGTCTACCCGGACGTGCTCGTCGGCGAGAACCTGAAGGTTGTGCCGGTCGAACCGTTCCAGGTCTCCTGGTGGTACCGGCGCGAGTTCGTCGTGCCGCAGGGCCCCGCGACGCGCCGCGTCCGCCTCGAATTCGACGGCATCAATTACCGGGCCAATGTCTGGCTCAACGGCAAGCAGGTCGCCGACGCCGCGTCGACCTACGGCGCCTTCCGGCGGTTTTCCATCGACGTGACGGGCACGGCCAAGCCGGGCGACCGGAACGTCCTGGCCGTCGAGGTCTTCCCGCCCCGGAAGGGCGATTTCAGCATCGGCTTCGTCGACTGGAATCCCAAGCCGCCCGACAACAGCATGGGCATCTGGCGCGAGGTCCGGGTCCGGATGACCGGCGACGTTTCCGTCAGCGCCCCCTTCGTCATGACCAAGCTCAATCTCGAGACGCTGAAAGAAGCCCGGCTGACGGTTTCCGCCGAACTCGCGAACAGTTCGCCGAACAAGGTCGCGGGGACGATCGACGTCAGGATCGCCAGGCTCGAAAGCCGGAGCGCGCCGGCCCAAGACTGGAGGGAAAGGCCCGAGGAGCGGAAGGGGACGATCAAGTTCAGCGAGGAAGTGACGCTCGAACCCAAGGAGACACGGAAGGTCGTCCTCACGCCCGAGAAGCACGCCGAGCTCATCGTCAAGGAGCCGAGCCTCTGGTGGACCCACGATCTGGGCAAGCCCGAGCTCTACGACCTCACGATCGCCTTCCGGCCGAAGATCGACAAGGCCCAGGCCGAGGCTGAAGCCAAGGCCATGGCCGAGAAGCTGGCCGAGGAAAAGCGCCGGGCCCGCGAGAAAGGCGATGAAAAGGAGAAAGAGCGGATGGATGGCCCCTGGGGAGGCGGCGACAGGCAGCGTCGGCCGATGATGGGGCGCGACATGAGCGCCGACAGCCGGACCGCCCGCTTCGGCATCCGCGAGGTCGGGACCTATATCAACGAGCAGGGCCAGCGGGGCTTCACCCTGAACGGCCGCAAGATCCTCGTCCGCGGCGGCGGCTGGGTGGACGACATCTTCCTCGACAACCGCCGTTCGAAGCTCGAGACCGAGATCGCCTACGCCAGGCATATGAACCTGAACGCCCTCCGGCTGGAGGGCTTCTGGGGCACGAGCGAGAACCTCTACAATCTCTGCGACGCCAACGGCCTCCTGCTCATGGCCGGCTGGAGCTGTCAGTGGGAATGGGAGAATTTGACCGGCAAGCCGAACGACGAGTTCGGCTGCGTCAAGGATCCCGGCGACATCCGGCTCGTGGCCGACTCGTGGCGCGACCAGGTCCGCTGGCTGCGCAACCATCCGAGCATCTTCGTCTGGCTGGAGGGAAGCGACGCCAATCCCAGGCCCGAGCTCGAAAAGGAGTACATCGCCATCCTCAAGGAGGATGACCCGACGCGGCCGGCCCTCATCTCGGCCAAGGCCCGGACCAGCGCCCTGACTGGACCGTCCGCGGTCAAGATGGCCGGCCCGTACGATTACGTGCCGCCCGTCTACTGGTACGTGGACACGGAGAACGGCGGGGCGTTCGGCTTCAATACGGAGACGGGCCCCGGGCCCCAGGTTCCGCCGCTCGAGAGCCTCAAGAAGATGTTCCCCGGCAAGGACCTCTGGCCGATCAACGACGTCTGGACCTATCACTGCGCCAGGGGCAGCTTCTTCGGGCTGAAACGCTACAACGAGGCCATGGACAACCGGCTCGGCCCGGCCAAGACCGTCGAGGATTACGCCGTCAAGGCCCAGTTCTTGAACTACGAGGGGATGAGGGCCATGTTCGAGGCCTTCGTCGCCAACCGGCCCAAGGCCACGGGCATCATCCAGTGGATGTACAACTCGGCCTGGCCGAAGCTGTGGTGGCAGCTTTATGATTACGACCTCTATCCGACGGGCGCCATGTACGGGGCGCGGAAGGCCTGCGAACCTCTCCATCTCATCTACAATTACGGGACGCGCGCGATCGTCGCCGTCAACAACACGCTCGAGCCCGCCCCGAAGCTCCGGGCCGCCATCCGCGTCTATGACCTGGACCTCAAGGAAAAATATTCCAAAACCGTTCCCCTGGACTTGGCCGCGGACGAGGTCCGGACGATCGACACGCTCCCCGGCCTGGAGGGCGTGACGGCGGTCTATTTCCTCGACCTCCGCATTTTCAAGGAGAAGGATGAGCTGGCCGACGCGAACTTCTATTGCCTCTCGGCCAAGCCGGAGACGCTCGACACGGCCAAGACGCAATGGTACGTGACGCCGGTCAAGGACTACGCCGACTTCACCGCGCTGGCCGGCCTGCGCCCGGTCAAGCTCGACGTCCGGAGCAAGTTCTCCCAGTCGGGCGAACGCCGCAAGTTCACCGTCGAGCTCGAGAACCCTTCACGCGACCTGGCTTTGCAGATCGAGCTCAGGGTTGTCCGGGACGGCACCGACGAGGTCGTCGCGCCGATCTTCCTCGACGACAACTACATCAACCTGCTTCCGGGCGAAAAAAGGAAGATCGCCGGCGATTTCGCCGCCGAGGATCTCCGCGGCGAGCAGGCCGTCCTCAAAGTCCGCGGCTGGAACGTCAAGGAACAATAAGTCCGAAGACGGACTGCTCCGCGGGGAACGGCAAAGAAGAAAACCGGTTTTCGCCTAGACCTGGACCGAGAGGAAAATCTGCAGGCCCATCTGGCCGATCTGGTCCTTCACGGCCTCGATCTCGTCGAGGTGGCCGTCCTCGTCCTTCAGGATCGACTCGAGGACTTCGCGGGTGGCGAAGTCCTTGACTTCGCCCGCGAGGACGATGCCCGCGTTGTAGGACTTGATAGCCCCCATCTCGGCGGCGTGGTCGTTGGCGAACATCTTGGGCACGTCGGCGCCGATGTGGAGCGCCTTGAGCTCGCTGACGCCGGGCGTTCCTTCAAGGAAGAGGATGCGGCCGATGAGCTTTTCGGCGTGCTTCATCTCGGTGACGGCCCGCTTCTCGATCATCGCGTGAAGCTTGCCGTAGCCCCAGTTGTCGCACATCTCCGAGTGCACCATGTACTGGTTGATGGCGGTCAGCTCGTCGGCGAGGAGAGAGTTCAAGACGGCGATGAGTTTCGGATTCCCTTTCATGATTTCCTCCATCTGTTCCCCTGATACTCAAACGAGGCGTTTGAGATACCATTTTAGGCCGTTGACCGGGTCAAGTAAAGGGTAGGCGGTTGGCCGGCGGCCGCTTTTCCTATAGAATGGGGGTTGTCTTACAAGGAGGGAGAAATGAAGAGGATTTGGATCTTGATGCTCATCTCGGTCCTGCTGTTTTTGTTCGTCATGGCCAGCTGCGCGCCGGGCCCGAATGACGTCGAAAAGACGCCGGACGCCAAGGGGCGGACGTCCGGGTTCTTCAGGGGATTCTGGCACGGGCTCATCTCGCCGATCACTTTCGTCATCTCTCTATTCACCAAGAAGGTTCGCCTCTATGAAGTCCACAACACCGGCGGCTGGTACAACTTCGGCTTCGTCCTGGGCGCGGGCCTGTTCCTCAGCGGCGGCATCCTGGGAAAGAAAAAGAAGAAGTTCTAGACCGACTCCGTCAGCCGGAAGCCGGTCATGATTCTCGGCATCGACATCGGATCCTCGGCCGTCAAGGCGGTCGTCCTCGATGACGCCTGGCGTCCCGTCGAATTCCTGGAGCAGGCCAACCGCGGCGAGCCCGCCGGCGCCTTCCGGGAAATCTCCCGCCGCGCGCTCGAGGGCCGCGGCCCCCTCCGTCTCCGCGTCGGGATCACCGGCGCCGGCCGGGAGACGATCGAGGCCCCTCCCGAAGTGTTCATCTCCAACGAGGTCGTCGCCCTGGCTCTGGGCGCGGCCGTCGAGTTCCCCGGGGCCCGGTCCGTCATCGAGATCGGCGCCCAGGCCTCCCGCTGGGTCCTCCTCGACAGGGCCTCGGGCGCCTCGGCCGAGCCCGAGGTCCTCGACTTCGCCCTCAATGACGCCTGCGCCGCCGGCTCGGGCGCCTTCCTCGAACAGCAGGCCGGCCGCCTGAAGCTGACGATCGACCAGTTCGCCTCGCTGGCCGCCTCGGCCAGGCGGGGGGCAACGATCGCCGGCCGCTGCAGCGTCTTCGCCAAGACCGACATGATCCATCTCCAGCAGAAGGGCACGCCCCTCGAGGAGATCGCCTACGGCCTGTGCCAGGCGCTGGCCCGGAATTTCATGGCCACCGTCCTCAAGGGACGCGAGGTCCTGCCGCCCGTCGTCCTGGCCGGCGGCGGCGTCCGCAACGGCGGCCTGGTCAACGCCTTCCGGGAGATCCTCGGCCTTGGGGAAGACGAGGGGCAACTGGCCAATCCGCCCCAGTATCTCGGCGCGCTCGGAGCGGCCGTCGGAGCCGCCCGCGCGGACAGGGAGCTCGAGGTCTCCGGCCCGGAAACCCTCATCCGTTTCCTGAAGCCGGCCGGGGCGAGCCATCGCGTCCAGCCGACGGCCCTGGGCGCGCTCGAGACCGGCCGCGCCGCCGAGCCCGCGCCGCGTCCCGACGAGTTCGTCCGCGGACACCTCGGCGTGGACATCGGCTCGGTCAGCACCAATCTCGTCCTCGTCGACGGCGACGGTCGCGTTCGCGCCGGCGTCTATCTTCCGACCAAGGGCCGTCCCATCGAGGTCCTGCGGGAAGGCTACCGGCTCCTCCGAGAGAAGTGCCCCGCCGGCTTCGAAGTCCTCGGCATCGGCACGACGGGCAGCGGCCGCCACCTCGCCGGTACGCTCCTCCGGGCCGACGTCGTCCACAACGAGATCACCTGCCAGCTGCGAAGCGCCGTCCATTACTTTCCCGGCGTGGACACGATCTTCGAGATCGGCGGCCAGGACTCCAAGTTCATCAGCGCCCGGGACGGCAAGATCCTCGACTTCACCATGAACAAGATCTGCGCCGCCGGCACGGGCTCGTTCCTCGAGGAGCAGGCGGAGATCTTGGGCATCCGGATCGAGGACGAGTTCTCGGCCCTGGCCGCCCGTTCGGCCGCTCCCGTCGACCTCGGCAGCCGCTGTACGGTCTTCATGGAATCGGAGCTGGCCGATTCGCTGGGCCGGGGCGTCGCCGTGCCCGACATCGCCGCCGGACTGGCCTTTTCCATCGCCCGGAACTATCTCGAGAAGGTCGTCGCCGGGCGGCCGATCGGCCGGACCATCGTCATCCAGGGCGGCGTCGCCTCCAATCCGTCCGTGGTCAGGGCCTTCACGATCGAGACGGGCCGCGAGATCCTCGTCCATCCGTTCAACCGGATCTCGGGAGCGATCGGGGCCGCGCTGATGGCCGCCGAGAGGCTCCGGGAGACGGCCAAGACCTCGCCCGACGCGGCTTCCATCGAGCGCCGGCTCGGCCGGGAGTTCGCCGTCACGAGCTTCACCTGCGGTCATTGCTCCAACCGCTGTCAGGTCAACAGGATCGCCTTCGAGGACCAGGTCGTCTTCTTCGGCGACACCTGCGAGCGGTACACCGCCGGCCAGGGCGTCGGGCGGGCCGCCGGGGCGGCGGAAAAGGACCGGCCTCCGACCGGCCTCCCCGACCTGTTCAAGGAGCGGGAAGAACTCATGGAAGCCTGCGTCCGCAATCCCGAGCGGCCCTCGATCCGGATCGGGCTTCCCAGGGCTTCGGTCGTGTACGAAACCCTGCCGTTCTGGGCCTCCTTCTTCAACCGGCTGGGGGCCGAGGTCCTGGTCTCCCCGGCCAGCCATCCCGGCATCCTGGATCTGGGGCTCAAAAAGACGCCCGTCGAAACCTGCCTGCCCATCAAGCTGGCGTTCGGCCACGTCGAATGGTTCGCCGACAAGTCCGTGGACCGGATTTTCTTCCCGTCCATCGTCGACCTCCACCGCCGGTCGGCCGAATCGGTCTCGCTCTGCCCCTACTCCGAGAACTTCGCCTTCATGGCCCGGGCCGCGACGGGAACCGACATCCTCGCGCCGTCGGTCTGCGTCAGCGGCAACCCGGAGGATTTCGTCAAGTCCGTCGCCGGCGTCCGGGACGTCCTCGGCCGGACGGACGCCGAGATCCGGGACGCCTACGACGCCGGCGCCGTCGCCGAGGAGGACTTCCGGAAAACCCTCCGGCGAAGGGGACGCGAGGTCCTGGACGGCGCGGGGCGCGACGGGCGGCGGGCCTGGGCCGTGCTCGGCCGGCCGTACACGCTCCATGATCCTTTCCTCAATCTCAACCTGGGCCGGCACCTGGCTAAGCTCGACATCCTGGCCCTGCCGGTCGATTTCCTGCCGCTCGACGAGACGGCCGATATCGACTGGCCGGGCGCCCCTCACTGGCACTACAACCAGCAGGCCATCCAGGCGGCCCTGTGGACAACGGAGAACCCGGGCCTCCAGCCCGTCGTCCTGACCAACTTCGGCTGCGGGCTCGACGCCTTCGCCCTGAGGCACGTCCTCAGGATCCTCGCCGGCGGGCCGCACCTCGTCCTCGAATTCGACGAGCACCGGGCCGAGGCCGGCCTGATCACCCGGCTCGAAGCCTTCCTGGACGAGGTCCGGGAGACGAAGCGCGACGGCCACAGGGCCGCGCCGGCGCGCCCGGCCGCCCCGGTCTCGCGCGTATCCCACGAAGAGAACAGGGGCCGGAAGTTCTTCCTCCCCTATTTCGCCGACCACGCCTACGCCTTCACCGGAGCGCTCCGGGGAGTGGATATCGAGGCCGAGGTCATGCCCCGCCCCGACGCCGAGACCGTCGCCCTGGGCGAACAGCACAGCACGGGCAAGGAGTGCCACGCCTACTCCATCATCGCCGGCGACTTCCTCAAGCTGGCCCGGTCGGAGCGGCGCGGCAACGAGGTCTTCTTCTTCCCCGGCTCCAAGTCCACCTGCGTCCTGGCCCAATACGACAAGGCCCTGAGCTTCCTGGCCGAGGACCTGGGAATCGCCGGGCTCGACGTCTTCGGCGCGACGGGCGACGCCCTGACCCGCCTGCTGACCATGAAGGGGCTGAAGTACCTCTGGCAGGGACTCGTGTCGATCGACCTCCTCGTCCGCGCCTCCTGCGCCGTCCGCCCGTACGAAGCCCGGAAAGGCGAGACCGACGAGGTCCACCTGGCGAACCTCCGGGACATCGAGGCCGGCTTGGCCTCCGGGGGGATCGCCCCGGCCCTCAAGAGGTGCGCCGAACGTCTGGAATCCGTCCGGAGCCGGAGGAGGGAGAAGCGGCGCCCCGTCGTCGGCGTCGCCGGCGACATCTACACCCGCATCAACCCGGTGGCCAATCACGATCTGTTCCTCAAGCTGGAGGAGCTCGGCTGCGAGATCCGGCCGTCGTCCTTCTTCATCGACGAGGTCGATTTCGACCTCGACCGCGGCATCCGGCAAAAAATCGTCGGACGCAAGTTCGGGGCCTCCTCGGTCATAGCCATCCTCTACCTGCGCAAGGAGATCGAGAAGATCAAGATCCGCAGGACGCTGGAAAAGGCCGGGCCGCTCCCCAAGGACCCGACGTACAGCGACGTCGTCCAGTTCACGTCGCCCTATCTCGGGATCGACAACAATCGCTTCCTGTTCCTCAACATCGCCAAGATGGTCGCCTTCGCCCGCGACGGCGCGGACGGGGTCATCAACGCCATCTGCTTCAACTGCATGCTGGGGAACGTTTCGGCCGGCATCGCCTCGAAAATCCGGAAAGACTACGACCAGATCCCCATCCCCACATTCACCTATACGGGATCGGAGCTGGCCTCGGAGAGGACCAAGCTCGAGGCCTTCGCCTTCCAGGTCCACCAGTACGCCGCAAGACGGGGTCAAATCTACGCGATGCCAGTTTTGCCTTGCCCCCGGCCCGGAATCCGGCCGGCGAACCGGAAATAACTGGCATCGCGTAGATTTGACCCCGTCTTTTCCATCTTTTCCCCCGGGCGGAGAAATTGATAAAAAAGGGAACAAATTTCCGACCCCGGCGTCTAAAGACTGTAAGGCAATCTCAAGGACGGAGGTTTATATGAAGAAACGGGCATTCGCGGCGATGTTTATCATCGTCGCCCTTCTGTCGCTGCAGGCCCAAGTGCCGCCGCAGCAGCAGAAGCTGAAACTCGAGGACGTCCAGAAGGCCCTGTGCCTCGTCGACAAGGCCCAGGCCGCTCCGGACAAGTACAAGGCGGGCCTGGAGGCCATCACCGCCAAGGACACGATGGCGATGCTGACCTTCGTGGCTTCCGACGTCATGGAAGGCCGTGAAACCGGAACCCAGGGCTACCAGATTGCCGCCGAATATGCGGCGTCCCTGATGAAGATGTACGGCCTCAAGCCGGCCGGCGACACCCCCGTCGTCATGCGGGGGCGCTTCGGCATGGGCGGACCCGGCGGCGCTCCCGCCGCTCCTCCCGAACGCACCTATTTCCAGGAGTTCGGCCTGAAGTCCGTCTCCGACTCCCAGCAGTCGATCACCATCGAGGTCAACAACGGCGGGGCCGTGAAGACCCGCGAGTTCAAGAGCGGAGTGGATTACGCGGCCGGCATGGGCCGCATGGGCGGCGGCGACCCCGGCACGCTGACCGCGCCCGTCGTCTTCATCGGCTACGGCATCAACGAGCCCTCGATCAAGTGGGACGAGCTCAAGGGCCTCAACCTCAAGGGCAAGATCGTCCTCATGCTGAGCGAGGCGCCCGGCAAGAACGACCCCAAGTCCCCCTTCCAGACCAACAAGGAGCTCAAGGACAAGTACTTCCCCGCCGGCCCCCAGTTCGAGATGATGATGATGCCTCCCCGCGCAGGCGGCCCGGCCCGGTTCAACAAGATGACCGAGATCGCCAAGCTCGGCCCGGCAGCCATCGCCCTCGTCCAGAACGTGGGCAAGGACTCCGACGTCTTCAAGTCCCTCGCGGCCGTCCGCAAGGTCAATGATGAGCGGCCTATCATCAACAAGCCCCGCCAGCGCCTGTCCGTCGCCGGCGACAGCGGCGCAGGCATGGGCATGATGGGCATGCCCAACGTGACGACCCTCTCGCTCACCCGCGAGATGGCCAACATGCTCCTCGAGGGCACGGGCAAGACGATCGACGGCCTGAAAAAGCAGATCGAAACGACCAACAAGCCCGCCTCGATGGACCTCGTCGGCGCCAAGCTGATGATCACCACGACGGCCAAGGTCGGCCTCGTCCACGGCATGAACGTCGTCGGTTACATCGAAGGGTCCGACCCGAAGCTCAAGGACGAGTACTTTGTCGTCGGCGGCCACTACGACCACCTGGGCAGGTGGGAAGACTACATCTACAACGGGGCCGACGACAACGGTTCGGGCGCCGTCGGCGTCCTGAACATCGCCAAGGCCATCGCCGCCAGCCCGGTCAAGCCGAAGCGCACGGTCGTCTTCGCCCTGTGGACCGGCGAGGAGGAAGGCCTCCTCGGCTCGCGCTACTACGTGCAGAACCCCGAGTTCCCCATCGAGAAGACGGTCGGCTACCTCAACTACGACATGATCAGCCGGCCTTATGACGAGGCGACGTTGGCGCGTTCCGTGCGCCAGTACAACGACGTCCCGGGCGCCGCGGACCTGACCAAGAAGATCCGCGCCCCCTGGGTGGTCACGGTCAGCGCCACGGAGAAGTCGGGCTTCACCGAGCTCCAGCGTGAAATGAACAACTACGTCGGGCTCGATCTCATCATTCGGGAAAGCCCCCTCGGCGTCGGCAGCGGCGGCTCCGATCACGCCTCGTTCGCCTCGGTCAAGGTCCCCTTCGTTTATTACATGGCGGCCATGACCCAGGATTACCACCAGACGAGCGACACTGCGGACAAGACGAGCGGCGAGCTCCTCGCCAAGATCAGCCAGATCGGCTACATGACGGTCTACGCGTACGCCGACAAATAAGAACCGCTTGGATCGCCGCCCGTCGGGCGGCGGCAGGAAACGTCAAGGCCCCTCTTCCCCCGCGGGGAGAGGGGCCTTTTTTTTCGGCTACGGAAGCTCGGTCGTCTCCGCGCCGCCGTAGAAGATGCCGTTGAAGAGGAGCTTGAAGGTGCCGTGCGGCTGGCCGCGGAAGGCGATCTCGGGGCCGTAGAGGAAGAGCTTGCCCTTGCCGACGGCGGCCTCGGCGACCTGGACGCTCCGCCACAGGTATTGCTCGCCCCAGGCCCAGCCGCTCCTGAGGAGCTTGCCCGTCTCGAACCAGGCGACGGGTCGCACGCCCTTCAGCCCGGCGTCCGGCTGGAGCTCGAAGGCCGGCGTGTTGTCGTAGAAAACGTCAACCGCCTCCGGCATGCCCACGGCCAGCGGGCTGGTCGTGTCCACGCGCGCCCTCAGCAGCGATCCCGGGACATAGAACTTCTCCCGGCCGAGCGGCTTTTCCCGGCCGTCGGCCGTCTTCTCGACGAGCGCGTTGGCGACCGGCAGGCCGAAATGGTAGGCCAGGGCCGTGGCCGTATCGAGCGCCAGCACAGTCCCCCCTTCTTCGACGAACTGTCTGATGTTCGGGATCGTCTTCGCCACCGTGATGCGTCCGATCCGGCCGGCATATTCCGCGGGCACGTCGGCGGGCGTTGGGGGCTGGAAATCGCGGAAGCCCGTTTCGTCCTGATCCGCCGCGGCGAACCGCGGGATCGAGCCGCCGACGAAGATGAGGACGTCGAACTTCGCCTTGAGGTTTCCTTCGTCCAGGGCGGGAGCGAAGACCAGCTCGTACGGGAATTCGAACTGCTCGAGAAGCCAGCGGATCCAGCCCGACGACATCGAGCCGCCGTAGGTGTCCCAAAGCCCTATGCGCAGAGGCCTCAGCTTGAAGGCCTCACCTTTCGGCGCCGCGCCGACGGCCGCGACCGCGAGGCCGATCTCCGCCGCCGCTTTCCTGAGCGCGGGCTCGACCCCTGCCCCGGCGGGCACATAGAACGTCCCGGCCGGCCGGGTTTTCCCGCCCGCCTCGAAGCCTTCCTTTATCCAGAGAACCTCGGCCCCGGCCTTGAGCAGCCGGTTGACGGCGACGAAAGAGTCGTTGACCCTGTGGTCCAGGAGCCAGCCCGCCGCCCCGGCGCCGGCCCCAAAGGCGCCCGCCGGAGGCTTGACGACGTCCGGCAGCGCCTCGAACGGCCCGTCGAAGCCATCGAGGATCCTGTCGAAGGCGATGCCCATCTGGTAGGCCAGCGTCCAGCCGGCCGCGTCGTAGGGAGGATTCGGCGGACCGCCCGGATAGGCCAGGTCGTTCGGGTGGTCCTGCGGCTCGAACATCGACAGGATATGGGGCCGGAAGGCCTGGGCCGTCTTGACGACGTAGGACCCTCGTGGATAACTCTTGTCGCCGACGGTGAAGTCCTTGGTCGCCCGCAGGACCTCGCAGCCGTTCTTGAGCAGGGTGTTGACGAACTTGGTCGCCGTCAGGAAATCGGTTTGGTCGGAGGGGATGATGTAGCCGCGCGGGTCCCGGGCCGCCTTGTCGAAGAGGAGGTCATAGTACTTGAGCGGCAGGGTGCCCCGGCCGCGCCCGAATTCCCCGTTTCCAGGGCCGCCCGCGCCGCCGGCCGGGCGCGGCGCCCCGCCCTCCTGCGCCCGGTCCTTGGCCGCGGCCGCCTCGACCCTGGCGATGCTTCCCGGCACGATCGTCCACGAGTCCCGGCTCCCCTTTTCGATGGCGTGCTTGCCCATCAGGTAGCGCCGGTACAGGAATTCCTCGCGGTTCCTGGCGGCGACGTCGAGGATGGCCTTGTCGGCCGTGACGGCGTAGTCGATCGATTGCCGGAAATGCCATTTCTGCGGCGCCACGGGGAACGGATAATCTTCCTTGGGCAGGAGCCTCTGCGGCACGAACGGGATGTCGACCGGCGTCGGGCCGCCGATCGCTTCGGTCAGGATGCCGATGATGTTGTGGAAATAGGCCGTGCTGCGGACGCCGCCGTTCCACCAGGTCGAGTACGAGGCCCCGGAGCGCATGATCGCCCCCGGCTTGTCCTCGGCGACGAAGCGGTTGTGCATGGCCGCGGCGACGAGGTCGATGCCGACCGGAATGAGCGGATCGAAGACGTAGTTGAACGGGTCGCGGAAGGGCGGGGCGAAGAGGACCGTCCCGGCCGGGCCCGACTGGTGGTGATTGTAGAGGATCTGCGGATGCCAGTCGCGGTAAAGGACGCGGTTCGAGGCCTCGGTCTCCGGCTGGGTGACCATGTACGAGTCGCGGTTGTCGTCGTGCCCGATGTATTTCTGGTAGAGGACCGGCACGCCTTGCATGGAGCGCTTGGCCGGGTCCTTCTGCCGCATGTACCAGTTGGCGACGAGCTCCAGCCCGTCCGGATTGACCGGCACGGCGAGCAGAATGACCTCATCGAGCAGGCGCCGGGTCTCGGCGTCGTCGCGGCTCGTCATCTGCCAGACGAGCTCGATGAGCTGCTGCGACCCCAGGATCTCGGTGGCGTGCAGCCCGCCGTCGATCCAGACGACGGCCTTGCCTTCCGCGGCCAGGCGGCGGGCGCCGGCGTCGTCGAGCCCCTTGGCCAGGGCCAGGCGCCGGGAGATCTCCTTGTAGCGGCCGAGCCGGCCCTGATTCTTCGGCGACGTGACGATCGCCATGACCATGGGCCGCCCCTCGGCCGTGCGGCCGATATCGACGAGAGTCATGCGGTCCGACTCGGCGTCGAGCTTCTTCCAGTAAGCCAGGAGTTGGGTGTAATTGACCAGCTGGTAGTCGTCGCCGATGTTGAAGCCGAACTGCTCCCTGGGGCTGGTGACCTTGGCCAGCGCCGGGGAGCTTCCGGAGACGAGGACGAATGCCGTGAAGACGAGAGCGAAGACCGCGCGACGGCGCATCCGGAGATTCATGGTGCCTAACCTCCTCTTCAGGGAACCGAGAGACGACTTATACCCGCATCGGTCCCGGATTTCAAGCGGCCTTGCGCCGCGGGGCCGATTCTTGTTAGAATACTGGCAACTTGAATCCCGGGGAGGTTGGTCGCATGACATCAAAGCATTTCGTCAGGTCTCTCGTCGTCGTCGCGCTCATCGGCGTCTTCGCCTCGTCCTTGGGATGGGGGCAGACGGCCCGCCAAGACGTGTCGATCCAATTCGGCGTCATCAGCCTAGACCAGATCATGGATGTCTGGACGGATGTCTTCACCATCATGCTCACCATGGGCCTCTATGCCAAGAATGCCACGGACACCTCCGGCGTCCCCTTCATCACCTATCATTTCCCCTCCCGGGGGCGGTTCGCCCTGGGCCTGGCGCTCGGAGGCTACACGACCAAGGGCGACGTCGACTACAACTTCATCGACTCCCACGGAACGTTCAAGGAAACCAACTATATCGGCGCCGTCGAGTTCGTTTATCGCTGGATCATGAAGGACAGCTTCCAGCTGTATTCGGGTCTCGGCCTCGGCGGCCGCATCCGCAGCGGGACCTACAATGTCGAGGGCCAGGAAACGGATTCCATATCCAAGGTGCTGCCGACCTTTCACGCCAACCTGATCGGCCTCAGGTTCGGCAGGACCATCGGCTTCTTCACCGAGCTCGGCCTCGGTTACAAAGGCCTTTTCAACGTCGGCTTGAACGCCAGGTTCTGACGGGCGCCGCCGGCTGAGCCCGCAAACATCACAAAACGGGGCCGCGTGCCCCGAGGGACGCGTCGCTTCTTTATCCCTTATCCGCCGAGAGGCCGCGCTTCAACTCTTGGCCTTGGCCTCGCCCCGGACGACCCGGAAGCCCGTGTAGGCCGCCGACGGCTGGGCGGCGCGGGCCTTGGCGTCCGCGGGACGGTCGGCGCTGCCGCCCACCGCCTTGCCGCTTCCGTCCTTGGCCAGCGCCCATTCGGCCACGTTTCCGCCCAGGTCGAAGATCAGCGCCTCATCGTCCTTGCCGGCGCCGTTGAAGCTGCCCGCTTCCTTGAGAAGCGGGGCCTCGCCGCCGAGTTCCCCGGCCTTGGCCGCCAGCCGCAGGGCGTCGTCCGGATTGGGGGCGTATCCCGCCCAATAGTCGAGCGTGTTCTCGCCGCTCAATCCCTCGCAGAGCGGGGCGAGTTCGTCCTCGTTCGGCAGGCGCCAGGCTTGGCCGGTCGTCTTCGCGAGCCAGGCGGCGTACGTCTTGGCCTTCTCGAACGGAACGCCGCTCACCGGGTAATTGTCCGTCCCCGCGGCCACGGCGTAGGAGGAATCGAAGGCAGCGTACTGGGCCCGCGTCACCTCGAAGCGGCCGATCTCTATCGCGCCACGCTTGACGGCCTCGGGGACGATCACGCCGGCCGCCGGACCGGCGACGCCGAGCTTCGCCCCGACGCGGGCGATGTCCTTGCGCCGCAGGGCCTGGCCGAGCGGCGAATCCTTCCGGAAGGCCTCGTTCTCCGCCGCCTCCGTCTTGAAAAAATAGCGGTCGTACCAGCCCATCTCCTCCGCGAGCTTTCGCGCCTGATGGGCGTATTCCTGGAGGCTGTGCGGCTCGCCGGGGAAGAGGCAGAATTTCACGGGCACCTTGCCGAGGTGATAGAGAGCGCGGTAGTGGGTCCAGCCCTGGCTGGTCGGCACGTTGCGGTCCTCGGTGCCGAAAAAGATGATCGTCGGCGCCTTGACCTTGTCCAGCTGGAAGAGCGGCGAGAGCCGGATGTAGAGCTGAGGGTCCTCGAGCGGCGACTTGCCGAGATAGTAGGAATCGAACGATTCGCCGAAATCGACGTTGGCCCAGTCGCTGATGAACTCGACGTCGCCCGCGCCCGCGGCCACGACCTTGTAGCGGTCGGGGTCGGCGACGCTCACGCCGATCGACAGGATCGAGCCGTTCGACCAGCCGAACGTGCCGATCCTCGCCGGGTCGGCCAGCCCCTTCCCGATCAGGAAATCGACGCCCTTCTGGATGTCTTCGATGGGATAGTCGTAATAGTGGCCGCAGCAGATGGACTCGACGAACTTGAGGCCGTAATTCGCGCTGCCGTGGTAGTTCGGCTTGAGGATGAAGGCCCCCTTCTGGCTGATGAGCTGGTGGGCGTACGCCCAGCTTTCGTCCCACATGTCCAGGTCCGCCCCGGCCGGGCCGCCGTGCGGCGCGGTGAAGAGCGGGTACTTCTCTCCCGGCTTGTAATCCTTCGGGTAATAGAGAAGGCCCTCGATGTCCTCGCCGAGGGCGCCCTTCCAGCGGACGATCTCGGTCCGCGCGATCGGCTTGTCCTTGAAGCCGGGGTTGAGGTCGGTCAGCTTGACGGGGTTGGTCAGCTTGCCGCCGTCGAGCGTCGCCCCGTACCATTGGGGCGGCGTCGAGGCCGTCGAGAATTCGTAGACGAAGGTTTTGCCGTCGTCGCCGCTGGCGAAGTCGAAGAGGTTTCTGACGTGCTCACCGGCGATGTCCGTGCGCTTCCAGGCGAGCCCGTTCTTCACGTAGCGCGCCGGCGCCAGCCTGGCGCCGGCCGCGAGCTGGGCGATGAAGCCGTCGCGCGTCGCCCGCAGCCCGCCGCCGAGGCCGTTCTCCCAGCCGAGATCGACCTTGACGGTCTTCCCGGAGGCCAGGTCGTGGAAATAGAGCAACGTGATCGAGGCCGTGAAGAACCTGGGATCGGAGGAGTAGGGCGCCTCGAGGTAGAAGCCGCTTCCGTCGCGGGCGGCCTCAACGTCGGACGGGGGAATGCGCTGCCCGGCCAAGATCTCCCGGCGCTCCCCTTTCGCCAGGTCATAGACGAACGTCTTCGGCAGGATCTTGTGGTCCCACTCGAAGCTCAGGTATTGGGCGTGGACGGTCAGGGCGTGCTTTCCGTCCGGCGTCACGGCCCACGCCCCGATGAAGTCGGTGTTGTCCGTCAGCCGGCTGATCTTCTTGTCCTTCAGGCTCAGCTTGAAGAGGCGGACGGGCGGCTCGTGGTCGACATCATCCACGATTCGCGTCGTGTCCTTTTTCTTTTTCAGCTCCTGCTCGAAGAGCGCCGGGTCCTCCTGGGCGCTGAAGATGATCGTGTCGTCGTCGATCCATTCGTAAGCCTGGATGCCGCGGGCGAGCTCGGTCACGGGATAGGGCTCGCCGCCGAGGACGCTGATAAGCCACAGCTGGGGGCGCGAGGCGTCGGGGTTCGGCTTGGGCAGGGGCCGGCCGCTCAGGAAGGATATCCCCTCGCCGTTCGGCGACCACTTCGGCCGGCCGTGGCTCTCCGCGCCGCGCGTCAGCGGGATCTCCTTTTTGGTCTCGAGGTTCGTCAGGAAGATATTCGAAACGCGGCCGTTCTTCTCCTTGTCCATCCGGCTCCTCACCCAGACGGCCCGCTTGCCGTCGGGCGAGATTTCCCATTGGCTCGAGGATTCTGCCAGGAGGATGTCGTCGGCGGTCCAGGGCGTGATTTTCGCCGGGCCGGGCTTCGGCGCGTCCTCGGCCGCGACGGCGGCGCCGCAGACGAAAAGGCACGCCGGGATCAGGCACAAAACCGCGATGATTCTTGCTTTCATGAGACACCTCGCGTGACGGACGTCGGAGAACCGGTTCGCTCTCCCATGGTGATAGGATTTTTCTCTTTTTCCCCGCCCCGTGTCAAGCCGGCGTTTTAAGGAATGCGGGTCCTGTCCCGGCGCGTCCCTTTCCGTCCTCACGTCGCTCTGAGATACCCGCCTTGTGATATGGGCTCCATAGCACGCTTCGCTTTATCCAGGCTTCCGATGACTTTGTGGGGCGTCGCCCAGTTCATCCCAGGCATCCCTTCGCTTTCCAGCGCCAGAGCGCCCGAGCTCCGTTGCGGGCGGGAAGGGACTGGCACCGTGCCACCCACAATTTTTAAAACGTGATCAAACGGTTCCAAGCTGCTAGCGGGCGTAGGAGACTGCGAAGGCCAACGATCCGTGATCCAGGCCGACGGTGGGCGTCAGATGATGGCGCCGGCGATGGTTGCGGACGACGAGGCGGCCGATGACCTGGCCGAGGACGCCGCCGACAACGACGTCGGACAGCCAATGCTTGTCCTCGGTCAGGCGGGACAGGCCGACGCCGGCGGCCAGCGTGTAGGAAACGATCGGCACCCAGACGGTGTCGCGGTACTGCATGGCCACGACGGTGGCCAGGCTGAAAGCGGCGACGGTGTGCCCCGAGGGAAAGGAATCATAATGGCCCATCTCGCCCTTCTCGAACCTCTTGAAGAAGCCGGCCGGGCCGGACCAATGGTCGACGCCGTCGGCATATTCCGGCCGCTGCCTGCCGGATATGCCTTTCAAGAAGCCGGTCAGGAGCGCTCCCTGGAGCATGGCGCTCGCAGCCAGGACGGCCGTCTCCGTCGCTTTCCCGTCTTTGGCGATCAGGCCGAAGCAGAGGAAGGCGCCGGCGGTCCCCCAGGCCCCCCATGAACCCATCTGGGTGATGACCGGGCTCACGCCGCGGACCCAAGCGTGATTGTCGTGGTACGTCCTGAAGCCCCGGTAAATCGCCTCGTCGTTGCCGATGAGGAATCCGGTAACGGCCGCCAGCCCCACGATCGGCAGGATGTCGCGGGTCCGGATGTGGGCGGGATAGCTCCAGATCTCCCCCGCGTCTTTCAGGAAATCACCGCCGAGGCCCTTCAGGGTGAACTTTTGCGCGGGCGACGCGGCATCGGGAGCGGGCGGGACCGTAAGAGATCGGGCCAGCCAAGACATCGGACCCGGGCCGCTCTTCGACGCACCGTGGAGAGCAAAAGGATGGTTCTCCCCGGATTGGATCGCCTCTTTTTTATCCGCCGGGAAAAGTTCAATGGGAAGGGCCGTCAGAAGCAGGACGACCGCGGCGCAGGCTTTGTGTCTTCTCATGTCAGCGACGGGAAGTTGCCCGGGACGGGGCCCGGGGGCTCTTCGCTCGTAAGCTTACCAGAAAACCCCGGCCCTGTGAACGAGCCGGACGGCAATTCGCGGACTCTTGGAAGTGACCGGCCCAGAATTGATGGGGTCAAATCTACGCAATGCCAAAACTGGCATTGCGTAGATTTGACCCCGGATTGCCGTCCGAGGCTGGGATACGTTATAATAGTTCGAGGCAGGGGACACGCAAACATGGATAAAAAACTCCTTTTACCGTTGCTCGTCCTTTCCGCCCTCTCGATCGGGATCGCCGCCGCGGTTCCGTTCTCTGGGCCGGAAGGAGAGCGCGGCCAGGAGCAGCGGGACAGGCCGAAGTTCTACGCCAAGCGGATCTTCTTCGAGCAGAACGTGAAGAACGCCGAGGACGCCCTGGGGGAGCCCGACGGGCGCCCGGCCGAGATAGGCGTCGGCGGCCATCTGATCGTTCTTATGGAGAACAGGATCTATCCATCGCTGAACTACGAAGACGGCTTCGTCGTCCTCCTGGAGGACGCGCGCTTCAACATGGAGGGCTGGTTCCAGATGAGCGGCGCGCAGAATCCGCCCCAGTACGCCTGGATACCCTTGATCCGGGGGTCGGTCCCCCGGACCTTCCGCCTGGCGTTCATGGACGCGATTGAAGGAAGCGCGGGCGTGAACATGATCCGCATCTCCAACGACGACACCAAGCCCCTCCTCCTGGACGCCGTGGCCGGTTACGTCCGGCAGGCGCGCGACGAGGGGGACGAACATGAGGGGGTTGCCGGCCGCGGCTCCCTGTGGTAAAATAGACTTTGGATATCGGGCAGGCAACAGTCAGTACGAACGGCTTCCCCCACCCGCGGATAATCCTCACAAATCGGAATCATCCCCTTTTATTTCGAGGGAATGGATAAAGGACAGACATGCGTTTTACGGAACTCAAACTTGATCCCCGGCTCCAGCGGAGCATCGCCGACCGGGGCTATACCGAATTGACGGACGTCCAGGAGCTGACGCTGGCCCGGACGCTCAAGGGCCAGGACGTCGCCGTCCAATCCCAGACCGGCACGGGCAAGACCGCGGCCTTCCTCATCACCATCTTCGAGCGGATGCTCGAGGCCGACCCTCAGGCCAGGAAGAAGGCCCTGATCATCAGCCCGACCCGGGAGCTGGCCGTCCAGATCGAGGGCGAGGCCAAGCTGCTCAACAGCCGCCTCGACTTCTCCATCTGCTGCTTCTACGGCGGCGTGGGTTACGCCGTCCAGCTCGCGGCGCTGAAGAGCGGCGTGGACGTCATCATCGGCACGCCGGGGCGCCTGCTCGACCTCAGCGACAACGGCCGCCTGGTCCTCAAGGACGTCGGCTACCTCGTCATCGACGAGGCCGACCGGTTGTTCGACATGGGCTTCCTGCCGGACCTGAAGAAAATCATCAAGAAGATTCCCGACCGCGGCCGGCGCCAGGGCATGCTCTTCAGCGCCACGCTGAACCGCATCTCCCGGCTGATCGCCGCCGAGTACCTGCACGACCCCGTATCGATCGAGGTCACTCCGGAGCAGCTGACGGTGGACACCATCACCCAGGAGCTCTACCACATCAAGAGCCACATCAAGCTCAATCTCCTCCTGGGCCTGCTGCGGCGAGACGCGCCGCGCAACGTCCTGATTTTCGCCAACATGCGGCACCACGCCTTCCGCCTGGCCAAGGAGCTCGAGGCCAACGGCTACCCGTCCTTCCACTTAACGGGAGACCTGCCGCAGAGCGACCGGCTCCGGGTCATGCAGAATTTCATGGCCGGCAAGTTCCCGATCCTCGTCGCCACCGACGTCGCGGCCCGCGGCCTCCACATCGAGGACCTGGCGATGGTCATCAACTACGACATCCCCCAGGACTTCGAGAACTACGTTCACCGCATCGGCCGGACGGCCCGGGCGGGCAAGGGCGGCAAGGCCATCACTCTGGCCAGCGAGGGCACGACCGAGCACCTCGAGGCCATCGAACGGTTCATCGGCATGAAGATTCCCGTCATCCCGGTCACAGATAACCTGTTCGCCCGCGACCTGAGCCTGGAGAAGATGCCCAAGCAAGGCTGGGGCAAGGGCCCGCGGGCCGCCGGCGGACGATCGCGGCGCGGCTCGAAGTCCGGCGCGGGACGGGGTTACGGGGCCGGCCGCGGTCAAGACCGGGGCCGCCATCACGCCTCCCGGCACTGACGCGCCGACGACCGGCCGGCACCCGGTTGACTCTATCCCAATCCTATCTCAGATTCCTTTCGCCGCCGGCCTTCCCCGCTCGTCGCGCGAGATCTCGAACACGTCGGCCATGGGGCTGAACCCGGCCTCGAGCCTGTCGCGGAAGGGCCGAAGCGAGCTTTCGATCGCCTCGGGCAGGCCGTCCTGCCAGGGAAGGCGGGAGCGGTCGGCCTCCATCGCCTTGATTTCGGCCGCGAGCGCCTCGTGCCACTTGTCCGGGGCGGTCCCGGCGGGCCGGCCCGCCTCGAGCTTCGCCAGCTGGCATTTCAGCATCGGCAGGACGAGCCTGTGGGCG
>Ga0315282_10000487_pt1 | contig 78624 bp, 66 predicted proteins | sample YL17G07_20_MG_FD_203693 | JGI IMG/M metagenome (GOLD analysis project Ga0315282, IMG submission 203693) | Sediment microbial communities from Yellowstone Lake, YNP, Wyoming, USA - YL17G07_20 | ecosystem: Environmental > Aquatic > Freshwater > Lake > Sediment | place: USA: Wyoming | collected... | reverse complement strand
AAATTACCCCAAGTCATTAAGTTAAGAAGGAGGAATTACTATGAAATCTAGTTTCGTAACCCCGATCATTAAAAAAATTGCTCAAGAGGAAGGGATTAAAATTATCATCGAGCCGCAATACGGCTATGTGGGTCAGATAATCCTACCTGATGGGAGAAAGCGATATTTTCATCAAACCGATTTTGATTTAAATTATCTTGGAGCAGCGGAAGTGGCAAAAGACAAAGCTTATGCCGCTTATTTTATGAAACTGATGGGCTATCCGGTACCTGAAGGAGAATCGTTTTTTACCGACTACTGGTGTTCGATTATTGGGAGCGACAGAAATGCTGAGCTTGCTTACCGATACGCTCGCACGTTAGGTTTCCCCGTTATCGTTAAACCCAACAGCAAGAGCCAGGGCTGGGGAGTATGCAAAGTTTTCAATAAAAAAGAATTCATGAAAGCCGTTAGATCCTTAGGCCAAAGAGAAAAAGTTTTCTTAGTGCAAAGGTTGCTCCAAGGCAACGATTACCGCATTGTCGTTCTTGATGACGAAATCATCTCGGCTTATCAGCGTCTGCCCTTAGCGGTTGTCGGCAATGGTTTATCTACGGTAGCTGATTTACTGGTAAAGAAGCAGGAAGATTTTAAAAAGATCGGCCGAGGTACTATTATCCCGATAGATGATTTTCGTATCGATAACCAACTTAAACGTCTAAATATGTTCAGGACATCAATCCCTGCGGAAGGGCAAAGAGTAGAGTTGCTGCCTAACGCAAATTTATCGACTGGAGGAGATGCCATAGATGTTAGTGAAGAGATGCATGATGAATGGCGGAAATTTTCAATTAAAGTAGTCCGAGATATGGGGCTTAGGTTTTGCGGAGTTGACATTATGGCGAGCGGCACTCTGATGGATAAATGCGAATCTTTCGTTGTTCTCGAAATTAATGCGGCACCTGGGTTGGATAATTATGCATCAGTAGGAAAACTCCAGAGAGAGAGAGTTGAAGCAATGTATAGAAAAGTCTTTCGGGCCATGATTCGCTAAAACCATATCTCACCTTTGAATCTTAGTTCGCGGTCTTGATTTTAAAAGGCCGCCTTTTTATTTTCTAATGGACAATTTTTAGGCCATAGTGTATTATGATAATTAAGATTTAATAAAAGGCTATATTAATTTTTCGTTAATATATTTATTTATAAATCGCCTTTATCGGGTTATTAATTTTAAATTTATGAATATTTTTACAAAACATTTTAACAAAAAGAATTTATTTTTTATTGCCATTTTTACCATTTTAGGTTTTTTGGCTTTGCAAGTCCCCTTTACCCGTATTATGGGTTCAAAAATTAATTTTACCATTTTTGATTTTTTTAGCCCGATTGCTTCGGCATTTATCGGTTTAGTTCCCGGACTAATCGCCGTATTTTTAATGCAACTGGCTAATTTTTTTCTACACGGCGCTAGCTTAGTTGATACTGCTACCATAATCCGTTTTTTCCCCGCGCTTTTTGCCGTAATTTATTTCGGCAATAAAGGAAAATCAATTTTACTGATTCCTATAGTGGCCATTATCGCCTTCAATCTTCATCCTATTGGCCGTACTGTTTGGTTCTACTCTGCTTATTGGCTGATACCCACCTTTTGTTATTTTTTTAGAGACCGTTTTATTCTAGCACGGTCGCTTGGAGCGACTTTTACGGCCCATGCCGTAGGCAGTACGCTTTGGCTTTACGTTTTTAATTTACCGGCTTCCATCTGGCTGGCTTTAATACCGATTGTAGCGATTGAACGCTCACTATTTGCAGTCGGGATCGCCGCTACTTATATGCTTATGAACAATGTTTTAAATTGGCTGGCTCGATTGAATATTATAAAATTAACTTTTATTATCGATAGAAGATATCTTTGGCCAAGACCAATAAAATAATTATTCTTATAATGCGCCTGCGAGCTATCAAAACCCCGGTCTTTAAATTAGGGGAAGATTTAATCAAATTTATAAAATTAAATCTTACCGTCCTGGAAGATAAATCTGTTTTAGTTATTACTTCTAAAATTGTCGCTTTGGCGCAAAAAAGAGTGGTTAATCCAAAAATTACTGATTGGGATAGGTTAATTCAACGAGAAAGCCAATGGGCTATCCCCACAAAATATTGTTATCTGACTTTAAAGGACGGGATGGTAACTCCTAATGCCGGTATAGATCGCTCTAACGCCCGAGGGAAATGGATTCTCTGGCCAAAAAATAGTTTTCAGGTCGCTCAGCAACTTCAACAAAAATTAAGTAAGAGTTATAAAATTAAAAACCTGGGTATATTGATTACTGACAGTCGTATTTTGCCTTTAAGAAAAGGCATCACGGGCGTAGCCTTAGCTTATGCCGGTTTTAGAGGGCTAAGAAATTATATTGGACAGAAAGATATCTTTGGGCGTACTTTAGAAGTATCTCAAACTAATGTAGCAGATAGTTTAGCCACGGCCGCAGTTTTATTAATGGGAGAAGCTGCTGAACAAACCCCCTTGGTTGTTATTACCGATGCCCCTGTAAAGTTTACTAAGCACACTAAAAAACAAGAATTAAAGATAGACATTAAAAATGATATTTATCGGCCCCTTTTTGATAATTTAGATGTCAATTATTAAATTATTTTTCATTAGGTCAGAATTATTGGGATTAAAGACTGTAGAAAAATCGTCTAATAGTTTCAATCTGCTATCTATTATCTATCAAAGATTATTTTTTGACTTTTTAAAATATTCCTGCTAGTCTACCAATATAATTAATTATTAAAAATTATTATGTGTTTAAAAAGAATTAAGTCCGCCATCGGTACGCTTTTTCATAGGCAAAGACCGACTTCTGGTGGAAAAAAATATATTATTATTTTTGGTCTATTATTAGCCATTATTTTACTAGGCTACAGTTTATTTTTATGGCAAGGCGCTAATAAAACCATAAGCCCGGCGCAAGCCAAAACCATTGCCGAGAAGTTCATTAACGAAAATTTATTACCCTCAACCATGCAAGCGACCATAAAGGATGTAAGCGAAGTATATGGCTTATATGATATTACTTTGGTGGTAAATAACAAAGAATACCATTCTTATCTGTCTAAAGATGGCAAGAAATTTTTTCAGTCAGCCGTAGATATTGCCGAAGTGGAAAAGCAGGCGCAAGCACAAACTAAAACGGCCAATCAACCGGCAGCCACGGTGGCGCAAAAAACTGCTAAACCTGAAGTTGAATTATACGTCATGGCTTATTGCCCTTACGGCGTACAGATGGAAAAAGGCATTATTCCGGCAGTAGAAGCTTTAAGCAATAAAATCGATTTTAAACTTAAATTTACCAGTTACTCCATGCACGGTAAAAAAGAACTGGACGAACAGCTGACTCAATATTGCATTAACCAACAAGATAGCGGTAAATTATTGGCTTATTTAAAATGCTTCGACATAAGTAGCAATTCGGCGCAATGCTTAACGCAAACGGGAATTAATTCGGCAAAAATAAAAAGCTGCGTTAGTACCACGGATAAACAATTTAAAGTAACGGAAAAATTTAACGATCAAAGCTCTTGGTCAAACGGTAGCTATCCACCATTTGATATCTATCTGGCTGATAACCAAAAGTATGGAGTTACTGGCTCGCCGACTTTGGTCATTAACGGCAGTACGATTCAAGCCAATCGTGATTCGGCCAGTTTACTTAAGTTAATCTGCTCGGGTTTTACTACCGCACCGACGGAATGCAGTAAAGTTCTGTCCAGCGCTGCTCCTGCGGCTGGTTTCGGTCAAGGCACAGGCAGTAGTAATTCCAACGCTGATTGCGCAACACAATAGTAAATTAGACGATGAAAAAATTGAGTGTTAGATTTTTATAACGAGTTATTACTTATATTTACTTTTTAACGCTGATTTGATGCGGATTGTAACGCTGATTAAACGCAGATAATAGTTTTTTAAGTTTCATTCATATTATGTTAAAGAGAGGTGCTTAGTCGCCTCTTTTTTATTTGGTTTTAGTTTGGCATATTGGTATAATAGAAGATATTATATTAACTTACTAATTTATGAAGGAAAATTTACCTGATTCAGGTGAAATTTGGGAAAAGAAATTTAAAAAAGGCTGGGGAGAAGCTAAGCGTCCTGAACCGCATCTGCTTGAATTTTTCGAAAAATATAAAGATGAAATCGGACCGAAAATTTTGGATATCGGCTCGGGCGAAGGCCGACATTTAATACCTTTTGCCAAAGCCGGCTACGACCTTACCGGGCTTGAGTTAACCGAGAAGGGCATAGAAATAACCCAAAATAAGCAAAACCAAGAAAAGACTAAAGCAAAACTGGTTCGCGGCAACTTTCATAATTTGCCGTTTAAAGATAATGTCTACGATACAGTCATCAGCACGCAAGCTATGCAGCATAATATTTGGCGGGGCGCGGAAGCCGCTTTTGCCGAGGCGGCCAGAGTACTTAAACCTAACGGACTTTTCTTCTTAAGAGTTAATTCGGATAAAAACGCGATACCAGAAAGTGCTGAAATGATTAAAGATAAAGGGCAAACTTGGGTGAGGGACGAAGAGGGTAAATCGGGTGTGCATCATAGTTTTAGCCTGGATGAGTTTGAAGAATTGGCTAATAAATTTAATTTGGAAATAGAGCCGGGATATGTTGACGAAAAAAAGGCTGGCGATAATTTCGTTGTTTATGGGCAATGGAATATTGTTTTTAGAAAGAAACAGGAAGATAAGAATTAAATCGAGGAAGATCATAAAAATTAATTCCAGCTAAATTATTGAGGCGTTTATTCGTCTCTTTTTTATTTGGCTTAAGTTTGGTAAAATGGGAATAAGTAGAATTGTAATAGATTCTTAGCATTTTTTAGAAATTAGAAATTATCACCGCTTTGGCGGGATCCCGCTATGGCGGGAGAAATTTGATCTTATGGCTTTAATTTTTGACATCGAAACCGTGGGCGCTAACTTTGACGACTATGACGAAGTAACCAAACACAATTTAACCCGTTGGATTGAACGCGAAGCCGGCGATGATCAGGGCAAATACCAGGTAATGTTAAAAGATTTAAAGCAAGGTTTGGGTTTTTCGCCATTAACCGGACAAATAATCGTAATTGGCGTCTACGATACGGAAAAGAAAAAGGGTGTGGTTAATTATTCCACTTCAGCGGTCAATGTTTCAATCATAGCCAATCAGCATATTTCCATCAGCCAGGAAGAGCAGTGGCAGCAAGGAGAATTTATTTTTAAACCTAAAACTGAAATAGAGATGTTAAAAAATTTTTGGCAAGGCGCAAAGAATTATCGTGAATTCATTAGTTTTAATGGCCGTTCCTTTGATGTACCTTTTTTATTAATAAGATCAGCTGTCCATCAGCTTAAACCCACGGTTGATTTAATGTCTAATCGCTATTTAAATTATCAGAGTTTTTCACATAGACATATTGATTTATTGGATCAACTGACTTTTTATGGAGCGGTCAAACGCAAAGGTAATTTACATTTATATTGTCAGGTTTTTGGTATAGAGTCTCCGAAAGCGCGGGGCATTTCCGGCGATGAAGTTAATTCATTATTTAATCAAGGTCAATATAAGCTGCTGGCCGAGTATAATAGTTGGGATTTATTAGCTACTTGTGAACTTTATAAAATCTGGCAAGAATATATTCATATATAGAAATTCCAAATCACAAATCCAGAAAAAATACTAAATCCTAAACTCTAAATCCTAAACAAATCCAAATGACCGAAATAATAAATTCAAAACTTTTATCTGGAAGAGTTTAGGATTTTGTACATTAGAATTTTGAATTTATTTAGGATTTAGGATTTAGATATTAGGATTTAAAACATGATTTGGTGCTTGGTGCTTGGTGCTTGGAATTTTTAAAAAGTATGCGGGAAAGATATTATTTTATTAAAATTTTTGTTTTATTATTATCCACCGCGGTGGGTGTGTTAGTTATTTGGTGGTCAATGATTCGTGAAGAAGGCGCGGATTGGATTAGCGGCCAAATCGTTCACGAAGTTTCGCCGTTTGCCATTACCAGGACTGACGACGGTACTATTGTGAGTAATGTAGTTTCCGGCTATGAGTTTACCGTACCGGTTGAATTAAAGGTACTTGGTTCAAAAAATCTTACTTTTATTTCCGAAAGCAGCGCGGTTAATTGCCAAATAAAATATCCGATTAAAATGGTGAAACAGCAAAAACAAGAAGAAGAAAAAGAGATAGTTTTTAAAGGCGAGAAATTTAGTTTTACTATCATGAGCGACCAAGCTAGCCAGATAAGCTGTCTAAAATATTTTGAACGAATCAAAAATAGTTTCGCTTTATTTTAGAAGATAAAAATAACCTATTATAAAATATTTTTTTGGCCATTTGCATTTTTTTTAGTTTAGTGTATAATATAAAAACAATTTAATTTAAATCACCTGTAATAAATCCTTTGGTTTTATCCCGTATTTTATGGGAGAGGTGGCCAAAGAACTTCTCCAGTACTGGCGAGGTTAATCGGTCTTTTTTTATTTAGACGACCTACGCATTTACATCTTTTCATTTACCCCGTTACTTAAAATGCCCTGTGGTCTCTGTCACAGGGTCGCGTGGCAGCGCGGTAAGTTTCTTGCCACAGGGTAAATGCTCCGCGGTCAAGTAACGGGGTTTACAAAAAATTAAGACTTAATATTTTATGTCTGAAAAAAATAAAATAGCTAATCAATCTTCCTCGACTCCTTTAGCACACCTCCGGGAAGCTAAAGCTAAATCGCCATCCCAGGTTAGTACAACCGAAAATGAACAAAATAACAAAACTGATTTTCAGAAACTTTTGGATAAAGAAAATATCAAAATTCCTCAAATCGGCGATATTGTCAGAGGTATGGTATTATCGGCTTCAAAATCAGAAGTTAGATTAGATATTGATGGCATAACCACCGGAGTTGTCCGTGGCCGAGAACTTTATTTTGAGTCTGATGAATATGCTAATTTAAAATCCGGTGATCAAACCGAAGCCACAGTCATAGAAGAAGAAAACGAGAATGGCGAGCTGGAATTATCATTTAGGCACGCCGGTCAACAAAAAGCCTGGAGTAATTTAGTTGAGGCTTTTACCGATAATAAGATATTAAAAGTAAAAGTTAATGACGCTAATAAAGGCGGTTTATTAATCAGTTATGGCCAGGTATTGGGCTTTTTGCCGGTATCGCAGTTAGCTCCTGAGAATTATCCCCGAGTCAACGGAGGCGATAAAGGAAAAATTTTAGATAAATTAAAGTCATTTGTCGGTAGTGATTTTGAGGTAAAAATCATGAATTTGGAGGAAAGGGAAGAAAAATTAATCGTAAGCGAAAAAGAAGCCTGGCAAGAAAAACAAAAACATATAATTTCAAAATATAAAATTGGCAGTGTGGTTGAAGGAGCAATTACCGCCCTGACTGATTTCGGAGTTTTCGTTAGTTTTGGCGAAAATTTAGAAGGTTTAATTCATATTTCCGAATTAGCTTGGCAACGGATTGATGATCCGGCAGATTTATTTAAAGTCGGCGATAAAATCAAGGCGGAGATAATCTCTTTTGACGGTTCCAAGATATTTTTGTCCGCTAAAAAGTTAATTAGCGACCCCTGGAAAGACGTTTTAAAAAAATATAAAGTTGGGCAGAAGGTGATGGGTACAATCCTTAAAGTTAACCCTTTCGGTCTATTCGTTGAGTTGGATAAAGATATCCATGGCTTAGCTCATATTAGTCAGCTTGGGCTTGTACCCGGCCAAAAAATTAATGAACACTTTATCTTAGGTGAAAAAAAAGAATTTACCATTGTTTCCATTGAACCGGACGATCATCGTTTAGGATTGGCTATGATGAAAGAAAAAGAAGATAAAGTTGCCGATACAAAAAAAGACGAGACAAAAAAGGTAGCTGGTGAAAAACCGGTTGAAAAGAAAAAGCTTACCAAAATTAAAGCCGGTAAGACTGATGAGAAGGTAGAAAAAGCCAAGAAGATAAAAAAATAATTTGGAATACATATATTTAAAGGCAGGGACAGGTAACGATCTGTCCCTGATTGATGAATAAAAAATTTGCTAAAAATTGTTTAATATTATATAATTTTATTACTAAAATAAAATTTTGAATTATTGATAAAGTATGAAAAATTTAATTAAAAACTTTTTGATATTTTTTGTAGTTTTTTTGTTGATCGCCGCACTTTTTAGTGCTTTCAGCACTGTGGGTAATAAAGTTGAATCGGTGGGGATTGAGCAGCTAATCAGTCAAATTAATAATAACGAAGTAACCGCGATTGCCATAAACGGCAACGAACTTAATGTCACCTTAAAACAGGGTAATCAAGAGTTAGTAAAAAAAGAAACAGGTGAGACATTTTCTGATTTAATAAAAAATTATAATATTGATCCGGCTAAAATTGCTAGTATAAAAATTGAGGTCAAAGAAAATGAAGGGCTAAACTTTTGGTTAACTACTATTTTACCCTTTTTGATACCATTTTTGCTGATTAGCGTTTTTATTTATTTTATGATGCGCTCGGCTCAGGGAGCCAATACCCGGGCTTTAATGTTTGGCCAGTCTCAACCCAGAGAATTTAGTAAAGATTTTAAAGATAAAGTCACTTTTAAAGATGTAGCCGGAGTTAGAGAAGCCAAAGAGGAATTAAAGGAAGTAGTTGAATTTTTAAGACAACCACAAAAATTTGTCGAATTAGGAGCACGTATCCCGCGAGGAGTTCTTTTGCTCGGTAGTCCGGGAACGGGAAAAACTTTGTTGGCGCGAGCTGTGGCTGGCGAAGCTAAAGTGCCGTTTTTCAGCATTTCCGGTTCTGAATTTGTTGAGATGTTCGTCGGTGTGGGTGCTTCCAGAGTAAGAGATTTATTCCGTAAAGCTAAAAAGAGCGCGCCTTGCATTGTTTTTATTGACGAAATTGATGCGGTCGGCCGTAGACGCGGAGCGGGTTTAGGCGGTTCGCATGACGAACGTGAACAAACTTTAAATCAAATCTTGGTGGAAATGGACGGTTTCGATCCCAATACCAATGTCATCGTCATGGCCGCAACCAATCGACCAGACGTTTTAGACCCGGCTTTGCTTAGACCGGGACGTTTTGATCGACGCGTTATTCTTGACGAACCTGACATTGCCGATCGGGAGGCGATTTTAAAAGTCCATGCCAGGAAAAAACCGTTGGGTAAAGAAGTGAGTCTGCGCCGGGTAGCCGAACGTACGCCCGGTTTTAGCGGTGCTGATTTGGCAAATTTGTTGAATGAAGCCGCTATCCTGACCGCCAGAAGAAATAAAAAAATTATTGAGATGGACGAATTGTTGGAATCGATTGAAAAAGTCATGCTCGGACCGGAAAGAAAATCCAGGATTATATCGGATAGAGAGAAAAAAATTACCGCCTACCACGAAGCTGGTCATGCCGTAGTGGCTCATTTTTTACCGCATACCGATCCAGTACAGAAAGTTTCCATTATCGCCAGAGGACAAGCCGGCGGTTATACTATAAAATTACCGATTGAAGATAGACATCTACATTCAAAGACGGAATATATTGAAGAGTTAGCGGTCTTGGTCGCCGGTTATATTACCGAGAAGGAAATCTTAGGTGAAGTAACGACCGGTGCGACTTCGGACTTACGCCAGGCAACCGATTTGGCTCGCCGCTTAATCACTGATTATGGCATGAGTGAAACTTTAGGCCCTAGGACTTTTGGCGAAAAAGAAGAACTGATCTTTTTAGGTCGCGAGATTCGTGAACAAAAAGATTATAGTGAAAAAATTGCCGAACAAATTGATAAAGAAATTTCAACCTTTATTGATAAAGCCGTTATCCAAGCCAAAGGAATAATTAAAACAAAACGTGAACTGTTGGATAAGGTGGTGGTAACTTTACTGGAAAAAGAAACATTAGAGAAAGAAGAGTTGGAAGAGATTGTAGGTAAGAAAGAGATGTTAGAGTGACTTATGGACAAACAATAAAATATCAATTGAAATATAATCCATCTTAAATAAGTTAACGAGATGGATTTTTATTACCTTTTGGCTTCTTTAATTTTTGTGCTATAATAAAAATATGATTATAAACAATTAAATATTCGTGTTTCAGGCACGATTTAAGGGAGGAAATATATGTCGTTTTATAGAAAAATTTTAAAGCAGGCCTGGAAAATAACCTGGCAAAATAAATATTTATGGTTATTCGGTATTTTTGCCGCCATGCTCGGAAATGGGGGAGAATATGAAATTTTATACCGCAGTGTAGGTAGTGGGGGAGGACAAGAGACCATACCGATTTGGCAACGGCTTGCAGAAACCGGATTATTTAGCAAAAAAATTTTTTCAAATGTTAATCAAATCATGGCTGAAGATTCCCTGTCTTTGCTATTAATATTGTTCGTCGGCTTGGCCATACTGGCTTTATTGGTTTTCGGCATCTGGTTGGTTATAGTATCTCAAGTAGCTTTAGTTAATAATTCCGCCGGTATAATAGAAGGAAAAAGAACTAATTGGCAAAATGGTTTTAATAGCGGTATTAAGAAATTTTGGCCGGTCTTAGGTTTAAACATAATATTAAAAGCGATAATTTATTTAATTTTAATTTTTTTAAGTCTGCCAATCATCTTATCTGCTAAAACGGTAACTTTAACTGCTAATTTTTTATTTATTATCGCTTTTATAGTTTTTATACCGATCATTCTGTCTTTGTCTTTTATCCTTAAATACGCCATCGCCTACGTAGTAATTCGTAACAGCGATTTTATCGAGTCTATTAAACAGGGCTGGCAATTATTTATTAATAATTGGTTAGTCAGTTTAGAAATGGCCTTTATTTTATTTTTTATAAATTTATTAGTCGGCTTAGCCATTATTTTGCTAATTTTAATTTTAGCCATACCGTTTCTATTCTTGGGTTTTATCTTCTATTATTTAGCTTCGCTTTTCGGTTTTTGGACTATCTTTATTTTAGCGTTAATTATTCTGTTTTTAGTTATTATTTTAGGCGGAGCGGCTTTAGCCGTCTTTCAAATATCTTCTTGGATCGGACTGTTTACCGAATTGATTAAGCATGGCGGTAAAAGTAAATTGGTTAGAGTGATGGAAAACATTTATAATAAAACTTAAATTTTAACCGATAATAAAATTATGAGTTCTCTTAATAATCCAGTAAAAATTTTGTTAATTGAGGACGAAGATGCTTTAGCTGAAGTTTTGTCTACAAAATTGAAAAAGGAGGGGTATGGCGTTGAAGTTGCTTATGACGGCGAGGAAGGCTACGCTAAAATTAAACAATATCAGCCCGATCTGATTTTGCTTGATATCGTTATGCCAAAAATGAACGGTTATGAAGTTTTAGAAAAAATGAATGAAAACGGTAATAAAATCCCGGTCATTATTATTTCCAATTCCGGGCAACCGGTGGAACTGGAAAAGACTAAAAAATTAGGAGCGGTAGATTATCTGATTAAAACTCAATTTGATCCTAATGAAGTTATTGACAAAATAAAAAATTATTTAAACAAAGGTAATAATGACGAAAAAGAAATCAAACCGCAGGAAAATCCTAAAGCCAGTAAAAGATTGGGTAGTAAAGTTCTGATAGTTGAGGACGATTCCTTTTTAAGAGAAATTTGCGTAAAGAAGTTGGTTAAAGAAGGATTTTCCGTTTATGAGGCGGCTGACGGAGAGCAAGCCTTGAAAGATGTGGTAAAGATAAAACCCGATATGATTTTGCTTGATATTATTTTACCCACTATAGACGGTTTTGAAGTTTTAAAATCAATCAGGGCAAACAAAAATAAAAATCTTAGTCAGGTACCGATATTTATCTTATCTAATTTAGGACAGGAAAGTGATATAAAAAAAGCCATGGACATGGGTGCCAACGATTATTTAATAAAAGCGCATTTCACCACCGAAGAAATTGTTGCGAAGATAAAGAAAGTATTAAAATAATAAGGATAATATAAAAATTAAGAAGAAGCGAGCTAAAATACTTTAAGCTCGCTTTTTTAATGAGTTGAAAAATCAGAAGAGAAATGGTAAAGTAAAACTAGTAAATCTAATTAATAATCAAGCAAATATGATTGCTTTTCTACGGGGGAAAATAAAAATTAAAGCGCAGAACTATTTGATTATTGACGTCAATAATGTCGGTTATCAAGTTTTTGTTAATCCTAGCCTGATAGCCGAATCTAAAATCGGTCAAACTTTTGAAGTTTATACTCACCAATACGTTCGCGAAGACACGCTTAATTTATATGGTTTCAGTTCAATTGAAGAATTGGAGCTGTTTGAATTGTTATTATCAATTTCCGGTATCGGGCCAAAATCCGCTTTAGGCATTCTTTCTATCGCCAAAGCGAACGACATTAAACAATCGATCGCTCGCGGCGATTCGGCATTACTCACGAAAGTTTCCGGTATCGGCCGGAAAACGGCGGAGCGGGTGATTTTGGAATTAAGGGAAAAAATGGATAATTTAACTTTCGCCACGGGAAAATTAGCTGGAGGTTATCTAGCCGAGAGCGACGAAATTGACGCCCTGGTAACGTTGGGCTATTCCTTCAATCAAGCTCGCCAGGCTTTAAAGCAAGTAGATCCAAAAGTTAAAGATAGTGGTGAGAGAATAAAACAAGCATTGAAGAAGTTGGGGAAATAGAATATTAGGTACTTAGGTAATCAGGGATTAGGAGAATTACTAATCAAAAATCAAAAATAATTAATAATGTCATTGATATAACATAAAATAAACCAATAAAAAAAGTCCTTTTTAGGACTTAAAACGATTATTGGTAAGAGTGTCAAAATAGATTTCAGTAAGCGGTTCATTATTAAATATGATCTTACCGGGTTGCCAGCTTAGGTAAGCGTTGGCGAAAGTTAGGATAGTTCTGCTTTTTTCACGTTTTATTACCGAGATGGATGAAGTCTCCAGTTGATCATTAGCTTCGCCTGATGCCATTTTGCACGCAGATAGAGCGGGCTGGTCATCGGGACAAAGTATGATTAAATATTCCTCATCATTAATTTTGGCGAAGAAAATTGCATGATAGCCCTCCGGTAAATCCACGATTTCTGGACGCATAATAATTTTCATTTTGGACCTCCTTTTTTGATTTTTTCCTTTCTTTTTTTACCCTATCATATTAAATGAAAATTGTAAATTTAGACAAAAAACAACTTAATGATTTTGTTGGCTCGCTAACTATGAGCCAATTTTTGCAATCATTTGAGTGGGGTCAGTTTCAGGAAAAAGTTGTTGGTAAAGTTTGGCGCTTAGGAGTCGAAGATGGCGGGCAGCTGATTGTTGTGGCTACCATTATAAAAAGAGCTTTGCCCATGGGAAAGAAATATTTTTATTGTCCGCGTGGACCGATAATTGATTTTCGAATTAATAATAATTCAGATACTCAAATAAAAGTAATAAATTTTTTATTTGGGGAGATTAAAAAGCTGACGGAAAGGGAAGGGGTAATGTTTTTACGCTTTGAGCCCCAATCTGAAATCTCCGCCAAAGGCGGATCCGCCTCTGGAGGAAAAAATCTAAAATCTAAAATCATTAAAACAATAGATGTCCAGCCTAGTAAAACATTGATTCTTGATTTGTCTAAGTCAGACGAGGAATTATTGAAACAAATGCACCAAAAAACCAGGTACAATATCAAACTGGCAGAAAAAAGAGAGGTGAAAATTACCGAAGCTAAACCAGAACAGTTTAATAGTTGTTGGCCATTAATGCAACAAACTAGTCAAAGAGATAAATTTCGTCAGCATCCCAAAGATTATTATAAAAAGATGTTAGCCATAGACTTTATTAAATTATTTTTGGCAGAGTATCAAAATAAAATAATAAATTTAGCTATTTTTTCCTTTTTTGGAGACATGATATCTTATTTACACGGCGCTTCAGCCAATCAGTACCGCAATGTTATGGCACCATATTTACTGCATTGGCAAATCATCAAATTAGCCAAAGAGCAGGGTTTTAAATATTATGATTTTGGCGGTATTGATGAAAAGAGATGGCCTGGATTAACACGTTTTAAACAAGGGTTTGCCCGCTTCGCTGAAGCTCCCCGCCTAGACTCGGCGAGGCTGGCAGCGAGGCGAGGCGGAAAAGAAATAAACTATCCCGGGACTTTTGATTTAATCTTTAATCAAAGCTGGTATAATATTTATCAGATGGTAAGGAAAGTGAAGAGAACGTTTTGATTTAAATCCGAAACTCTAAACTCTAAATGCTAAATCACCGCCAAGCGGGATCCCGCCACAATAAAAATAAATATAAGAAGTGGGACAATATCAAAACTCAAATATCAAAATTCAAAACTGCATTTTTGACTATTATTTTGGATTTTGAATTTTGATCATTTGAATTTATTTAGAGTTTAGGTTTTTGAATTTAGGATTTATTATATTATGGAAAAGCTATTATATGCCATTAAAAAGTACATTCCGAAAAAGTTATTTAAAAAATTACAGCCAGTTTATCATTTTTGCTTAAGCGCTCTGGCGGCTTTATGGTATGGCTGGCCGAGTAATAAATTAATCGTTATCGGTGTGACCGGCACTACGGGAAAAACCACTTCGGTTTATTTGATAGCCAAGACTTTAGAATCAGCCGGATATAAGGTTGGTTTTACTTCTACGGCTATCTTTAATGATGGCCAAAGAGAGTGGTTTAATGATAAAAAAATGAGCATGCTAGGTCGTTTTTTTACGCAAAAAATGATTAAACAAATGATTAAAAATGGTTGTCAGTATGCGGTTATTGAAACCACATCTGAGGGTATTAGGCAATTTCGTCATCGTTTTATTAATTTTGATATTCTGGTGTTTACCGGTCTTTACCCAGAGCATCTTGAATCTCATGGAAGCTTTGCCAATTACAAAGAGGCCAAAGGAAAACTGTTCGCTCATTTAAAGAATTGTAAAACTAAATATACCGATGACAAGAAAGTTGTTCATAGATATATCAGCGGATTAAAAAAAACGGATTTAAATAGAATAAAAAAGACGATAATCATAAATTTAGACGATGACCAGAGTGATTATTTTTTAGGTTTTTGGGCCGAAGAAAAACTAGGCTACACCAAAAATTACTCACCCGCTCACCTGCGCCTGTCTGCGCAGGCTGGCAGACAGGCGCAAGCAGGCGCATTAAGAACTAATTTAACCAGTAAGAATTTAAAAGTTGTCTATTACGGTAATATTAAAGCTGATAAATACGGGGTAAGTTTTACGGTTGATAAGATGAAAATAAAAGTTAATTTGTTAGGCGAGTTTAATACCACTAATACGATGAATGCGATTTGTCTTGGCCTTAATCAGGGATTAAGCATAGAACAGATTAGACAGGGTCTGGCAAATATCGTTGGCATACCTGGCAGATTAGAGTCAGTAGATGTTGGTCAGCATTTTACCGTAATTGTTGATTATGCTTTTGAACCAAAGGCAGTTGAAAAATTGTATGAGACAATAACCAACCTGAATCATAAAAAAATAATTCATGTTTTAGGTTCGGCCGGCGGTGGTCGCGATATGACTAGAAGACCGATACTTGGAAAGATTGCCGGAGAAAAAGCGGATTTGGTGATTATAACCAACGAAGATCCTTATGATGATATTCCGGAAATAATAATTGACCAGGTAGCGCTTGGCGCGGTTAGTGCCGGGAAAATTTTAGAAAATAATTTATTTAAGATATTGGACCGGCGGCAAGCCATTAACAAAGCCTTGACCATGGCCAAACAGGATGATATGGTATTGATTACTGGTAAGGGCTGCGAACAGGCGATGGCAGTTGCCGGTGGCGCAAAAATTCCTTGGGATGACAGAAAGGTAGTGAAAGAAGAATTAGAAAAACTAAAAGTAATAAGTAATAAGTAATAAGTAATAAGTAATTGTTTAACTATATGGAATGGAGACAATTTGATCGAGGAGTATTTTTAGTTAATGTTTTAGGAATTGTTTTTAATGCGAAAACAAGGAAGATTTTGATTGGCTTAAGAAAAGATGATCCTAATCTTAAAAAATTATCCTGGCGTTTTCCCGGTGGCAGACCAGCTTATAAAAAAGATTTAGAATTTTATTTACAGCACAAAATTAAAATTAAAACCGGCTTAACCGTTAGAGTTAAAGAAATTATTTTTGCCAAGACTTATCCGGAAAAAAGAGAGTTTCTGTCTATTTATTATCTTTGCGAAAAGATTGGTGGTGTTACTAAGGCTGGCGGGAAATTTTTTGAATTAAAATGGATTAAACCAACTGAAGTAAAAAAATATTTTACTACCTCGATTCATCCGGAATTATTACGATACTTAAGGACTTTAAAATAAATATTATTTAATTAAAATATAGTTGTTGATAATTTTAAATAAATAAATAGCATAATTGAATTTAAATAGTAATTTTTTACTAAGATTAAATAAAATTTAATTATACTTGAAATTTTCTAAAATATTTATCTAAAATCTCTTGACAAGTTTTTAATTAGCTGTTAGTATTTAGAAAAGATTAAGTAATTAAAGAACTAAAATAGACTTTCCCTAAATTAAACGGCCCCGTTATGGTCGGGTTAAAAAAGCAACCTTTTAAGTGTGCCAAATTTTGCCGTTTTTTTATTTTTTAAAACAACAAATATTAGTTTTTTACACCATTCGGTTAAATATTTAAAAACTTTAAATAAGTGGTGACCTACTTCATCAATTGAATATTTTAAATTTTGAACTCATTTCATTTGAGAAATTGAGAATTTTTTGTCTGTAAAAATAAATATCTTTCGTTGGTGTTTTATTAATTAGTTAGTTTTTATTTATTGGGTTATTTTTTTATTAATATGTTTTTGTCACCAATTAATTAGTCATCTAATTAACCAAAGTCATGTTTAATAAAATTATCGAACGCAAATATTTTACCCAAACCAAACCAGCTATCGAGTTGCCAGATTTGATTGAAATTCAAAAAGATTCATACAATTGGTTCATTAAAGAAGGACTAACTGATTTATTTGATGAAATTTCTCCGATTACCGATTTTATTGGTCGGAATTTAGAATTATATTTTGAAGATTATTACTTTGATGAACCAAAATTTGATGAGGTTGAAAGTAAGTCTAAAAATATTACTTTTGAAGCTTCGTTACGGGTTAAAGCCAGGTTAGTTAATAAAAAAACCAACCGAACCATAAGCCAAGAAGTTTTTTTAGGCGATTTCCCTCTAATGACAAAAAACGGCACTTTTATTGTTAATGGTATTGAGCGGGTGGTGGTTTCCCAGCTGATTAGAAGCGCGGGTGTAATTTTTACTTCCGAATTTATCAAAGGTAGAAAATATTATGGCGCCAAAGTCATACCTAATCGTGGCGCCTGGCTAGAGATAGAGACGGATATGAATAATGTAATTTGGGTCAGGATAGACAGGAAAAGAAAGGTGGCGGTAACCTCGCTGCTTAGAGCCTTTGGTTATTCGAATGATGAAGAGATAAAACTGTTATTTTCCGCAAAAAGTGGTTCATCACCTTTACGGTCAAACGGTTCTGGCGCAAAAGATACGGAGGTATTTAGCTATATTGACGCTACCATTGCTAAAGATGTGGCCAAAAATGAAGCGGAAGGACTTAAAGAAGTTTATAAAAGAATTAGGCCGGGTGATTTAGCCACTACTGACAATGCCCGTCAGTTGATTTATTCCATGTTTTTTAGATTTGATCGCTATGATTTTGATCGGGTCGGTCGTTATAAATTAAATAAAAGATTCGGTTTTGACGTTCCTAATAATAAGGAAAATAGAATACTTAGACGAGAAGATTTGGTGGCGATTATTAAAGAAGTTATTAGATTAAATATTACCCAAGAGCAAGAAGATGACATTGATCATTTAGGTAATAGAAGAGTTAGAGCTATCGGTGAATTAATCCAAAATAAATTCAGAGTCGGTCTGGCTCGGATGGAAAGAATAATTAGAGATAGGATGAGTATTATGGATATTGATAGCCTTACGCCTAATAAATTAATTAACGCCCGTCCGGTAATAAGCGTAGTTAAAGAATTTTTTATGTCTTCACAGCTGTCTCAGTTTATGGACCAGACAAACCCGCTTGCCGAATTGGAGCATAAAAGAAGATTGTCGGCCATGGGTCCAGGAGGGTTAACTAGAGAGAGAGCGGGTTTTGAAGTACGCGATGTTCATACGACTCATTATAGCCGGATTTGTCCGATCGCCACACCCGAAGGACCGAATATTGGTTTGGTCGGTCATTTGGCAAGCTATGCCAAATTAAATAGTTACGGTTTTATTGAGGCGCCTTATTATAAAATACTGCATGATATAGAGAATAATCCAACCATTACCCAAGGGAAAATTGTGCGCGAAGATATATATGAAACTAATGAAAGCGGCAGAGGCGAGTTAATCATTAAGGCAGGGGAAGTTATTGATAAAAGAGTTGCCCGAGAGCTAAAAGAAAAATTAGGTCATGTAACTATACCAATAAAACCGCTAGTCACAAATGAAACAGTTTATTTAGATGCTTTTGAAGAAGAAAAATATATTACCACCGTTTCAACCACGCCAGTGGATAATGATGGTTATTTTCTGGTTGATAAATGCGAGGCCAGGAAATATGGGCGACCTTCAATTGAAGAGGTGACTAAAGTTGATTTTATTGGTGTGGCCGCTAATCAGATTGTTTCGGTAGCAACCTCATTAATACCTTTTTTAGAGCATGATGATGGTATCAGGGCTTTAATGGGTACTAATATGCAGCGTCAAGCAGTACCATTAATAGATTCCGAAGCCCCGATTATAGGTACCGGTATTGAAAGCAGAGCCGCGCGTGATTCCGGTCATATCATTATAGCCGAAGAAGAAGGCATAGTTACCAAAGTAGATGGTTCAGCCATAGAAATTAGAAATAAGAATAGTAAAATAATAAATTACCGTTTGAGTAAATTTTTACGTTCCAATGCATCAACCTGTATAAATCAACGTCCGATAATAAATAAAGGAGATAAAGTAGTACCAGGAAGTATTTTGACCAATAGTTCGGCCATAGATAACGGCGAGCTGTCTTTGGGCAGAAATGTATTGGTAGCTTTCATGACCTGGGAAGGTTTTAACTACGAAGATGCGGTTATTATTTCGGAGAATTTAGTTAAAAATGATATCTACTCTTCAATCCATATAGAAAATTATACCATTGATGTTCGCGATACCAAACTTGGTCCGGAGTTGATTACTAATGATATACCCAATATTGGTGAAGAAAAATTAAAGGATTTAGATGAACGCGGGATAGTTAGAATCGGCGCCGAAGTTTCCAGTGGAGACATTTTGGTTGGTAAAATAACGCCAAAAGGCGAAACCGAACTCTCGGCCGAGGAAAAATTACTTAGAGCTATTTTTGGGGAAAAAGCTAAAGATGTAAGGGACTCCTCTTTATATTTAGAGCACGGAGAACATGGTAAAGTAGTTGAGGTAAAAGTATTTTCCCGTGAAGAGGGCGATAAGTTACCAGCCGGGGTTATCCAATCAATCCAGGTAACCGTGGCAAATTTAAGAAAAATACAAGTTGGCGATAAAATGGCCGGTCGGCATGGTAATAAAGGAGTTATTTCCAAAATTGTTCCAGTCGAAGATATGCCCTATTTAGCCGACGGCACCTTAATTGATATAATTTTGTCTCCTTTGGGTATTGTTTCCAGAATGAATTTAGGTCAACTTTTAGAAACTCATTTAGGGTTAGCGGCTAAAGCTTTAGGCTATACCGTGGTTGTCCCGGCGTTAAACGGTATTTCGGATAAACAAATAAAACAAGAATTAATTAAAGCCAATCAGCCGGCGGATGGCAAAGTGGTTTTATATGACGGCAAGAGCGGCGAGCCGTTTGAGCATAAGATAGTTATCGGCTATAATTATATGATGAAATTAAATCATATGGTTGAAGATAAGGTCCATCAACGTTCAATCGGTCCATATTCATTAATTACCCAGCAACCTTTAGGCGGTAAGGCACAATTCGGCGGACAGCGTTTCGGCGAAATGGAAGTTTGGGCGCTTGAAGCTTATGGCGCCGCGCATTGTTTACAAGAAATTTTAACTATAAAATCGGATGATGTACCGGGCAGAAGCAAGGCTTATGAGTCAATTATTAAAGGCGAAATAATTAGAAAGCTTAATGTCCCTGAATCATTTAATGTTTTAGTAAGAGAATTAAAAGGTTTGTGTTTAGATGTTAAGCTGCTTAAAGACAATAAAGTGGTTGAACTGGAAAAGCAAAGCGAAGACAGGCCGGCTTCTTACACAGAGATGCCTAGCGCACTTGACAACAAAGAAGTAAAGTAAATTATAAGTTTATAAATAAAATAATTATGCTTAATCCAGTTAAAACATCCGACTTTGATGCCATTAAGCTTAAATTGGCATCACCGGACGATATTTTATCCTGGTCACATGGCGAAGTAACTAGACCGGAAACAATCAATTACCGTACGCAGAAACCTGAAAAAGACGGTTTATTTTGCGAGCGTATTTTCGGACCTTCAAAAGATTGGGAATGTTATTGCGGTAAATATAAAAAGATTCGTTATAAAGGAATTGTTTGTGACAAATGCGGAGTAGAAATAACTCGAAGTCTGGTTAGGCGTGAAAGAATGGGGCATATTAAGTTGGAAGCTCCGGTAACTCATATTTGGTTTTTGCGAGGCACGACCTCAAAGATTGGTTTAATTTTAGACTTATCAATGCAATCGCTGGAAAAAGTCGTTTATTTCGCCAGTTTTATTATAACTGATGTTAATGAAGATTTACGTCAAGCCACGATTGAGCAAATCAAGCAAGAATTTAAGACTAAAAAGAAAGCGATTGAGTCGGATTTTATAAAACAAGCGAATGAAATAAAAAATAAAAAAGGAAAGTTACTGAATCAGGGTAAAAGTGAATTTGAAATAGAAGAATTATTAAAACAGGAGATAGTCTCGTTAGAAAAAATAAAAAATGAAAAGTTAAATAATTTGGAGCAGGCTTTTGAACAAGCGCAGAAAGAATTAAAAGAATTAAAATCCTTAACCATTATATCCGAAAGCACTTATCAGAATTTAAGCTTAAAATACGGACATATTTTTACGGCTGATATCGGAGCCGAAGCAATTAGAAAATTACTCGGCCGAATTGATTTAGACAAATTAATCAATCAATTAGAAAAAGAATTAGCCGTGGCGATTGATTCTAAAAAAGATAAACTGGTCAGACGACTGAAATTATTAAAGAGTTTACGGGTTAATAACATTAGGCCGGAATGGATGATTTTAACGGTTATCCCGGTTATACCGCCGGATTTGCGGCCGATGGTGCCTTTGGACGGCGGTCGTTTTGCCACTTCCGACCTTAATGATTTATATCGTCGTATCATCAATCGCAATAATCGCTTAAAGCAATTAGTCGATCTTAACGCGCCAGAGGTAATTTGCCGTAATGAAAAGAGAATGCTGCAAGAGGCGGTTGACGCTTTAATTGATAATTCCATTAGGCATGGTAAAACCGTAGTGGCGTCAACCGGACAAAAAAGAATGCTTAAGTCATTGGCCGATTCTTTAAAAGGGAAACAAGGCCGCTTTAGACAGAATTTATTAGGCAAAAGAATAGATTACTCAGGCAGGAGCGTGATTGTGGTCAATCCGAGCTTGAAATTAGGTCAATGCGGCCTGCCTAAAAGAATGGCCTTGGAATTATTTAAACCTTTTATTATCAGTAAATTAATCGCTAAAGAAATTGTTCATAATGTCAGTAGCGCCTCGCGATTTATTGAAGCCGGTCGTGATGAAGTCTGGGATATTTTAGAAGAAATCATTAAGAATGCTTATGTTTTACTTAATCGCGCGCCAACTTTACATCGTCTTGGCATCCAGGCCTTTAAACCCATATTAATTGAAGGGTTAGCCATTCAAATTCACCCTTTAGTTTGTACGGCTTTTAATGCTGATTTTGACGGGGACCAGATGGCTGTTCATGTACCCTTAACCGAGGAAGCGATCGCTGAAGCTCGTGATATCATGTTGTCAACGCATAATTTACTTAAACCAGCCACTGGTGATCCGGTGGTAACCCCTAATCAAGATATCGTTTGGGGAGCTTTTTATATAACTTCTATAGCAATTGAGCCGAAAGAAAATTCAACCGAACAGACAGAGAAACAATTAAAATATTTTTCTTCTTCGACTGAAGCGAAATTAGCTTATCAATTAAATAAAATAAAATTACAACAGAAAATTAAAGTCAGGATTGATAAACAGGGTTTAATCACAACTACGATTGGGAGGATTATTTTTAATGAGATCTTACCGCTTAAATTGCGTTATGTTAATGAAGTCGTCGGTAAAAGTAAACTAAGAAGTTTAGTTAAAGAATGTTTAAGGTTGCACGGAGAAAAGCGCACCGTCGAGCTATTAGATGAGTTAAAAGATAGTAGCTTTAAGTATATTACTAAAAGCGGACTTTCCTGGGGTATTGATGATTTGCCGGAATTGGAAATTAAAGACCAATTGATAAATCAAATGGCTAATCAGGCCGAAGAAATTGAAGAACAATATCGTGATGGTTTACTTACCGAGAGTGAGCGTTATAGTAAAATTATTGAATTATGGACTAATACCAAAGAACGGGTAACCGATATCTGCCAGGCACAATTACCGAAAGAAGGCCCGATTTATTCTATGATTGAGTCAGGGGCAAGAGGTAGTTGGGCTCAATTAACCCAAATTTTAGGCATGAAAGGTTTGGTAACTTCGCCTAGCGGCGAAATTATTGAGTTACCTGTCAAAGGAAATTTTAAAAAGGGTTTTTCCGTACTTGAGTATTTTATTGCAACGCACGGAGTGCGTAAAGGTTTGTCCGATACTGCTCTACGTACCTCTAATGCCGGTTATTTAACCCGTCGATTAGTTGATGTGGCGCAAGATATGGTAATAAATACTTTGGATTGTAATGATAAAGAAGGTCTAGTTATTACTAAACATGAAAGTGAGGAGATGGGAGAAAGTTTGCTGAAAAGAATTACCGGACGTTTTTTGGCCAGCGATTTAAAAAGTAGTCAGGGTAAAGTTCTCCTTAAAGCGGGAGAATTAGTAACCGAAGAAATTGCTGAAAAGATGCATAAAGACGAGATTAACGAAGTAAACATCAGATCTGTTTTAAGCTGTAAATTAAATAGGGGCGTCTGCTCGAAGTGCTATGGTTATGATTTAGCCTATAATAAGCCGGTAATATTAGGTACGGCGGTAGGAATTATTGCCGCTCAGTCGATTGGCGAACCGGGAACTCAATTAACCATGAGAACTTTCCATACTGGCGGAGTAGCCGGATTGGAAGATATTACCCAAGGTTTACCAAGAGTAGAAGAAATTTTTGAAGCACGCCCGCCAAAAAGAAGAGCTTTTATTTCCGATGTCGCCGGTAAGGTTAAAGTAGAAACCGCGCAAAGAGTTATTATGAGTGAGTTTGGTGAAATGACAGTAACCAATCCTCAGGCTAAAATTTTAAAAATTTATTATCAGGGCGCAGAGACCGATAAATATTATTTTGCCGAAGCAGTTAAAGAAGTTGGTCAGGAAATTAAAGCTCAGGGCAAAAAGAATAAAAAACCGGAAATAAAGATTTTGGTCAAAGATGATCAGGAAGTTAATAAGGACGTTGATTTATTCTCAGTCGGTAAGAAAGTCTTTCGAGCCAAAAGAGCTGGTTTAGTTAAATTAGATAAAAAATATCTTAAAGTACTGGCTCAGGTTGAAAAAGTAAAAGAATATATTGTACCAAAAGGTTTTGGTATCTGGGTTAAAGACGGAGATGAAGTTAAGGTTGGCGACCAATTAACTGAAGGAAGTTTGGACTTACAACAATTGCATAAATTGCGCGGCAGATTAGAGACGCAAAAGTATGTAATTAAAGAAATTCAATACGTTTACTCTTCTCAAGGACAGCCTTTGAATGACAAACATATTGAGATTATCGCTCATCAGATGTTTTCCCGAGTTTATATTTATGATGCCGGAGATACGGATTTACTGCCGGGTGAAATTATTGAAAAGGCGGTTTTTGATAAAACTAATCTGGAAGCTAAAACGCACGGTAAAAAAGAAGCCAAAGGGGAAAGACTGCTCTTAGGGATAACCAAAACCTCGCTAACTACTAATAGTTTCTTGTCGGCCGCTTCATTTCAGGAAACAGCCCGAGTTCTAATCGAAGCCGCGGTGACCGGTAAGGTGGATTATTTGGAAGGTTTAAAAGAAAACGTTATAATCGGCCGACCGATTCCTGCAGGCACCGGTTTTCGGACCAATAATATTTAATATATTTATTTGTTCTTTTATATACAAAAAACAAAAAAGGCATTTTTGGTGAAAAACCTAAGTGCCTTTTTTGTTACCTCACCCCAAATTAATACCTTACCTGCTTCAACTTCGTTCAGCACCCTCTCCTAATTTTTACCCCGTCGAATGACTGGGGAGGAGAGGGTAGGGTGAGGTTATGCGTGGGAGAGGGTAGGGTGAGAGGGTTAGGCGAGGTTATATTTTTTAATATTTTCATTAGCTATTTGTTGAATATATTCAATCTGCTTTTTACCCTGTTCATCTCGAAATAGATGCTTAAATCTGCCTTGTGGTTTTAAATATCCTTCAACCTTAATTTGTGGCTGTGGAATCCTCAGTGCATTAGTCAGCTGACCGTTAGTATATTCGACTACCGGATAAATTCCGGTTTGAGCAGCTAATTTAGCGATGTTGATCGTTTGGCTGGGTTCAATTCTCCAGCCAGGTATACAAGGAACTAAAATTTGGATGTAAGCTGGTCCGGAAATAGCCCTGGCTTTTTTAACCTTATTGGCGATATCTAAAGGAAAAGCTACTGTGGTTTGTGCTACATATTTTAAACCGTGCGCTAGAGCGATGGCTAACATATCCTTTTTGATAGAAGTTGAACCGGTAGGCGTAGTAGTGGTTTCCGCTCCAGTAGCGGTAGCCGCACTGGCCTGATTGCCGGTATTCATATAAGCTTCATTATCATAACAAATATAAAGAATATCATCCGCTCTGGCCCACATACCGCTGATTAGTCCAAAACCAATGTCAAAAGTTGCACCATCACCGCCTTGAGCGACCACCTTAATTTCAGATTTATTTGTAGAGATTAAATCTCCAATTGGAGATTTAATCTCTTTTTTCGATTTATAGTCTAAGGCTGCTCTGATACCGGAAGCGATGGGGGCGGCATTTTCAAAGAGAGAATGGATCCAAGGTAGTCCCCAAGAAGATTCAGGGTATGGTGTTGTCACTACTTCTAAGCAACCAGTGGCATTAGCGATGATAGTATTTGGTCCTAAAGCGTCGGCAACGGTACGAGCAGCAATCAACTGCCCACAACCAGCACAAGCACGATGACCGGGCGAGAGTAATGTTTTAGATGATGTTGTTGAAGTTTTATTTATAATTGTTGGCATAATTATTTTAGTAGTTAATTAGGACTTAGGTAATTAGGGCTTAGAAAAAATAAGTAAGAAGTATAAAGCATTAACTTATGAAGATTTATGATTCTTTAGTCCCTATGCCCTAAGTACCTAGTCCCTAATTTTCCACGCTAGCGATTTGTTTTTTAAGGTCTTCTAATTTTAATTTATCAAATTGTCCGATAAATTTTGAGGCGTTAAGTATTTCAATTAATACCGGTTTGCGTGACTTAGATAGATGAATAATAAAATTACCCAGCTCAATCGCATGGCTAATCGGATCTTTATTTATTTCCCAGCTGATTAAATTGGCTTCGGCATCGTATTGCATATTTCTTTTTGTCATTCCGTACGGAGCATTTTGCTCCTTTTTGTCATTCTGAGCCGAAGGCGAAGAATCTATAATACACGGTTAAATGCACAAATCACGTATTATAGATCCTTCGCTGGCGCTCAGGATGAAATAAAAATATTATTTCACAGGATAGAACGTTATTATTTTAATACTATTCGCTTCTTTTTTATAAACTACTTTAATTCTTTCTTTCTGCGCGGTTAAATTACCGTTTTTTCTAGTTATTTTATCTGGACAATTTATAATCTCTTCTATCTGCTCTCGAGTAAAATAGACTTTATGTTTATTAAGAATGTCAAATTTATTATCGGCGTATTTGGTAAAATAGATCATAAAAAATTAGTTATTTTACGGTTACGTCCCAATGAGTATCACCAGAGGTTTCAAGCGCATAAATGGCGCCACTTGGAGCTTGCCATTGCTCAGCACCATCACTTCTAGTTTGGATTTTAGTAAGACTTTTTATATAACTATCTAGGTTTACACTCGAACGTAAATCTACCTTATAACCATTTGCATGAGTATAAGTACCATTATCACTATGTCCAGGTTCTGTGCCACCCGTGATGAAAACTTCATAAGCCGCGCAATTAGTACAATTTCTACTTAATCTTATGATTTCATCTAGAGTTGAGTTGTTAATTCCTTGTAAATTAACACAATTTGTGTATGGTCCATTGATTGGACACCATATTTTTACGCCAATACCGTGAGAACCGGCAGACTGTGAAGCTGCCGTTAACTTTGCACGGGCATCACCTTCATCAAGTGCTCCAGCTTTTGGAGCAACAATCTCTTGCTTTTTAGCCAGTTGTATTTGCAGCGGTTTAAAGATGGTTAAATTCGGATTAATCAGATAGAGAATCATATAAGAAGTCAAAGCGATTACTAAACCGGTTAAACTGGCGCCGATCCAGGCCTTAGCTTCACTAATTTGCGTGGCGCTACCGCCAGCGGTTAACCAGATAATACCGCCGAACATTAAGACTACTGCGGATAAGATACCGACAATACCGATGGCATATTGATAAATACCAGCAATATATTCACCGATCCAAGAAATACAAAATTTTTTATTGCCTTGCTCGTCAATACCGCAATCAATCGGTTGCGAATTTTTTAGCTTATCTTTTAAGCCACCGATGTCAATCTGTAAATTAGGCATGGTCCAGTTAGGCATGCTGTCATTAGGTGCGGCATCAATTGATCGAGTAATTAAAAAAATACCATAAAATTGTATTAATAAAGTAACTAACAAAAATATTTTTATAACAATTTTTTGATTATACATATTAATTACATGTTCCTGGCACTAAACTATACCAACTAGCGCTGCATTTTTTATTTGTGCTATTTGGACAATCTGAAGCTTTTCTACATACTTTTCCGTCTAATCCGTTAGTACAAATACCCCTATCGCCCCAAGTTTTACCTGCGCAAATCAATCCCGGCGCGCAGGCCCCATTATTACAGATTTGATCTAAGCCAGGATTTTGACTTACGCATCTTTTATTATCGCATATAAAATTTACTTGGCAATCGAGATTTTCGTCGCAGCCACCCCTATCTCCCTGTCTTAGTGTGCATGTTCCGCTATTAGTACATTGGGCACTTGAAACACCCATATTGCATATATATCCCGATTTGCATGCTGAATCATTATTGCTGTTGCAGCAATCCGAACCTCCACCGCCAAGACTACTGCATAGCCAATAATCCCCACTGCCATTTAAAGTTTCGAGACACTCTCTAGCACCTACTGAAATAAATTCTTTAGTAACTTTTTGGCAGGATTTATTTATATCGCATTTTGAGCCACAAATACGATCCTGTCCAGGAACTTGTTGACCACAAGGAATCGTCGCATCAAAGGCTGTAGGAGGAGCAGTTGGTTCTGCGGGCTTTATTCCACTAATAGTAAAATTCACTAAGGCCGGATTAATCGTGGCTAAAATAAGATATGAAAGTAGGGCTAAAATTAAGCCGGTTAAACTAGCAGCAATCCAGGCTTTGGCTTCACCAATTCTTTCCGCACTGCCGCCAGCCGTGATCCATAGAATGCCGCCAAACATTAAAACCACGGCAGCGATTATTCCTACAAAACCAATAGCGTATTTATAAATCGCTCTGATATATTTGCCGATAAATTCGGTACTGGCCGGTACAATGTTTGTTACTCCCTTTTGAAATTCCTGATCAAGACCGACTTGTGGCGTGTATTTGACGTCGGCCGCCTGGCTGGCACTAGGCGCGAGCACTAAAAATATTATACAGAACAGTTGAAAAATAAAAACTGTTAGAAAAAGTGTTATTAAGATTTTAGGTAAAGCTTTGGACATATATTAATTTTCAATTTACAATTTTCAAATAGTACTTAATTTACTAATTTTAATATTTGAAAATTGAAAATTTTACTCTTGGCCAACGAATTTAACTTCATCACTTCTACTTTTCACTTCTCTTATTATTCTTTTAATCATTCCCTTTGTCACATCTCGTCCGCCTAAACCAACGATAAAACTTTGGATATTAGCTTTAATTTGTCCTTGAGCCACTGCTTTAATATCAGAAGCTAATGGTCCTAAATGACCGAGGGAAATAGCTTTATCCAAAACCGCAAGATGTTCGGCTGATTTAATAAATTTTAAAATTTCCTGACAAGGGAACGGTCTAAAAACTTTAATCTTTAAGATAGCAGCATCTTGAGTTTGGTCAATTACTTCTTTGATAGTGCCAACCATTGAACCCATTGCGACTAAGACGGTTTTAGCATTTTTCGGGCCGTAGTACTCAAGTAAACCGTTGTCAATCACCTCACCCCGCCCTCTCCTAATTAGGAGAGGGGATGGAGAGAGGTATTTTTGATAATTTTTATATTCTTGGTTAATTACTTTAAGACTGGCGATAAGATCATCGTGCAGTTGTTGGCGGATTTCTTGATAATGAGCTGGGGTGGCTAAGTGACCTATAGTAAGCGGATGAAAAGGGTCTAAATACTCACCTGGTTTTGGTAGATAATCAGGTAAATATTTTTTTATTTGTTCCTTTGAGGGGATAACCACTGGTTCATAAGTATGAGTAATTAAAAAGCCATCAACATTGACCATCACCGGCAATTTTAAACTCTCGGCTAGTTTATAAGCCATAATATGTTGTGCCACCGCTTCTTGGTGGCTTTCCGCAAAGAGCAAGATCCAACCGGCATCCCTCAAAACCATAATATCTTGTTGGTCGTTCCAAATATTAATCGGCGCTGAAATTGCCCGATTAGCGCAAGTCATAACCACTGGCAGTCGTAAACCGGCAATGTTATACAAAACTTCGGTCATTAGTAATAGTCCTTGAGAACTAGTAGCGCTATAAACCCGTACACCAGTGGCGCTAGCCCCGGCGATAATTGAAGCAGCGGCAAATTCTGATTCAGCGTTAATGAACTCATAATCAGCTTGTGTTTCTATCTTGAATTTGGCTAGATCTTCTACTATGTGAGTTTGCGGGGTAATAGGATAAGCAGAAATTACAGCCGGACCGATATTTTTTATAGTTAAGGCGATAGCCCTAGAACCTTCTAATATTTGTTTCATATTTTCCCACGAATTTACAAATTTTTATACAAATTTACAAATTACAAATCAAATATTTAATAAACGATAAAATTTTACACCAGCTGGAGTGAAATTAGCTAATATTGCTAATTTTATACCAGTCACATTCAGATAGCTTCTTATCTGCTCAATGTTCTTTTTTGAAAAATAAGCGCCCTTTTTTAATTCTAAAACTACTTTATTTTCAACCACAAAATCCAAAAAATATTTCCCTATTTCTTCTCCTTTATACTTTATTTTAAAACCAGCTTGACTTTTATATTTAATATTCTTTAAGTCAAAAGCTTTGCCAATAGCCTTGTAATAATATTTTTCATTATGGCCATAGTCAAGTTCGTTATAAACATCAAATAAAATACCAACTATCTGATAACTCAATTCTTTATAGATAATTTTATCGATATCACTCATACTTTAATTTTTATTTGTAATTTGTAAATTTGTACTTGATTTGTTGATTTGTGGGTAATAATTATTTTATATCTAATTCCATTATTATCGCCTTAACCGGACATTCTGTTGCGCAAAGGCCGCAACCTTTGCAATATGCCAAATTGCACTCGTAATAAGTTTTATTAACATTATTAAATTTATTGATAATTCCTTCAGGGCAAAAACGGGCACAAGTGCCGCAGGCGTTGCATTTATCATGCAAAAATTTCGGTCGGAAAGTGCGCCAGTTACCGGTTTTATTGGTTTTTGTTGACGATAAATTAGTTACGATATTTCTATTTTTCATAATTATATGCTTGTTTTATAGCTGAAATATTTTTATCAACAATTTCGGCGCCTTTATCGAAAAATTTTTCTTTAATAGCTTTTTCTAAAGAAGTCAGACTGACAAGACCAGTAACTTTAGCGAAAGCGCCCAAAATAACCGTATTGACTAAATTTTTGCCGATAATTTTTAAAGCGATTTTGGTAGCATCTACGGTATAAATATTTTCTGGCGGTAATTTGATATTCAACTTTTCTTTAGTATCAGCCGTGTTAATTATTAATTTAGTTTTTTTATCGCAGCCTTCGGCCAAATTTACCGTAGCCAAAAGGGTAGGATCTTGAACAATCAGAATATCGGGACGATAGATATGCTCTCTAGTCCTGATGGGTTGGTCGCTAATTCTGACGAAGGCTTCGATCGGCGCACCGGTCCTTTCCACGCCGAAAGAAGGAAAGGCCTGCGCTTCTTTGCCTTCATAAAAAGCAGCGATAGCGATAAGTTCAGCAGCGGTTACAACGCCCTGACCACCACGTCCGTGAATTCTTATTTGAATCATATATTTATAAAACTTTAAACCCTAAACTCTAAACTCTAAATAAACTCAAATAATTGAAACTCAAAATTCAAAACTATTTGATCTTAACAATTTGAGCTTTGATCTTGATTAGAATTTAGATCTTAGAGTTTAGAGTTTTAATAACAGTTTTGGATTTAAGAATTTGGATTTTGGATTTGTCCCGCTTCTTATATTTATTTTAATGGATGCGGGATCCCGTAAAGCGGTGATTTAGAGTTTAGGATTTTGAAATTTGAATTTATTTCAATAAACTGTCAATTATTTGAATAAACAGATTGTATGGTATATCGCCTTCAACTTTATAACCGTTAATAAACCAAGTTGGTGTTCCCGTAATGCCGAAGCTCTCTCCGTCAGTATAATCTTTATTAATTTGCGGTAGATATTTTTGTTTAGTTAGGCAATCTTTAAATTTCGTTAAATCGGCGCCAATTTGGTTAGCCAATTTTGTTAGTTGCTCGGCGCTACTTACCCCCTGATTTAAAAATAATTTATCGTGCATTGGCCAAAATAAACCTTGCTCTCCGGCGCATCTTGCCGATAAAGCTAAGAGAAGCGAGTTCTCATGAACCGGATAGTCACGAAATACATATTTAATATCACTACTGTATTTACGACTTATTTCCCGGATGGTGGAAAAAGAATTTTTACAATAGGGACAAGCAAAATCTGCGAATTCAACGATTATTATCTTTGCTTTAGTTGAACCTGACGGCCAATAATAATTATCTTTTCCTTCGACTCCAGTAAGTTGTTTACCGGATAAGTCTATTTTTTGTTGACCAATTTCTTTTTTGGCTTTGTTTACTAAATCAAAAAAATAAAAAACGAAAGCAACCAAAAGAATTAGAAAAGTTGTTAAAAAAATGACAATAATTACGCCACGCCAGCTTTTATACCACGGTTTAATAGAATTTTCCATTGATATTTTTTCAAGATTGTATTATATTAAAATTATTACTATTATACCATTCTTTTATGGATAAACAAAATCTGGATAAATTGCAGGAGGAGGTGGAAAAAAGATTAAGAAGAATTAGAAAAAGAAAAAGAAAGAAGATGAAAGTTAGCGGTAGCAGTGTTAAAAAACTGCAAAATATCATCATCAAAAAGAAAATTTAATTATTAAATTTTATTTATTTAAAGAAAATATGTTTACACCCACAAAAATGTTTTTAACCAAAGGTGTCGGCATTCATAAAGACAGACTGGCTTCTTTCGAGCTGTCCTTACGAAACGCGGGCATTGAAAAATGTAACTTAGTCACTGTTTCAAGTATTATGCCGCCTAATTGTAAAATAGTTTCTCGGGAAAAAGGAGAAAAATATTTACAACCGGGAGAGGTGGTATTTTGCGTAATGGCGAGAAGCGAGACAAATGAACCGAACCGATTAGTCTCTTCCGCCATTGGCGTAGCCAGACCTTCTGATTCCAATAATTACGGTTATCTATCGGAACATCATTCTTTTGGTGAAGTGGCCAAGAAGAGCGGTGAGTACGCCGAGGATTTGGCTGCCACTATGTTAGCCACCACTTTAGGCATTGAATTTGATTCTGACAAAGCTTGGGACGAAAGGAAAGATATTTATATCTCCAGCGGCCATATCTTTAAAACTACCAATATCTGCCAATCTGCGGAGGGAAATAAAGATGGGCTTTGGACTACGGTGATAACCGTGGCGGTTTTTTGTGATTATAAAGATGATGGCAGCAATGGTCAAGCGGAAATTTTAACCAATAGCCAATCTAACCAAACTGTCATCCCGCCAAATAGCCAAACTCACAATTAAATTTATATTAATAGTAGTAGGGAAGCAAAACTATTAAAGGTTTTATTTAACTATGTCTTTAAAACAGTATCAAACAAAAAGAAAATTTAGTAATACGCCCGAACCGAAAGGTGAGGTTAATAAAAAAAGTTTGTTACGTTATGTAGTGCAAGAGCATCAGGCACGAAATTTGCATTATGATTTTAGGTTGGAGATAAAGGGGGTGCTAAAATCTTGGGCTGTGCCCAAGGGCATACCGACACAGGCTGGAATTAAAAGATTAGCGGTGCAAGTCGAAGATCACCCGGTGGATTATATAGATTTTACAGGAGTGATACCCAAAGGTGAATATGGTGCTGGCGTAGTTAAAATTTGGGATAAGGGTAAATATAAAATTATTGACGGAGAATTAAGAAGGGGAAGTTTTAAGTTTGAGTTATCCGGTAAGAAGTTAGGGGGAAATTATGTATTGGTTAGGCTTAAAGTTAAGAAGAATTGGTTGATTTATAAAATATAAGATACTAATATACGAATTTATGCAAATTATACGAATGGAAACAAATAATAAATTCATGGTGAAAGTGATATATCCTGAATTATCTTATATCATTACAGGTATTTTATTTTCAGTTCATAATGAATTAGGACCATATGCGCGGGAAAAGCAATACTGCGATTTAATCGAGAAAAAGTTAAAGGAAATTAAGATTAATTACAAAAGAGAATGCAGAATAGGTGATAGTGGAAATACTGTAGATTTTATAATAGATAATAACATTATTTTAGAAGTTAAGGCAAAAAGGATTTTAGTCAAAGAAGATTATTATCAAAGCCAACGGTATCTACAGGAGTCTAATATTAAATTAGCTCTATTAGTAAATTTTAGAAATAAATATATTAAACCTATTAGAATAGTTCGGATTGATACGAGAAGCAGCAATAAATATAAAAATTAGCATTATTGGTATTATTCGTATCATTTGTATATTAGTATCTATTATAATGAACAAATACAACCATAAAAAAATAGAATCTAAACGGTCCAGCCAGTCTGCGGGATTTCGCTATGTTCAACCCTATGACCATAAGTATATCGAACAGAAATGGCAAGACAGATGGGCAAAGCAAAAACTTTACCAGGTTGACTTAGACAAGGTGAAAAAGCCTTTTTATAATCTGATGATGTTTCCTTATCCTTCTGCCGAAGGTTTACATGTGGGTAATATGTATGCTTTTGTGCATAGCGATACTTACGGCAGGTTTATGAGATTACGAGGTTATGATGTTTTTGAGCCGATTGGTTTAGATGGTTTTGGTATTCATAGTGAAAATTATGCCATAAAAATCAAACAGCATATCAAAGATGTTTCTAGGCGCACTGAAAAACATTTTTATGAACAACTTCACCAAATTGGTAACCAGTATGATTGGTCACGCACCGTTGAAACTTATAAACCTAATTATTATAAATGGACCCAATGGTTATTTTTACAGATGTACAAAAAAGGGTTAGCTTACCGCGATAAGTCGCCGGTTAATTGGTGCCCTTCTTGTAAAACTGTCTTGGCTGATGAGCAGGTGATTACTAATAGATGTGAACGTTGTTCAACTGAAACTGAAAAACGGCAGATGGAGCAATGGTATTTTAAGATAACTACTTATGCAGAAAGATTACTAAAAAATTTAGACTGGATTGATTGGCCGGAAGAAGTAAAAATTGGGCAACGTAATTGGATTGGAAAAAGCCAAGGAGCATTAATTAAATTTTCAATTTTCAATTTTCAATTTTCAGATAAAAAACAAATAAAAAGTAAACGAAAAGAATTGGGATATTTGGAAGTTTTTACTACTCGACCTGATACTTTATTTGGTGCAACTTTTATGGCAATATGTCCGGAACATGAATTAGTCAAAAATCGGAAATCGGCGATTAGAAATTTGGATGAAGTCAAGAAGTATATAGATAAGGCAAGCAAAATGTCGGATCTGGAACGAACCGATTTAGCTAAAGAAAAAACCGGAGTGAAATTGCAGGGCATTGTTGCTATAAATCCAGTAAATAAGCAAGAAATGCCGATTTTTGTAGCCGATTATGTTTTAGCCGGCTATGGCACGGGCGCGATTATGGCGGTGCCGGCGCATGATCAGCGTGATTGGGAATTTGCCAAGAAGTACAATTTGCCAATTAAGCAGGTTGTACAGATAGCAGATGATAGACAACAGACAATAGAAAAAGAAAGTTATGAAGGTGAAGGAATTAACATAAATTCAGAATTTTTAAATGGTTTATTTACCAGACAAGCCATAACTAAAATGATAAAATGGTTGGAAGAAAATAAATTTGGTTGTAGATCGGTTCATTATAAATTACGCGATTGGTGCGTTTCCCGTCAGCGTTATTGGGGGCCACCAATTCCGATGATTGAATGCCGTAAATGCGGTTGGCAACCGGTGCCGGAAAAAGACTTGCCGGTGTTACTACCAGAACTTGATGAATATTTACCAGACGGATCAGGTAAAGGACCTTTAAATAAAGTCAAGGAATTTGTTAATACCACCTGTCCTAAGTGTGATGGCCCAGCCAGACGCGAAACTGATGTATCCGATCCTTTTGTGGATTCTTCTTGGTATTTTTTACGCTACCCTTGTACTGAATTTACTGGTCGTGCTTTAGATAAGAAGCGGTTGGACAAATGGTTACCGGTTGACATGTATATTGGCGGTAAAGAACATACAGTATTACATTTATTATATTCGCGTTTTATCAATATGGTGCTTCATGACCTCGGTTATTTAAAAGAAGAAGAGCCGTATAAAAAATTTTTTGCTCACGGCTTGTTAATTCGCGAAGGTGCTAAAATTTCTAAATCAAAAGGTAATATCGTTAATCCTGACGATTATATTGAAAAATTTGGCGCTGACAGTATTAGGCTTTATTTAATGTTTTTGGGCGACGTCAGGCTGGGCGGTGATTGGCGCGATAGCGGTATGGCGGGTATGTTTAGATTCGTTAAACGTCTCTGGTTGATTGCCGGCCGGATTGTTAAATTGAAATCCGATATTAGCGATGAGTTATGTCAAAAAGCGATGCACCGAACCATAAAAAAAGTGACCGATGATTTAAGTCGTCTTAAGTTTAATACAGCCATCGCGGCAATAATGGAATATATTAATGTGATTCAAGATTGTCTGGCTAGAAAAAAAGCTGTTGGCAAAGAGAATATTGAAACTTTAGCTAAACTAGTTGCTCCATTTACTCCTCATTTAGCCGAAGAGTTTTGGCAGATGTTGGGGAATAGCAAGAGTGTTTTTGTAGACAACTGGCCTAAATATTTGGAAAAATATATTAATGAAGAAACTTTCTGTTTGGTGATACAAATAAATGGTAAAATAAGGGATAGAGTTGTTGCTGAAGTTGGTATTAATCAGGAGCAAGCTCTAAATTTGCTTAAACAAAGCGAAAAAATAAAAAAGTGGCTAGGTGGCAAAGAACCTCAAAAAGTAATATATGTTAAAAATAAGTTAATTAATCTAGTAGTATAATTATGGTATGATTAATAAAAAGTTTATAATTATTACCGCCATAATATTGTTTTTAGGTATAATTTTAGCTTGGCAGTATAAACAAGAGAAGACAGTGACCTCGAGTATTGATCAGGAAGAAGAATCTTTCAAAGAAGTTCGCCAGAGCGGTTATAAATTTATTAATCCTTTGCTCGAGTGTGAATTAAAAAGTAACGAGATGGGTAGCGTAGCAGAGCTTAGGAATAAAGCTAGTTTAGCGGTAACTGAAGTATTGAATTATGATAATAAAATAAAGAATATTTCAGTTTATTTTCGCGATTTAAATAACGGTCCTTGGTTCGGTATTAATGAAAAGGAAAAATTTTCTCCTTCAAGTTTACTTAAGGTTCCTTTACTAATTGCTTATTTAAAACAAGCGGAAGTCGGTCCGGAGCTGCTTTTAGAAAAATATTTGAAGGAAAAAGAAGTTGATTTGGGAGATAACTTTGCTTACCAATATTTTAAGCCAAGTCAAAAGCTAGAAATTGGTAAATCTTATACTATTGATGAGTTGCTTTATCGGATGATTGCCTATTCTGATAATGAAGCGGCCTTAATTTTATTTTCATTAATAAAACCAGAAATTCAAACCACTATCTATAACGATCTGGGCATAAAAATGCCGGAAGCCAATAAGGAAGATTTTATGACAGTCAAAGATTACGCCTCATTTTTTAGGATTTTATTTAACGCCTCTTATCTAAATCGTGATTTTTCAGAGAAAGCCTTGACCTTACTTAGTAAATCGGAATTTGATAAAGGTATAGTCGCAGGGACAAGGGGTAACGTAGTTGTAGCTCATAAATTTGGGGAGCGTGTTTATCAGACTGAAGAAAAAGTTGAACTAAAACAACTCCACGATTGTGGTATCGTCTACTATCCACAACATCCATATTTGTTATGTATTATGTCTAGAGGAGATGATTTTGACAAGCTGGCCAACATAATTAAGGATATCTCATATTTAATTTTCGATTATATTAACCAACGTTATCAGCTTGTAAAGAATTAGTTAATTTTTATAATAAAATAATCCGAATCAACCTGCCCGCTTTGCTTTGCAAGGCAAGCAGGCGGGCGAATTCATCCGAATGTTCCGAATTTATTAAGTTTTGTATTCGGAGCATTCGGATGTTAATTCGAATTAATTCGGATTATTTTATAAATTAGCTAATAACCATCTGCCATCAGTTTGTTTTTTTACATGAAAATATAGCGGAACTTTGTAGCCGCCTAAAGAAAAATAGATTTCTACTGAATAAATTTTTTCATCATCTGTTGTACTGGACAAAGTTACCCCGGAAATAATGTTTCCTAAAATAAGCTTCCCTTCGGCAGTCAGATAGTTCATGGTGTATTCAATAGCTTTCTGCATCTCTGGAGTAAAGTAAGACAGGGTTTTGTCAGTATCACCGTCCCTGATGGCTTGAGCCACTTGAGATAAAGTTTGATCAGTTGAGGTAGCCTGACAATTAGTGCAAGACGGTGTTACAACTAGATAACCTGTGGCAATTTGACTTAAATTTGTATTGCTGATACCCAGACTAAAGCGACGCATTAAGTTAAAAGCATCGTCTGGTCTGCCGAGAAAGTAAGCTTTACGGTCAACTGGATTAATATAGTAAGCTTTACCAAAATCTTGAGTATCCAGAAGAATTTTTCCGACTACTGCCTGAGGAAAGATTTGATAAGAGGAAATATATTGATGAGTTACACCTAGACTCGATTGCTTCATTAGATTGAAGGCATCGGTTGGCCTGCCCAAATAATATTTTTTTAAATCGTTAGGATTAACATACCAGGCTTCACCATGAGATTGAACTTGTAATAGAATACGGCCAGCCAATTTTTGCGCCAGAGTCGTTTGGGCAGAAGCAATATTAATAGTCGCAAAAGCGGTAATAATTATTAATATTGTAATAAAATATCTATTCATATTTTTATTCTAGCAGATATTTCTTAATTTGTTTACTTTCTTTGATATCAGGTATAATTTCCTCGCAGAATGATTTAAAATTTTTAAGACCTTCAAATTCTTCTTTTATTATTTCTAAGTTACACAAAGTTCCATTCTTCAAACCCACACTATCCAAATAGCTTGACCAAACCCAGTCCTTAGCACCACCTAAATTATGAATTTTATAATTACAATTTACATAAACAAGGAGTTTTAATAAATAACTATAATCCGTTACTTGGATGGCTTTATATGTTCCCTGGAAGAGAGAACCTGTACGGCTGTATTTTTTATTAAAAAAATGTGTATAACCTAAATCTAGTTTATGCAAAAATTTAGAAATTCCATTATTAACTAATTGTTTCAGGAGAAAATGATAATGATTTGAAATTAAACAGTATGAAATAATTTCAACAAATTTGGGTAGGTTCGAAAGATAGGAACTAAGTTCCGAAGCTTCGGAACTTAGTTCCTTGCCTCGCTCTTTATGATTCCTATTTCTAATAAATACCCTCTGCTCATACAAAGAATTATTGTTATACTCGCTGATACTCTTTAAAAACCTCAAATAATCTTTTTCATTCAAAAAAATCTCTCGTTTATCAACGCCTCTATTGTATATATGGTAATATTCCCCGTTATTAAATTGAAAATTGCGCATTTTAGACCTTAATTTTAAAATTTGCTATAATGTAATCAAGCTAATTTAAATAATAATATGCTTAATAAAAAGAAAATAATTTGGAGCTTGATAATTATTTTACTAGTTAGTATAGTAATTTATTTTAGCTGGAGTCTGGTTGATTATTATAATTTTAAAAAAGTGGCTAAATCTGTTGGCGGTATGCCTTGGCAAGATGGTGGGACGATTACTATGGTGAGGCAACCTTGTGTTTGGGATACTCCCTGTCCAACAGGAGTTTGTCCGCCTTGTACTGTTTCTTGCCCTTTTGTTTCTGTAGTCTGGGGACCAGCTTGTACTGTTTATATTGAAATTGATACGGTCGGACAGTTTGGCACTACTTTTATTGCCGCGCCGATTGGTTTTATCTATCGAGGTGGCGGCGCTTTTCCAGTGGCAGGGATGCAATTTCTGGCTGGCGGCGCCTCTAATGCTATTCCTTGGGTGATTGGCATTCCTTCTGCTGCCGCTTCCAGAATTCAAAAATTAGTTGATGCATTTAATTTTATTATAACAGGGTTTAAGGGGAAGTAGAAATTTAAAATTAGAAATTAGGTTTAAATCAAGGAACTAAGTTCCGAAACTTCGGAACTTAGTTCCAAATAGAGAAATGAATTTATTAGAACAAACAAAAAAATTGTGTAAACTGTATAATATCATACCTGCCCGGTCACGCGGGCAGAATTTTTTAATTAATGAAAAGGTTTGTGACAAAATAGTTGAAGTAGCGGATTTAAAACCGAATGATACTATTTTGGAAGTCGGACCGGGTTTTGGTTTTTTAACGGTTAAATTGGCCGTAGGGGCGAACGGCCATTCGCCCGTGCAAAAAGTAATCGCAGTGGAATTAGATAAGAAATTAGTTGAGATTTTAAAGATTAGATTGGCGGAACAGAAGATTAAAAACGTAGAGGTGGTGAATGAAGACGTTTTGAGATTTAAGATTTTCCCGCAACTGCGGGACCCCGCCATGGCGGTGGCAGATTTAAAATTTACAGATAAAGAGTTGAATTACGATTTAATAAAGGAACTAAGTTCCGAAGCTTCGGAACTTAGTTCCAAACAAGCGATAGGAGACTTGCAACAAGTAATAAAAAATTATAAAATCGTTGCCAATTTGCCTTACAATATCACTTCTTTCTTTTTAAGAAAATTTTTGTCCGCTGAAAATAAACCAAAATTAATGGTACTAATGTTACAAAAAGAAGTGGCGGAAAGAATTACGGCCAAACCGCCCAAGATGAGTCTATTGGCCGTGTCGGTACAATTTTATTCAGAGCCGATAATTATTGATTATGTGTCAAAAGAAAATTTTTGGCCCGAACCGGAAGTTGATAGTGCGATTATTAAAATAACCCCCCACCCCCAACCCCTCCCCCGCTCGTGCCTCGCGGGAGAGGGGAGTAAAGATTCTGAAGTTAAGAAATTAGCTCCTTTCTCCCATGAGCCAGCGAATGGGAGAAAGGTTGGGATAGAGGGCATGAGTGTGGATAAAGAAAAAGACTTTTTTCGTTTAGTGAGAATCGGTTTTAGTGCCAAAAGAAAAATGTTAAAAAATAATTTAGCTGCCGGTTATCAAATAAGTCAGAATGAAGTAGAAAAGAAGCTAAAATCATTGAATTTTAGCGCTAAAGTTAGAGCGCAAGAACTGTCAGTACAAGATTGGCTAAAACTGTTTGGAGAATTTAGGTTGAATATGTTATAATAAGTATAGGAATTATCAATTATCAATTAACAATTTTCAATCAATTTTCAATTTATTAATTTTGATTTTTATTAAAAATTTTAACTGTTAAATAAAACCCCCTTAATAAATGAAAGATTGGATAATTTTGTTTTTGTTTTGTTTGAAAATCGAAAATTGTTAAATTTATTAATCTTTCCCCATGCCTGATCAATCTCAACAATTCAATCAAGACGATTATAGTCAAAATCAACCTCAGTCGTCTCCTCCTTTAGGCAAAAGCCAAAAAATTGCTGCAGCAGTTTTAGCGGTTTTTGCTGTTTTTATTATTGTTTTATGGCTGGCTCAGTTAAAAAGAAGCATTAGCCAACCATTTGCCAATCAAACCACTAGCGGAAACCAACAGGTTAATAGTCAAGCACAAAATAGTGATGAAGCATTAAAAGCCAAAGATACCGATGGCGATGGTTTATCCGATTATGACGAATTAAACGTTTATAAGACCTCGCCTTATTTAGAAGATAGTGACAGTGATGGCATTTCTGACGGCGAAGAGGTTAAACGAGGTACGGATCCTAATTGCCCGGAAGGCAGGAATTGTTCAAACGCGGGTATTGTTAATGGCGATCAGAGCGTGGTCAGCCCGGGCGAAACTACCCAAAATAATAGTACATTAAATAATTTATTAAATCAGTCAGGCGCAACTTCGCAGCAGCCACCCACCACCGCCACCACCAGTCCGAATAACACCAACGTACAATCCCCTTTGGGCAATAATATTGACGCCGCCACTTTACGGCAATTGTTAATAGCCAATGGTATGGATAAAACTATGCTGGATAAAATTAGTGATCAGGAGTTAATGAAGAGTTATCAGCAGATGCTAGCTAAACCCTCACCCTAGCCCTCTCCCGCTCCTGGCGTCGCGGGAGAGGGAATACCCTAATCCCGACCTTCTCCCATGAAGAATGAGTGGGAGAGGGTGTGTCGAGCGGAGCGAGACGGGTGAGAAAAAGACGGGTGAGGGGCAACTATGAGTAAGATTAAAATACAAATTGCACGTGAATTTAGAAAGCAGCCAACGAAATCGGAAAAGTTAATGTGGCAAGTGTTAAGAAACCGCCGGTTCAGAAATTTAAAATTTAGAAGACAGCATTTAATAGAAGGATATTTACTTGATTTTTATTGCCATGAATTAAGATTGGCTATTGAGATTGATGGCCCGATTCATTCTAGACAAATAGCTGATGATCAAGTAAGGCAAAAGTTAATTGAACATTTTAATATAAAATTTTTTAGGGTAAAAAGCAGTGAGGTTGAACAGGACTTAGAAGGAGTATTAAAAAGATTGGAAGAATTTATAACCCTCATCTTATCTTCTCCCACTCATTCTTCGCGGGATTTCCCTCACCCTGCCCTCTCCCTCTCCTTTCGTCGCGGGAGAGGGAAAAGGTGAGAGTTCCTTCTCCCATGAGGTACGAAATGGGAGAAGGTGTCGACCCCGCTAATGCGGGGGAGACAGATGAGGGGTCGCAGGGTGAGGGCCAATAAAAAAACCCACACTTTTATTTTGTGTGGGGTGGAAGTTTTAGCGAAGAGTTTAGTTATTCGGGTTTAACTGATAAGAGTGAGGAAGTCGAAGTAGTTATTTTTCCCGAAAGACTGGAAATAGGTTGATTAGATATTCTCTAAATGTCTTGTCGTCTTTTTTCTTCTCGTCGTAATATTTAACATCATAGGGTGGGTTTTTAAATGTGGCACTGTCCTTCAATGTTTGGTCGACAAAAGCATAGAGTCGGTAAAGGGTTTGGTCCTTATTGTGGTATTCAAATATTGTTTTTTTACCCTTCTCGTCAATGTTGATTATCTTGTCAGGTTTGCCCAATACTTTTTTTACTGATTCAATGGTTTCTGCGTTAGGCACGAAATAATACTGAGAATTGAGAACGGTTTCTTTGTCGGGTTTGTCGGCTGTAGGTGAACTTTTTACATATGTTGTAAGGGCTTTTAAGCCCATGTCAGCACCTTGCAGTCCGGCATTAACGGCGATGGACCAGCAGCCACTCAACAAAAACATTAAAACTAATCCAGTTAAACCAACTACCATTGTAATGTACCAACTGTCCTTTTTCATTGTAAGTTACCCCCTTTGTTTTATAGTCTCTATATCAAATATATTACGTAAATATGAAGATTTGTCAAAGAATAAGTGGAAAAGAGAAGAATAATTTATTAATTAATATAGTTGTCATCAAGTTCTTTAAATAAATAAAAAAACCCACACTTTTGTTTTGTGTGGGGTGAGAGTTTAAGAATGAGCGGGTTGGCCGTCATCTAATTGATAACTTAGGTATTTCTCCCGAAAATGTAGCCGGAGAGGATGATACAGACGGAGGTGATGCCGTTGGTTGTGGAGTTACTACATGATAACATTCGAATACTTTGAGTAATTCTAATTCCAATATTCCAGCCTTACGATCCTTTTCAACATCTGAGTAAAGATACTCTTTTTTCTGTTGGTATACCCCATCTTTCAAGGCAAAAAAGTGATAAACCGCCGCCTTCTCATAGGCCAACACTTCCCGATTTTGTTTTAAATCAAAATCAAATTTTGGTTGACCGAGTTGGTCAATGATTGATTCTCTTGTGTCGACATCAATCTTGAAAGAAGCTTGAGACGGGATCGTTTTTGAACTGTTTGAGAAAAAGCCTGGCGGCAAAGCTTTAGCGGTATCTAAGAACCCTGAAGCTACTTGTAAGGCGCAACCGCTCTCGAAAACACATAGAGCAACAATGACAAATAACCAAAACAATTTCCAGCTTTTCATGTTTTTACCCTCCTTTTCTTTTTCATTAACATTATATTAGCATATATATGAAATTAAGTCAAAATAATAAACATATTTTTAGATTATTCTTATTGTGTTTATGTTTTATTTTACTATTATTTTTAAATATTTTTAAACCAAACCCAGTTATCGCATTAGAGCCAACAGGTAACGAATTCTATGTTATGGTATGGGATAAATATTTACAATCATTACAGGAGAAAAGCATAATTGAAAATGCAAAAAATTGGGCTAAAAGTATAACCACCCAGGAATTTTGGCTTAAAACTTTACCGGAGTTGGGTTCGCAAGCACTAAATAGAGCTATTCAAGAGGCCACAAAGAAGATAGCTTATGATTTAGCAACTTGGCTGGGTTCTGGCGGCAGAGGACAACAACCTTTATTCGTGACTGAAGGTTGGGGTGAATATTTAACTAATATAACTGATGAAGCAGCCGGAACTTTTATTGAGCAAATTAGTAAGAAATGGAATGCTAATTTATGCCAACCTGATATAATGCTTAAAGTAAAAATTGGTTTGGGTTTAACCCAATACGTTAGACCGGTTAAACCTACTTGTACTTTTAGTGAAATGGTAAAAAATTGGGATCAAGAATTAAGCCGGGGCGATTTTCTTACCCGATTTCAAGATATGTTTAATCCGGCTTCTTCTGATTTAGGCATCGCTTTGTCATTGCAAACCGGCATGATTCAGGAACAGAATTTAATGACCAATAATAAAACACTGGAAAGATTGGCTAATCGGGGTTGGTTAGATTTAAAAGGTCCGAGCGATAGAGCGGAAAGTCCACCTGGCACTGCGGAAAGCCGAACACAAGTTATTCAAAAAACTTTATATGATAAATTAGGACAATACACAGGAAATGCCTTGACTGATGCAGCGAATGTTTTTCTAAACCAATTATTTATCACTTTGTTCAATAATATGATGGAAAAGCTTGGTCAAGGCTTATCAACTTATACTAGTCCTTATCGGGGAGATTATGGTGGCTTAACTCAATATGCGGCCGCACCAGTGGGTGGCGGTATTGCTGGAGCCAAGGAAAGACTAAGGCAATTGGTTGAACCTAATTTTACTATTAGAGGCGATTATAATATTTTGGCCGAATTATCCACTTGTAATGATCCAAACAAAGCTGGGCCCACCAATTGTGTGATTGAAAATAAATTTAGGCAAGCTATTGAAAGTAAATTAACCGTGGGTGAAGCCTTGAAACAGGGTTATCTAAATGCTAATGGCGTGTTTGGTTTTAATAGCGACGGACTGGAACCCAGATTTAATGAGGGTTATCCTTATCGTTCCATGATTATCTTGCGCAAGTTTAGGATTATTCCCGTGGGTTGGGAAGTAGCCGCGCAATTTATAAAAGACCACCCAGGTAGTATTGACGGCACTAAAAATTTAGCTGACTTGGTAAATTGTTTTTCCAGTGATGATGATTATCAGGGTTATAGCGCCAGTTGGTGCCAGGGTTTGGTTGATCCTAGTTGGGTGTTAAAAGCGCCGTTAAATTTCTGCAAACGTGAAGGATCGGGACCGGAAATTATGTCAGAACAAGTTATGGGTTCTGGTTATGATAGCCAATTAATGGTTACCAGAAATGATAAATATTGTGCTGATGAACAATCCTGCATTCAGGAGAATAACGACGGCACTTGTAAATTATACGGTTATTGCACCGAAGACAGAAGAAAATGGAATTTTAATGGTCAGTCTTGTGAACCAAGAAATAATACTTGCGAGACTTTTCGTGGACCGGACGGTCAAACCATTTCTTATTTGGAAAACACTTTAGATTATGGTTCGTGCAATATTAATAATGCTGGCTGCCAGGCTTATTGTTTAGATTATAATTATTCGGCAGGTAATTTTAGTTGCACCTCATCAACCGGCAATAAAATTTATTTAAATAGAAATGCTGAAAGTTGCGATCAGCCAGCCGAGGGCTGTCACGAATTTATTAGATTAAAAGCCGGTACTGGCGCTAATTTACTAACTAATTCCAGTTTTGAAGATGATATAACCGGCACCATCTGGCAAGGCGCAGGCACTATAGCTAATGAAGGTTATGACGGTAGTAAAGCGCTGCAATTATCCGCTAGTTTAACTAAAACCATAGCCGTGGCTTCGGCCGATTATTCGGTCAGAGGCGAAGTCTTTAGCTTGTCTTTTTACGCTAAAAATTGCGGCATGTCCGATAATTTTCAAATCACCGGCCAAGCTCAAGCCACCAGTTTAGCTCAAGGTTCGGATTGGCAGCAATACCAGACAACTTATATTTTCCCCACCACTGCTAGCGGCAATCAAGTCGGTTTTACCATCAATAGTTCTTCTTGTCTGATTGATGCCATTAAATTAGAACGCGGCGAGCTAGCCTCGGCTTATAATAATTATGGTGGCAGAGGGTTAATTTATGAGAAATTAGCTCCCGGTTATTTAAATTGTAACGGTGTTAATGACCCGGCTGAATGTGCCAATTTTGTTAGATCTTGCGGGGTAAATGAAGTTGGTTGCGATCTATATACTTCGGCAAATGATAATATCGGCGTGGCAGCTAAGGTTTTAGCCCAGGATTATTGTCCGGCCGAGTGTATCGGTTATGATACTTACATTCAAAGCCAAACCACTTTTGATTCTTTAAGGGATGCTTATTTTATACCTAAGACAGCTAAGACTTGTAATGCTAGTGGTGTTGGTTGCGACCAGTTTACCAATTTAGATGAAGTGGCTCGCGGCGGCGAAGGCATTGAATATTATAGTTATTTAAGGCAGTGTATTAAACCAAGCACGACCGACTGCTCCGACTTTTATACTTGGGAAGGCTCTGATGAATCCGGTTTTCAACTTAGAGTTAATGGCTTTAAAGTTAATCAAGCCAACGGCGAGCCCGAGGTCACGGAAAATGACAGTCTGGATTGTAATGAAACAATTTATAGTCTGGCCGCCACTAGTCCTAGTTATAATACCGATTGCCAGCAATTCTATAGTCGTACCGGTCAGCTGTCCTATCATTTATTTTCACGAACCATTAGCTGCGATAATGACTGTCATCCTTACCGCCGGACGGCTCTAAATATTGATCCGACTGTTTCTAGTTCAGCAGAATGTAGTGGCAGCGATAAACATTGGGATAGTGCCAATAGTCAATGTGTGCTTTGCAAAAACCAAGGTGTTTGGGATGACCAGCATCAAGCCTGCCTTTATATGGCTATTCCCGGTCGCGGCATAAGTTGTTCAGCCAGCGATAATGGTTGCCGCCAGTACAGCGGTAATATTTCTAATAATAGCTTATTTATTTTAAATAATGATTTTGAAGGTTCTTTGCAGGGTTGGACCGGATTGGCTGGAACTAATTTAAGCTTAAGTAATGATTCTTTAGTGGTCGGCGGCAATTCGTTGCGCGTCAGTGGCGGAAGTTATACGGCGCGAGCCATTGTCGGTCAAACCGTGGCAACCGGTAAATCCTATGTGCTAACTTTTTTAGCCAAAGCTCAAACCGCAACCAAATTAAGTTCTATTAGACTAGCTAACAGTAGTAGTGAATCCAGTGAATTTAGTAGCGTTAATTTAACTAATAAATGGCGCTCTTATAATGTTAGTTTAGCCAGTCTTAATCATAATGTTGATGATCAGGAAAGCTTAATTATCACCGCTGATGGCGATTATTTACTTGATGATGTTAAACTGACCGAAGTAATTGATCGTTACTTCTTAATTAAAGATTCTTGGACTACGCCGGAAAGTTGCGATCGTGATATTGAAGGCAATCCCTCGCCGCTTTATATGTTAGGTTGCCAGGCTTATCATGACCGGGACAACAAAACTCATAACTTACATAATTTCAGTTTTCTTTGCCAGGACAGCGCGGTGGGTTGCGAATTAATGATTGATACGCATAACTCAACTAATTATCAGGCTGAAACATTTAATCTCGGAGCAACCAGTACAACGGTGGCGGCCGACAGTTTCACTTATGTAGTTTATGATAAAGACAAACAATGCAATAAAAATGACAAAGGTTGTGATTTGCTCGGCGCACCTTATCAATATAGCGATAGTGTTTTATACAGCCCTACTTATGTAAAAAATGATGCGGATAAATATAATAAAATCTTATGTCGCAGCGATGAAGTCGGTTGTCAGGAGTGGACGACTAGCGAGGCAACCGCTTATTTTAAAGATCCTGGCCAGATGAGCTGCGACTGGCGGCAGGGTCAAGGTCTGGCTAGCCAAGCCTGGGGTTGGTATAAGCAGAAGATTAAACGTTGCGGCGGTGACGGTGGCACGATTTGTTTAACCGATAAAGATTGTTTAGCGCCTCTAACTTGTAAACTAGAAACTAGCGATAATCCTTGTGACACTAGCGCCTGGAAGACTTTTGGTTATGGTGGAGATGGCAATCGGGTTTATCAGCCAACAAATGGCTGGGCCGGTCTTTGTGCGGCTAGTGAAGCTGGCTGTAGTGAATATCTTGATCCGGTGTCGCGCTTTAGTTCTAACTCAATCTTTAATAGTGATTTAAAGCAGAATGTTGACAACAATGCGGTGCCCGATGGTTGGGACCAAGCAGGGAGTGAATATCAGCAAGATGTTCAAATCGACAGCTATACGCTTTATCGTCTGGCTCATAGTAATGGCGCTGCTAATTTAACGATAAATTGTAATTATAACCTTTTCCTATTAAATAATAATAATTATTTATCGGGTACTAGTACCAGTTTAAGCCTGGCCGCGGTTGGCGCGAATCAGGAAAACAGCTTAAGTTTTTATTCGGCTAACAATACTAGCTGCACTATTACCATTCCCGCAATAAGCGGTTACGATGGTAGTGGTAATTACGGCGAGACGGAATTAAAGAAAACGGTGATTGATTATCAATTAGGGAAAGAGCTTGATAAAACCAGTTGTAATGGTGTAGTTGATTTTGAACAGGGCTGTGTCTTGTTTAATGAGAGAAAACAAAATGGTTCGGCTTTAGCCGGATTGTCTTGGGATGCTGATTTAACCATCAATGATGGTAATGGTATGGCGCCCCAAAGCGGTAATCCGGTTGGACAAGATACTAATGTTTTACTGAAAGTAGTTCCGGATCGTGTCTGTAATAAGTGGTTAGCTTGTCGCAGTTATATTAAAGACGATCAGGGTAATAATGTTTGTTTCGACATTGGCTTATGCGATAGCGTTGATAACAACGGTTATTGCAATAGTTTTGTTATTACCAAGCAAGTTAATCAGATTTATCCCGATCCCTTTGATTTAGCCAAAATTAATAATGCTACCGGTTATAACAAAGCCGGTTACTTAGCCGGTAATTCATTAAATAGCGATTATTATTCATTTGGCGCCATGAAGCAATATGGTGAAGTTGCTAATTTGGCCAACGGTGGTTTTGAATACGCTGGCTCTAACGGTTATCCGGTTGGCTGGTATTGGCCGGGTGGAACATGGCAAGCCAGTGTGTTTAAAGTGATTGATAATCCGATTGAAGCGCAAGATGAGGGTGTGGGTTATGCGCCTGAAGGCAATAATTTCTTAAAGTTAGGCTCAACCTATAGTGCCACCAGCGAATTTACCGATGTCGTAGGCAGTAATCAACCAGGCGGCATTGCTTATGTCTTAACCGCTTACATCAATACCATTAATTTAAAAACCGGTAGTGCCAGAGTTAGCGTTGAAGGCTTTGACAGTTTGGGCAATAGTCTGGGTAACTTAACTTTAACACCTGAAGTGGTTTTGCTAGGCGGTAATGACTGGACCTTTAAACTCGGTAGATTTAACGTAACTAACCAAAATATCACTAGAGTGAAAATAGCTCTTTATTCTGATAGTTCAACTCAAGGCAATTTCTATTTTGATGACGTTAAATTAAGACCGGCTTTAAATTCCAAAGATAATTGGTATACACCACAAACCTGCCGGCTCTATCCGCAAGCCGATTCGCTGTCTTGTGATTATTACGATAGTTCGGGCAAACGAGAAAAGGGTATGTTTGGCTACTGTTTGGAATATGATCGCTATCCCGGCTCGTCCGACGCCTGCTTACTCTGGTGGCCGGTAGATAAAGTCAAAGGTGAAGGCATTGAAGAAGGCGCGGGTTACCGCGATAAGTTTCCTTTGTATTATTGCTTAGAAGCTACTGGTTATTGCGACGGTTCCGTACCTAAATCATATTGCTCTAAAGTCGTGCAAACAGTCACCGCTACCGGTCAAAACAAATATTGGTCAGGCCGGGTTTATGAAGGCACTAACTATGAAGTTCCTTTTGCCACTTCTGCCAGCGGTAAATTTATTAACTGGGGGGCAATTAACAATGGTCAAGAAAATGTGATTTTAAATTATGCCAGAACCGATCAGCCTTTTGGTTCAATGGTGCCGCCTTATCCGGTGGTTAATCCTTATGAATGGGATGGCTTGCCCAATCAAGGTAATAATTTAAATAATGAACCCTTGTTAGTTTATCCGCCAGCACAAAGACAGGACGCTCAAACTCATGCCGGCACGCCGTATTATGGTAGTAATGTCGGTTGTACCACCACTGGTGCTCAAATGCATGGTCAATGTGAGCAGGCTTGTGGTTGTACCAATGGTAGTTTCGCCACTTGCGATTCAGGCAGTTGCGGTATCTGGGATTTGGGCGTTTGGGATTCTTGTTGGATTACTTCTCAAGAATCAGGCGGTGGAACAATAAATATTTATCAAAATCCAGCTGATAATAAATGGTATCTTTTTATTCTTGATGGTTGCGGTAATACTCCTTCAGATTCAGCAAACTATCAATGCAGTAGTTCGCTAACTTATAACATAGCCAGCAGCCTTACCGAAGCCAGTGATGGAGTTAAACGATTATTTGCCCAAAGTTACGGTGCGTGGCAATGGGTTGGCGTCGATCAAAATAATGGTCATTATAATGTTGTTGGCGGCCTAGACTGGAGCCCACCCACTACCATTTGTCCTGGTAACAGCCGACCGGCTTATCCTAATGATTGGTGCGCCATACCGCCGAGAATAACCAATGTTAAAGCTAATAATAGTACTAACAATGTTGAATTAGCCAAAAATCAGTTTGTTAATTTGACTTTTAACAGTAACGTGGATGAGCAACAATTACCCATTACCATGTATGCGATTGATTGGGGTGATGGTGAATCTACCATTGTCAGCGGAGTTGAGATGCGTAACCGCACCGATGTTAATAATCCGCATTCGCTTTATCACCTGTTTAGTTATTGGGACTTAAAAGCCAAAGTAACTAGTGGTACTAGCGGTATATCTTGTGTGGCAGCTGGCGGTGTAATTAATGGTTATAGTTGTCCTTCAGGTAATAATTGTTGTGGTATTACACCCAGAGTAAAAATTAAAGATAATTGGGGCTGGTGCAATAGCGGATCTACGATGAATGATTGTAGTCAGTGGGAGAATTTCCCGGCCTGGGTGATTGTCAAGGAGAAATAATTTAATGAAGGGTGGGTGCGATATTAAATATTTAGTGAACGGAAAGATAATAAAGATGCAGGCTGTACATTAGGAACTTCCGTTTTAATCTGTTTAAATCCTATGCTAATTTAATTCGTTCCCTAGAGTGCTTAGAGCCAAAATGCAAACCGTGTAGTGTCGTGGTCCGCAAAATGGCTCCACGCTAAGCATGGAGCCAACAAAATAGTTAAAATACTTCTTTTTTGTCATCCTCGGGCTTGACCCGAGGATCCAGGAGGAAGAGGTAGAAACAGGAAATAATATAGGTTAGTTATAATAGCAATTAGTCATAATAATTATCTTTACGGCTCGCACCTGGATCCCGCATCTCGCTTCGCTAACGCTACGCTCGTGCGGGATGACAAAAAAGGAAATTCTTGATATTTTATCTTTTATTTTTAATATTTTATATTTAGCTATGCCTGATGATTTAGATACAAGACTACTGGGTCAGTCAACTTTAGCCGGTCCAGCGCAGGAGTCTTTGGCTAGCCGGGCTTGGCGAAGATTAAGACGTGGCGGAGAAAGTGAAGCGGCTGGAACCGGTGAAGAAGCTCAATCCTTAAGACAAGCGGTTGTTGCCAGTCGTTTAAGCCGATTAAAAGAACAAGCCAAGGAAAAAATTAAAGAAAAAATAGCGGCTCCGGTTAAACAAGGAACAAGTTGGTTACTAAAAGCAGCCTGGCTAAATTTAATAGATAGTTTTGGCTTAACTTTAATTTATATCAATCTTCATGTGTTTTTGCGCTGGGTGCTTAGTGATAAATTATTTTGTAAACTAGGCGAGGAGTGGCTGCCTAAACAAATTACTTTAGTAGCTGGCGAGGCCGGAGAACTGGCTAAAAAACCGGTTGGCCTGGCCGAAGCAGCCTTATTATTTCTTCTAGACTTAATCGCCTTATTTATAATATTAGGAGCGTTAGGGTTGATAGTAATGATTATTGATTTTTGGGAAGCGGACTGGGTAGATAAAACTTTTTATTTTATCGGTGGCCTAACTAAATTAGGCTGGTCAGGGATTGTAGCATTATATAATTTATTTTAAACCCCTCAATTGTTAAAAAAATGAAGATTATTTTTAAAAAATTTAGATTTGATAAAGCTATTTTAATTATAGTCTTAATTAGCGTTGGGTTATTTTTTATAGTAAGCCAATCATTTGCCCAAGATGTAACACTTGGCAGTCAAGTCGTTAGTGCGGTTAGTGGAGGTGTAGGTCAAGCAGTGGCAATAGTTCTTGGTTTTATTGCTATGATAATTACGACGGTAGTAGGTTTAATTATAACGCTATTAGTAAAAATTTTAATTAATATAGCCCAATTTAATAACATAATAGATGTTGATGCCGTAGCCAAGGGCTGGGTTATTGTTCGCGATTTGTGCAACATGTTCTTTATCTTAATTTTATTAGTAATCGCTTTTGCCACCATCCTTAGAGTAGAAAGTTATCAATGGAAAAAATTGTTACCCAAACTATTAATCATGGCAGTATTAATTAATTTTTCTAAAACTATCTGCGGTTTAATTATAGATTTCGCCCAAGTGATTATGTTAACCTTTGTTAATGGTTTTGCTCAAAATGGTCCAGGAAATTTCATCAGCATGTTTCAAGTGGATAAATTGTTGTCAATAGATGTTAGTCAAATTAAAGAGGGAAAAGGAGCTCTTACTACCTGGTCTACAGCTGTAGCGATCATAGCTGGCGTGATAGCATCACTTATAACTTTAATAGTAATTGTTGTGTTGATAGCCATATTAGTGGTGAGAATAATTATGCTGTGGATTTACACTATTTTATCACCAATAGCATTTTTAGCCGCGGCTTTTCCAGCTGGGCAAAAGTATTCACAACAATGGTGGGGAGATTTTACCAAATACGTTATCACCGGTCCACTTTTAGCTTTTTTTATTTGGCTGGCGCTTACTACTGCTGAAAATTCAACAAAAGCATTGAGTAGTTTTTTGCAAGGTTCTGTTAGTACGGGTGGAGCAATAGGATCAAGCAATATTGTATGTGCTGGAGTTAATGCTCTTTTTTGCGAGGGAAATTTTCAGAGATTTATAATTACCATTGGTTTTTTAATCGGCGGTTTAATGGTAACGCAGCAGATGGGCGGATTGGCCGGGAGTATTGCGGGGAAGGGGATGCAATGGGCTAGTAAAGCGGGTAAAGCCGGGATGTTACCGTTAGTAGGCGCGAAAACTTTAGCAGGTTACGGAATAGATAAATTGCAAGAAAAAACCGGCGTTGATTTGAATTTAGCTAGAGTTTGGCAAGTTATGCAAGAGAGGAGAAAAGATATTCGAGAAAAGCGATATGGTACTGGTACAACAAAAGCAGCTGAAGCTATGAGAGAACGCGGTAGATTATATGGCGCTTTGGCCATGACAGGAACGCCAGGAACGGCTTGGGAGCAAATTACTTCCTGGAAAGGTATTAAGCAAAGATTTAGGGGAGGGCCTAAAGTTAAGGGAGAACTTAAAAGAATAGATGACCAGAGAACGATGCACAATGCTAATTTAGAAAAATTAAAGAGCGAACAGAAAGTAGCGATGGAAATAATTGAAGCTCCTACAAGTGAGCAAAAGACAGAAAAGACAGAAGAAAATAAACAAATAGAAGCAGAATTAAGGAAAATTGACACTGATTTAAAAGCACTTCCTTCTAAGGGAGCAAGAACAAAATTGTCATCTTTAGAAAATGAGGAAATAAAGAAGAAAGAGGCGGAACTAACTAAACAAAAAGAAGATAAAATTAAAGCACACAAAGATAACGAGACGTTAATAGGTAAAGATAGTTATGAGGTGGAAAAAATTGTTGAAGCAAAAATAACGAGAGAAGAGACTGAAAAAAAGATTAATGACGAAAAAGAAGAAATAGGAAAGCTAGATGATCGTGCTTTAGAATATAAACCTATAATGGATTATGAGGCTGAAGCGATGAAAGGAATGTTAGAAGAAAAAGAAAGGAAGAAAATTATGCATATTAGCGACCGGGAAGAATTGTCGTCCATGGCCAGAGATGCGCAAAGGCGACACGATAAAAATCGTTTTTCTGCTATTTCCGAGAAATTAGCTCAAGACGGCAATGAAAATGACGGAGTGTTTAATAATTTCGGTTATGACAGTACGGGCGAGGGGTTGCAGAAATTTGCTCGCGATATAGCTAAAAAGGGACATAAAAATTACGCAGGCTTTAGCGAACAGGAAGCCAAGGCTTTGCTTATGAAAGTAAGTTATATCGCTGAAAAAAATGGTCATTGGGGTATCGCTAGATCTATAGTATTAAAAGATGGTCTATATAAAAATGCAACGCCAGAGCAACAGGCTAAAGCCGTAGCTTCGGAAGTGGCAAAAATGGAACCGCAAACTATAGCAAGGACTCTAAATCGTTTAGGTTACGGCGGAGAAAGACCTGACGGAAAATTTATGTTAAATCATATCGGACAAGCGATTTTAAAAGCGGTTGGGCCGAAGTTAGCCGAACAGATGAATCGTATGAATCCTAATGCAGTGGCTAAATTGAGCGTTGATGAAAATATAAAAATCATGAAGGATATTGGTGTTTCTCCTAAATTCATTTCTGCACTAGAAAATTTCTCTAAAGGCGCAGAAAAAGTTGTTTCGGCTCTTGACGTTGTTGATGATTTAAAGAGTCGCGGGATAGTACCCGATAAATATGATGTATAAAATATAAATAAATGATAAATTTTAACGTTGAAAATTTAGAAAAATTAGAGAGAGCTTTCCAATATGTTAATGAATATTATTGTCTGGCTGACGCGAGAGATATCTATAATTTACTAGATAAGATGTTAGCGCCTGACTTAGAGAGGCAAGATACGGAGTTATATAAAAAATTTAAATTATTTAAAGTCAAATTCGGTTTTTTAGCAATCTCTTTATTACCAGAAAAAGACTTTTTCAATTTGTTTGAAAATTATTTCAAGGTAGCTTTAATTATACCTTATTATAATTTATGGGAAAATTTAAAGAAATATTTAATAGCTATGTCCGATTATGATGAACGTGATAGGATAAAATTACAGTTAAAAAATATTTTAATTAAAAATAAAGCGAAGATTACGAAAATCAATTTATTTTTTAATCAAAAAGAAGTTACTGGTACTCTAGAAAACTGGCTTAGAGATTATCATAGTAATTTAGGTACGGGTCCGGTAGATAAATTAAAATTTGAACAGTATTTTATCGCCTCTGCTAATATAAAAAGATTAAATCAAGAAGAGAGGGAAAAATTAAAGACTATCTTTCAATTTTATGAAAGGTTAAAGTTATCTTCAAAAACTCCTTTAGGCTTTGAAGAAGAGATACCGATTGAAATTAATGGAGTTTTTAACATATGGAAAGAGGGTAGGTTAGAGGATTTTGAACCAATAGCAGTAAAAGCGGTTGAAGAGCTAAAGAAGTTAGGGGTTTTTGGTGAAGTCGGTGTTGATAAAATAGAAGAATTACAATCAATGCTTAGTAATTACCCAGAAGGTTCTTTAGAGCACAAAGCCATTGAAGAAGAAATCGTGAGGATGGAGAGGGAAGGCGGGAGTAAGAAGGTAGAGTGAGACAACGAGTGATTGCGGAATGGAAACTACATTAGGTACTTAGGTAATTAGGGCATAAGGTTTAAGAAAAACTTTTAATATCTATACCTAGTCCCTAAGTACCTATGCCCTAATGAACATTTTAAAATAATAAAACATAATATAAAATAATAAAAATCAAAATATGAGAGGAGGTTTAGAGAATTTGAAAATTTATAAATTAGCGGAAAGATTAGAAGTATTTGTTCATAAAGTTACGGAAAAATTTCCCAAGGAAGAAAAATATAGAAGCATTGATCAGTTAAGAAGATCCTCCTCATCAACCACTGATAATATTTCTGAAAGCTATCATCGATTTTCTTATGGCGATAAAATTAATCGAATGTACATCGCCCGCGGCGAAGCCGGCGAAACTAAAACGGGCATGAGAAAAGCTTTCAAAAAAGGATTAGTCAGTGAAAAAATCGCTAAATTCACTGATGAAAAATATACCGAATTGATTAAAGGAATTAATGGTTATATTAAGTATTTAAAAAGAATGGAAAAAGAAAAGAACAATAGAACAAATAAATAGATTATATTTAGACAATATGTTCATTAGGTACTTAGGTAATTAGGGAATAGTAAGAATTTATAACCTAAGTACCTATGCCCTAAGTACCTAATGTACTTTACAAAATAACTAAACATGACTAACAGAAAAACTAGCAATATCCTGGTCTGCGGCTCTCTGGCATATGACCGCATTATGGATTTTCCCGGTAGATTCCGCGACCACATTTTGCCGGAAAAAATACATCTATTAAACGTGGCATTTACGGTTAACGACTTAAAAGAAAGTTTTGGCGGCACGGCTGGTAATATCGCTTATAATTTAGCTTTATTGGGTGAGAGACCGAAGATAATCGGCGTAGTCGGTAATGATTTCGTTAAATATGAGCAGTGGCTTAGAAAAAATAAGATTGATATTTCATCTATAAAAAAAGTTAAAAATCAACCTACCGCCAGTGCTTATATCATGACCGATCAGGAAGATAATCAGATTACGGCTTTTTATCCTGGGCCCCTCGACGGATTCGGCAAGCTCACCGCAGGCAAGCTCGGGGCAAGCCTCCTTGTAAGGAAAGAGAAAGTAAAGCTGGCGATTATCGCACCCGACTATGTTGCCAGAATGGTAAAATATGCTAAAATATTCAAGCGATGGAAAGTTCCTTATATTTTCGATCCGGGCCAACAAATTACCAGTCTAAAGGCTGGTGAATTAAAATCAGCCGTAACTGGCGCGAAAGTTTTAGTGGGTAATGATTATGAGATCCAGTTGATACTGAACAGGTTAAAATTAAAATTAAGCCAGCTGGTCAAGCTGGTGGAAATTTTAATAATTACCAAAGGCGAGCGAGGTTCGGAAATTTATCAGCAGAGCAAAAAAATCAAGATTCCTCCGGCAAAGCCGAAAAATACGTTTGACCCAACTGGGGCTGGCGATGCTTATCGCGCCGGTTTGATCAAGGGTTTAATAAAAAATTGGCCACTGGAAAAAGTCGGTCGTTTGGCCGGATTAGTAGCGGTTTATACGGTAGAAAAATACGGGACGCAGACACATCGGTTTAGCTGGAAAGGGTTGGGAGGGAGATATAGGGAAAATTTTGGAGAAAAGTTGTAATTTATTTGTCATTCCCGTGAAAACGGGAATCCAGAAAAACCACAATTTGTCAATATTATTTTGATCCTGGATCCTCGGGTCAAGCCCGAGGATGACAGAGGAGGAGAAAATTTATGACTTACGATATAAAAAATATAAAATTAGCTAACATCGGTAAAAAACGTATAGAGTGGGCGGAGAAAGATATGCCGGTATTAGGGGGGATTAAACAAAGATTTGAGCGGGAAAAACCTTTAAGAGGCTTAAAAATATCGGCTTGTTTGCATGTGACGGCTGAAACCGCTAATTTAGCCAGAGCCTTAAAAGCCGGTGGGGCTGGAGTGGTGCTTTGCGCTTCTAACCCTTTATCAACTCAAGATGATATTGCGGCGTCGCTGGTAAAAGATTTTAAGATTTCTGTGTTTGCCATTTGTGGAGAAGACAGAATTACTTATTATCAGCATTTACAAGCAGCCTTAAATTTTAAGCCAAAGATTACCATGGATGATGGAGCTGATTTAATTTCACTACTGCATACTAAATTCAAAAACTGGGCAGGGCAGATTTATGGCAGTATGGAAGAAACCACTACCGGTGTTATCAGGTTGAAAGCTTTGGAAAAAAGCGGTAAATTGTTAGTACCGATTATTGCGGTAAATGATGCTAAAACTAAATATCTATTTGATAACCGTTATGGTACCGGGCAATCCACGATTGACGGGATTATTCGCGCTACCGATATACTATTGGCCGGAAAAAATGTGGTGGTAGCCGGTTACGGCTGGTGTGGCAAAGGTTTTACCAACCGAGCCAGGGGCTTAGGCGCTAAAGTGATTGTGACTGAAGTTGATAAAATTAAAGCCTTAGAAGCGGTCATGGACGGATTCACTGTTATGACTATGAATGAAGCGGCAAAAGTTGGCGATTTGTTTTGCACTTTGACCGGCGATATTAACGTAATAAGAGGCGAACATTTTAAATTGATGAAAGATGGGGCAATAGTTTGTAATTCAGGACATTTTGATGTGGAGATAAATATACCGGAACTGAAGAAAATGGCAGTGAAGATTAATAAAAATGTTAGGAGAAATGTGGATGAATATATAATAGACAGCAGAAAGGGTAAAAGAATTTATTTGTTGGCGCAGGGCAGGTTAATCAATCTGGCGGCGGCAGAAGGTCATCCGGCCTCGGTCATGGATATGAGTTTTGCCACTCAAGCCCTGGCCTCAGAATATGTGGTAAAAAATCATAAAAAGCTGGAAAAAAGTGTTTATAACGTGCCTGAACGAATCGAACAATGGGTAGCGGAGATGAAATTAAAATCAATGGGAATAACCATAGATAAATTATCGGCTGAACAGGAAAAATATTTGAGATCGTGGGAGGTAGGAACATAATAATAAATTCTAAACTCTAAATCCTAAATTCTAAACAAATCCAAATGACAAAAATACAAAATTCAAAACAAAAAATCATTTTTATTTAAAAATTTGAATTTTGGATTTTGAATTTATTTAGAATTTAGAGTTTAATTCTAATAATTAAAAATAAGATAACTTATGAAGGAAAAAAATATACGGTTAATCACATCAGAATCGGTGACCGAGGGTCATCCGGATAAAGTTTGCGATCAAATCAGCGACGGCATTTACGACGCCATGCTTAAAGACGACCCGGACAGTCGTTCAGCCGTAGAAAGTTTTGCCACTACCGGTTTAGTGATTGTTGGTGGTGAGGTAACCACCAAGACTTATGTCAACATTGATAAAGTTGTACGAAGCGTTTTAAGAGATATCGGTTATGATAAGCAGGAATATGGTTTTTGCTGTGATGATGTAGGCATCTTAGTTTCTATTCATGAACAAAGTCCTGACATCGCCCAAGGCGTGGATGAAGGCAAGGGGGAATTTAAAGAACAAGGAGCGGGTGATCAGGGGTTGATGATCGGTTATGCTGTTAATGAAACGCCAGAACTTATGCCATTACCAATAATACTAGCTCATAAATTAACTAAGCGACTTGCCGAGGTAAGGAAAGATGGAACCCTGCCTTATTTACGACCAGACGGCAAGAGCCAAGTTACCTTAAAATATTGTGAAGGTAAAGTTATCTGTGCCGAAACCGTGGTAATTGCCGCTCATCATAGTAATAAAGTAGCGATTAACCAATTAAGATCGGAAATAAAAGAAACGGTAATTAAGCCAGTAATGGGCAGGTTGCTTAATAATAAAACCAAATATTTTATTAATGCCACTGGAAAATTTACCTTCGGCGGACCGCCGGCCGATACCGGCTTGACCGGTAGAAAAATTATCGTTGATACTTATGGCGGTGCCGTGCCTCATGGTGGCGGTTGCTTCTCGGGAAAAGACTGTACCAAGGTTGATCGTAGCGGCGCTTATATGGCTCGCTACGTGGCTAAAAATATAGTAGCGGCTGGATTGGCGGATAGGTGTTTACTGCAGGTGGCATATGCCATTGGTGTGGCTGAACCTGTTGGTTTATACATCGACACTTATCAAACCAATAAAATTTCCGAGGATAAGATTTTGCAACTTATTAAAAAGCATTTTAATTTTCGCCCAAAACAAATTATTCATACGCTAGATTTAAAAAGGCCGATTTATCGCAAAACAGCATCTTATGGTCATTTTGGCCGTACCGATAAAGACTTCACTTGGGAAAGCACTGATAAGGCGAAATTACTTAAAAAAGAAGCTGGCTTATGAAAACCGTTATCTGTTTTGGCACTTTTGATAAATTACACTTAGGTCATTTAAGTTACTTAAAACAAGCTAAAAAATATGGTCAAAAATTAGTAGTGGTGGTAGCTCGCGATATAAATGTAAAAAAAATCAAAGGTAAATTGCCAAAAGAGAAAGAAAAATTACGTTTTGAGAAAGTCAGGAAATTAAATTTCGTTGATCAGGTTGCTCTAGGGCAGATAAAAGATCGTTTTAAGATTATTAAAAAGATAAAACCAGATATTATCGCCCTGGGCTATGATCAACCGGCTGACCTAATAAGATTAAAAAAGATATTTAAAGGCAAAATTATTCGTTTAAGACCCTATAAAAAGCATCGTTATAAATCATCAATGTTAAATAGATATTAGAAATTTGAAATTATCACCGCCTTGGCCCCGCATTTGCGGGGCTATAACGGGAGAAATTTGGAGATTATAATTTTTAAAGTAAATTTAATTCGTCAATGTATTTGAGTCTTCTGACGGTGACGGTACAATGGCACAACTTTAAGGAGAGGAAAATATATCCCAACATCCTAATATCCTAAATTATGTTTGAACATTTAAAAAGTATTTACCGAATTGATAAAAGAATTGCCTTAGGGGCGTTAGCAATTATGTTAGCCGCTTTGCTTTGGAGTTTGGATGGAATTTTCATCAGGCCAAAGTTTTATACCCTGCCAGCGCCTTTAGTAGTTTTTTTAGAACACCTTTTTGGCTTTATCATACTTTGTCCTTTTATAATTTTAAGTTGGTCGAAAATTAAATTATTGCGACTGCGGGATTGGGCGGCTATAATTTGGGTTTGTTTCTTCGGCGGTTTGCTTGGTACCATTATGATTACTCAAGCCTTTTTTGCTGCTATTGGCGGAGAAATTACCTTTGCCACGGTAGTGATCTTACAGAAATTACAACCAGTTTTTGCTTTACTGCTTGCCCGTTTAATTTTAGGAGAGAAGTTAAAATCAAAATTTTATTTATGGGCAGTCATCGCCATTATTGCCGTTTACTTTTTAAGCTTTGGTAGTACTGGTATCAATCCAGGACAGATAAATTTATTTCATCATGCCGCTTTTTATGCGATATTGGCCGCTTTTGCTTTTGGTTCTTCCACGGTATTCGGTAAAAGAATCGTCAATCACTTAGATTTTAAATCAACAGCCGCTTTGCGTTTTGGCATAACCAGTTTAATGGCTGCAAGCTGGATTTTACTTAGTAGAGATTTTTTGAAGCTAGGTCTAGTTTCCAGTCTGCAATGGGGATATTTAATCTTAATAGTTTTTTCCAGCGGGGCAGTTGCCATGTTTATTTATTATTTTGGTTTAAAAAGGGTGAGTGCCTCTTTGGCTACGATATGCGAATTATTTTGGCCGTTATCGGCAGTGTTACTTGATTATTTAATAAATAAGAATATTCTAAGTAATTTACAGATTTTGGCCAGTCTAGTTTTGTTGTTTGCTATTTTAAAAATAATTAATCAAAGTGAAGTTAAGGATTTTAAATTTAGTGCCGGGGTAATAACTGGCGCGGGTAGAGGAGAGGGGCTCGGCTTTCCCACCATTAATTTAGATCAAACTGATTTGGATTTTGAATATGGCGTCTATTTAGTCAGGGCGGAAATTGAAGACCGGGTTTATCAAGGATTATTACACTTTGGCCCTAAAGAAACTTTTTCGGAAAAGCCATCTTTAGAATTATTTATTAAAGAAAATATCAAAAGCACAACGAATAAAATTATTAATATCAAAATATTAAAAAAAGTCAGGGAAATAAAAAAGTTTTCCGGGCCCGACGAATTAAAAAAGCAAATAGGTCAAGATAGCAAACTTTTAGAGACAAAAATTTAATCTATTTATTAATTAATATGTTAGATTATCTACAAAAATTTGACGAATTAGCCACTGAATTGAAAATTAAGGTTTCCTCAGCCACGGTTTTGTCAAAAATAGAGCAATTAGAAAAAGACTATAAAATTGATTTAGCTCCGGTCATAATTAAAATCATGGTTAAAGAATTAAGCTTTGATAATTTAATTAGTTATTTTTTAAAACAAGGGCTAGAAGCAAGTCAGGCGGAAAAGCTAGTAAAAGAATTAAAAGAAAAGATTTTTGCAACAGTTCTTGATTATTTAACCAGTCCCTTAACAACTATGAAAGTTTCACCACCTCTTAGCTCTAAACCAACTGTATCGCAGGACCGATTAGTCCAAGGCGCCAGTTTCTTTTTTTCCGCTGAAGATGAAGAAGAGATTAGAGAATTAGCGAAAAAATTTGAAACAGAGAAAATTAGCCAAGAAAAGCCGGAACAGATCGAAGAAAGACTTAATAATATTTTAAGACAGACACAAATTAATTTTGGTTCGCAGTTACTGGCCGAAAGATTTAAGCAGATTATTAAGATTTATTTGAGAGGTATTAGAAATCGATTGGAAACCAAACAGTCACTGATTAAACCTTTTGAGAGTGGTGGTTTAAGTTTTGACGAGCAATCAGCGGAAAAAGTTTTAGCTATTGCCGAAAAAGACTTAGAACAACCGACAATAAAACAGAAAATGGAGGAAACCAAAGCTAAAAATTTAGAGAAAGAGAAATTAACTGAACTAAGGAAGGTAGGGGTTAGAGATATTGATTATGATTTAGCCGGTTTAACTAAAAAAAGTACAATTAGAACTGGTGAATTAGACACCAAACATGAACTATCCTTGCCGCCAATCGCGGTTACTTCCGGTAAATTTAAGCAACCAGACAGGATAGCTTCTGATCAAGCCGTAAAAGAAACTAAAGTTAAACCGGAATTAACTCAACCTGCTACAATTAAAGCGGAAGTAATTAAACCGTCGGTTAGACGATCAAAGGACATAGAGCTGACGTCAGGCAGTAAAGTTAAGGTTGAAGATGTTAAATATGTGCCGAAGATTATGGGACCTATAGACGAATTAAAATTTATGGATTTAGTAAATTTTCGTCGTTTAGACAAAGATTCACGACAAGCAACGGACAAAATAAAAGAAATAATAGATTTATTAGAAGAAGAAAACTATGCCAAAAGGCTTGAAGGTATTAAAGCCTGGCGTATTAGCCCGGTTAATAAATTATATTTGGAGATGGGAGAGCAAAGTATTAAAGAGAATAAACCTATAGAACTAATCATTGAGGAAAGAAAAACGAAGCAGGAAAATTATTTAACCAACGAGGAATTTAAAGCCATTATGGATCTTAATAAAAACCTACGTTTTTAGTGTTTTAATATGCAACAATTTACGGTACCACAATTTATTGATGTAGAGGATAAAATTATTGGTCCGATTACTGCCAGGCAGTTCATTATTATGTTAGCTGGATTTTTATTAATCGGTATCTGCTATAAATTATTTGATTTTTCTTTATTTATAACTGTTACGGTTTTTATCTTCGGTTTTATAATCGTCTTTGCTTTCGTTAAAATAAACGGACGACCTTTTCACCTGTTTGTTTTAAATTTGATTCAGACATTAAAAAGGCCTAATTTGCGAATTTGGAATTGTTTAGAAGGTAAAGCAAAAATAGATTATGAAAAAGATAAAGAGCAGATAACAAAACAGATCGTTTTACCGACTGCAAAGCAATTTGCTAAATCAAGATTAACCGAATTATCTTTAATAGTGGATACTAAAGGAGCTTATCAGGGAGAAGAGGAAGAGACCGAAACCGAAACCAGGATAGAAAAAATTAATAATTAAAAATTTAGAAATTATTGGTATGGTAGGGTAAGAATCCAACCGCAGCAGGATTAAGTTCTTTCTTATCAGCGTTTAAGTAAAAAGAAGCACTAGAAAAAACTTTTATTTTATTTAAGCGATTAGATTTATTTCATCAAAACATGCATTATGGTTAATAAACTAGTTAAAAATAGAATCAGCAGTTCCACTCAACGATATCTTGATATAGCCGAAATAAGAGAAGATACTTTGATTATGCGCGATGGGACTTTAAGAGCTATAATTATGGTCTCTAGCATTAACTTTGCTTTAAAAAGCGAGACCGAACAAAATGCTATCATCGCCGCTTATGTAAGTTTTTTAAATAATATAGATTATCCTTTGCAGATAGTTATTCAATCACGTGAACTTAATATTGAAGAGTATATCAATACATTAAAACAAAAAGAAAAAGAGCAGACTAATGAATTACTTAAAATACAAATTGCGGAATATACCCAATATATTAGCGAACTTATTTCTCTTGGTAAAATTATGAATAAAAGATTTTACGTTGTCATCACTTATAATCCTTTATCCGACAAACAAAAAAATTTTTTTTCTAAATTATTAGATACTTTTCGGCCAGCAACTTTAATAAAAATGAGTGAGGAAAAATTTTTAAGACGAAAGGCGGAATTGACTAAGCGAGTAGAAAATATTACGGAAGGTTTAGCCTCAATTGGTATAAATTCTGTTCCTTTGGACACGCAGAGTTTAATAGAATTATTTTATAATACCTATAATCCAGAAACATCGGCTAATCAAAAATTAGTTGATGTAAATCAATTAGATATAGTAGAATAAAAAATAAATCAAAGAAACGGGAAATTTGTTAATAAAAAATTAATGGTTTTGTTTAAAATTTCTCCCGCTATAGCGGGATTCCGCCAAGGCGGTGATAATTTCCCCGCCTGCCAAATCAAATATAACTTAAATTAATTTATAATTTGCCCCTGAGTATTGAAGGTATATAACCTTTATTACTGGGCGGGCAGGTAATTATTTAAAATGTTTAAACCAGCACAAGTTAAAAAGCAAGAGGAGCTAGAACAACGTGCCAAAGAATTAGCCGAGAAGCAAAAATTAAAACAAGTTGAGCAAACTCCGGAAATAACCAGAGAAATGATTGAGGCGGAGAAAGCCTATCGCCGTGGGGCTATTTCTATTAAAGACTTAATTGCACCGGCTAGTTTGCAGGTAAATCCTAGTTATCTAAGACTAGGAGACAAGTTCTTAAGAACTATTTTTGTGGTTACTTATCCGCGATATATAAGTATTGGTTGGTTTGCTCCGATAATTAATTTAAATAATACTTTTGATATTGCCATGTTTTTTTATCCGGTTAAAAGTGCCGTCGTTTTAAAACAGCTTAAAAAAAAGGTCGGTACTTTAGAAGCGCAAATTATTTCTGATGCGGAAAAGGGGGCGGCCAGAGATCCTTTACGAGAAACGGCCCTTAGAGATATTGAGGCATTACGCGATGCCTTAACTCAAGGGATTGAAAAATTTTTTCAGTTTGCTTTATATGTAACTATTTATGCTGATAGCAAAGATGAGTTAGAAAGATTGTCTGATGAAATTGAAAATATTTTTGGTTCAAGATTGGTTTATTCTAAAAGAGTATTTTATCAGGCCGAACAAGGATTTAATTCCACTCTACCGCTATGCAATGATGAACTATACATAACTTTTAATATGAATTCGTCGCCGGTGGCTTCTTCTTTTCCTTTTATTTCTTCCGAGTTAACTTCTGATAACGGCATTCTTTATGGTATCAATCGTCATAATAACAGTTTAATTTTATTTGATCGTTTTAGTCTGCAAAATGCCAATAGTGTGGTTTTTGCCACTTCTGGCGCCGGTAAAAGTTATGCCATTAAACTTGAAGTCTTGCGTAGTTTAATGATGGATACGGAAATCATCATTATTGATCCGGAATATGAGTACAAGCACTTGTCTGATGCTGTCGGCGGCACCTACATTAATATCTCGTTGGCAAGTGAAAATAAAATTAACCCTTTTGATCTACCACGGTCAATTTCCGGCGAAGCCAAAGCCGAAGATATAATCAGAAGCGGAGTCATTACAGTCAAGGGTTTAATCAGGTTAATGTTAGGCGAACTGTCCCACGAAGAAGATTCTATTGTCGACCGAGCATTACTGGAAACTTATGCTAAAAAAGATATTACGCCAGATAGTGATTTATCTAAAGTTGAAGCGCCGATAATGCAAGATTTTCAAGATATTTTAGAAGGCATGGAAGGCGGAGCGGAATTGGCATTACGGCTACGGAAATATACCCAAGGGACTTTTGCTGGTTTATTTAATAGCCCGACTAATGTTAAAATGGAAAATCAACTGGTCTGCTTCTCGGTGCGTGATTTAGAAGACGAATTAAGACCGATTGCTATTTATACTATCGTTAATTACATTTGGAACGTTGTCAGAAGCGAAATGAAAAAAAGAATTTTGGTTATCGATGAAGCTTGGTGGTTGATGCAGCATGAAGATAGTGCTAAATTTATTTATGCCCTGGTTAAACGTTGCCGTAAATATTATTTAGGTGTAACCACTATCACCCAGGACGTTAATGACTTCTTAACTTCTGCTTATGGTCAGGCTATTGTCACTAATTCTGCTTTACAACTCTTACTTAAACAACCTGCAGCTGCTATAGACTTAGTACAAAAAACTTTTGTTTTAACCGAAGGGGAGAAATATCTGCTGCTAGAATGCGGTGTTGGCGAGGGTATCTTTTTTGCCGGCAATAAGCATGTGGCAATAAAAGTAGTCGCTTCTTACACAGAAGATCAGTTAATAACTTCCGATCCTCGGCAACTTTTAGAAATTGAGGAAGCTAAAAAAGAGTTCGCCGCTAATTTAGAAAAAGAGCAAGGGGGTTTACCGGAAGATAATATTGACCAAGCGGTTAAAGATATAAATATCTAATGATTAAATTAGAAAGTAAATGAATAAAAGATTACTAGGCATCATAATAATTTTTATCGGGCTTATTGCTTTAGGTGCAATAGTTTATTTTGTCTTTTTTTATAAATTTTCTCAACCCGAAGAAGCTCAGCTGCCACTTGCCAGTCAACAGAATGAAGTTAATGTACCTCAAACACCAACGCCAGCAATAACTGAAACAAGTCAAATAAATAATACCCAAACTATTAAGAAAGCCGAGGTTGGGCAGGCTGATTTAAAACGCATGGCCGAGGCTTTCGCCGAAAGATTCGGTAGTTATTCTAATCAATCCGATTATGGCAACGTACGTGATCTAAAAATATTTATGAGTAGCAGAATGCAATCCTGGGCAGATGATTATATTAATCAGGCGAGAGCCAAAAAAATTGACGCAACAATTTATTATGGTATAACCACCAAGGCGATTGCTAATGAAGTTAGACAATTTGATAGCGATTTGGGTCAAGCGGAAATTTTGGTTAAAACGCAAAGGCGGGAAGCTACCGGTACCACCAGTAATGCCTCAACTTTTTATCAAGAGATTATTATTAAATTTATTCGTGAAAGAGGAGTTTGGAGAGTTGATGATGTTTTTTGGCAAAGTAGATAAAATTAGTTAATATATTCAGTTTTGTTAAATTTGTTATGAGAATTGAAAAGTATAAAAGTTTTGGATAAAGTTAATAGTTATAACACGATGGCTGAAGAAATAAATTTTTTATTGTCAATAAAACAGTTTATAATAAAAAATGCTCATAATTCATGGGCATTTTTTTTAGATTTAATTTTTCCCCGGGAATGCTTCGGTTGCGGCAGGGAAGGGGATTGGTTATGCCAAAATTGTTTTCATCGGGTTAATTTTAAACAAACACAATACTGCTTAAACTGCAAAAAAGAAAATGAATTTGGTCAATTTTGTCCCGACTGCAAAAAGCAATATCAGCTAGACGGTGTTTGGATCGCCTTTTTATATGAAGAAGCGGTTATAACCAAGCTGGTTAAAAGTTTAAAATATCATTTTGTTAAAGAACTTGCTTCTGAATTAAATAATTTTTTTGTTTTATTTTTAAATAATTTAATTAATCAGAGTAGACTAAAAACTATTGATTTAACTCAAGGTTTGGATTGGCAAAAATTTTCCAGAGTTAAAAATTTGCCGCAAGTTATACTTGATTTTAAACAAAGTTTAGTCATACCCGTACCCTTATCAAAAAAACGGCAACGTTTTAGGGGTTTTAATCAGGCGGAAATATTAGCTCGCGGTATGACTAATCATTATGGAATGGATTTAAGTCTTAATCAATTAGTCAGGATCAAGCATAAAAAACCGCAAGCCAAGTTAAATGAAATGGAGAGAAAAGTCAATATTAAAGGTTGTTTTGCTTGGCGAGGAAATAATCTGGACAAGCGTAATGTCATATTAATTGATGACGTGGTTACTACCGGCTCAACTCTAAATGAATGCGCCGATGTTTTAAAAGCCAATGGTGCTGGCGAGGTTTGGGGATTGGTAGTGAGTAAAGGGTAAAATATATGGGAAATTTTTACTGTATCGGTTTTTTGAAATGGCGGTAAAGCTTTTTGCCAAGGAAATAAATGAGCCAAATAATTAAGACGTAAATAAAGAGGATGGGTAGGACAATGACGACGAAGCGAATCAGGCTATCAATGAGATTCTGGCTGTAAATTATAAGTTGCTTAACCGAGGTCTTAATTACTTGCCAGGGTCGCCAATCTTCGCTCACCGGCGTGATTTCCACGTCTTCGGCCAAGTTAACCATAATCGTGGACATTTCTGTTTGAGAATCCAGATAACGTTTTTGACCTGCTAACTGTTCGATTTCCCCACGTACTCTGGCTACCTCTTGGGTCACGGCCAAAATTTCTTCCATTTTGCCTGAACGTTTGAGTAAGTCCAAGAACGATTGTTCTTCAGCTTGTTTATTTTTAAGACGCGCTTCTAAGTCAATATATTCGGCGGTTATGTCCTGGGCGTTGGTTGATTCGCTTAAAACTTGGGTAGCGACTTTTTTTATTTGGCTAAAAGTGATTTCAAAATTGGCAGCAGGAACGCGGAGAGTGATATAGCCGGACTTAGTGCCTCGGCTGGATTGGGAAAAGTTGGAACTGTAAACATCGCCCTGGTTCGCTTTAGCGATGTTGGTTATGGCTTCAGCAGCTTTATCCGCTTTTTCCACTTTAAGACTTAAATTACCGGTTTTAATGATTTTTTTATCTACCGAGACTGAAGTCGTCTGACCAGGGACGGTTGGTCCTGACTCAGTGGCTAAATCTAGATTAGCAGGGGTTTGCATAAGAGACATTGACGATTTGCTTGACGGCGCATTATAGTTTCTTTCAGCCATGCCCGTGCCACCATAAGCTGATTGTTCGCTTAAAGTCACTCCTGCCGATTTATTTAAACTAGCCACGATAATTAAACCCACCAATAAAATAATGAAAGTTAGCAAAACAAAACCAATGATTTTAAATAATTTTTTTAATTCCATAAATTTATTATTAAATATTTAGATCTGATTATAAATAAATTATATCATAAATGGCTGGATTTTAAAAAGCCACCATCTTTTAATAGAAAATATTAAGGGCTTAGGTGGAGAAAATTAAACAACTCATCCGATTTACAGATGAGTAACTTTAAGATATTTTATTTGTTTTGGATTATTGTGGTACTATCTTTTTCATCCAGTCATGAACAAAGATTTCCGCTGCCTGGCTTTTTATTCCTTCTAAAATTTTTTCCGCCACATATTCAGCAGTATCCGGTGGCTGAAGCTCGCCCTCCTCTTGCCATGCTGTTTCTGCGGTAATTTCTTTAATTGTATTTTTCTCAAAATTGGTCAAGGTGATATAAGGGTAAATTACACCGACAATAATATTATCTTTTTTTAACTCCTCTCGTGCGGTTAGACTTAAATGGGCTAAAGCACGTTTTAACGAGGCGTAAGCGCCCATGTTAGGCAGATACATTAAAGCCGTACCAGAACTAACATTTAAAATCTGTCCGCCTTTTTGTTCGCGCATAATCGGTATTACCTCTTGCATAGCGATTAACGGTCCAATTACATCCAAATCAAAAAGTTGACGGAAGGCTTGAATTCTAGTTTTTTCTACTGAAGCATCATAACCCTGACCAGCGTTATTAATTAGAATATCTATTCTGCCAAAGTGATCCTTTGTTTTTTTAACCATCTCTTTAATTTCTGTTTCTTTTGTCATGTCTGCCGTAATTACAAATGAGCCGGGCAGTTCTTGTGCCAGCTTATTTAATTTGTCTGTGGAACGTGCCACCAGAGCAATTTTAGCACCATTTTTGGAAAGCAGACTGGCCGTGGCCAAACCAATGCCTGATGAAGCACCGGTTACAATAGCTATTTTGCCGTCAAAATACATAATATAACGACTTTTAACTTATAAATAAAATATTTTTATTACTTATGATGCTTAAATGTGCGAACTTGGAAGAAGTGAAGATTGAAAAATTTGGATTCTAAACTCGAGACCTGTTAATACTTAACTGTTTTATGCTACTTCATAAGAAAGCGGGACACTCGGGTTAAGTGCCCACAACTCTAAGTGTTATAAGGGTATTTTAGAATTATTTTAGACCTCGCTTTAAGGCACGTGGGTCGGGGTTATTTCAAGCTTTTCTTTGGTGTTAAATTTTCTTCTAGATTTTATTCTCTTTCTTCAAACCTTCCAAATATTCATTTACCGCTTTGATGAATATTTTTGGTTTGGCCAAATGAACATCATGGATGGCGTTTACTTTTGCCACTTTAATACCTTTTACGATCAAACGAACTTTCTCAACGTCATTATCGTCCAGCGCTCCAAGCAGTCCCCATGTTTTGTGTCTTGACCAACGCGCCTGAATTAATAACACGGGACATTTTATTTTTCTTAATGTATTCTCCGGCTCAAATCCTTCGGTTAATCTTCCGTCAATTGTTGCTTTTGAAAAATCAACATCATACTCGCTTATAAATTTTAAACCAGCCCTTTGATCAAATCGGGCATTAAGCAAATCATATTCCCTAGACGGACGAATTTTTTTATTAAGTTCAAGGCTCATCGCTCTATAAACTGCTATAAAAGAAGGCATGAGCAAGAGTTTTTCTTTGCCTTCTATTGGAATTCCTTGCTTAGCAAAAAAACCTTTTATGTCTCTTTTTGGCTTTCCAAGCGTTTCTATTGCAGTTTCAAAAAGGCGGTACATGAATTTTTCTTCTTTGATTCTTGGATACATCGAAGAAAAAAGAGGCGGGTCTTCGCTAATTGCTACAGAAACATTTTCGGGAGCATTGGCTGCCAGCCAAAGTGAAAGAATGGCCCCCGAAGAAAGCCCTGATACAATCGCGGGTTTTTTAACAACTTTTTCAAGAAACTCTTTAAGGTCTTCCCCGATTATATTATAAGAATAATACCCCGGAGTTCTTGTGGATTTTCCATGGCCCCTGATATCAACAACAAAAACGTGATAATTTTTTGAAAAATGAGGCATCACCAGTTCATATCCCTGCCAGAATTCCATTTGACCTGGAATAAATAATAATGAAGGGCCATTATCTGGACCCTCAACATAATTTAAAGTTACTTTTCCGGTATTGAATTTTTTTTCAGTAAATCCTTTGGGGATAGTTTCAACGGAAAGTCTAAACGGATTAAAAGTTTTTATAAGTAAAAAAACTATTACTCCCAGAAATATCCAAAATCCGGGCACATGATAAACTACTATGGCTAAAATCGCCAATATCCCTAAAGCGCCATAAATAATTGCCTTACTCATTTTGTTTATTAGATGTATGAATTTAGCTTAATCATACCAAAAAAATCGTCTAAAGATCGATTTTAACAGTCGGGTCACAGCTTTGTCGCTATCACTCGGGTCTGCACGATAAAAAATTGTCGTGGCGGAGAGATAGGGATTCGAACCCTAGAGACCCGTAAAGGTCTAACGGTTTTTCTCAAGATCCCGCACAAAAGCGGTGGGGGCGAGATTCGAACTCGCGATTCCCGTAAAGGAACTCCGGTTTTCAAGACCGGTACATTCAACCGCTCTGCCACCCCACCGCTTTGTTGCGGGACAAGCCGTCCCATTCGACCGCTCCGGCATCTCTCCAAATATATTAAATTTAAGCTTGTAAGGTTTTTGGCAGGTGATTTAAAACACAAAGTTCGGAGTCGTAGACGATGTTAGAACCAATATTTAATTCTTGCCTGTCATCTCAACTCTTCTAAAAAAAATTATTAATATTCTAATTTAAAAGTTTAAAAGATAACCAAATACCAAGAATACCGCCGACACCTCCACAAATAATAGAAGACATAGAAAAAACGCTCGCTCCAAAAATTGTAGGGATATATCCGCCCATGATTGAGCCAAAAAGCATGCCAAGCATTATAATTTTTTTATCCATATAATATAAGCAACCATTTATGCAAATAATATAATCTAAAACCTAGACTTAATAATATCTGACTAAGATTTTTTAAAATCACATCGCCCTCACTTATACAAAAATTCTATAATCATCTCTATATCGCAAAATTGAGAGCCTCTTTAATTTTATAGCTCCCAATGTTGGTCTAGACCCGACCCTTCAGCAATGTTTTAGAGTCTTTTAGGCGTCTTACTGACAGGGACCGGTCATGACCAATTTTAATAATAAATGAGACAGACGAATTAAATTTTGTCTCACCAGTCTAGGGTGGATTATATTTAAAGCTTAGTTCGACAATTATTTTTTCGTGCCAGCTGCACTGGCGGTGCAATTAATCGGCACTGATGCTCCGTTGGCGGAAATGTTACCGCTGGCCTTGCCGCTGGCTTTAAATTTTAAAGTATTACCTGATTTTGAAAATTGAAAATAAATTTGGCCGACCATTTTGAGAGTAATGCCATTGCCAAAATCAGAGTTCGTTGTCGAGTCTAAACGCGCTTGCCCTTGACTATTGATCGGGGCAGTTTTGCCAGTTGAGTCAACAACGGCATTATTAACCACCTTTATATCGTCATTGACCGGAATGCTGGAAGGAAAGTCAGGTATAGCGCAAACACACTTAAGCGTGCCGCTCTCTGAATAAGTTCCGTCCCATTTGATTTGCGACAGATTGGGTTTAGCGCTGGCCTGAAGAACGGCTTCTTGCTTTTGCCACTGCACCGATAAGGAAGTTAATTTTATATTATTTTCTTTAGTAGAGGAAGCAATGTCTTTGGGAATTAGATTTATTTCCAGACAGCCGTTACCGCCTCCGGTATAACTACTGCCGGTGTAGGTTAGCCAGTCCCAGCAGTTATTGGTGCCGGATTTATAATCACAGCGGTAACCGGATTCGCCCGTGGGTAGTTGGTTACTCTCGGGCTTGGTATTATTAATCGCTCCTCCCTTAGCGTAACAATCATCAACGAAAGTCTGGACTGTGGGCGTATATTTCGCTTGTTCTTTGCCGGCTGCAGTCTCTACAGTTATGGCCAACGTTAATTCCGTGTCATTAAGAGTTTTGTTCCAGGCTTTAGTCCAGGCCGCGGCCGTTTTGTCTTTATTTAAAACATAATCATAAGCCGATTGATAAAGATCGTCTATGGTTTGTTTAACCGTATCAGCGCAAATGTCTATTTTTTCTACCTGGTAGCAAATTTTTCTCTCGTCTCCAGCATAAGCCAGCGCCGGCGTAAACGCTTGGGCAAAGAAACTATTCTTAGAATGAGTTAACCCGTTAAGCCAATGGTCCTGGACTAAAAGTTTAGCCGCCAGGTAGGCCATGGCATCGCGGTCACCCCGCTTAATGGCGCTGTCACCAAATTCCTTTAAGACCGCTAACTGTTCCGTTGTATGTTCTAAATATTTCTTGGCTTTTGACGAACTTATGGTTAGATTAAAATCGCCGGGTTGTTTGGGTAGGTCAGACCAGGTTTTTAAATCATCGGCCGCCTGGGCGATCTTGCCCGGCCAGACCGTGGCCGCCTTTTTATATTCAGCCAGTTTGGACGAAACTTGCAGCGCGGTGATCTTTTGCGCGATATTCTGCTCGGTATTTGCCACCGTATCGTTTTTACCCGTAAATGCTGTTGGCGCTGCCGTCTTCAAGGCATCGCCGTAAATTTTTATGGCCCCGGCCGAAGTTAAATTGTCTTGTAAGAGATAAATTGGATCTTCAACCGTGCTAAAAAAAATTCCATGGATAAAATCGCCGATACTGTCATAATAAAAATAACCCGCGCCGCCGATGATTAAAATAATAGCCAAGGGTATGGGTAAAAATTTAGGATGTTTATAACAATATTTAAATAAAGCAATTATTTTTTTAATTAGAATGACCGGAAGCATTATTATTAGTACGACACCGAAATAAAAATCCAGTACCGTTAATGTTATCATGGCGATGTTATAATAAGTATTCTCCGGTGCACCAGATTTATATTTAGAGCCTAAAAGAAAAAATATAGCGGTAACGATAATATAACCGATCAGACAAACCAGCAGTAAATTTCTCCTAGATTTTTTTCTCTTTTCCGGATCCACTGGCTGGCCGCATTTTTGGCAAAATTTAGTAAACAGGGGCAAAAATTTATGGCATTTAGTACAACGCATAGGATTATGTTAAAAGTTAATTTTATTTCTAATTCCTGCTGCCGCTCATATTGGCCGTACAGCTTAACTTGCCGGTTCCCGACCAATTACCGTCACCGGAAAGATTAACTCCCGCGCCTGCCTGACTGAACTGTAAATTCATCGTATAACTCATCCCGGTGCTAGAAACACCGGACCATGTAACATTGCCGTTAGCATCGATCTTCGGGTTTTTGTCCGGAGAATCAGGAAACGAATATATTATGCCGTTACTGACACTAAACGAATAATCGCCTGTCAGGGTTCTGTCACCGCAAACTGTGTTGGTGTGAAATGTGTAAGAGCCGTCCCAGGGCGTACCCGGCTTAATATCCACGGTTACGGGTGCACAGACCGAACTTCCGTCTAAATCCACGGCGCAGACATTAAAATTTCTCGTACCTTCTGCTGTGGGCGTACCATTCAATATGCCGTTTAAATTCAGGTTTAAACCGAACTGCGGGAAGCCGCCTGCAACTTGAAAATGATAAGGCGGGTGCCCGCCAGACGGTACTTGCGTACCGGCAGTACCGCAAAGGTCGCTCACGTTCTTAAGATCAGGCCAGCAAAAAGAATGGAAAAATTCTTCACCGACCTTGCCGGTTAAAGTATAGCCTGGTCCGTTAAAATAAAGTTTTTGGTTATAGTTATTATTAGGTAAATTGACCTGCTCAAGATTAGGCGTGGTTTTAGCTGGCATTTTCGCTGTCTGAGTTTGGGTTTTGGTCGTCTGTGCCGGCGTTTTGCCCCCGGCATTAGTTTTAGCTGGCGTCTGGGTTTGAGCGGCGGCCGTCTGTGTCGGCGTCTCGTTCCCTGCCTTGGCATTAACTGCGGCTGAATTCGGCCCGGTTGCCTGGTCTAAGACATTCTGCACTACACAACCCGAGTCCCCGCCTGCGGAAAAATCTCCGCTATATGATAAAAAATTCCAGCAAGCTTTAGCCTGGTCTTTAAAATTGCAATAATAGCCGTCTTCTCCGGTCGGTATCCAGCCGTTATTGCGGTTAACCCCGCCTATTTTGCCACCGCTGGCTAAACAGTTATCTTTAAAGCCCTGCGCTTGAGGAGGAGACTGCTTTCCTGCGTTTTTCATCAGTTCAGCCAGAACCTGCGGCGCCAGATCGCTGTGAGCGACAGCCTTCGCCCATTCTTCTATAAAAATTTGTTCTGGAGACTGCATTTTTGCGTTTTTCATCAGTTCAGCAAGAACCTGCGGCGCCAGGTCATTCTCGGCAATCACCTTAGCCCAATCTTCTGTCAATTTATTCCAAGCTGCGGTTTTATTTTTTTCCGTAGTATCTGCGGTAGAATATTCTAGAGCAAAGATCTTTAAAGCTAATACGGCCGCATGTACCCGTTCATATTCATCCTTAACTTTATTAGGACTGCTTCCTAGCGCGTAAACTGGCTTAATCAACTGGGAAAAAATACCTGCCTTTTTATAGTTAGCTAAACCGTTAAGCCAATGGTCTTGCACTAAAAGTTTAGCGGCGATATAACGCATCGTTTCCCTGTCCTTTCTTCTGATGGCATCGCTACCGTATAGATTTAATTCAAAGACTTTGGCTAAAGCATGATTAAATAATGCTTCAGCCTCGCTATCACTAAGCGTTATGATAAAATTACCTGGATCAGCCGGAACGTCTTTCCATGATTTTATATCCTTAGCGGCTTCGCGGATTTTCACTGTCCAGATAGTAGCGGCTTTATTATATTCGTCCAAACGAGGATCACTACCCCTTAAACTCCCTAGCTGATTGGCCGAATTGGCGGCTATGGCTTCGACTTTGGGCCAGGTATAACTGGCGGTCAGATTTTTCTTTTTCGCTATCAACAGATCCCCGATATCTTTTATGACCGCGGTTTCAGCCAGGCTTTCCTGAATTTTACCTAAAGAATAAGAAAGACCCGTAATACTAACTTTGGAGTATAAAAAATAACTCCCCATCACTAAAGCGCTTACAAACACTAAAATGATAACTAAATAGATTAACTTTTTTTTCATAGGCCGGATATATAATGATTTTGTTTATATTATAACACTTTTTTTAAAAAAAACCTATATTTATTAATTATAATTCTATATATTCAAATAGACATTCATAGAAATAATTATCCTAATTTTAGCGGAAAAAGAATATCTATAATTCACAAATCTACTATAAATTGGACGATTATTCAACGGGTTGATAGAAAAACCGGCCGTAAAAAAACGACCGATCCCCTACCAAGGGTCGGTCGTTTAGAACTTTTTTATCGTGCTCGCCCTACTCAACGATTTCCGAACTTTTGACTGGGCAAGCGAATACAAATATCCGACGGTAGTTTTAGACCAAATGAAAGAAATGCTGGCCAAGTACGAGAATGTATAACCCGTTCTTGCCCCGTGTTTGCCCTTGGGGCGAGCGGTTCGACCGAAGTAAGAGATTTACACCAATCCAGAAACCCGAAACGATTGTGAAGGAGTTTTGAGACTTTAAAACGACCTACCTGCTGGCAGGCAGGTTTGCTTAATTTTATTTTTTCGTGTAGTATATCAATAAGCACTGATATAGTTAATTTTGATTAAAAAATATGAAACCAAAATATTGCCAAAACAAGGAGTCAACGGCAGAACTTAGTAAAACTGTTGAATTTTTAAAGGTCGTAGCCGAGGAAAACCGTTTGAAAATTCTTTGCATGCTTCGAGTTGGTGAGAAATGCGTCTGTGATATCTGGCAGTTTCTCGATCTACCCCAAAATCTCGCTTCGCATCATTTGAAAGTCCTAAAAGATTTTGGCTTGGTCGAGGATCACAAAGAGGGACTTCGGATTTACTATTCCATTAATAAAAAAGAAATCAACAAATATAATTCATTATTAAATAAATTTTTACAATCTTATGAAAAATAACATCAACCAAATTCAAGTCTTGGGTTCCGGGTGTCCAACTTGCAAAAAACTTTTTGAACTGACAAAACAAGCAATGCAAGAATTAGGCATTAATACTGAGGTGGAATATATCACTGACATCCAAAAAATAGTCGAAATGGGGGTGATGCAAAGTCCGGTTTTGGCCATAAATGGCAAGCCGGTGATGACCGGATCGGTTTCCGATGTAGAAAAAATTAAAAAGATTATCAACGACTGTAGCAATGATTCTGATGTGGCAGAGAAAAAATCGGGTTGCAGTTGTGGTGGTAACTGTTAATTAAAATTATGGATATTTTTTACCCCATACAATTATTAGCTGATTGGTTAACCTATGCAGTTTTTAACATTGCCCCAAAAACCTTACTAGCTGGAGCGGTTAATTTTTTTATTTTTGACACAGTAAAGATTTTTATTCTTCTATCAGTTATTATCTTTGTTGTTTCAATAATCAGGTCTTATTTACCTCCTGAAAAAATACGATTAATTTTGTCACACAAAAATAAATATGTTGGTAACGTTCTAGCATCACTTTTGGGTATCATTACTCCATTCTGTTCCTGCTCGGCAATTCCTTTATTTCTTGGTTTCGTTCAAGCTGGTGTGCCACTAGGAACGACATTCTCTTTTCTTATTGCCTCTCCAATGATTAATGAAGTTGCTCTTGTCTTATTACTTGGGTTGTTCGGCTGGAAAATTGCTCTTATCTATATTTTGAGCGGTCTTATTATTGCAATTCTTTCAGGAATAGTGATAGGCAAATTAAAAGTTGAGAATCTTGTCGAACCTTTTGTCTATCAGAATTCTATAAACGGTAATGTTGATTTGCCAAGCATGTCTCGCAAAGAAAGAATTATCTATGCCAAAGACTACACTTTAGATATTCTTAAAAAAGTTTGGCCATATGTTCTGATAGGTATTGGAGTTGGTGCTTGGATACATGGATATGTTCCCGCTGACTTTTTAGCACAATATGCAGGAAGCGGTAAATGGTATGCAGTGCCACTGGCTGTACTTATCGGTATTCCACTTTATTCGAATGCTGCAGGAATTATTCCACTTGTTTCAGCCCTTACAGAAAAAGGTGTCGCTATGGGAACAACCCTAGCTTTCATGATGTCTGTTACGGCTTTATCATTACCAGAGTTTATGATCCTCAAGAAAGTAATGAAAACTAAACTTATTCTTATATTTGCTGGAATTGTTGGAACTGGAATAATGTTTACTGGATTCTTATTTAATTTAATTTTGAAATAAAATTATGAGCAAAAAAATCATCATTATCATCGGTATTGCCATCGTCGGCTTGGCAGCCTTAGCTATGCTTAACGGCAACAAGCCGACCGAAGCGCAAAATCAAGACAAACCAACCGCGCAAAATCAAACTCAAACGAATAAACCGAAAGCTGATAAGGTTGAAGTTTTTGTTTTTCATGCCACCCAGCGTTGCCCGACTTGCATCGCGATTGGTAAATTGGGCGGAGAAACCGTGGCTGAATTTTTTCAACCAGAAATGCGAGACAAAAAAATTGAATTTAGAGAAATAAATATTGATTTGCCGGAGAATAGAAATTTGGCGCGAAAATTCCAAGCCAGCGGATCGTCGCTATTCATCAACGCAATTTATGACGGCCAAGATCATATCGCTGAAGATACTCAAGTTTGGC
>Ga0315282_10000486_pt1 | contig 78837 bp, 52 predicted proteins | sample YL17G07_20_MG_FD_203693 | JGI IMG/M metagenome (GOLD analysis project Ga0315282, IMG submission 203693) | Sediment microbial communities from Yellowstone Lake, YNP, Wyoming, USA - YL17G07_20 | ecosystem: Environmental > Aquatic > Freshwater > Lake > Sediment | place: USA: Wyoming | collected... | reverse complement strand
TTCATCCAGATTTTCAGGGACAACGGATCCACCGTAATGAACAACACAGTTGTTTTTGGAGGACTTTACGGCATCTACCTTTACTATTCCAATAACACAAACATAACAGGAAACAACGCATCATACATTGACCAGGACGGCATCCACCTTTACTATTCAAACTACACAAACATCAGCAGTAACAACGCATCATTCAACGGATACTACGGCATCTACATGGACTCGTCCAACAACAATACCATAAACTGGAATGCAGTATTGACCAACAAGCGCTACGGCATATACCTTTCCTCATCCAACAACAATACAGTGAACGGTAACAACGCGCAGAACAGCGGCGGAGCCTATAGCAACATTTACCTCGCGTCATCAAACTACAATAACGTGACATGGAACAACGCATCAAGCAACGGCAGCACAAGGTACGGCATATACCTAACATCATCCAACTACAATAACGTGACAGGAAACAACGCATCAAACACCGCGTACTACCCAATCGAGCTTACCACTTCCAGCCACAATAACGTGAGCTGGAACAACGCATCAAACAGCGTCAGTTATTCCGGCATTAGCCTGGACAGCGCATCAAACTACAATAACCTGACCTGGAACAACTTCTTAAGCAATGCGAACTACGGAATATACCTAAGCGCTTCCAACAACAACACCATGATAGCGAACAACGCAACATATAATGCCTACTCGGGCATCTTCCTGACATCTTCCTACAACAACACGCTGACAGTGAACAACGCATCGTTCAACACCCAGTACGGAATCTACCTGTCCTCCTCAAACAACGCCAACATAAGCGGGAACACCGCCTTGAACAATACCCTGTACGGCATTTACCTGTTATCCTCAAACAACGCCAACATCACGGGGAACAGCGCATTGAACAACGGCAATTACGGCATTTACCTGTACGCCTCCAACTACACAAACGTGACAGGGAACAACGCATCATATTCAGGATTAACATGGCCCCTGAATGGAAGGGGCATTTTCGTTATTTATTCCAAGAACGAAAACCTGACAGGAAACAATGCATCATTCAATTCCCAGGCAGGGATCACACTGACAGTTTCAGATAACAATAACCTGACAGGGAACACCGCCCTGAACAATACCTGGTTCGGCATCTACTTGTGGGGAGCCAAAAACAATAATCTGACCGCAAACACTGCCTTGAACAATGGCTGGAGCGGCTTTCTCGTGCAATATTCCAACTTCACCAACCTGACCTGGAACAACGCATCAGGCAACACCCAGTATGGCATCTGGCTTTACGGCGCCAACAGCGACAACCTGACAGTAAATAATGCCTCGTACAACGGCTTGTACGGCATCGCGCTAGATGTCTCGTCCAAAAACAACACCTTAATTTGGAACAACGCGTCATTCAACGCCCAGTACGGCATCTTCGTGAACACCTCGACCAACAACACTCTCATAGCGAACAACGCGCCGAACAACACCCAGTACGGCATCTACCTCTACGCTTCAATAAACAACACGCTGCAGAACAACACAATGGATGGGAACACTCTCGGAAGCCTGTGGGTTGACGGGACACAATGCTCCCACTTCAACAACTCGATAGACACATCCAACACCAAAAACGGCCTGCGTGTGCTGTACTTCAACAACACAGGAAACTTCACGCTTGATGCCCTCGTCTCTCCGAACCAGTCATACGGCGCAATAATAGTCGCCTGCTCATCGAATGTCACAATCAGAAACTACGTGATATCGCAGGACTCAATCTACCTTTACAACACCACGAACTCGACCATTACGAACAACACAATCACTTCAGGCAATTACGGAATATACCTGAACGCTTCCTCCAACAACAATGCACTGACTGGAAACAATGCATCATTCAATACGCTGTACGGCATTTACATATACAGTTCCAACAACACCGTCCTGAGCGCGAACAACGTATCAGGCAACACACAGCATGGCGTTTACCTTGCAGTTTCCAACAACACCAATCTCAGCTGGAATAACGCATCGTTCAATTCCCAGAACGGCATTTACCTGTACTCCTCCATCAACAATAGCATGACTGGAAACAACGTGTCAAACAACACCCAGTACGGCATTTTCCTGAGCTATTCCAACAGCAACAACCTGACAGGGAACAACGCGTCAGGAAACACCGGGCACGGCATCCTCCTTAACGTTTCAAACAATAACAACCTGACAGGGAATAGCGCGCAATTCGACATCCAGCATGGCATATACCTAAATTCTTCCATCAACAACACCCTGAACTGGAACAATGCGTCGAACAACGCCCAAGACGGCATCATCCTCTTGAATTCCAGCAACAATAATCTTGCCTGGAACAACGCGTCAGGCAATAGCCAGTACGGCATCCTCCTTAACGCCTCCAACAACAACAACCTGACAGGGAACAGCGCGCCGTTCAACGCTCAACACGGCATCTACCTGAACTCGTCAGTCAATAACACTTTGGTCGCGAACAACGCGTCAGGAAACACCCAGTACGGTATATACCTTTACGCTTCGGGCAACAATACGTTACAGAACAATGTAATTGACGGGAACAGTCTAGGAAGCCTCTGGGTGGACGGAACCCAGTGCTCTCACTTCAACAACTCGATAGACACCTCAAACACGAAAAACGGCCTCCGGGTGCTGTACTTCAACAACACTGGAAGCGGCACACTAAACATCACGCTTGATGCACTCATTTCGCCGAACCAATCATACGGCTCCATAATAGTCGCCTGCTCCAGGAATTTCACAATCAAAAACTACGTGATATCACAGGACTCCATATACCTTTACAACACCACGAACTCGACCATTTCAAACAACACGATTTATTCAGGCAATTACGGAATATACCTTAGGTATTCCAACTATACCAACGTGACTGGGAACAACGCATCGTTCAATGCCCGCTACGGCATCTATCTGGACACGTCCAACAGGACAAGCATGACCTCAAACAATGCGTCAGGCAACAGCCAGTACGGCATATACCTTTCCTATTCCAACCAGACGTACATGAATGGCAATAATGCATCATTCAACGCCCAGTACGGAATCTACCTTGACTCATCTGCAAACAACACGTTGCAGAGCAATACTATGAACGGTAACACTCTCGGAAGCCTGTGGGTGGATGGAAGCCGGTGCGCCCACTTCAACAACTCCATAGACACCTCAAACACGAAAAACGGCATCCAGGTTCTGTACTTCAACAGCACGCTAAACGTCACGCTCAACGCATCCGTGGCGTCAAACCAGTCCTACGGCCCCATAATAATCGGCTGCTCCAGGAACGTCACCATACTGAACTACGCGATACAACAGGACTCCATATACGTTTACAACTCATCAAACTGGACGTACATCTCGAACAACACGGTTTCATCAGGCAATTACGGAATATACATAAGATACTCCAACAACACCAACATAACCCTGAACAACGCATCATTCAACGCCATGTACGGAATATACATTGACACGTCCAACAGGACCAATATGACCTCAAACAACGCATCATTCAACACCCGGTACGGCATTTACCTTTCCTATTCCAACCAGACGAACATCACCGCGAACAATGCGTCAGGCAACGGCCAGTACGGAATCTGCCTTTCCTATTCCAACAACAACAACCTCACCCAGAATGACGCATCATTCAACTCCCAGTACGGAATCTATTCAGTCAATTCGACCGGAAACCTGTTCGCAAACTCCACGAGTTTAAACAACGCCAATTATGACGTTGGCATGAGCTCTCGTTCAAACGCGACATTCCTGAATACGACTTTCAACAAGGACGCGGTTTATTGCGATTCCACCAGCAACATGACCGTCCAATGGTATGTGCAGGTTAGCGTAATCAACGGATTCCTCCTCACGCCACTTAAGGATACGAACGTCACGGTCGTGAATAACGCGTCCCAACTGGTCTGGACGCAGAACACGACATCAGATGGCCTGACCAACAGGCAGATCGTGGCCGAGTACTTCCAGTATTCCTCCAGCAAAACAAACTACACACCGCACAATATCACTGCAGTGAATGAGACGATCGGAGCTGCTGCCTCAACAGTCCTGAACGTAGACCACAGCATGATCGTGAATCTCGCCATATCGTCCAGCAGCCTAGTAATATCGGTCCTGTCCCCGCTCAACCAGTCGTACAACACGACTAGCATGTGGGCGAACGTCTCGCTGAACGAGGACGGATTATGCAATCTCTCCATGGACGGCGGGGGCAACACGAGCATGAGCAACATCACACAAAACTTTTACAACTTCACTACAGGCTTGGCTGAGGGATTGCATTATGTCACGTTCTACTGCAGCGACTTCACTGGAAACTCGCAAAGCTCGGTGCAGTACTTCACTGTTGACCTGACCCCGCCTGAAATCACTGTGCAATCTCCGCTCAATCAGACATACAATACTTCCAGTATCTGGGCTAACGTAACACTGAACGAGCCGGGAAGCTGCAACAGGAGTTTTGACGGAAGCGCGAATGCGAGCATGACCAACTCCACAGGAAACTTCAACAACATCACGGCCGGATTTAGCGACGGACTGCACAGCGTCACGTTCTACTGCAACGACACCACAGGAAACCTGAACTCGACCACCTCTTATTTCAATATTGACACTACCCCGCCTTTTGTTTACCTCTTCAGCCCGGCGAACACGAGCTACACCGCCACGACAGTCAGCCTGATTTACTACGTGTCGGATTCCGGCGGAGTAGGAGTGAACATGACATGGTACCAATACAACGGAGCCAACAGCACGCTATCGGAAAACACGACGTTCACTGCACTGAACAATCAAGTCTCTACGCTTATTCTCTGGGCTAACGATTCGGCAGGAAACCTGAATTCAACGAACGTGGCATTCACTATGGACACGGTTCTCCCAACCATAACGATACAATCCCCCGGAAACCAGACATACAACACTTCAAGCGTCTGGTCGAACGTGACATTGAGCGAGAATGGAAGCTGCAACGTCTCCCTTGACGGAGGCGGAAACACGAGCATGAGCAACACGACGGGAAACCACAACAACCTCACGACCGGCATAAGCGACGGACTGCACAGCGTCACGTTCTACTGCAACGACACTGCAGGGAATTTGAACTCGACAGCCCGTTATTTCAGCATTGACACAGCACCACCAGTCATAACTATACAATCACCCATAAACCAGTCGTACAGCACGACAAGCGTCTGGGCGAACGTGACATTGAATGAAGCAGGGAGCTGCAACGTCAGCCTGAACAATACTGCTAACGTGAGCATGAGTAATACAACCGGAAACTTCAACTATAATCTAACCAATCTCGCGCAAGGGTTCAATAATGTCACGTTCTACTGCAACGACACTGTCGGGAATCGCAACTCAACAACCCGTTACTTCAGAATCGACACCACACAGCCTTTCGTTTACCTATTCAGCCCGACGAACACGAGCTACAACACCACATCCATCAGCCTGAATTATTACGTGTCTGACTCCGGAGCCGGAGTGGGCACTATACTGTACCAATACAACGGCGCCAACAACACGCTATCAGGAAACACGACCATCACGGCATCGGAAGGAGAGAACACGGTGGTCCTTTACGCGAATGATTCGGCAGGGAACCTCAACGCCACCAACGTCTCGTTCTTCGTAGACAGCATTTACCCGATAGTGATGGTTTACAGCCCGACAAACACCACCACATACGCCACTTCAGCAGTATGGCTTAACTGGACAGTTGCGGAAACGAATCTGGGACCCTGCCAATACAGCGTGAACAACAGCGCGAATTCAAGCATCACCACAAACGTCTCACTGACTTTGCCTGACGGATTGCACAACGTTTCCGTCTCATGCAAGGACACGCTTGGCAAGTGGAACTCGAACATAACTTATTTCAGGATTGACACCACAAGACCGTTCGTCTACCTATTCAGCCCGACGAACACGAGCTACAACACCACATCCATCAGCCTGAATTATTACGTGTCTGACTCCGGAGCCGGAGTGGGCACTATACTGTACCAATACAACGGCGCCAACAACACGCTATCAGGAAACACGACATTCACGGCATCGGAAGGAGAGAACACGGTGGTCCTTTACGCGAATGATTCGGCAGGGAACCTCAACGCGACCAACGTCTCGTTCTTCGTAGACAGCATTTACCCGATAGTGATGGTTTACAGCCCGACAAACACCACCACATACGCCACTTCAGCAGTATGGCTTAACTGGACAGTTGCGGAAACGAATCTGGGACCCTGCCAATACAGCGTGAACAACAGCGCGAATTCAAGCATCACCACAAACGTCTCACTGACTTTGCCTGACGGATTGCACAACGTTTCCGTCTCATGCAAGGACACGCTTGGCAAGTGGAACTCGAACATAACTTATTTCAGGATTGACACCACAAGACCGTTCGTCTACCTATTCAGCCCGACGAACACGAGCTACAACACCACATCCATCAGCCTGAATTATTACGTGTCTGACTCCGGAGCCGGAGTGGGCACTATACTGTACCAATACAACGGCGCCAACAACACGCTATCAGGAAACACGACCATCACGGCACTGGACAACCAGCTTTCCACACTTATTCTTTGGGCGAACGATTCGGTAGGAAACGCGAATTCGACGAACGTGACATTCGTGGTTGACACCACTATTCCAATCATCAGCGGAGTTCTCTCGAACGACACGTGGGCGGGAACGAACACGACTATAATCGCGAACGTCACTGACAACTATAACGTGAGCTCGGTCTGGGCGCAGGTTTACGCTCCGGATGGAAGTGTCAGCAATGTCACGCTTGCGAATTCCACTGTGGGGTACAGCGCGAATTATACTACGTCCCAACTCGGTTCTTACAACGTCACGGTGTGGGCGAATGATACGTCCGGGAATGCCAACTGCACAGGAGCAAACTACACTTTCCACGCACTCACGCTTCCAATAATGCAGGATAAATCGTCCTACAATCTTGAGGAACAGGTCACGTTCTCGTTCAACGCCACGGACCCGACGAGCAATTACTTCGCGAACGTGACTTCTGCATCAGCATGCATCTCATCGCAGCCGGCAGCGCCCTCGACCTGTGATGTCTATAACGTCACTTCCGTCGTGCAGGTTGGAACCGGAAGATACACTGCATCATGGCTTCCGCCTCTTAACACGACTTTCGGAAATTACACTGTGTACGTCAGGGCGACCATAAACGGATGGGAGAGGCAGAATTTCACCCAGAACTTCTCGGTATCCGATACTGAGGCGCCGCTATTGCTTAGTCTTTCAATAAATAACACATGGGCCGGCACCAACACGACAGTGCTTTCCCATGCATTCGACAATTACAAGCTCAACGCGTCCTGGGCCACAATATACACGCCAGGAGGCGCGGCAGAAAACCTGACGCTCAACACATCAGGTGAAGGCGATTCCTGGTGGAACCAGTCATGGATGCATCGCAGGATGATAATCCTTAACGAGACCGTCGGATCCGACAGGACTAACGAGCCAGTTGACTTGAACGTCTCTGGCCTTGTCCTTTTCACAGACAACTGCTCGAGGGAATTGAGGATGACGAACCAGTCTGGAGGGGAAATCCCGTTCCAGGTCATCTCGTCATCTGATGGCGCTTCACTTTCGCAATGGAGCAAGTGGTGCAGGATAGTGTTCTTGGCGAACCAGAGCGCGAATACTGCCGCGACTTATTACGCGTATTACGGCTCCAATAACGCGGTGCGTTCGGCACTTTACGGAAAGATATTCCTGCTCTACGAGCGTTTCGACGCGTTCCCGTCAGGATGGCTTACTGGAGGAAACATAACCAAAACAACCGACACTTATTGGGACTACTCACCGCCTTACAGTGCAAGACTTGACGAGGGCGGAGGAAGCCAGACGCATGCATGGAGGACTGATATCGCACCTGATGCATCAAGCATGCGGGTTTCTGCGAGAGTCCGTCTCGGGAGCATCTCCCCGGGAAATAACACGCAATTGTTCAGCATATTCGATTCCAGAGACAACGTGTATTTCGTCGCGATAGTGCGGGAGAATACCGGCAACTATATGTGGGGAATAGATTACTACAACGGCACAGGCAGTTCCTGGACTGAGAGCCTTAATCCGGCGCTTGAACACTACGCGCGCCTCAACGCCTGGTACGCTGTAGAGCTTTACCACAACAATAGCGGAGGAATAAATCTATACGTTGACGGCGCGCTGGTTAAAGGCATAGCTGGCATGGCCAACCCGGTTCCTGACCGCTCGACTTTCGGATTCGCAGGCGCGACGCCAATGGACTATAATTCCACGATATTCATAGACAATTACGCAGTCTGGAACGTCTCAGTCAATCTCTACCCGATACCTCTTGAATCAAACGTAAGAGAAGCCGGATGGTATTCTGGCGTAAGAAATCTTTCAACACTAGGCGCCTATAACGTCACGGTTTTCGCGAATGACACTTCAGGAAACACCAACTCGTCATCCTCAAACTACACCGTGCTTTCGCTGGCGCTTCCTATTGCAACCAATGCAACTGCATACAACACTACTGAAACGGTTCTTGTGAGCGTCAACGTATCCGACTTGTCTGGCCACTTCGCCGACCCCGACGCCACACCAGTGGCGTGCATATCGCATGCATCTTCCGATCCATCCCTCTGCGACGTCTACAACGTCACGCTCGCGCGCGATGGCGCCGGCATGTATTCCGGAACGTGGCAGACCGACACTGATACTGGCCAGAATACCTACTCTGCATTCGCCAGGGCGTGGATTAACGGCGGGCTCGTGAATGTGAATAGCACCAATTTCTCAATGATTGCGACAATCAAACCAGTGAACATCACTGTAAATGCGGCTCCAGGAGAGGAAGGGAATTACAGCATCTGGGTTAGAGTAAGGGACTCCACAGGAACCACTGTCTGCTCGTCAGATACAGGCTCGCTCCAGTGCGACCTTTTACTGTTCCATAACTACACACTGGAGCTAGAGGCGAACCTTTCATCGGGAAACCTGTCCGCTTCATTCTACGACCTGAACGTTACCAACGTCACTAACGGACCGCTAAACATAACTGCCCAGATAGTCGGGAATTACACGCGGGAAATGCCGTACCAGATTAACGCGTTGACTCCGGTTTTCGCTGTCAATGATTCATTGCTTTCCTACTCGCACGCGAAGCTCGTCGTCCCGAAAGCGGGATTGCCCAACGTGATTATGGTCGTGCATTGCACGTCATGGAATTTCACTACTGCGAACTGCTCTGCATGGAGTTTCAGCAGGGCATCATCTTATTACGGCTTTGACGAGAACGCGACAAGGCTTTGGTTTAATGTCTCCCGCTTCGCGGCGTATGCCGGAGGACAGCCGTACAATGCAACGCTCGTAATATGGGATGACACGGATTCTCAAGGCGGATCCCACAACCGAAGCTCGGGAGAATCTGTCGGGTTTTTCGCGAATTACACCAACTCCACGAATGGCGGACCGATAAACGGCTCTGGAATCTGGTGCAACATAAGCTTCTTCAACGTATCAGGAAGCGGTTCATGGACTGCTCCTGCAAACATGAGTTATGACCCCGTGAATAATGGGTCATACAATTACACCATGACTTTCTGGAATCCCGGAACTTATTACTGGAACGTGACTTGCGATGGGAGCACCCAAAGCTATGTTGTACTGAACGTTACTGACAGCATCACCATAATGAATTCCCCGCCGCAAATAAGCGGTGTTTCCGCTGTCCCGTCCGTTTCGGGGTACGGAAGGAACGTGACGATAAACGCAACAGTGACCGACCTCGACTTGAATCTCGCGTCGGTCTGGGTGAACATATCCGCCCCAGACGGCACTTCGGCGAACCATTCCATGATGAACGTTCCCTCGACATCCATATTCCAGTACAATTTCACGAGCTTCATGAACGGCACTTACAATTTCACGGTCTGGGCGAATGATTCTTTCGGGGAATACTCCCGGTCAAGCATCGGACAGTTCAACATTTACGTGGTTCTTTACGCTAACATAAAGACAGTGAAGGACGACTATATAGACGGCGAGACAGTCAACATAACCGATCCGCCTGGCGGGGGAATGAATTTCGTTCTTCCGCCGTCGTCGTCTTCGCACGAAAATCAGGTAGTCGATGAAGCTGATGAAGCCGCATCGGCAATGCCGCAGCCTGAAGCTTACGGCAATGCGTCTGGTTCTTCATCACTGGTTCATCAACAAACCAAAGCCAGCGACAGCAATGACGGCTCATTCATTTCACGGTTATTCAGAACAATTTTCGGAGGTGAAACCGGCAAGAAGTGATGATGGCATCCACAACTGGTTTGAGCGGCACTGCTGAGAAGAATGACGGGACTTCAGCCGGTTCGCGCTCTGCCGGAATAAATCACCACAATGGACATCATGCTCTCCAAAAGATAACGAGGGAGGAACTTATATACAAAATGAGCGTAATGAAAGAAAAGGTAAACAAAGAATCGCCAAGACCGAGAAGGCAGATTGTTTTTTTGTTTTTGTATTTTGCCTTGATGATGATTCTGTGCACGGCTGGCATTGTAGTTTTGGTTTCAGCGGGACAGCTTGCGCACCCGCTTGAGGCCGGATCCACTCCGGGCTGGCCCGCATTCAGGAGGCTTTTCGCCGGGAACGAGGGCATAAACTGGTTCGCCACGAACAGAAGCGGTGCCGCGCCCGCATTCGCGGACCTTGATTCCGCGGCGGCAAGGACTTACGATATAGTCATAGGTAGCGCCGACGGCACTGTCGGATACTACGCTAACAGCGGCCAGTCCGTTCCCTCGATGAACTGGCTCGAGAATTCAAGCAATGCGACAGGCGCTCCGATAAGCCCATCAGCTCCAACGGCGGTTAACGGCAGCCCAGCTGTTGCAGACCTCAATGGAGACGGATTGCTCGACATCGCCATAGGAATAAAGACCGCTTCAGGCGGTACGGATACAGGCAACATAACTTTCTGGAGCAACACCGGAACTGCATCAAACCCGCAATGGACTCAGACGAGCAGCTGGTGGATATCTACAGTCAAAACACAGTACACTGCAGGAGTGGGATTTACGAATTACTCAATGGGATCCAAGTGGGACCTTGTCGTGGGCAACAATACCGGCTACGTATATGTCCAGCTAAACAACGGCACAACCGGCGCACCCTCCTGGACTACCTCGAAAATACTCCTCATGCAGATAGGAAGCGGGGTCGTTAACGCGCACCCAGCCATGGCTAACGTTTATGATGGCGCAAGCTATGGCGGCGCATGGGACTTGGTCGTTGGTCTTGCGAACGGCTCGGTGTTTGCCTACAGCAACCAAACGACTGGTTGGTACTTCCAGGGAGCGATTTGTAGGGAAATAACCTCCAATTTCAGCGACAACAGTGCCACACCTTCATTCTACGACATGGACGGGGACGGACTCAAGGACTTACTGGTTGGAAGCGGCAGGGGTTACGTCTACTTCTACAACAATACAGGTACTGCAACGAGCCCGACCTGGACTTACGTGAGCAGGACATTGTTCAATGCCGGAGCTTACGCTGTGCCGGCGCCGGGTGATTTCAACGGAGACGGCAAGGCAGACTTACTTCTTGGATACAGCGGGACCACGCTTTACTACTACACAGGCTATCCCAACGCAACTGAAGTGCGCGTGTGGAGCGCTGTGGTGTCGGACCTTTTGGCAGGGAGCGGGGGAACTTACGCCAAGCCTAAGCTTTTGGATTTCGACAACGACGGCGACTTGGACATGATTGTGGGAAACGGAAACGGCGACATCAAGTATTACAGGAATGACGGCACGACGTCAAGCCCGTCCTACACTTTCGTCAGGAATTTCCTGAATTGGGGAACCAATGCGTCCCCTGCGCTCGGGGACATCAATTACGACGGGAATTACGAAATGATGATCGGGAACAGCAGTTCATATCTTTCCCGCTTTGATAGCGTTCCGCCATACAACGTCAACGGCATATCGCCGCAGTGGGTGGGCGATCTCGGAAACTATTCCTCTCCGGCGCTGGTTGACATAGACGGCGACACAGACCTTGACGTTGTCGTAGGCAGGTCGGACGGCAAGGTCTTTTTCATAGAGAATTTCGGGAATTCCACGAATCCATTATGGAACACTGAGCCAATTCTTTGGGTTACTGCATCCACCAGCAAGGTCCCGACGTCTTCTCCTTACGCGGTTCCGGCATTCGCGGACATAGACAATGACGGGGACTATGACCTGTTCGTTGGAGTGAGCGACGGGAACGTATCATTCTACAGGAATTCCGGGACTGCCACGAATCCATCTTGGACTTTCGTCCAGAACTATCCTTTAACCGTAAACGACCGCGCTGCACCCGCGTTTGCCGACTTGAACAATGACGGCAAGATAGACATCCTCGTGGGCGATGCCGCTGGGGACGTAAGGCTTTTCATGAACATAGGGACCGCATGGAATGCGTCATGGAATTATTCCGGTAATACTACCGTGATATCCAATCTCGCGGGAGCATACGTTAAACCGACAATCGCTGACATGGACGGGGATGGCGACAAGGATCTCGTCGTGGGCAGGGGCGGCTCCGCCGGAGATATACGGTTCTACAACAACACGGGGAACGCCACGAATCCATCATTCACATATTACGCTACATGGCTTACCGTGAACGATGACGGCACGTATTCCGCGCCAGCACTCGGCGACTTGAACGGGGACGGCAAATACGACATGGTTGTTGGAGAAAGTAGGGGATGGATCCGCGCCTACATGAATAACGGAACTTCCGCAATTCCATCCTGGAACTCCAGCATACAGTACTGGTTGAGGCTTCCCGGAACGTGGACCAAGGCGGAACTCGTGGATTTTGATGGTGACGGGGACCTGGACATGGTGCTGGGCAGGGACCTCATAGATCCCACCGGCTATTTCGCAACTGATGGTTATGGAAGCTACATAACTTATTTCAGGAATGACAACAACGCATTCACCGGAGTAATGAATTGGACGCGCACAACCGACCTCGGATACATCCCTGGCCCAAGCGCATTCGGCAGCTACGATAACACCTACACGCATCCCGCGCCTACCCTCGCCGACATGGATGGGGACGAGGACCTGGACATGGCGTGGGGTACCGCGAAGGGATTCCCCTCCAGCACTAATGGGACCATAAACTATTTCCAGAACGTGGCGAATCAGGTAAGCTACAACTGGACTCTGCTGTCATCGGACTTGCTCAATAACGGAACTTTTGGAGGAGGCTACGCCACTCCTTTCTTCTTTGACTTTGACGGAGACGGCGACCGTGACCTCATCATGGGCGCGGACGACGGATACATACGGTACTTCAGGAACGGCGGCAACAGCACATATGCCAACTTCTCTTACGTCAGGCGCTGGTTTGGGAACGGAGGCGCCGCAGTGGTCGCGGACATGACGTACGACGGATGGCCGGACGTGATCACGGTAGACGCCGCATACTCCACCAATTTGAATATTTACGTGTACACTAACGACGCTTCGCACAACAGCAGCATAAACCTGACGCTGAACACCTCGCAATTCATAGCGATTCAGGGTTCACCAAAGCGCCTATCAGCCGCGTTCGGCGACCTTAACAACGACGGCATGCTCGACATGGTTGTTGGAATGGGCAATGGCTCGCTCTGGGCTTACAGGAATGACGGCACGGCGTCGAATCCGAACATGACCCTTAACGGCACCATCAGCGCTTCATTGGGAACATACGTGGCGCCGGAGCTTGCGGACATGGATGGGGACGGCGACTTGGACCTTCTTTTCGGAAACGCATCGGCGTACATAGGGTATTACAGGAACGACGGTACCGCTTCAGCTTTCAATTTCACTTTCGTGACTTCAGACTACCTCGGAAGCACCATTAAATCTGGAGATGCGACAGAAGAGTCCGGCGACCCGCAAGCAGCTGACATAAACGGCGATGGCAGGAAGGAGCTCGTAATATTCTCCCTACGTGGCGCCTATGAATGGAGGAATGACACAACGACCAATCTATGGACTTATGTCGGTGTGGCCATCGGCGATGGCGGTTGTGGCGGAAGCGGTGCTGACCACTGCTATTTGGGAAACTTGAACGGTGATCTCGCAGACGTGACCGGAGACGGCCTTATTGACTTGATTGCCGGTGATAATGTGGGCCGCGTGCGGCTTTACAGGAATACGGGAACTTCCACGTCCCCAACGTTCAGCCAGATATACGCCGGGGACGGGGGCGATGCGTTTGTTCCGAACGTGGGATACTATTGCTATGTCTATTGCTACCCAGGAGCGACTCCGAAATTCGTGGATTTGAACGGTGACGGGAAGAAGGACTTGATTGTCGGGAATTACACCTCAGCTAGCGCAACTCTGAGGTTTTACGTCAACAACGGCCCTTACACCGGAGCCCAACTATTCGATTACCCGACGTGGACTGAAGCAACTTCATCCGTAACTTTTGACGATACGTATACTAATGCTTACTATAAAGGCCTTGCGATAGGGAGACTTGACGAGGATCAGGACCTTGACCTCGTAGGAGCTGCCTTGATGTTTAGCGGGTCGTGGTTTAATGGCGGAAAGCTCCAATTCATAAGGAACGATGGCTCAATATCAAGTCCAGGACCGTGGAATGGCGTGAGCGCGTTATTTAAATTCACTAACGGAAATTATAACCGGGCCGGAGTAGCCGAGACGGCACTGATGGCGCCGAAGCCATTCCTGTACGACATGGACGGGGACGGCGACCTGGACATGATTGTAGGAGACAGTACGGGACACGTCTATTACTTCCTCAATAACGGCACGGCCACTTCACCTTCCTTTTTGCAGGTGTACGCCGGAAGCCTTGGCAAGGAATGGCTGAAAACCGATGTCGGCAGCTATGCAGCGCCAGCCGTTGCGGACCTGAATGGCGACGGCACTCTGGAACTCATCGTCGGGAACAGCGCTGGCTACTTGCAGCAGTTCAACAATTCAGGAATATACACTACACGTGCTGCACTCGCCGAAAACCCGGCATGGATATGGACCACGACAAACTATGCCAACGCGCAGAATCTCCTCAGCGGAGCGCTGGGAAGCCAGTCATATTACTTGGTTCCTGAATTCATCAAAGTTGACGGTGACGGAAAATACGACATAGTGGTCGGGAAAAACGACGACGACAACAGCTTTACTTCAGGACGCGTGGCATTCATCAACAACACGGGAACCAACACGACTGCATCGTGGGCTAATGCCGTGCAATGGGTCACGACTGTCGGGATCCCCGCGCCCATAATGACTGACGTTGACGGCGACGGCAACGTAGACCTCTTCGTGGGCGATATAGCTGGAAACATGAAATACTACAGGAACAGTGGCAACTTCTCGTGGCAGTACGTTTACGCGGGAAACAACGGCACTAGCTATCTTCCCAACTCTTGGGATTATTCATATCTCAACTTCACTGGTCCAGTTATGGAAGACATTGATGGAGACGGTCGCAGCGAATTATGCATCACTGAAAGCGATCCATACAACCCGACATCCGGGGAAATGATGTACTGCCTCACCAATTACGGACAGTACTCGACTGACCGGAAAAAAGCAGACCACGCAACGTGGATTCTCGCGAATTACAGCATGCTCGGGAACTCGATATATCCTGGAGAAACCAAAATCGGAAACGGCGCGCCGGCCTTTGGAGACCTTGACGGGGACGGTGACCTGGACCTCGTCGTGGGCATGAGATACTCTTGGAGTTCAACATTCTATAGCCTCGTAGGCATCTGGAAGAACAACGGGAGCAAAACAGTCCCGTCATGGAGTTACAACCAGACATTGGTATCCAACGGTGGAGACAATTTCCTGGTGCCAACGCTTGCCGACTTCGATCTTGACGGAGACTTGGACCTTGCTGTTGGAAACAGCTCTGGAGGAATAAGATACTACATGAACCAGAAAGACCCGAAAACAGTGCTCGCGCTGTTAAGGGGGTCAGACGGGACTCCAGTAACCGGCGCCACAGTAAGTTTCTCAAACCAGACCACGGCTGTCTGCAGCGGGGTCACAACGGACAGCAACGGCAAAGCAATGTGCTATCTGCCCAACCCAGGAGACAACATAACACTCTCCATAACAGGAGCAAGCGCCGGGGGAACAGTGCAGGTGGATGTAGGCATTCCGGACTGCCAGGGGCACACGAGCATGATTCTCGACATGGGAACGTCGGCTGCTGCAATAATACTCAAGAAGATGACTCTGAACGTCTATACGCCAGACCAGAGATTGGGTGACAGCGTGAGAGTGCTGATAACGGACTATGGCTCCGCTGTATTCCGAGGCAGGGCGAACGGCAACGGAACAGTTACAGCATTCCTTCCGGAACGATACATAGTGAATAAAGGCGAGCCATTCACGCAAAGGAGAGTGACTTATGACGTTTCCCTCCTTAAGGGAGCGGATTACGCCCATAACGTCACATTCTCCGACGTTTACGTGCCAAACACCATAAACATAAGCAGTGCAGTTGAGGACTCGAAATTCTTCAAGTTCGGCGCAGCAAGGCAGGGAGCAACTGACTCGCAATACAAGATGTACCTCATCTATCCGGCGGTCAGGGCGCAGAAGAAATTCAACATAACGGAGTACATCAACTCGAGCTTCAGCTTCGTGGGAAACGTGAGCGTGTACTATATCGGTAACTGGAGCTGCACTGTCGTGCCACAGGCCGCTGCCTCGTTCAACGTGACTTACACCAATTGCTCAACCCTGACCGGCATGGTGATGGACAGCGGGGACTGGCTTGTTGCGTCTTACACAATCCAAACGCCGTCTGGCGCTGACGCATTCCTCGTTGACGGCGGGGGAATCGCGACATACACTTTCCCTGCACCGCTCATCCGGCTCTACACTTAAGGGAACCGCCCAAAGTACGGTCTGGAGGTACGACGCAGGGAATATGGAATCAGAAAAGGAGGCTGGTGATGAACTGATATAGCGAATGCCTTGCCTTCCGGCCGCCGCTTCAAGACAGCGGGATTCCTGATTGGATCAGTCGTAATCCTGGCGCTGGTTCTTAGCACGGCAATGGCGGCGAGCTGGACCAACATCTCAGTGATTTATCCCAACGGCGGGGAAACCTTCACGCAGAGAAAAATATGGATCAACTGGTCTGCCAATTCATCGGACAACCTTGTCATAAACATCTACTATGACCGGGACAATGACTCAACCAACGGCTATGCGGGTTCCGTGGCGAATAATCTCAGCAACACCAACAACACGCCTGGAGCGTACTGGTGGGACATGCTCGGCGTGTTTGAAGGGAGCTACTACATCCACATAGACGCCATAACCCCGTCTTACACCCTAACGACTGACTATTCCGATTCCAATTTCTCGAGAACACTGTCCGTCTACAACTATACTGGAAGCCTGTTCAACATGACTCTAATCAATAACAGCGGTCCGGTCGTGAAAGTCATCCAGCCGAACGGAGGTGAGACGATAAACGGGACTTACACCATACTCTTCAACGTATCGGACGCCGACGATGACCCTATAGGCATAAGCATTTACTACTCGAATCCGGCAGGCTCGCACAATTTCACTATAACCACGAACAATCTCAGCCTTTGCACTGATCCCGACATGAATGCGACAACCGAGAACAACTGCTCATTCGTCTGGAACACTGGAGCGCTTAACGGATACTTTTACATTGACGTGGTCGCGAACGATTCCATACACGCGGTCACCAACAGCTCTGCATCCACATTCCTAATTGACAACATCCCGATTATAAGCGGCGTATCCGTTGCGGACTTGAGCGAGACATACGCAACAATCGCATGGCTTACTGATGAGGCAACGAACAGCAGCGTGAATTACAGCGTGGGAGGTGCGACTTACGAGAACCAGACAGTGAATGCATCAAACGTAACGTACCACATCGTGAACCTCACCAATCTGCAGGGAAACCGAGTCCATTACTTCATGGTACAATCATGCGACAACACAGGAAACTGCGTCAACGCAACTGGATTCAATTTCACGACGCTGAACAGTCTTCCGGAATTCACCATAACTTCCCCCAACGGAAGCACGGTCATAACTACGAGGTACGCAGACATAAACTGGACGAGCCTTGATGCGGACGGGGACGCGAACATCCTTGACATCTATTATGGCACTGGATTGAGCTTTTGGAACGGCAGCATGACTTTGATAAGCGGTAACGAAACCGATGACGGGACATACAACTGGTCGGTACTCGGCGTTCCAGCCGGAGTGTATTATGTCTGCGCCTACATGAAGAACTATGACAACCGCAACGGCTCGTGGTCGCTCGTCTGGAACTGCACTGCAGACAGTTTCACAAAAGGCGACGTGCCCACCGAATACACGGGCAATGCATTCGCAATGACCATACTCAACAACAGCGGCTCGATCGTGAAAATCATACTTCCGAACAGCACCGAGATAGTGCGCGGCAATTACACGATACTATTCAACGTCTCGGACGCCGACGATGACCCCGCGACCATAAGCCTATACTTTTCTAATCCAGCGGGCTCGCACAATTTCACGCTTACTCTGAACAATCTCAGCCTGTGCACTGATTCCGACATGAACGCGACAACCGAGAACAACTGCTCGTACGTCTGGACTACCGGCTCGCTTAACGGATACTTTTACATTGACGTGGTCGTGAACGACTCCATACACGCGGTCACGAACAGCTCTGAGCTGTTCCTCGTTGACAACATCCCGATAATAAGCGGAGTGTCGGTCGTGGATCTCTCCGCGACTTACGCCACGATTGCATGGCTTACTGATGAGGCAACGAACAGCAGCGTGAATTACAGCATGGGAGGTGCGACTTACGAGAACCAGACAGTGAATGCATCAAACGTAACGTACCACATCGTGAACCTCACCAATCTGCAGGGAAACCGAGTCCATTACTTCATGGTACAATCGTGCGACAACACAGGAAACTGCGTCAACGCAACTGGATTCAATTTCACGACGCTGAACCAGGCACCTGCACTTAACGTCACATTCCCGAACGGCGGAGAAACCGTGAACACGCATCTCGTAAACATAACATGGAACTGCACCGACGCTGACAACGACCAGGTATGGATTGACGTCTATTACGACGACGACAACCAGTCATACAACGGCAGGACTCTTTTGGCGGCGAATGAAAGCAATGACGGAAACTATACGTGGTGGAACCTTCAGGGAGTCTACAACGGGGATTATTACATAAGCATAGACGCCAAATCGTACAACCAGTCAAGCGGACAGAACACGACGATAACAGACTATTCCGACAGTTATTTCACCAAGGATGATGCCTTGATAGAATACACAGGGAACCCCACCATCATGACTGTCGTCAATAACAGCGTTCCGAGCGTGAGAATAATCCAGCCTGACGGAAGTGCGGACGTCGGCGGAATTTACACCATACTCTTCAACGTATCCGACCCGGATGAAGACCCCATAAGCGTAAGCATATACATGCATACCTTCACTCCTGGCGCCCCCAACTTGACCCTGACAGAGAACGACCCGAGCTTATGCACGGATTCGGACATGAACACGACAACCGAGAACAACTGCTCATACGTTTGGGACACCGGCGCGCTCAGCGGATACTACTACATGGACATAATCGCGAACGACTCCATACATGCTGTCACCAACAGCTCAAATCAATTCCGCGTATACAATACACCTGTGATAAGCGATGTGTCGGTCATCGACCTTTCCGCGACTTACGCCACTGTTGCATGGTTAACCGACGGAATCACGAACGGAAGCGTCAACTACAGCAGGGGAAGCGAAAGTTACGTGAATCAGAGCGTGAACGCCTCATACGTCACATCTCACATCGTGAATCTCACAAACCTCGATGGGAACAGGCTCCATTACTTCATGGTTGAATCGTGCGTCCCCATAGGGGGATGCGCAAACGCGACTGGCTTCAGTTTCACGACCGTGGACAGGCCTCCTGTCATAGAAGTCACTTATCCTAACGGTGGGGAAACAATCAACACGCGATACGCAAACATAAACTGGACCGCATCGGACCCGGACGGGGACGAAATACTCCTTGACATATACTATGACAACAACGACATGACTGATGACGGGAGGACGCTTTTGGCTGAAGACGAATCCAATGATGGGACCTACAACTGGTCGGTCATGGGCGTTTTTGACGGCCAGTACCTCATAAGCATTGACGCTAAGAGCATGAATACAACAAGCGGTGAATACGCGGTGACTACCGATTACTCGGATGACACTTTCACGAAAATCGGACCGCTCATAGACTATAGCGGAAGCGCGTTCAACATGACCATCGTCTCTCCGGAAATACCGCTCGTGAGCGTCACGAAGCCGAGCGAGGATGAGATATACAATGATTCGACAAGGATTGAATTCAACGTCTCCGACCCTGCTGGCGACTATCTTTACGCAGGCATTTACTACAACACAACGGCGTACTACAGGCAGCTTAACATAAGGAACGGCAAGGCGATGAACCTCACTGATTATCCCGTACTCATAACGCTCGACACCCAGTCGCTCATAGCGCAGAAAAAAACCCGGATTGATGCCGCTAAATTGAAGGTTAAAGTCGCAGGGGTTACTGTGCCGTACTTCATAGAAAACCGCACACTGAACAGCGAGTTCGGAATGAACACTACCGAGACAATGATATGGTTCCCGCTCAACATCTCGGCAAACCAGACACGAAGCGACATCTATCTCTGGTACGAGGATTATAACAACGTTTCCGACGTCCAGCCGCTTGAGGCAGGAAACGACACCGAACCGGACTGGAGCAGGCTCATGGTCGAGAACAACGTGGTGCTCAACAAGCCAGTGATTGCGACATCAGAGCAGGCGCCAGACCATCTCGCAAGCAAGTCAAACGACGGGAACCAAGGACCCCCAGGATGGAAGGGCCTCAACACTTCAGGGGAATGGCTGGACTACAACCTTGAAGGCGAGTTCTGGGTCTTCCGGGTGGATTACAACCTGACAGGAGGAGGAATAGCACACACATTGTCAAGGATTTCCCGTGACGACGTGACTTACACAACAGTGAATGAGTCCACGTACGAGTCCGACCAGACTTTCGCGGTGCATCATTTCAGGCCTAGCCGGGCGACCCACTTCGTAGTGGACATGAGAAGCGTAATAAGCGAGCCGACGTTCTACGAGGTGAGCCTTTACACTCCGTACCTCCTCAACGTCACTTGGGGAAGCGAGACGAAAGTTGAATCGTTCGACATAGTCCAGAGCCTGGACCTCGCAGACCCGAGCGTTTGCACAGACGAAGACCGAAGCACCATAACGGAAAACAACTGCTCTTACGTCTGGGATAGCTCGGTGCTTGACGGCCACTTGTGCGTGATAGTCAACATAACCGGAGGCAAGGTCTCGGGAAGCGATTACGTCTGCTTCAACATTGAGAACTACAATGTCAATCCATGGCTAATAAGAAGCATCTCTCCGCAGGAATGGAGCCGGCACCTCAACAGCACCAACATCACTGACTTGGGCTTTTACTTCGCGGATCCGGACTGGGACCACCTCAATTTCACTTTCTCGAGCTCGAACCCGGACAACATCACGGCAGTCATAGACAACGAGACCGGCGCCGCGACACTGAATTCATCCTACAACTGGTTCGGAAACGGCACGACTATGAACTTCACCGCATATGACCCGCCAGAGTACGGGCATACGACGACAAGCAATTACACGAACCTGACCGTCCTGGAGCGCTATTGGGTTGTGAACCTCGATCCTTCGCTTGACGTGGTCCTTGAAAGCGACCCCGACACAAGTGTTAGGTTGGGAGGAATTGGACATGAAGGGCAGCTCGGCATAAAGACCGTTTATCTTACGAGAAACTACGGCGAGAGGATAGCCCGGCTTTACGTAAACTTCTCAAGCGGGTCCAATCCAGATTATTGGGCTTGGGACCCGGACTGGTGGGACATGCTGGCGGACACCAACAACCAGTCCGCGAAATCATTCATACACTACAACCAGACGAATCACACCGAAATAATAGGCGACCGGACATTGTACGTGCCATCTGTAAGCGGATCAAAACTGCTTTACGTTTGTCCAGGAGCGGCAAGCCTTGCGGACGTGAATTACTCCTGCAATGACAATTACACTTACGTGCTCAAGGCGTTCAATCTCACTGAATCGTCCGCAGCCAAATATTACGCTCTTCCAGTGGGCGGAACCGGAGCAGGGGAAGCAGGTGACAACCAGTCGAGAATAGTCAACAACGCAAGCCAGGACACCTCACTCTATGTGCTGCTGAAGGTTCAGTACTGGAACGGAACAGACGGGGTATGGGTGGACGACTCCATAATATGGAATGACACCACAACCCCAATAACGATTGAGCCGGGAGAGAATAACCAGCTGAAACTCGAAACGATCTGGAATAATTATTCTGGGAGCGGTCATGGGTGGGTCACTTCAACAAGGCATCACGATCTCGGCACTTACAGGGCGTGGGTTTCGGCTACTGATGCGAACGGCGCGATACTTCACGACATTTACGGAGACGAGATCTACTCCACCTATAATTTCACGATACATGAATACATACCTACCACGAACTGCGGTGACTGCATTTGCGATGTAGGGGAAAACCCGTGTAATTGTAGAAATGACTGCGGCTATGACCCTAATTGCGGCGGTGCCGATATGGGCACTACTTGCGGGGATGGAGGTGACGGGGGAGGCTACTGCGGTGACGGCGCCTGCGCTGGAGGCGAGAACTGCACGACATGCGCCCGCGACTGCGGGGAATGCCCTGCACCAGGCTGCGGTGACCACTTCTGCGATCCGTTGACTGAGACCTGTTCCAGCTGCTCTCTTGACTGCGGAGACTGCGAATGCACCACGTCCTGCGACTGCACAGGCAACACTACTTGCACCGCAGGCTCGTGCGTCCCCTGCGCGCGTGATTACCGCTACACCTGCTTGAGTGATGGAACCATAATATTGCGTGACTTCTCTCCCTGCGGCGGATGCGACAGCCACCGAACAGGAAGCTGCCCGTACGGCTGCAGCGATACATGCCCTGAAGGCTGTTACTCGGATCCCAAGTTAACGTGCCTTCAGCCCCCCCACTGCCCCAACACTACATGCGATGAGTGGCTTGGAGAAAACTGCACCACCTGCCCCGGTGACTGCGGCGTGTGCAGGACTTCGGAATGCGAGAGCGACTCGGATTGCGCTTACGACGAGCACTGCGCCAATCCACCAGGCGTCTGCTTCAGGGACTGCTTCGTGAGCGTTTCACCCGAGAGGAGTTCCGCATTCCTAGGCATGCAGGACGTATTCATAGTCAATGTAACAGAGCCGACCGGAAGCGCCAAACGTTCCATAAGGCTAAGCGTCACGGGAAGCGGAGAATATTTCGCCAAATTCTACGGAACACAGCCGTCAACAGCTGTAACTCTTGATCCCTCCGAATCCAGGCAGGTTCCGCTTTACTTTGTTGCAGCCGAGGCGGGAACGAAGGAAGCGATATTGTACGGCCAGGACATCGATCATCCGAACATAAACAACAGCCGCTGCCCTGATACACTGAGGATGGCGACGCTCGTTTCATCGACGGAATGGTCCGCTGGAGCGGGATTCCTTTCGATAATGGCTGCACCAGGAAGCGACATATTGGGCCTGATTCTTGCAGCGATGGTTTCGTCAATAATCTATTCAGTCCAGCAGGTTTACCTGAAGAAAAAGAAATAGAGGGTAAAAACGTTAAAAACGCCGGACTGCTTATATGGTTCGTAAAATACTGCATATGGTCAACAGTTCAATGATACGCGAAATCGGAGAAGGGAGAGACGAATCCAGGCTCACGGAGCTTGCGAGAAAGCTTGAAGTAGTCCTCACGCGTGTGCAGGGCGAGGAGTACGCGATGGCTTCCCGAGAGGCTAGGATGAAAGCGGTTGACGCTGAAATTGACGAGGTCAAGCGCGACTTCGGGGAGTTGCAGAATGCGATGGCTTCTCTCGCCCGTGTCGTTGATGAATTGAATATCGGCGCCAGGCTTAATGAGCAGGAACTGCGAGTCGAGGAGGCGCGAAGGGAACTTAAGGAAAAGATGAATGCAGTAGCTGAACTGCTTGACCTCGTGAAGAATAATTCGCGAAAAATGCGCGAGCTTGAGGAAACGTCTTTGAACATAAAAGTAATTCTCGGGCAGTTGAACGAATTATCTCAAGGAGTTCAGGGGCTCATTGACCATTTCAAGGATTCGGAAGAGTCCATTTCAGAATTGCGCTCCGATGTCGACTCGTTGAAAAAGCTTGCGGGAAGTCTTCCTGAGGCCGCCGCAGCACATGTGATGGTGGTTCAAGAAGGGGAAGTCCATGAAGCAGTCGAGGCGAAACAAGCTCCGGCCGTCACCACATCCACAACTTCCATGACTGAGATGGCGGCTGCTCCGGCACCTCGGCCTGTCCCTGCACCACCGCTACAACCACAGCCTCCTGTATGGGCCAGGCTGCGTGACGATATCAATTCAAGGGTGAGGACTGCTCACGGCCTTCTTGCCTCAGGCAAGTTCGATGATGCGAGGAAGGCCTATGACTCGGTGCTTCTTTTGAGCCGGGATTTCGATATTGCGTGCACGGAAAGATCCGAGCGTGATGCGATGAACGTCACGCTCAGGGGATTGTATGACGCGCTTGTTTCGACTGCGAAGGCGAAGGGCAAGAAATAAGTTCACACGATCATTCTCTTGCCCGTTTCTTGGCTGAAATCTCATTCAGCCGTTTAAGCACGTATGCCGCCTTGTCGCTTAGGTCTTCCCCCTTAAGCTTGTGAGATGAATGCCGCGCTAGTGAGGAATATTTTTTTTTCTTTTCAGGATCATTACCGTAAATCGCGGCGTTTCCGTATGCTATTATGATGTTGTTAAGGCGTCTCGTTTCAAAGTAGTGCGGGTCCATCCGTTCTGTGTCCTTGCATACCTCGCCTTCTGAGCACCATGCAGCGGTCTCGAAGAGGGAGAATGCCTCTTCGAATCTTTTCAGTTCTATCATGCATTGGGCTGCCTTGAAGCATGCTTCAGTGTTGTTGAAAGTCTGGCTCATCGGTTCCATGGCTTTTGCGTAGTACTTCGCTGCGCGCTCCAGATCGCCAAGTCCTTTGTACGTCGCTGCCGCCCTTATGTATCCGTCATATGCCTGTGATGAGAGTTTCAGCCTCTCTGTGTAATCGCTTGTCTTGTCCGACTGGATTTCGAAAAGGCGCGCCCGGAGCATGCTGTATTTCGCGGCATTGTGGAAGTCCTTGAGTTTCTCGAAGCATCGTACTGCCTTGTCGTAGACTAGAGTCATCAAACGCGGGTCGACTTCCTGAAGTGATTCGAGGTACAGCCTTGAGGCGTGCGAGTACATTTTCTTGTTCTCGTAATCCTGCGCTTTCTCGAACTTGGCGCTTCCTGCGTCTATTTTCATAATGTTCATGCCGAAAGAAGGGTGACAGCCAATGCTTCGCGCTTCGTGCTTCTCCCGCAAGAGAAATGCAACTGGTGTATATATATCTTGTATGCCGTTGTCATGGCATATCAACACGCATCGCGTGTAATACACAGTCATACTATATCCTACTATATAATAAAATATTTAAATACCGGCGTTTTAGGATTTCCTCATTTGAGGAAATGACAACGCGATTGATAGCGCCGTTTGACGCTTACTGGATGATGAGGCGGGCCGACAATGACTCGTCAATAATGAAAAACCACCACATTCCAGTGATACGATTGAGGGGAAAAGGAGAGAGGAATCCAGACCATGCTTCCCTCATAGTTCGCACCGCGAACCCACGCCTTGAGGCATCCCGCTGGCGCGATTACGTACGCACGTACTGAGAAATCAGTAAGTGTCACTAGTTTCTTTTGGCATTGAGGAATACTTTGCTGGCCTTGTAGTGCTCGAAGTTATCCCTGACGTTCGAGACCTCTGCCATGGTGTGCGCTCCCTGGAGGGGCACACCCAAGTCCACTGTCTCTATCCCCATCTGAGCAACGTACTGCGCAATGGTTCCTGCACCTCCTACGTCAATCTTTCCGCCCCAAAGCGCTTCCTGGTATCTCACTCCTTCCTTGTCGAAGAGTGACTTGATTTCGTCCATATACTCTGCTGATGCCTTGCTCGTATTGTACTGGCCGAGTATTCCGGCGTACCACGTAAGGCAGGTTCCCTTCCCCAAGTGAGCGCAATTCTGCTGATCGAACTTGTCAGCATACTTGGAATCGAATGCAGCGTTAACCTCGCTTGATATGCACCTGCTTTCAGGGAATACTTTCCCCTGCTTGTATGCCTCGGTTATCTTGTCCAACCCCATTCCCTTCTTGAGCGATAGGGTCTTGTTTATGACGTTGTCAAGGAATTTTCCCTGCGCACCGCTGTAGCCGTTAGAGCCTGATTCCTCCTTGTCGTAGAAGACTGCAATTGATGTGTAATCAGGAACCTTCACGTCTTCTATTGCTTTAAGCTGCGCGAAGCTGCAAGAGCGGTCGTCCTGGCCGTAAGCTTCGACCACCTTTTTGCCCCCATTGCCAAAGACGCGGACCTTGCCACTCGGAACTATCTCGAAATCGCATCGGGTTATGTCAGTTTCTTTTATGCCTCCGAGACGCTTGAGCAGCGATTCCTTGTCGGGAAAGTAAGTGCTCACGTCTATGCGTTCTCTTTCATAAAGCTCGGGCTTTCCCCCGCCCAAATGGGGAAGGAGCCTTGGAGCCTGGACACCAAGCGGCTTTATGCGCTTTTTCTTCCCGTCCTTGACTACGGTCCCCCTTAACTCAAGGGGCTTTGAGAAATAATCAGCAGGCATTATGCCTTCATAATAGTGGGTGTCAAGTTTTACATCACCCGCTGACTCGATGAACGGATGCGGCTTGAGATTCAGTGTGGGAGTGTCTATGTGGGCGCCGGTTATGCGCATTCCCGCTCCAGTTCCAATCACCGCCATGGCTACGGCATGATAATCTCTCAAGTTGAAGAAGACACGCTCACCCGGTTCTGCCTCTTTCGTCGCGTTCGCATCAGTATACTCCCTGAATCCGTTCTTCTTCGCATCATTGACTATGGCTTCGCCCACTTCGCGTATAGTCTTGTTACTGTTCAGGAACTTGACGTACTCCTTGAGATAGCTCTCCTCGCTCAATTCCCGTACTTCATCTTTTTCTGAAACCATGTATTATTAATCACACATGCTTTCGGCTTTCGCGGCAGGCGTAAGTTCGATTACCTAATTTTGGCATTGATGAACGCCTTGTTCGCCTTGTACTGCTCGAAGTTGTCCTTCACGTTGCTTACTTCAGCGAGTGTGTGCATTCCCTGAATCGGCACTCCCAAATCGACAGTCTCGATGCCCATCTGTGCCGCATACATCGCGATCGTGCCTCCGCCTCCTACGCCAAGCTTTCCTCCAAGGAGCGCTTCCTGGTATTTCACTCCCTCCTTGTCGAAGAGTGACTTGATCTCGTCCATGTACTCTGCTGATGCCTTGCTCGCATTGTACTGGCCTCCGCTTCCGGTGTACCACGTAAGGGAAGTTCCCTTCCCCAAGTAAGCGCAATTCTGCGTGTTGAACGATTCTGCGTACTTTGAGTCGAATGCAGCGTTGACGTCGCTTGATATGCACCTGCTTTTCGGGAAGACCTTCCCCTGCTTGTATGCCTCGGTTATTTCGTCAAGGCCTTTTCCGAGCTTGAGCGATAGGGTCTTGTTTATGACGTTGTCAAGGAATTTCCCTTGAGCGCCGCTATAGCCGTTAGAGCCTATTTCCTCCTTGTCGTAAAAGACGGCTATTGATGTGTAATCAGGAACCTTCACGTCCTCGATGGCTTTAAGTTGCGCGAAGCTGCACGAGCGGTCGTCCTGGCCGTATGCTTCTATCACTTTCGCTTCTCCTTTTCCGAATACTCGCGCCTTAGCGGTCGGGACTATCTCGAAATCGCATCGGGTGATGTCAGTTTCCTTTATGCCTCCGAGACGCTTGAGAAGCGATTCCTTGTCAGGGAAGTAAGTGCTAACATCTATGCGTTCGCCCTCATAAAGCTCAGGCTTTCCCCCGCCCAAATGGGGAAGGAGCCTTGGAGCCTGGACCTCGAGTGGCTTTATGCGCTTCTTCTTACCGTCCTTAACCACTGTACCCCGCAACTCAAGAGGCTTTGAGAAATAATCAGTGGGGATTATGCCTCCATAATAATGGGTGTCAAGCTTGACGTCCCCGTTCGATCCTTCTATGAATGGGTGCGGCTTGAGGTTCAGTGCAGGCGCGTCTATGTGGGCTCCGGTTATGCGCATTCCCTCATCGTTTCCGACAACAGCGAGAGCGACTGCATGATAGTCCCTGAGATTGAATACAACGCGGTCTCCCGGCTTTGCTTTCTTCCCGTTTGCATCGTCGTTATACTCACTGAATCCGTTCTTCTTCGCGTCATTGACTATGGCTTCGCCCACTTCGCGCGTAGTCTTGTTGTTGTTCAGGAACCTGACGTACTCCTTAAGATAGCTCTCCTCGCTTAAGCCCAATCCTTCATCCCTTTCTGAAACCATATTTATAATCACCTTTAAAATGGCAACAAATCCTAATTTAAAAGCTTTACTGAACGCTTTGTACGCTTTTGTCCGTCTTTGACTTCTTCTCATTCAATTCCTTCCGATGGGTTATCCTATCACGGACGCTCCTTAGGGGTGAGAGAAAAAGCTTGTCCTGTATTCCTGAAAATGCGCTCCAAAATGCTGCGCCGTAAACCGGGGCCAGCAGGGCGGGAGTTACGGCAGTCAGCGCACCAATGACGCCCACGCCCTCGAGTGCTAGGATGGTTCCGGCAGTCAAACCAAGACTTTTTATGTTCTCATAAGCCCCATTGATTTCCACCAGTCCGTGATGGCGGTATTTTCGCTCCTCCTTCTCGAGTTCGTACATACACTTGTTTCCCAAGTCGCGATCAACCACCTCGTGTGCCCATCGTTCCGCAATCAGGTCGCGCTCGTCGTAATCGTAAAGCTTGCCAGTTACCCTGTTGTAGGCGTGCTTGATTATACTCCTGATTTTAGTTCCGCCCATGGCGAAGAAAAAAACGGTGTCATCATCCATCAGACTGAGTTTCGGGTCAACGAAGTGCGTGACCGCAGGGAGGGTCTTGAGGAAGCCTAAACCCGACGCCAGCACCGCGCCGCTTAATGCCACGCCGTAAAGGTCGTAAGCCTTGGTTCTTGATCCTTTGAGCGTGAAGTCCTTCGAGGAGTCAAAGAGCGTATCGTAAGAGCTGGTGTCAAAGCGAGGCGGCTTGTACGCCTTGCCTCCATCCCGCCCATTTAAGCCCGCCAGTTTTTTTGAATCATACTCGAAGCGGATTGCATCCTCGCCTATATCCAGCGATTTTATGGCATCAATGCTCTCGAGATTCTTGAGGTACACCTGCGACAACTCCTCGAACCATGCGTTCTTGAGCTCGTTTCTCTTTCCAGTCTTCCCGTCAAGGACGTATGCCTTGTGGAAGTTCTTCTTCCGGCCCTTGTGGCGCACTTCCTTCCCCTTGACTATGCTTACTGAGTTATCGTTATCGCCGCCGTTTCCATCAGGAGCCTTGTTCTTGAGCAGTTCACCGTAAACTTTAAGCTGCGAGTAATAGACCTTCTCGTGCAGGTCGCAAACAGGCTGGGAAACGCTCGCGTACTCGAGCGCCTCGTTCACCAGCTTTTCGGCAAGCATTCCGGACCCGTCAACAGATGCCCTAATCCCTGCAGAGAAGACCGCGCGATAAGTCTCATAATCAATGTGCCTTGAGACCGCGTCCTCGATATCCGTGATTACTGCTTTCGCATCGTATTCGCCCTTGAAGTCCTTGAGGAACTTCTCTCCGAAAAAGAAAGTCGCATACCTCCCGTATCCCCGGCGCTTCTCCAAAGCCGGCGTGGCGCTCTTCCTTCGCGCGCTGGTTATGCTTGCGTCATTCTTCGCTACAGCGGCCTTGAGCTTCTCCCGGTCATCCGCCGGAAGATTCCGGCCATCATCCTCAATCAGCACTTTCTTCGCGACATCGTTCCTGCATTCCAGATGCCGGGAATACTCGGTCTCTACCGTTTCTTCTATGAGCTCGCGCAATTCATCCTTCCTGCTCGTGCCGTCCCTCCTGCACCTGCCCTCCAGGTAGTTGCTCAAGTCGCGCAGGCGCCATGAAGTGAGAGTAAGCTCAGTCAAATGGGACAATGCGTTCGTCTTTCCGAGTTTTGGATTGATCCAGTATGAAACAGAGTAATCCGGGCTCTCATAGAAGTCATCGGTATCGAATGTTATTGCCGCCTCATGGCCTGTTAGTTTTTTGAATACGGACTTGTCAGAGCGCGCCTTCTTTGCGAGCAGTTTGTAATCCCTCAATTCGGTGTCCTGCGAGCGGATGGCTCTCGGTTCTCTGAATCCGCTCTCAACTAGTGTCTTGTGCGCCTCGGCATAGACTTCCTGGACGGTTCCAGGATCAAGGTCCTTGTAGACCATATTCATTCCCGGGGACTTGAAATCGAGGTGATATTTTCCCGGAAGAGGATATACTCCTCGTTTCGCGAGGTTTATGTCGAAGTGGGACTTAAGGCTTGCCGTATCCCCTACTTTTTCCAGGTAGGATGCCACCTTTCTCCCGTAAGAGCGTGCCGCGTCCCATGCTCGTCCCAAGTGTATAGAAGGACTCAACCCCGTACGAGAAGAATGTTACCACTTTATAAAGATTATTGTTGGGCTGTGTACTGTTTCCGTGCTCGACCTTGCAAACAATCTGGTTTTATGGACGAATCAGGTTGGCGTGCGCAAGCAGAATGAACAAAGCAAACATTTATAAACGAAGTTCCCCACTGTTAAGTGGTTTCAGATGGGGGACTGGGAGAGAACTAGCCCGAAAACCTTCAGTCGCAACTACAGGATTGACGACTCGAAGTTCGACGACTTCCTTGAGAAAATCAGTCCAACCTATGACGAGAACAAGAGCGTACGCAGGGCTGAAGTCAAGCGCGAAAAGATCACGCTTTCATTCAGCGACTCCGCGACAGCTGGAGACATCGAGGGACTCCTGCGCGAAACGGACACGCTCGTTGAAACCTACAAGCCGTCCAAGAAGGAAAATGCGAAAGGCGTACTGAAAAAAGTCGGCCAGTCGCTCTACACGCAGGAAGTGTGGAGGGACGTCCGTTCCGATGCGAAGGCCGCAAGGCTTTACGAGATGGGCGGAAACGTCTTCAGGGGCATTTACAGCTGGCCAGCCAACCTGGTTTTCGCAGGAGTGATAGGAGTTCAGGGACCCGCAGCATTGGCCATTACAGTTCAGCTACAGGGCTCGATGAAGGGTGTCGGGAAATTCGCCGCCATGAACATGTCCAAGAAAATAGACGAGGGCAAACTGAAAAAGTACGATTTGGTGGCCAGGGTCGCTGACTTAGGCGGCATGGGACTCAAGGTAGGAATGGCACTGGCGCCAGGCGGCTACGTTTTAGCGATGCCTGTCGTGGACGCCCTCACAGGATTTACTGAGCAGTCAAGAAATCTGATAGACTTCAAGAGAACACGACACCAATCACTCGCGGACGGCGTCTATACGCAGGTCAACGCGCAACGTGCCGTGCAGGATGGGGCTGCAGAAATACCTGGTTTTGGATTGGGCCTTCTTCTTACATCCACGTTTGGACCTGCCGGAAGCGTTGCATGCGTCGGAGCGGGACTCGCCGGATTCGGGGCCTGCCAGTACCTCGCGAACCGAAGCATAAGGTGGCATAATCCGAGCACGCAGGACTTCGAGGAAGTCATGTACAAGCTCATGGAGGGAGAAGAACTTCCGGACCTTAAGTCAAAAGCCGAACGCATGGCTACTACTGTATATTCCGGAGTCGGAAGGCTATTCCACCATCACCACCGCAAGAAGACTGAAGAAGAGGCGCGCGTTAAGGAAAATGAAAAACGCGAGAGTAAAAAAGAGCGCGAGCGGGAGGACAAACTCATGCTCGAGAATGCCGAATTCGAACTCTCAAGAGTCTACAGCGATCCGCACCCCACGTTATACTCCAAACTTTCCGCTTCGGCGAAATATACCGCCGCGAAGGTCTCGACAAAACTTCCTCACTTAAGGAAAAAGAAGAAAGACACAAAAGACAAATTCAAGCTCGAATCCTACACGCTCGCCTGCAACAGCATAGACGAATTCGTGAATGTTGGAGAAGAGATACTGGAGCACGGGGGCTTCGCGAAAGACGAAGCGAGGCGTACAGTCAAGGATTACATCAGGAAATCAGTGGAAGCTGGCGAGGATTACGTATTCCTGCACGAGAGCATGCCTGACTGCAGGAAGCGCGTTGGCGGAAAAACAAGAGAACCCGATCCAAAACGCCTGCGGGCTGCAGTCGCGTTCATAGGCCCCCCCACAAAGGACGTCAAGCTGGATGACTTAAGCGATGTATACATACGAGTCCACGCAATGAATCACGTTTCCAAATCAAACACGTCAACAGGCGCGGAAAGGATGAATGCAGATGCAAAGGAAGCCGAACTCAAGGCCGCCGCCGCGAGTCTCTTGGACGACGTATACTCAGTCTCAGAAGGGTGGAGTTCGTACTTCAGGACGCACTTCGCGACTGAACGCATAGGGAAGTCGATGCAGAAGGCCGGCTACAATTTCGAGAAATTATACTTTCCTGCCGAGCGCGCTGACGACGCGAACGGGAAACTGCGGCAGGAATTAGGACGCATAATGCCCGTAAAGCTTGAAAGCGATGCGAGTGCACTAAGCACCAGTTCCATCCTGCAAGAAAGCGGTGAAGTATTGCGCCAGAGGGGTCTTACCGTTTACGGAAGGCTCACTAACCTCTTGGACAAGGAGGTAAGGGAAATAACCGATGCAGCGCTCTCAAAAGACATCACTCAACCGGACTACTCGAAGACCGCGCTCGCTTTCAGGAATTACGAGAAGATCTACAATGCGCTGGACTTGAGCGAGAATCCTGATGACTTCGCATCAAGGATCGCCAAGAAAGTGAGCCCTGACTGCGTGAAGACGGCGCTCGATTACATCCCAACGCTCAAACTCACTGCGGCAGGAAAACAGGCCGCAAGGATAAAGGACGGATTCAAGAACGGGAGGACTGGAAGGGAACTCCTGGACGAGATTGTGAACAGTTATTCGAATGCCATAGCCTCCGCGAGGTCAAACGGCGCGGCGGCTTACGCTACAAGGCGAAAATAGAAGAATTTTGAAAAAAAATGCGGGCGGAAGAATCTCCGTTGTCCTGAGCTTCCATTAATTCCTCTTCTTTTTCGTTCTCATGAACTCGTCAAGCAAGCCGAAAGCCTCATCCAGGACTTCCACCTGCGGGAGTATCACGGAACGGAAATGATCCTTTCCGAATTCAGTTGAGAATCCGGAACCATTTACTACGACCACTCCCTTCGCATGGAGGAAATCCATCACGAAATCGAAATCATCCTTCCACCCGCCTACGCTTAAGTCCACTTTCGGGAATATGTAGAAAGCACCGCTTGGGCGCGTGCAGCTTATTCCCTCGATCTCGTTAAGCCTTTTGAATGCGAAATCACGCCTCTCCTTGAGCTTCCTTCTCGTTTCAACCAGATGCTCCTGCGTTCCCTCAAGCGCCGCGATGCATGCCCTCTGGACCGGCGTGCAACCGCAAAGCCTAAGGCGCGCGAGTTTCAGGAATCCGTCCCTTATTTTTTCCAATCTGCCGTGCGGGTCGTGGAAGCATACGTAGCCAACACGCCATCCGGGAGCGAGATAGGACTTCGAGAAACCCTTGAATAGCATGACCGGAACGTCCCCTGAAACCTTGAGAGTCGGAGTATGCCTGCCTTCGAAAATCAATTGGTCATAAATCTCGTCCGAAACGATGGGAAGGTCGTATTCCCCGGCGATGTTAACGACTTCCCTTATGGTTTTCTCATCGTAAACTGCGCCGGTCGGATTGTTCGGGTTTATGAGTACTATGCACTTCGTCCTGTCTGTTATCCTTGAGCGCAGATTCTCCAGGTCCGGCTGCCAGCCATTATCCTCATCCGTCCTGTAAGCCACGGGAACCCCCATGTTGAGCTTGGTGTAATCTATGTAAGGGGGATAAGTCGGTCCGGGCACGAGCATCTCGTCACCCGGTTTCGTGACGAGTACCGCATTGAGGAATCCTATTGCCTCGCTCAAGCCGGATGTGATGAGAACATCCGAAACATCGAACGATTTGCCGTTCGTTTTTGTTTCGAATTCAGCCACGGTCTTGCGCAAATCCGGATCTCCCTCGGAAGGGCTGTAAAAACCGCACCCGGAATCCAATTCCGCCTTGAGCGCATCCTTCATGTGGACCGGGGTATCGAAGTCGAACTTGTTCGGGTCTCCTATGTTCAGGAATATTATTTTCCTTCCCGCAGCCTCGAGCTTTTTCGCAGGAACGACTACTTCCCTTATCGGCGACTTTATGCTTGATATCCTTTCTGAAACAGCGAACGGGACCATGACAACTTATCAGCGCACTCCAATGCCAATTATATGATATGAGCGCGCATTGTTCGTTTTAATAAGTTTCCTGAACTACCGTATCGTTATGGCTTGCGCTGGAAAAACTAAAAAGAAAAAACTCCGGAACTGAATGCCGGATGCTTACCTGCTTGCTTCAGCTTGCCTTTCCGCGTTTATGCGCTTCTCGATCGCGGATGATTTCGGATCATTGCTCGCAGCGAATAGCAGCTCGTCAGCCACAAGATCGGAAAGCTCCTTCTTGCTTCCGTGTGACTTGCTGAATATCCCCTTGCTCAATGAAGAGAGCGCGAGATCGAACCTGCGCTGCGGTGCCGTGTCGACTGCGACAGGACGCCTTACTCCGCCGAATTCAACGCTTGTCACTTCCCCGCGTGGCGCTGCGTTCTCGATCGCATCCACGAGCACCTGTACCGGGTTTTTCTTCGTCTTCTCGTATATCCTGTTGAACGCTTTTTCGACTATGTTGGACAGCATGATTTTTTTGCCGGTGTTGCGTCCTGACGTGAATATGTGCTTGCCGGACGCTCCTGAGTGTCCCGCGACCGCCATCTTGTTTATGAGGCGTTCTACAACGTGTAGTTTCCGCTTCCAGAATCTCTTCTTGGTGTGGCGCGCCGCAGTGAATGGGATGTAAATTGGCGAGATATTGATGTACTCCCTGAGCCCAACGTCCACAATTCTCACTTCAGTGCAGTCGTACTTGCCGAATAGTTTCACGCTCGGAGCTTGCGCTGCATCTGCCGAGGGACTTACTGATTCAGCTTCATTCTCGATAATCGCTATTGATTCGTCGTCGACATTATTAACAACCATGAAAAAACAAATACCTGCCTTTTTTTTATCGCTTCTTTTTCTCCTTCCTTCCGTGAACTATCTCGTTGAGGCTCGTGCCATTGACTTGGACCACTATCCACCTGACTCCGGGGATGTCTCCTTTCGCACGACCCATGGCGCCCCCTATTCCTGCCACCACGACCTCGTCGTGCTCGTCAATGTGGTTTATTGCGCCGTCTCCCGGGGCGAATGCAGTTATCTGCTTTCCGTTCTTTATGAGCTGTACGCGCACGCACTTTCGGATTCCGGAGTGAGGCTGCTTGGCTTCCACTCCCACCTTCTCGAGAACCATCCCGCTTGCTTGCGGCGCCCCCTTGAGTGGGTCTGCCTTTACGCGAGTACCGTAAAACCTTTGCCTGAAGCTTTTCTGAGATTTCCTGAACCTATTCCTCTTGCTTGCAAGCTTCTCGGCAGCAAACAGTCCCCTGGTCTTCCTGGCCATATCGCTTCCCATTTTGAAACATTCAGTTTATAATGGTTTTCTCCCGCCTCCCGCTCGGCCACGGCCTCGTGCCTGCAAAAGTATAAAACCCTAAAGAGCCAATAATTCCTCCGGGATGCAGGAGTACTTTGGCAGGTGAAGCGTCACAAACAGAACCCCAAGGAAGCGGGGGCTTGATGGTCCTTTTCGGGGAAGTCAACCGCAGGGTGCGCACTGTCGAAGACATGGTGTCCGACTTAAGCTCAAGGGTTGCGACCGTGAATGAGCACATAATCCAAAAAGAAAAATCACACGACAGCTCGGTTACCAACGCGATGTACGTCGTCGGAAAGCTGCAGAAGGAGGTTGAGGAGCTGCGCAACGACGTGAAAGAAATAAAAAAGCACATGGCACACACCGCGCTATCCTCCAAAGTCAAGGAATTGGAAAGCTACATCGGGCTCATTGACCCTGCACAATTAGTGACGAGAGATGAATTGAAAAAAATAATCAGCGAAGAAAACAGTAAGCGGTAAAAGCAATTGTCTATTAAGTGATTGGTGAAAGACTATGGGAATGATGGACGGGATTTTGGGAGGAAAGAAGAAGAACGAATCCTCAGTTGATGACGTTATCCGGATGAGGCAGCAGGGAATGCCTGACCAGATGATAATACAGCAATTGCAGAGCCAAAGGCTCCAGATGCCGCAGATACAGGACCTGCTATATCATGCCGATGTGAAGATGAGCGTCGCGAGCCCACAGATGGGCCCGCCGAGACCATCATCAGGAACCGCTCTCCCAATGCCGCCAGCGATGATGGGCCCTCACGGATTCGAACAGGGAGCGCCCTCAATGGGCTCCCAGATGAGTGGTGGATCCGAGCGTCATCAGATCGGTGAAAGCGCGACTCCTATGGGGATGCCGCAAGGACCCCCCCAACAACTAAGGCAGCAATTCCAACAGCAACAACAACAGCCACAAACGCTGATGCCACAGAGGCCTCCGCAGGCTGGCGCAGGCGCATTCCAACAAATGCAGGCGCCGATGCCAGCCGGACCCCTGGAAGACTTCTCGAAAATGCGCCCAGTTGTGGTGGGCGGCGCCATGTCCTCAATAAGGACTGAGGAGCTCGTGGAGAAGATAGTGAGCGAGAAGTGGAAGAGCGTTGAAGAACACGTTGAAAGGCTCGAGAATACGAAGGTGGAACTCACCAACCAGATACAGGACTTGCGCGACGAGATGAACGACCTCAAGAGCAAGTACGTTCAGCTGCAGGAGGACTCTTCAGTCAGGATCGAGGAGTACGGAAAGGACTTGGAAGGCGTCGGCGCGCAGATAAAAGCGATGCAGCGCATACTCCAGAACATGATTCCGGACATCGCTAAGAACGTCAAGGACTTGAACGACGTTGTGATGAGAATAAAGACAACAGGCGGGGAATCGCAGTTGTCAGACGTTGAATTCCCAAAAAAGATTGGAGCATCTGGTAATAAGCGCCGTCTCGAAGAAGAGGAAACGGGCGAAGAGTTCGAATCAAGGCTTTGAGCCTTGAAGAACAGGAAAAGCATCATTCAGCATTCTCTCGGCCGGAATGAGAAAGAAATTGTTAGAAGGAGTTCCGACTAACAAAAGTTAGAGGACTCTTGGAAAAAAAAATTATTTACCTGAAACCGCTACCGCGATTATGCCGATCGCCAGTATAAGCACCAGACCTGCGTATATCGTTGTCTCGTTGCCCTTTATTCCCAAAATCGTCGTGAATCCGGGTGAGGTTATGAGCAGCAGGAAAACTATTGCGATGGCAGCGCCCAGTATCACGCCGCTCTTGATTTCCCCTTTCTTGTTAATATTAGCCATTTTTTAGATACACACTCCCATTCCTCAATTACGCCGACTGCTGCACGAACTTGTAAATCATGAGTATCATGAGCACCACCACCAGTATTATGCCTACTCGTGCCAGGAATGTCGAGAAGAATGCGGACAATTCCTTGATCCCTGCTGCAAAGAGCACCACGAACAACGCAATCACTCCTGCGATGAGAGCGCTCAATACGGCATTCCCGACTATCTTCGTCTTTATGAGTATGGCGTAGACTACGAGGAAGACCAAAAGTGACGTGAGTACGTACTGGAATAGTCCCTGGCGCGACAGGTTCTCGACTATATCCGGAAAATTAAGAGCGATTGCCATCGTCATCATTTTTGTGAACTTTAATCCCCTCCTTTTTCTTCTTCAGCTTCTTACGTTCCGGCCGTTATTACCCAGCCGACGAATCCGATTATTCCTGCAAGCACCACGACCCCGACTATCAGGTCCGTGTCTATCCCCAATCCTTCCTTTCCGAAAAGCATCATCCACGTTCCGGGGATGCTGTTAAGAAAGAGGAAGACGACTGAGCCAACGAGCAGGAGTACCCCGACTCCGTAAAGCAGTTCCTTGCCTGCCGGAATCATCTGGTTCGTTGAAAGCGTCCTGTAAATGAATACGCTCGCCATCATTACGACAAGCAGTATTATCAGCATGATTCCTGATTTTCCCAGGAATGCACCGAGAAAGTCCCCGACCTTGTAGACGCGCGCGAACCACGTCATGAACATAGCTATGACTAGAGCGGTCACGGCATTCACACCGTTCTTCTCGCTCAATACCTTCGTTGTCTGGAGTATGCCGTAAGCTATTACGAATACAGCCAAGAAAGGCAGTATGATCTCATAGAACCCGAATGTCACGAGATAATCAAGAATCGCTCTTATGTCAACCATCGCCTTAAAGTTACAACCCCAGTTTATCTTTTTGACTTTGTTCTTTTTCAGCTTTTCCTAACTGAGCGCTCAAATACGCTCATTTATGACTTCGCTTATGTGGATGTGGTCGAAGTACGATCGTATGATCCACAATTCCCTCCCTATCGAGAGCACTATGAAGACGACAAGAAGCGGGAATACTGCCAGCGAAAGGCTTGAAACCATGGGCTTGGCCCAGCTTTCCGAATACGGCCCTTCGGAAATAAGCACGAGCACCAGCATCACGATTGACGCGAACAGCAGGAAGTTGAAGAAACCGTCCTCGAACTTGTGCTCGAGGCCTTCAGATCCCGCCTCCTCGTGAACCGCCATCGCTTCCGCCGCGACTGCGGCGGGTGAAGCCAAGACCCGTCTTCCTCGAATCCCCTTCGTGACCCTGCGTTTTGGTTTTGCCATCTGAGTGATAGTTAAGTGTTTCCCTGTGTTTTTATATCTTTTCCAGTCCAGGCGTTCCTCATCGATTAGTCCCCTTTTCCAGTTCCTCGCCTATCATGCCCATCTCCTTCTCACCGTGGACGATTCTGTTCACATTCTTGCTTGCCTTGTAGCCTAATACGAAGTGCCCGAATACCCACGTGAATATCGCGACGATGAGCGTAAGCATTATTGCGAAGAAGAAGCCTCCGCTCTTCCAGTTGGGGGTCACTAAACTCCTTATAAGTTCAACGAGCATCTTGAACCCCCCGAACCTTCCTATTATGAGAGTCATGACTATGCTTATCACTTGGACTGTCTTCTTCCTGAATAATCCGAACAGTATGAATATGTCGTAAATGATGTGGTAAAGGACGAGCATAGGCAGGACGTAATAGAGGATTAGCGTTGCGAGACTGGATTTCGGGTCCCCTGTGAAGAGGACGTTCATGACGTAAAATATTGAATGGAATATGTCTGAAACATCCATGCCTTAAGTCAACACTTCGCCCGACCCTTCTTGTCGTGTATTGCCATTCACAACAAAAACTCTTTAAGAAGCCGTTGAATAAAAGGATTTTGCAGTACGAAGGAATAAAGCGGTCGGCAATATTGCGGAAATGGTGGATGACAAGACAATAAAAGACGACAAAAAAAGTCCAGGCGTCGCGTGGGAACAGATGATAAGCGTGACCTCGAAAGGACAAGTGACCCTCCCCAAAGAGATGCGGGAGGCGCTTCGGATTTCTGACGGCTCGAAGCTTCTCGCCGTGCTAGATTCGGATGGCGATTGCATAGTCCTGAAACCGATGCTGAAGACATCGGACTTGGGCGGGTCGATGAAATGCGGGCTTTGCAGCGGCATAAAGGACAAGAAGGAATGATGAATGATCGAAGATGGCGGCCACGAAACTACTACTGCACACCGATGCGCTCATCGACTTCTACTCAGAGAAGGGAGAGCATAGAAGCGTCCATGCGGTCCTTAAAAGCATAGAGGAAGGCGATTTCGAGGGATTCATAAGCGCTTCAACGATCATGGAGCTTTCGGAACTCATGATACACGTCAACCCGAAGCTGTGCTTCCAGGTGATAAACTCGCTGCATACGACATTCGGAGAGAACATCGTTCCGATCAATTCCAGGATTGCGGTCGAGAGCGTTCAGGCCAAGATAAAGTACGGATTGGAAACGCCTGATGCGGTTATATGCGCTACGGCAAGACGGTGCGATGCGCTGCTCCTTACGACGAACAACAGTCTCATAAGGTCGCTTGCCATGGGTGCAGGAGAAATAAGCGCAACAACCCCTTCGGATTTCGCGAAGAAAGCCGGACTGGTAAAGGCTGCTGCTGATTCTGAATAGATTCTGAATAAAAAAAATAAACGGAATAGAAGTAGAACTGGTCGTTCACAAAAATCAATTAAAAAAGAAAAAAGGCAGCTGGTTTTGTGCCTTACTCAGCTACCATGCTTCGGGCCACGCTCAAGCGTGTCGCCAATTTCCATAAGCATGTCGAGACCAGTTCTGGCCTGGTACATGCTCTTGGTGACCTTGAAGCCGAGCAGGATGTGACCAACCACCCACCATATTATGATGAGTGTGAACACAAGGGTTACTGACGGAACGAATAATCCCTTCTGTCCCATCAGGCTTGCGATCATCTCGACTATCTTGGCGTAAGTGCCGAGCCTTCCTGCGAACAGCGCGAATATCAACGCTATCACGCGTGCGGTCGTCTTCCTGAAGAATCCCAGGAGGTAGACCATATCGTACACTATGAAGAATATCAGTATTGCGGGCAATAGGTAGGAGAATATGAACACTGATGTGTCCTGCCCTCCCCCGAAAATGAATTTCATGACATCGAGGGCGATGCCTGCCACTTTCTCCATAGCTTTGTTGATTGTTCCTGCACTAATCGCTGAACCAGCAGCCAGTGCCGGAGCCAATACACCATATACTGCGCCGATCGCTCCTGCGGTTAGGTACTTCGTTGTTGTTTTCATATACGTTTTTTCACCTCATGTATGCACTAGTGACCTCTCACCGTGCTAACCCCTAATGCGCATTCTAGGCATAAAAGGGTTTCGCATGCAATTATAAACCGCATGGTAAGGCGGGATAATTCGGTAAGGAATGAGTCAGAAAGTAAGGAATTTGCCGCGTTCTGGCTTTTTGCATTAATATGTTTTTGGTGGCTTTGGCTTGCTTTCCATGCCGGGGAACTGCAGTTGCTCGAATTTCTCCCCTGCCCCTGCAGTCGCGCTTCCCGCGCTCTCGGCCATTCCCCCCACCTTTTCTGCAGTGTTTATATTCCCCAGCGTCGATGAAGTGCGCATCGGTCCACCGCTTCGTTCCAAGCTGGCGTCGGTCTTAACTGGACCCTGGTTCGGGCCGGGAGTACGGAGCTCCTTCCAGCCACGATAGATCCTGGCTCCTGTTTTTCCTGCCGACTTCGCAGCCGCTTTCACCTTTTTTTCTCCTTTCTCAAGTCCAGCCTGGATCTTGTCGAACTTCTTCTTCATCTTCGCCGTCTGATTGGACTGGTTGCCATATACCATTGCGGTGAAAAATCCGAAAATTTTGCTCAGTATCTTGACGAATAACTTGACCAGGAAAAGTATCGGACGCGTTCCCTGAACGAGTATTGCAGCAATGCCTATGGAAGTTATGAGGATGAGGACGTGAAGGAACATAGCCCAGCACAAGCCGATCCAGAGGTCCAAAGTAGCGTATTGCGCCGGGTGGAATCTGCCCATAAGCCACATCATTCCGAGTATTTGGAATATCCTGCCAAGCCATTTAAAACCGGCTCCAGTGAACGGTATGAATACTATGCGTAGCAGGCCGCGCGGAATCCACATCGCGAGCATGAATGATGAACGGGTGATGATTACCCTGAATATTTCCCACATCCAGTAAGCCCACACCAGGCTCGCCAAGAACTTGTAGTTCAGGGTGAAGCACTCGTTCGGAAACCACTGCAATAAAAGATAGAGAATGAGAAACAGTGCGCCTATAGCCAATGCGTGCGTAGCGCCCATTACCGCGTCGATGGCGTCAAGCGCCGCTCCTTCCACTATGGCGAGCCTGAAGGCAGGACCCATTGAATCCACGACCCCGTCCTTCGCATCAGCCGCCTTGTTATTCATGGCATGCTGTTTCCCGGCGTATTCTGCAACATGCAGCGTGCCCGTTGCGATTCCTGCATAGCCCATCGATGCGTCTCCGGCGAGATTCTGCGCCAGTGCCTGCCGGTTCGCACTCGTGCCAGCCTTGAGTTCCTGGTCAATCTGGCCGAACATGGCTCCAGACGTTCCTTCATCTGCCCCTGCGGCAACCGCTCCCATGACTTTGCCGTCCACTGCGTCCCAGGCGGCGCGGAAGCGCTCCTTACGGATGCCCTTTCGCGAGATGTTCTTTACTAATCCCTTGGAGAGGCCCGGATAGAGGAGGCGCGCGACGTTATCTGCGAAACTAGCGCCCTGGATGAAAGCCCATGCTGCCTTCTTCTTCCTGCTTATCTCCTTGAGGAGCGTGTTTGGCTCCAGTTCCTCTTTAGGATCGACCTGTCCTTGTGGCTGTAGGAACATGAGCCAGAATACTATGGCAAGGAATGCTACGACTATCAGCGCCTGGTTCGGAGTGAACGTTACAAAGTTCCACTTGGAGCCGCTGGATGGGTTGTTGCTGATGCCGCATGCGTTGTTGTAGGTCTCGCGGGAGATGCCTGTGGCTGACATCACTGCATAAAGTGTGTTTACTGAGAACAGTCCCATGACTTTCTCGCCTGCGATAGATGCTATCGCGCCGCCCTGCTGCCACGCGATGCGAGCGGCGTTTCCAAAAATATCAAGAAGTCCGCCCGTCGGAAGGCAGTACAGGTTTCCGTATTTGTTGTAACCATCAGGGCACGGCTTAAGACACGCGTCCTGATTGGGATTCTGGTCGCATGTCTGTGTCTGCGCTGCGGCTGCGCTTACTATGGAAGGTATTACTATCAGCGACAAAAGGAAGACGAGAACCGTGAGTATCGCGAATGCTGCAAGAAACGTGATTCTTGGATTCTTGGAAGAGCTGTTTTCCATAGACTGCCCTCTATATTAGCACCCAGCGATTTTAAAGCATAACAAAGTATAAAAATAATCGTATTCATTAGGTAGAATTGGGTTAATTGGTCATGATAATGAAAAACAGGAAGGGTAGCGGGACTGCTTACTTGATAATTGGGTTCATAGTATTGAGCCTGGTAATGTTCGAGGGCCATGGAGGCTATCTCGGCGTTTTGGGAAAGTTCGTGAACCAGACTTTCAGTGCGTTCCTGGGAACCGGTAAGCTTGCCTGCAAGTTCGCTCCAGGAAACCCGACGATGCCGACATGGCAATGCTTCATAATATACGGCGCATTCCCGTTCACGATCGCGTTCTTCATGTTCGAGGACCTGCTGGTCTTCACGATGTTCCGAAGCAAGACCAAGATGGTTCTCGCCGCGACAATGGCGCTGTTCATGTCCATAGGAGGCGGGCTTAAGGCATTCACTTCAATGCTTCTCGAGATACTCTCGTATGTCGTGCCGACCTCGAAGGGTTACGGGCAGTTCGGATTCTTCGGTCTCATAATACTAATGGGCATCGCTTCTGCAGTGCTCGGCCAGTTCGGCCTGCTCATGTCGAGTGCATCGAATGCTGCAGCAGCGACTACAGAGATGTATTACGGCATGCAGACTATGCGTGCCATAGGCAAAAGTGTCACCAAAGAAGAAAAATAATAGGAGGGGCGAGACTTACAGCATAATGCGCGGAAAAAAATTCCTAGAAGGACTAGAATTGGGGATAGACATAATACTCAGGTACTTCCTCGCGATATTCATCGCGGTCGGGATATTCTTCGTGGTACTATCGCCTTTCACAGGGAGAAGCATGTCCGCGACTGCAGCACCCAGCCAATTCATGAATGCCATGTTCTGGTCAATCCTTACCGTTGGCCTTGTGATAGTCTGGCGGGAGATAAGGGAACTCAGGCGCAGGCTCGAGCACATTTCGGAAGTGAGAGCCAAGCCAATCTACGCCCGTGCCAGGGCGAAATTCGGTAAAGGGGCATGAGCCGAGGGAAGTTTTTGCTTACTGCCTGCATTTGCCTTGCGATAGCAATAATAACCTTGTCCGTCGCATTTAAACTCGCGCCAGTCCTTGGAGCGGATACGATAAGCGGGCTCAAGAGCGAGGGACGTGAGCTCGCGAAAACCATATTCTATCCAATCCTGGTTCTCATGAACCCGCATCATCCAGATGTCGCCTTGGGAACAGAGTCCATAATCCAATATGTTGCTGCATTCGCGATAATCTTCACGCTCCTGTACAACGTGCTCGGAAAAAACAAGCTCGGGTCAGCCGTCGCGACGCTGGTGATAATGACTTGGATCAATTATTTCTCGCCGGGCTTGAACTGGCACAAGTTCTTCATACACGTCATGCCTGCACTATTCGTGTATCTTGTCGCTATAGACATACTGAAGATGACAATGTTCCGCACCCTGACACTCCAGATGATAGGCCTATTCTGCTTCGCAGTCACTTACTGGTTCCTTCCTACAAGCCAATTCTTTGACAATCTTTTCGGCGCATTCTACATAAAGAGCCTAGGCTATCTCATATACCTGACTTTCGTCATCGTCCTCGTAAGGATGTTCAAGGTGATTTCCGACGCGGTTTGGTTCGGAACCGGACGCGAGGCTGCAATCGCCATGAACAGGAAGATGCACGAGGCCGGAAAAGCGCAACCCGGAGCTTATACTGAAATGGAAGGCGGCCGCGGAGGCTGGGGAGAATCTAAATGAGCGTCATGTGGAGTAGGAGGCTGAAAACGAAATAAATGATAGACGTTATTACTATTGTAATCGCTCTCGCTTTTCTTGCAATAATTCTCAAACCAGTGATTGGCGGGGGCGGAGAGGTTGATGATTCATTCAGCGGGGTATCCATGCTGGTTCTTGCCCTCGGCATCGCGATATACTTCTACGGCGTGAACATATTCCCGGAAGGGGGAAGGCTCGGATTCCTGCACGTAATCGAGGTGGGAATAGTCTATGCGATAGCAGTGGTTGACGTCTTCTTCCAGACGGCAATAGGTATTCCCTTGAGCACCCAGCTCATCTTCGGCGTGGTGTTCCCTTGCGCCATAATCTACAGGGTCGCCAAGAGCATGCTTAATTTTGTTGCGATATTGAGCCATGCGACGGTCACACTGATTTCCTCCTGTTGCGCATTCGTGATGTTCGTGAGCGTCACTTACGGAAAAGTAAACATCGTATCGATATTTTTCAACGCAATCGACGAACTCCTGAAATTCTTCACCGGATTGTTCCCTGGAGCGTTCGATAACAAACTCGCGCAGTTGAGCTTCAGTGTTTTCGCTGCAGGAATCGTGATAATCACTTTCGGAATATTCTTCGAGACAGTTGCAGTGGTTCTCACGTCGGAAATACTGAGCGGCGCCTGAACTACCCGCCCATAAATGAGCGGGGTCTTAGTTGTAGTTCATGTCAGCGCGGGACTAAAGCCCGAAAGTACGTTTCTGTCCACCGTATTAGGTTAACAATAAAAACTCAAGAACTCTTTATACCCTTGTGAGTGGTAAATATGGCTCCTGATGAAGATGCGGAAAAAAAGCAGGCGTACAACGCCTGGTTTCCAGGAAAACGCAGTGAAACAACCACCCACAGGACCGATCTTAAGAAAGCATTCGGAAGCGGAGAGGTACAGAAAAATTATGAACGCCTCTTCCGAAGCGACACGCTTGATCCAATGATGCCTAACCTCGCTTCTTACAGGAAGACGAACGAAGAACTGGGCAAGAGAATGGGCACTGCGATCGCCCGCAAGCAATCATTCCTTGAAGACGTCAAGGAGAAGTATGGCACTCCTGAAAAAAATCCTGAAGACGGGGGCCCTCCTAAAACTCCTGAAGACGGAAAGGACGAATTCAAGGAAAAGCTCGCAGACTATCTGGAAACTGTCAGGCGTGATTACACGCGCAACTGGATCACTCCCGCAACCGGCGTTTCGCGTGGCGGCGCTTCGACTGGCGTTCTTGGCGCGATAAGGGACGAGAAGACTTACTTCAAGCTCGCGTCTGATGACGTGCAGGAGTCAAGGGATGCATTGAGGAATGATTTGGGCGCTTACTATGTAACGATGCGCGCTAAGGGAAAAGACTCCGTGCTTGACAAGATGCTCGGGACAATTGGTGTCGAGAAAAAGTACGAGGCAAGGGACGGGACCGCGAGATACGCCCTGAAATCCCGCGCTGATGATGCGAAAATAACTTCTGATAACTTCGAGGAATTCCTGAGCGAAACTGACCAAAAAAGGGTAAAGTACGTAGACTCCGACAGGAAGGCTGACGCATTCATCGAGGGGCTCTCCAAGAAGCTCTCAGCAGAGTACAGCGCGGAATGGCTCTCGCTCAATTCACGGCTTGGATCTAGGGAGAAGCACGTTTCTGTCTATGAGGCGGCGAAGAAAGATGCGAATTTCGCAAAAGAAGCGGCAGTAGGCAATTATGAGAGCGCCGTGACGAATTACATTTCTTCAACTAAGCCGCGTGGCGAGAGTGTAGCGGCCCAGAGCCTCTTCACTCCGGCCGGAGTTCCTGAGATAAAGCTCTCGGCGTACTACAAGAAGCAGAAAGGGGATGTCGAGTTATCGGTTCCGGTCGGACGGATAGGTTACGATACAGATACCACGAGGAAGAGGTTCATAGAATACCGACTCGTAAAATGAACAGAACTGTACTATTGTAGTCCCTCCATAATAGTAACGTTTATAATGGCGGAGCGTATAATAAACGTGTGGTTTAACAATAACCGACCACATAATCATCAAAAGAAAAGAAGCGAGGTGAAATCAAAATCACATGGTAGACGAAGAGACCGAACGTGAAGAAATGCCTTTCGAAAGAACAATGGGAATAGCAAAAGGACTAAACGAGTTCTTCACCGAAGATATGGGATCAAAGATGGACAAGTTGGACCGCTATCTCACATTCGAAAGGGACGCCCGCGAATTCCTCGAGGGAGCAGGATATTACAAGGACAAGGTTTCATTCACCGACCGCTGGGACAGCAGGCTCACCAACTCCAAGAAATTCTGGGATAAGTGGGGCAAGGGAGGATACGGATGGAAGAACAAGGACGGAGAGGACTCCAAACCTGGCGACGACAATAACGCGCCTACTACTACTCCGAACAGGACTCCATCACCAGGAAGGGAACCTTACAGCCCATCGCCGAGAAGGGAACCATACGTTCCAGCACGCAAGGCGCTGCCTGCATGGCCTCAAAGGAAGGCATTGCCACCGACACAAAGCGATCCCACATACAAATCGTACGTGGAAAAGCACGGCGTTCCGGCATACGTAGGACGCGGTGGTGATGAGAAGAAGGCATACAGCAAGCCCGCGATATCATCGCGCAAGGCACTGCCTTCAGGACAGTCATACAGGGCACTTCCGGCAGGACCTGAGAGGAAGGCATTAACTCCGGGACCCTCATACAAGGCATTGCCAGCAGGACCCCAAAGGAAAGCATTACCTGCAGGACCGTCATACTTGGCTCTGCCTCCAGCACAACGCGATCCGACTTACGCCTCGTACGTTGAGAAATACGGCGTTCCGGCATACGTAGGACGCGGTGACGAGAAGAAGGCATACAGCAAGCCCGCGGTATCGTTCAAGGCATCCGGAGGACCGACAAAGCTTCCAGTCAGGAACTACGCGAACGCGTCAACCAAGAGCTACTCGAACGCGCCTGCCAGGAAGGACGCACTATACAAGGCTAAAGGAGGCCAGTACCATGCGCCCGCCCTCGAATTCAGGAGGGGCGCGTTAGGGGGCAAGGGCAGTCACGTATACAGGCCGAAGAAGTAAATAAAAGAACGAAGGGAATTTTTCGTTTCCCTTCCTTTTTCTAATTTTCATTATTATTCATTCCGTCGTGAAGAGCTCTCGCTCTAAGTCCGCATCAGCCAGCCTGAACGCGCCCAAATGCAGTCCTGCATCGATGTAAGCCCAAGCAATCACTGCTGCCTCGAATGCTTCAACCATTTTTCCGGCATCAAAGAAGTGCTCGCTGTCGGACTGGTATGCCCTCGCGAGATTAAGCAATTCAACAGCGTTATCGTCCTCATTATTCTCGAGTTTCACGCTTTCAATAACGCGCTTCATGCGCTCTACCTCGCGCTCCGCCGACTCCTCAAGACCGCTCATTTCCCAGAAACTGCCTCCAGGAATTCCCTCTCACAGAAGTGAAGGTCACCGAGAATCGCGATACAGTGAGGCGGGGGGCCAAAATCACTGTCCTCATGCCTCTTCAAGACCTCATTCAAGCTTCCCAAAAATATTTTCTGAGTGAGAGTTCCCGCACGCGCCAGAACCACGACATCGCTGAAGACGCGGCCACGGTCTGCCTCGAGAAGCGCTCGAAGTGCTGCAACGACTGACATCCCTACATCAAGGAGGACCAGCGTGTGAAGACCAGCATCCTTGTTCCCGACGATGAATTCATAAACGGATTTCGGGCAGCCGCCACTTGATGGAAGCGTCACCGTCCTTCCGAACTTGTATAACTGGAGTCCGCACTCCGAAACTGCAGTGAGTATGCTCGGAGCGTGATGAATGCGGCACTCCACTTTCTCCTGCATCGCATCAAGAAAAACGCTCGTGTGGGTCGTGGCGGAAAAAGGATCGCCCGAGACCAGCACTGCAACGTTTCTCGACTTCGCAGGCTTTACGAGCTTCTCCAAAGCACGCTCCTCAAGGTCAGGGCGCTCAAGACGTTCAATGGTTTTTCCGGGAAGCAGTTTCCTGATGTAATCAATGACTTCGTAAGGTATCGGGCTCGTGTAGTCCTCGTAATAAATCACGTCAGCAGTCTTCAACGCATCTAAAGCCTTGACAGTGAAATCCCCGACGTCAAGGCCAAGACCCACAAGCAGGAGCATGATTACAGCTTTGGGCGCGCATGCATTATATAAAAAAGCTTACATTGTGAATAATAAAGACAAAAGGATTGGGATTGGAAAAAATGCGGGAGTCCCTCGCAGTGAAAATTCCGAAACGCGAGGGCCAGAAAGTGAGGGAGAAACTTAAAGCCGAAGGACTACTTGACGATGAATTCGAAATAGGAACTGAAGGCGACTTCCTCATCATCCCTGTAAAGACGAAATCCGTCCTGGGACTTACTGCCTCGCCAATGCTTCTTACAAAGGCGCGTGACAGGAAGCCGCGCCAGTTCCACGACGCGCTGAAAAAGCAGGGAGCATCACCGGAATTGATTGAAGGAATCGCCCGCGCATTCGACATCGTTGGAACCATTGCTGTACTTGAACCGTCACGACCATTGACGCCAGGAGATGAATCGCTCATAGCCAAAGCACTCATGGAAGTGCATCCGAACGTCGAGACTGTCTGCGTAAAGGAAGGGATAGTCCAGACAGAATACCGGACCCGCCCAGTCAGGGTAATCGCTGGAAAGAACACCACGAGAACAATCCATTCCGAATTCGGATGCAATATGTGGGTGGACGTGGCAAAAGCATACTTTTCACCACGCTACGCTCCTGAAAGATGGAGAGTGACGCAGCAAGTGAAAGACGGGGAAGAATTATGCGTGATGTTCGCAGGAATAGGCCCTTACGCGCTTCTTATCGCGCGCCAGATGCCGACGGCACGAGTCTGGGCTGTCGAAATAAATCCAGACGCGGTCGAACTCCTTAAGGAGAACATCAAATTGAACAAGGCTGAAAAGATAATCACATCCATCCTCGGAGACGTGCGCGATGAATTGCCTAAATTGGAGAAAAAATTTGACAGGATAATCATGCCGCTCCCAAAGGGTGCACAGGATTTTCTTGACGTCGCTATCGAATTCATAAAACCAGGAGGCATAATCCATTTCTACCAATTCCTTCAGGAAGCTGACTTCTTCAAGCCAGCAGAAGACTTGGTGATCAATGCCGCTAGAAAAGCCGGAAGGCGCGCCGAGATCATTTACGCAGGGAAGTGCGGGAAGGTGGCGCCAGGAAGGTACAGGATAGTCGTGGATGCGAAGATTTACTAAACGATAGTCATTGCAGTTCTCAATTGATCATCTATTCACGGGCATACAATGGATTCTTGTGAGAAAAACCACAAAGCGCGTAGCGCACATGCCGTCGAGCCATGCAGGAGCGAAGATGGCATTAAATGATCAAACTGTTTGTCCCAAAGGGACCCTCGGTGGGCAGTTTGTGGTGGGGAGGGTGGGATTCGCAACCAAACCTCGCAAGGTTTGATCGTGCAGTACCGTCTTCACTCCGCTCGACGGTACGAGCTGTGAGGTCGAGTGAAACGAAGACCGCACTAAACGATCGACCCCATTGAATTATGTACCATCGAGTCCCCTGCGAGGACGAAGATGGTACTAAGTGATGAACCTGCTTGCAGGTTCTGGTGGGGAGGGTGGGATTTGAACCCACGGTCTCTGCGTCCCGAACGCAGCATCTTTACCAAGCTGGACTACCCCCCCAGCCACCTTTTAGGGGATTAGGTTTCGCTTTTTAAGAGTTATTCACGGGTAACCAATAAATATCTGGTATGGTGCGTGTTCGTCATATATATGTTTGAATTCGCGCTTTACGTATTGTTTGGGCTCGTTGCAGGAATTGCCAGCGGTTTTGTGGGATTGGGAGGAGGCACCATACTCATTCCAGCATTCGTCCTCATTTTGGGTCTTTCACAGAAGCAGGCTCAGGGAACGACTCTTGCATTAATGCTTCCCCCTATCGGATTGCTCGCGGCTTGGACTTATTACAAGCACGGCTATGTCGTCGTGCCTCTCGCGATATTCGTGTGCGTCGGCTTTTTCTTCGGAGGCCTCATTGGGGCGAAGGTAGCGGTGGACTTGCCTACAGAAGTCCTGAAAAAGGTTTTCGCCGCGTTCATCATCGCCATAGGGACTTACATGCTGTTCGCGAAGTGAATTGAACAGTTCTGCGCAAAAACATGCGTTAAGTTAATAATGGTATGAGGACATCATACGACTCTAAGGGGGTTACGAAGAAGAGTCTTTGTTGGCGTACAGTTCAGCCCATCCGAAGAGTTATCGCTCCCAGAGCCCAAGCAATTCTCCTCCTTCTCCGTTCACAAGATACGATAGTAATCCCATCATAAAACCGAGAGGAACAGGCTTCGAATCCAAGGACGTCTTCAATCCTGCCTGCATCAATTACAGGGGAAAAACATACATGCTCTACCGCGCCGAGGACAAAACCGGAGCAGGAATATGGAATGGCACGTCCAGGCTCGGTATTGCGGAAAGTTATGACGGATTGCACTTCAATAAGCGCAGCAAGAATCCTGTCTTGAGTCCAGAGCACGATTACGAATTGAACGGCGGATGCGAGGACCCGCGACTCGTGAAAGTCGGGGACACGTTCTATCTCACTTACACGGGTTTTGACAAAAAGACGCCTGAAGCCGATGGAAAAATCAGCATATGCATGGCGACTTCCAAGGACTTGAAGCACTGGGACAAGAAAGGAATAATAGTCCCGAACGCGAAATCCGGAGCGATTCTTGACCAGAAAGTAAACGGCAAGTACGTGATGTATTTCGGTGATGAAAATATGTATGCCGCTTATTCCGCTGACATGCTTCACTGGGCTGTCAGAAAGGAACCCGTCCTTCGTCCGAGAGAAGGACATTTCGATGACAGGATCGTCGAGCCAGGACCGCCCCCAATCATGACTGATGACGGGATCCTCCTAATCTACAACGGCGACAAGAAGGACGGACGCAGGTACTGCACGGGAGGAGTCCTTTTCGACAAGAAGAATCCGTCCAAGGTATTGAAAAGGTGCGAGAACCCGTTCCTCGTTCCTGAAAAGGATTGGGAAATAAACGGCCAAGTTTCGAATGTCGTTTTCTCAGAGGGACTAGTAAAGCGCGGGAAAAAATGGTACCTGTACTTCGGGGGCGCGGATTCGAACGTGAATGTCGCGACCTGCCCTGATGACAAGCTTTTGTCAATACTCGATATGTGATTGGTTCCTTCTTAATCTGCGTGTCACGTGATGCAGTGATAAAAACCGTAATGCCTCAAACATTACCAATTTTGTTAAAAATGCGAAATGCCAAATTCCATTCCAGAAGTGACGAAGTGAAATGGATGCATCAACGCTTCATCTAATCAATTACGGGATGTACATAGTGAGCTCGCGCAATGCCGCCGGAAGATTTAACGGACAGATAGCGAACACGGTATTCCAGATAACCTCGGACCCGCCTACTGTCGCGGTGAGCATCAACAAGCAGAACCTCACCCACGAATTCATCACGGAAAGCAAAGTCCTCTCAATATCAATACTGTCCCGGAACGCGGACCTTCAATCAATAGGCAAATTCGGTTTCAAATCAGGACGGGACGTCGGCAAATTCATGAATGATACCCAATACAATGTAGGTCTAACTGGCGCTCCAATAGTGCTTGACCACGCAGTCGGCTATCTGGAAGGCAATGTCATAGGCGGTTTGGACGTGGGAACGCACACCGTATTCGCAGTACAGCTTGTTGACGCGAAAGTGCTGGACCCAACTGGAGAACCCATGACTTACGCGTATTATCACGAGATAAAGAAGGGAAAGACTCCTGAATCCGCCCCGACGTTCGTAAATGGAGATGCGCCCCGCCCGACAGCGACGCTGAAAGCGGAATCCCAAAGCGGAGTCCAGAAAACGGCGGGAAGCGTTGCCGGAATGAACCCTGAAAAAAGAGAAGCGGGCAGCGGAGGGATGAAGAAATACGTCTGCAAGGTGTGCGGCTACGTTTACGATCCCGAGAAAGGAGACCCTAGCTCAGGGATTATCCCTGGAACGCCTTTCGAAAGACTTCCTAACGAATGGTTATGCCCCGTGTGCGGGGTTCCGAAAACCGAGTTTGAGGAGTTGAAATAAAAAATGGTTGTCAGAAAAATCAAGGAAGGAATCCATTGGGTCGGCTCCATAGACTGGAATCGCCGGCTCTTCGATGAATTGATACCGCTTCCGGACGGAACGAGCTACAATGCCTACATCGTTAAAGGAAGCGAGAAGACGGCGCTCATAGACACAGTCGATCCGACAAAAGAACACGAACTCGTGGAAAACCTGCAGGAACTCGGCATCGAAAGGGTTGACTACGTCATATCCAATCACGCCGAGCAAGACCACTCGGGCTCCATACCGAAAATCCTGGAATTATATCCTGAAGCGATGGTTGTCGCAAGCATAAAGTGCAAGCCGATGCTCGTTGACTTGCTTCATATTCCGGAAGAACGAATCAGAGCGGTGAACGACGGCGAGACGCTCGCACTGGGACAGGACAGGACTCTCGAGTTCATAATGACGCCCTGGGTTCATTGGCCTGAGACCATGCTCACTTATCTTCGTGAAGACGCGATACTTTTCCCATGCGACTTTTTTGGATCGCATCTTGCGACAAGCGACTTGTACGCAAATGATGAGGCACGAGTGTACCGCTCGGCCAAGCGATACTATGCCGAGATAATGATGCCTTTCAGGACGAACATACGGAACCACCTGCAGCGGCTGAAAGGATACCGGATCGACATGATCGCCCCGAGCCACGGACCAATATATGGCAAACCTGAATTCATACTGAACGCTTATAGTGACTGGACATCGGACGCTGTGAAGAATGAAGTCATAATCGCGCACGTCTCGATGCACGGAAGCACGAAGGTCATGGTCGACCATCTTACTGATGCACTCATCGCGCGCGGCGTGACTGTCAAACCGTTCGATCTTCCTAAAACCGATGTCGGAGAGCTCGCGATGGCACTCGTTGATGCAGCAACCATAGTCATAGCGTCGCCAACGGTTCTTGCGGGACCTCACCCTGCCGCGGTTTACGCGGCGTATCTTGCGAACGCATTGCGGCCGAAGACGAAGTTCGCGACAGTCATAGGCTCTTATGAGTGGGGAAGCAGGATTGCGGAACAATTGAAAGGAATGCTTGGAAACCTCAATGTGGAGCTCATTGAACCCGTAATAGTCAAGGGACTGCCTAAGGAAGATGATTTAAAGATGCTTGACGGACTGGCTGATGCAGTCCTGAGAAAACACCGGGAGCATGGCATTTGCAATTAAGGAATTAAGAATAGGTGAACAAATAGAAAATGGGAGTAAAATCTGTAGGAGAAGTGTATAAGTGCAATGTCTGCGGCAACATGGTTGAGATCCTGCGCGTGGGCGGGGGAACTCTCGTGTGTTGCGGGCAGCCAATGGAACTCCTGAATGAGAAGACGGATGATGTGGGAAACGAAAAGCACGTGCCTGTAATGGAAAAGACCGCAACCGGCGTCAAAGTCAAGGTCGGCTCGATTCCGCACCCCATGGAGGAAAAACACTTCATAGAGTGGATCGAACTGATAACTGCGGACGGCATGTATTACCGTAAATTCCTGAAACCAGGGATGGCGCCGGAGGCGGAATTTGATATAAAAGCTGGCGTGGTTTTCGCAAGAGAATTCTGCAACGTTCACGGACTGTGGAAGACGAGATAGTTGGAAGGCGGCTCTTGTGCGGGAAGGTCGTGCGCCTGCGGCTCGACGCCGGGCTCAAGGCGCGCGTTGACGCCCGCATGAAGGAGTTCAAGAAAGCAGGCAGGAAGAGGAATGCCGGACTATTCAGCGAGTTATGCTTCTGCATACTCACCGCGAATTTCAATGCCAAGCGGAGCATGATGATTCAGGACGAAGTGGGAGCGGGATTCCTGACTCTTCCAGAAAAACGCCTGGCCAAACGCCTCGCGCGGCTCGGCCACCGCTTCCCGAACAGCAGGGCATCATACATAGCGGAGGCGAGACGGCACGCAAGCCGCCTTGGAGAGATAATGGGCTCTTTCGAGAGCGACGATGAAGGATTGCGCGAGTGGCTCGTGAAGAACGTGAAGGGACTCGGCTACAAGGAGGCAAGCCACTTCCTCCGAAACGTCGGCTATGATGATCTCGCGATAATAGACTTCCACATACTCGACGTGCTCGCGGAATGCGGCTTCATCATGAAACCCAAAACCAAGTCATTGACCCGCAGGAAGTACCTAGAAGCGGAAGGGCTGCTCAGGAAAGTCGCGAAAGAGGCGGGCATGAGCCTCGCCGAACTCGACTTGTACCTCTGGTACGCCGAGACAGGGACGGTGCTGAAATAATCATGGCGAAATCTGGCGGACTCAACATTTTTACGACGCTACTGGTTGCGGCCTCGGTCATTGCCGCAAGCGGGTGCGTTTCGCGGGACGCAGAAGAAATGGCAGTCCAAAACTGCACACAACTCTGCAGGTCTTATCCTGCATCGCTTGAAAACGGTCCCTGCATATCGGATGACAATGCTGGATGGAATGTTCCTGATTGGGCTTGCGACGTCGTGCACAATCCAAGGGAGAACGTGGATAACCTGCCTGAGAACCAGTGCCAAGCATTCCGAAACAGTAAAGCCCATCACTTCGTGGAAGTCGACACGAACTGCAGTTTCGTGAGAATGCACTGATTAATGTGACTGCAAACATTTAAATCACAACTGGATTGCTGCTACCTAAAATGACCGATACGCGAGGCTGAGCTGCTCATGTTTTTTGACATAACGCAATTGATTCTGTCTTTTGGTTATTTCGCGCTATTCGCAATAATTTTCTCCGAAACCGGACTGCTCGTAGGCTTCTTTTTGCCCGGCGACACCGTGCTATTTACGGCCGGCATACTCGCCGCACAGGGCATGCTGACGCTTCAAGCTGCAATAGGAGTCTGCATCGCTGCATCAGTCATGGGAGATTCATTCGGCTACTATCTCGGATGGAGATTCGGCAAAAGCGTTTTCACGCGGGAGGAACCGCACTTTTTGGATGACTATTTCAACAGGAAAAACCTGGAGCGGACCCAGGGCTTTTTCAGGAAGTACGGTATAAAGACCATTTTCTTCGCCCGCTACATACCTGTAGTGCGCACAATAGCGCCCACCCTTGCCGGAACTGCGGAAATGAATTACCCGTCATTCCTGAGTTACAGCGTGCTCGGCGGCTGTGCCTGGGTCCTTTCAGGAACGCTTGCCGGGTTCTTCCTGGGAACGCTTATCCCCAACTCGCTGAAAATCCTAAACGTAATCATAATCGGGATAATCGTCTTTTCCTTGCTGCCCGTGATTGTGCGGCACTGGCGTGCCAGAATGAAGAAGCATCGCAAGCGTTCCGGAAAAAACAGGAAGTGAATGCAAACCATCCCAGGTTTCAATATTAACTTGTTTAACAAAAGTGCAGGGGGTGGGATTTGAACCCACGAAAGCACTAAGCTACAGGACCCTGAATCCTGCTCCTTTGACCGGCTCGGATACCCCTGCTTTGCAATTGAAACTCGCCGATTGTTTTTAAAACAGTTGTGCCGAAAACCATAAGGTATTTCGTGCTTTAATCAAGAATGGCAGAGTGTTTGGAGAATCCTGGAATCGGCGAGGCCGCGGCAGCAATTGAACGGGCCTGGCGCAGGAAGGAATCGTGCGTCATCGCCGGGACTTGCCGGGTGATTTATGAAGGACGGGCGAAAAGCTTCCTTGACTGGGGCGACCGTCTGCTCGTTCTCAAGAATGACGGTACGTTCATAGTCCACAAGCCTTCTGGAAATAATCCTGCTAACTGGATGAGGCCCGGATGCGACTTGCACTTGTCGGACGAGGACGGAGTTCTCGTAATCCGTATTGAATCGAAAAAACCACCCGAAACAATGCGCGTAGAAGTGCGGGAGTTGTTCTTTGTCTCCAGCTCGAAACTGCATGATGGCACGAACCTGGTGCAGGTTGGAACCGAAGCCGACCTTGCGGAATTCATAATGCAGAATCCTTCGATTATTGACCCTGATTTTGTCCCGTCAAATTTAGAGGAACAGACCAAGTACGGCTTCCTCGATGTTTACGGCAGGATGAAATCAAGCGGAGAAGCAGTCATTATCGAAGTCAAAAGGTACAATGCCGACCTTTCGGCAGTAAGCCAACTGCGAAGGTACGTAGAGCGCGTGAGAAATTTGAGCGGGAAGGAAAAAGTACTGGGATTCATAGCCGCCCCAGCCATAACCAAGAACGCATTGAAGATGCTTCTGGATTTCGGATTTGAATTCAGGAGAGTTGAACCTCCCGAAAGACTCGTGCCAGAATCTAGAAACCAAAGACGGCTCTTGAGTGAATATTATTCATCAGAAAAACAATAATGAATGTCGGGAGTCTTATCTTATTTCACCGAACTCATCACTGTGAACTGTGATTCCTTTTGTTTCTCCTGCTTCTTCGTCTTCGGAAGTTTTTGTTTTCTTCGTGCCGTGCTTTATTAGGTCACGCTTCGTCTTTTTGGTAGGCGTTCGTGGAATCTTAGCGCCTCCCGCCCCTTTCTTTTTGCGCAACAATAGAAAAACAAGCACTAATGCCGCGGCAACCCCTGCTAAAACCGCAACAAGCGGATTTATCCGGGACTGGCTATTGTTGTCCGAGAGCTTTCTAGCATTCTGCTGCACATAAAGGCTAAGGTAGATTGAGTCGAGGAATCGGCCGTCATTGAATGCCGTGCGGGCCCGAGTCAAATAATCTCCAACCTTTGCGGCATTTTCCTTGGAGAGCTTGTTGAAAGTTGTTTCGGCAAGCGATAATTGTATCCGGGCCTCTGACTTAATGCGCGAGGCGTAATCATTCCTGACCAGCCCTTCTTTGGTCGCTGCCGCGGCTATCGCTGCATCGAAATCGCCTGATTGGTAGTCCTTCAGGAATTCCTGGTTTACTGCAACATCGCTTCCGCCCAGTATTTCTTCCCATAGAGCGGAGTCCGATACGGTAGACCTGTTGGATTCGACACTCCTGACGACTTCTGGCGGAACCGATAAAGTAAGTGCCTTGCTCGAATTGTCCCCATTTAAAGTGTCGCCGCCTGTAAAGTAGAAAAGTGCCTTAGAGAATGACTCCTCGACTTTCGAGACCTCGACCCCAAGAGTCTCTATTCCGGACTCAACCGCGCTTAATAGCATCGGGTCGCAGTCCCGCTCTGCAGTGAGGGCATCCTGCTTTATGGATGCCGCCCTAGTCTCAAGCTGGGATGGGGTGTCGGTTACGGTGGTTGCACTGCTCGCGTTATCTCCGCCTGAATAAAGAATTCCCGCGACGATTGATGGATAAAGCTTTGGTATAGTCTTCAATCGCTCTATGCGATCTTCAAGCGAGCTCAGCATCTTGGCTGCGAGGTCACTTCCTGTTTTCACTTTTTTGCATGACGCCACAACCGCGGCCTGCTGTTCGTTCATTACCGCACGCGCGTCCTTCAACGCCTGCTGGAAGTCCTGACTGCATGATGACGAAAGAATTGTGCTCATCCGCTCTGGCGCCAAGTCCATTGTTTCGCTGGCGAGTGTTGAAACCAGTGACGCGAGCCCAGTTATCCTCATAAGAAATGGCAGGCGTTGCGAGAATGCGTCAGCCAGTTCCTGGACTGTCGAGGCGTTTGAAACCTGCGCGAATGATTCGAACTGCTTGTTGAGTGTTGCTGAAACGTTACAGCAGGCAGTGCAGTCCCTTCCAGAATAAACAATATCATCCAGTATGCTTCTTATGCGCTCGTCCAGTGAATCGATATCACTTCGGCTCAGGTTGCTTGTCGTAAAAGTCAGCCGGTAATTCTTGGTTTCTCCAGGCTTGAATGAATTCTCGACCCAGGATAGCGTTCCCTCCTCACCATAAAGCAGACTTGAGGAAAGAATTCCGCTTAGTGAAACATTCTCGGAAGCGGGCTGGACTGAAAGCACTGCCGGCAGCACAATCCAGACGTTCTCGATGCTACTTGTAAGTGTGTTGGTTGCACTGAATCGCACGTCGTGACGGACTTTGGTTGCAGAAACCACTTCGGCAGTAGTTCCTCCTAAATCAGCAATGCGTATTGGATCATTAAGCACTGCGGAGGCCTCAATCAGCACAGGCGCCCCCTTGCGACATCCATCCATCTTGGTGATGATGAGTGTCTTGCCCTGTTCAATTTCATAAGCAAATCTCGCAAAGCCATGCATCATTCTCAAGCTGATCCCTGCTTGGTCTAAGTTGAAAGGGGATGCCAACCGCAGGCTAACTGCGTCCAAATCCTCAGTGCATTTCAGGCTGGAGTTCAGTGTCCATGAGAGTGCGCTACTTGATGCATATGATTCTTCCCTTAAGGTGCTGCTTTCGGCAACCGGATCGGTGAAGTATGCAAGCCTCAGATTCTTTGACGAGTATTCATTGAATGGCGGGCTTACGCGGAACGCAAGGTTCGTACTGCCTGCGCCTGCTGAAACAAGTTCAACGTCTTCTGACTTTGAGATGACGTTCATCGAACTGCTGGAAATGCTTCTGGACAGATGCCTTCCCTGCCCGAGGCTCACGGCGTAAGTTATTGGGGCGTCTCCTTTCTCAAGCGTCATTGCCGAAGGATTGCGAACCGTCATGGAATGGTCTATTGCCGCATCATCGTTCGCAACAGGCGTTTCCGCAAAAACTATTTCATTCCCGACAGGGAGCGATTCGAAGAATGAACGTTTCAGTTCCGAAGACTCATTCGAGAGCGCAGAAATCTCCGATGCGAACTCGTCACGCATCTGCCGCATGAACCCTAAGGCGTAAGCAGCGCTGATCCATCCGTCGCCTGAAGCGAAACGGGCAAGGTCATACTTTTTCAAAAGAGCATTCGATTTCGCGGTTTCCCGCGTTGATCCTCCAACTGCTTCGACTATTGAATCAGTCAGCGCTGAAAGTTCCCGCCTCAATTGGTTGACACTTGCGGCATGCTCTGAATCCACCTTCTGGTACACTGCTCCCTCGATGATTTGTATTTCCCCGTCCAAGTTGGTGTATTGCGTGAGAAGCCATTTTGATGATGCAGACTCATTCCCAACGGTTATCAGTCTCCTCTTCCATGAGACGAATGCGTCCTCCAATGCAGGACCGAGAACGACTTCCTCGCCTTTCATGCCTTTAGGAAATGATTTTAGACGGGACGATGAGGCGATATCCATTATCGCGCTTACCCGCCCCGACTCATTCATCAATAATCCTTTCAGAGCCGAAGCGCTCTCTGCAGATGACTCGTCAGCGCGGGCTTCCACCAGCATAAGAACGGTTATCAATGACTGCTTCTCCAGTATTCGCTCACCAAGGCGGGTTTTCCTCGCGTGCGGTTGGGCTTTTTCTTCCTGAAGAGACAGGAAATCAGAGTACGCTCTGCTTACGAGCAGGCTTAACTCAGAGTTTGAAACGACCCGTGAATCCGTGCTAAGCATCTCGAATTTTGATACGAATGCCGTATCCTCAAGTTCTTCGAGGGATTCGACTTCAGATAGAACCGTGCTTAAGCTTCCATTAACCCGTTCAAGCTCATCCTTCACGCCATTTAGTCCTGAAATCCTATGGTAAAGATGTGCTGGAGCAGTTTCGGAATAATCGCCTGTTCCGGAAGCAATGTCGTCCAAACGCTTTTCTGCAGCATCCAATGCCAAACCTGCGTCATTGAGCGTTGATTTCGGCGAAAAGAATGAGTCCTGGCGTGCCTGAACCCGTCCGCCCGCCACGGCAGCAGTGACTGTGGATAGGTTGTAAACCCATCTCGCGACACCGTCGTCAATCTTTTCCAATTGCTCGTCTATGGAAAGCCTCGCCACTTCGTCCCCAAAATCGCTGACCCGAGTTCTTGCTGAAAGCGAAAGGGAATCCTCCTCGCGGAATGCCTGGCTGGCGAATGAGTAAAGAGCTGAATACTTCCTGAAATATCCGTCGAGGGTCGTGCCTTCCTTTATCACGTTCAAATGACTTGCAATGTTTATCGGATTCGTGGAAAGCTCCATTGAGCCTAAACAAACGCTTATTGTGCACAGTCGCTCGTTGAAGGTGGTCCAGACTGGCACTATGCCGAACGTCTGTCTCAATATCCGTGATATATATTCAAGAGACATGCGGTTACATGCCCCTGTTCCTTCCTCTTCGACCACTTTCCTGCATTCGTCATCATACTGAAGGTCCGACTTCCTGGTTGTAACGAAATTCCACCAGTCCGTGAGATAGCCGCTCCAAGCCGCCTTGAAGTCCGATATCGCCAGCTTGTCCTTTTTGAGGGCTGAATCCGTTCCTACACTGTCGAGGTATAAGTCCCTAGGAGACACATAATCCCCGCTCTTTTTGAATGACATGAACTCATCCAAAATGTTAAGCCCTGTGTCTTTCATGTCCTGCATCATGGCGCCATCAAGGTCGCGGCTTATCGCGGAATCGTAATAGTCAACGCCGTCGTAGATGGAATCAATTCCTGAAACGTAGAAAAGATTTCCCTTATGTGAGAATGCCTTTTGGGCGGAGGCGAACGTGTTGTATGATTCGCCGGCATCTTGCAGCACGAGTTCGTAGGCGTTGCAGGTTCTCGCAAAGTAAGCGGAATCGCACAAGTAGGCCCGTGCATTCCAGTCTACACGGTCCTCGGGTTTAAGCCACGAGAAATCGTAATTCTTAACACCGAATGCGGTTATGTCACTTTCAAGCTTAGGCTGGGTGCAGAATGAGCCATAACACCACACCCACATGTACTCGTCGTCCGTTGGAAGATGATCATATGCCGAAACTGCATTACTTGCGAGGAGCAGGGAAAAAATGCAGACTGCCACAAAAAGCGCGATGGCTTGGAACGTCCTTTTGCGTGTTCTGAGATTAATAGGATTATAAAACATAATACATCACCATATGCACCTGATCTCTTTCTTTATTCTAGCACTATAATGCCGTGATTGCTCATCTAAAGACGCCACTCAGTTTAAATTAATAATCGGCTGCAGTCTGCCGGCTTAACAACTGCCGGAGATTTCAACGCCTGACGAACTCTCGATTTCGTCCAATACGCTTCCTATCCCGCTTGCTCCAATCAAATCTGCGCCATCAGTTATTGAGTAACATGCATAGTGTGCCCCTGCAGGTATCGAATTCAGTATCCTGTGATTAGCTTCCGAGACCCTGACATAGATGCCGCCTGAATCAAGAGTCCTTGTCACGGAAATCACGTATACCGCAACTTTGATCGTTTCGCCGCTTGTGGATATAGGAATCTCAAAGTCCCGTCGTGTTGACAGTATCATTTCATTGTCTGATTTCGGCTCGAACTTTCGTGATGAGCGCAATTCAAGCGAGTTCGCATCATTATCATCGAGCACTCCTGTCAGGACGTCTATTTTTGCATCAACTTCATAATTATTGGAAGCCCATGCAGTCCAAACTGAGAGATAATCAAGAAGCCTTTGCCGCGACGTTTGGGAGTCCTCTCCGATGGTTGCCGACTCATGCGTGGCTGCGGTAACCGTCTTCCAGAATGCGGACTCAACATCGCTTCCAGCATAGAATACCCGCTCCTGCTGCAGTGATTCGGAGAGGGCGCTCCTCAGTTTTTCTCCTGCGGAGACAGTCGTTCCAATGAATCCCGCAAGAACGATGAGGGCAACGAGCAGCAAGGACACTGCGATCAGTCCACGCATACGAATACCCTCGTGAACTTAGGTCCACTCCAGACCGTAGTTCGGAAAGCGCACACTGTCCTTAAGCTCCCGCCGTGCTCTTCCTTCTCGCCCTCCAGATTGAATGTTGCCGAGTATCCCGCGCGGTCGGAGATTTGGTCAAGCTCAGTTCTGAGCTTAAGGCATGCCGGGATTCTTTCGGGAGTGCAGTCCCCTAAACGTCCGGTTCGGTCCCATGAAGCCAATACGTCTTGTGCGAACTTGAGTTTCTGTGCATCAAACAATTCCTGACCTATGACGCTTCGGCTCGCGTTGTACGCAAGAAGCATCATTATCGGTACAAGAAGCAGGACGAGCAATGCCTCAAATGCGAAAAGCGCGCCAGTTCTTGATGAAGCCATGACGTATTGAGGTAGTTGCCACTCCGTGTGATAAAAACGTTTTGGCGCAAATCGCGCCCCGAATGATATTATTCTTGATGATAATAATAAGCGCCGAGACTGGGATTCGAACCCAGGCATCCCTTGCGGGAAACCAGCTTTCCAGGCTGGCGCAGTGACCACTTTGCTATCTCGGCAAACTTATTGGGATTACTTTTTTAAGGGCGTCAATATTTAACCCTTTTCGTCCAGCACGATGAGGAACATCATACTAAAGTACGCATTGCAGAACGCCATACTCCACGGAGGGACAGCTAATGCCGGGGCGGTTGTGGGAAAAGTCATAGCTGAGGACCCTGAGTTAAAGCGGGAAATGAAGACCGTGCTCGAGCTCGCGAAATCGGTTGTCGCCGAAGTGAATGCACTTTCACTAGACGAACAGACAGGAATGCTTGAAGGGATAGACTCATCGCTTCTGGAGAAGAAGAAACACGAAGAGGAAACGCCAAAACTTCCTGAGCTTGAAGGAGTTGATCCTGAAACGGGTGTTGTGATGCGCATGGCCCCATTCCCATCAGGTCCGCTTCACATAGGGAACGCCAGGATGGTGGTGCTCAACGACGAGTACGTCAAGAAGTACGGTGGAAAGCTCATACTCGTGTTTGACGACACCATAGGAACCGACACGCCATCGACCAAAGGCGAAGTGGTCAAGGACATCCTTCCTGAAGCGTACGACCTGATTCGCGATGGCATCAGTTGGCTCGGCATAAAGCCGCAAGCTGAATACTACAAGTCGGACCGCATCGAATTGTTCTACAAATACGCGAGGATGCTGATTGAGATAGACAAGGCATACGTGTGCACTTGCCCTGCAAAGGAATTCAAGGACAAATACAAAGTTCCTGGATTCCCGTGCCCGTGCAGGAGTCAAAGTGTTGAAGAAAACATTGCATTGTGGGAAAAAATGCTTTCAGGAGGCTTCAAGCCAGGAGAAGCAGTCGTCCGCCTCAAGACAGGAATGGACCAGAAGAATCCGGCACTGAGAGACCATCCGATAATGAAGCTAAGCCAAAAGAGGCATCCGCGCGTGGGAAACAACTATATCGTCTGGCCTCTTCTGGAATTCTCGTGGGCAGTGGATGACCACTTACTCGGCTGCACTCATATTCTTCGCGGAAAGGACCTGATGAAGGAGGACTTGATCGAGGAGTTCGTTTGGGAATTCCTCGGATGGCCCAAGAGGCATTTCGTTCATTATGGAAAATTCTTCCTGAAGGATGAGGCTGCAGGAACCATTTCCAAGACCAAGTCCAGGATGGCTATAGAGTCCGGCGAGTACTCTGGCTGGGATGACCCGAGGACTATGAGTCTCCAGTCCCTTCGAAGGAGGGGATTCAGTCCTCAAGTATTGCGTGACTTCCTTCTCTCTTTCGGCTTGAGCCTCAATGACGTTTCAGTGTCTCCTGAACTGCTTTACTCAGTCAATCGCGAGAGGATTGACCCAATCGCCAAAAGGAGGTTCTTCGTCAAGGACCCCAAGGAATTCGTTATCGACGGTGTGAATACCCCTGCATTCGTGAAAGTCCCGGTTCATCCTGACTTCCCAAACATGGGTTATCGCGAGTTCGCTTTCGAAAAAAATCCTGTGAGAGTACTGCTTTCGGCTGACGACTGGAAATTCCTTGAGGACGGGAAGACTGTCAGGCTAAAGGACTTTGTGAACGTCAAACTGGAAGATTCAGGCAGGTTGAGTGTTGTCACAGTTGAGGGTGAGGGTTATGCAGCCGATAAAAGCCTTCAGAAAATCCACTGGCTTCCGGAAGGGGAAGCACTCAAGTGCAGCGTCCTTATGCCTAACGGCACCCAAGTTTTCGGATTAGGTGAGGAATCACTGAATGAAGCGCGTGACGGCGAGATATTCCAGTTCGAGCGCTTCGGTTACGTCTGCTTTGATGGGAAAAGCGGCGTAGATGACGGAGTCTTGAGATTCTGCTTCACACACAAGTAAAGCTAAAGCTCTGCGGACTGAAGTTTACAACCGGATAGTGTCAGCCCTGCCGCAATGTGTTCTTCAACCAGTCAATTGCAATTTCTAAGTGGTAACTCACAGTAATCTTTATAAACCTCTCTGGCGTGGTATCACTGAATCGTGCGTGGTGGAAGGCTAAACAATAGCGCAGGCACACGTACGGTTTCAAGGTGATACAAGAGGATGGTTAACGGAACGAACGCGTCTAAAAAGATAAGAGGACTATATGACTTGGTGCAGGAACGCGGCCTTTACGTCAACTCCACACGGGATTTGATAGTCGCGGACAGTTTCAAGGACGAGGAATACGAAGAGATACCCTTGAGCAAGGAGGAAGGCGTGAACATAAAGCTTCCCACGAAAAAGTCTCAGGCTTACAACTCCACACTGCTTTTCTCAATGCTTACGGGGCTCACGGATGGGGGTTCGGTGCTCCTTATGGGCCCTCCCGGATGCGGAAAAACCACTAGCGCCGAAGTAGTAGGCCACTTCCTCTACGACGTTGATATCGACACAATCCGAGCCTCGACCATCTACGGCCACCCAGAACAGACCGAGGAAAAAATGCTGGCACGTCCCCACACGGGAAAGCTCGTGAAGGAAGGGATAGAGGAAATAATCCCAAGACCATTCGTCACCGCACCGATACACATAGTGGATGAGGTAAACAGACTTCCTCCAGGAAAGCAGTCTCTCCTTTTCCAGGCGATAGACAGGAAGAAAGTGGAGTACTGCGGTAAGGAATTCACTATGAGCGGACCGCTTTTTGCGACCGCAAACTATTCTGACGCAGGCAACTTCGAGATGAGCCCTCCGTTCAGGGACAGATTCGACATCGCACTCATGGTGAACGAGCCGTCGCCACTTGATTACGAAACCATCCGGGCTGCGGGCGATGAAAAAATGGGGGATTCTAGGGAAAACCTGCTCAAAATCCCTGATGAGTTCAAGCTAGGCAATGGGGAAATGGGCCGCATCCGCAAGCAGATAAAGAACGTCAAGGTTGACGATGAAGCGCGCGACTTCCTCTACTACACCGTCGCAAGCATAGACTACTGCGAGATGGCTGGAACCGACATTTCGCGAATGACTAAAGGATCGATGATGGAGCGCCCGCCGAACAAGGCGATGTGCAGTGAATGCCATTATGGTGCGGGCGGAAAGAGCATTTGCTCGATGACCGAGAACGGGCTCTCGCCCAGAACCATGAAGTCAGTGGAGCGGTATGCCAAGTCGCTCGCCTGGTTCATGGGCAAGAATACTGCGGGGGTTGAGGAATTCAAGACTGTAATGCCTTACACGATGTGGCACAAACTGCGTCCAACGAACACCGCTTTTGACGCGGACGGAAGGTACGTGAACGACAGGATCGGATTCGTGGAAAACATAGTCAATGAGTCCATGAGGTCTTACGCGGAAGTTGGTGACGGAATAAAAGGCGTGTACGGCGCTGGTGTCGAGGCATACGACAGGTGGCTTAACGGCCACGAATCAAAGTCCGGATCGGAGTTTGAGAAACTGCGCGACGAGACACTCGGAAGCATAAAGGAATCAATAGTCCGGCTTGCGGACTATGACGACCACAAGATAAGGATTCCCCTGGCACAGCAGCTGGTCAAGGAATATCACGACGTCATAACGACGACGAAAGCGAAATAAAAAAAAACGCTGAATGGAGTTGCAGCAGTAAATGCCGGCCGCAAGCAAAAGGACTGAAGGACGTTACTCGTCCCGCCAGCTTGCGGATTACGACAGGATCTGGCAGACTTCCCGGCAAACGTGGTACTTCCCGCACATGCCGAAGGCACGATACGTTGAGGACCCTGCAAGCGAGAAGGGACTCGATGACGGCATCAGGGAAAAATTGCAGCACGAGATAGGATTCGCAACGCTAAAAGACATGCAGATATACATTTCCATACCTAACTGCATCAAGCATTTGGGAAATGCCTCGAACCAGAGGAACCTTGAGAGATTCGTGAAGGGAGTGACGGAACACGAGGTAGGCCACTACTCGCTTCACCCATACAATTACACCAATTATCTGATACTTACGGATTACGCCGCACGCGGCCTCGAGAACAGCAGCGCATTCCGCAATGGAGGAAAACTCGAGCACGACAAGTACGCGATGGCAGGACAATTGTGCAACCTGCTCTCGGACACCATAATCAACACTCACCTCGTGGACCGCAACGACAAGAACATCCCATTCGTTTACGACTGCATGCAGAAAGAGAAATCGGCAGAAGGCTCCGACAAGGGCAAAATCTGGAATATCTACATGCGCACTTATGAAAAATTATGGAACATGGATGGAAGATTCGTCCCAAAGGGCCGCATCAAGAAGGACGTGGAGCGGGCTTCAGACGAGATTCTCAAGATGTTCAACGGCTGCAACATGTACGCATCCCGGAATTACGAGTGGATGGCGTACACGTACGCGACAATAATGGCTCCATATGCCAAAGCCGAGCCGAAGGATTTGAAACAATCTTCCGAGAGCTCTGAAGGGAATCCAAGCGGAAGGGAAAGCAAAAGCAGGAAAGGCCAACAGCAAAAGAACGGGAACGGAAAAGGACAGGAAGGAGAAGGCGATGGCAAAGACGCGCAAGAAGGCAAAAACGGCGGTAGTGAAACTGAAAAAGAAAAGGAGAGACAGAAGTCGCGCGATCAATTCAAGGGAGTGGCCAGAAAGCTGAAAGACAAGCAAAGATACAAGGACCTGCGCGCTGGCGTGGGAGACCCTGGCGCAGGCGACACCAATAACGAGGCGGACCGTGCGTATTACAAGGACATTGCAGATGATTACACCATAAAGTACGCACCGTCAAGAACTAAAAAAAGCCAGAATTATCCTTACAGCCCTAAGAAGTGGACGCCTAGTGATCCTACTGACGACTTGGATATTCTTTACTCAACCGCGACTGGGGGAAAACTCATTCCTGGCGTCACGACATACAAATGGCAGAAGCATGGTGATGACCGAGTGAAAAACGATGCAGGTCCCCCTGACTTGTTGCTCATGCTGGATTCGTCCGGAAGCATGACTGACCCAATAGGCTCGACCAGCATGGCGGTTCTCTCCTCATACGTTGCTGCATATAGCGCATTGAATCTCGGGGCGAAAGTAGCTGTCATAAATTTCTCGGACAAGCGATACGTTCAGGACTTCACTAACGACCCCATGAAGATAGAGGACATTCTTGTGAAATACCAGCAGGGAGGCACGACCATGCCCACGACCGAGATAGGAGAATTGGTGAAGAAGAACCCGAACCCGGTACAGATGCTTCTCATATCGGACGCCCAGATATACAACGCCAATGAGGGATTCAAGAGCTTCATAGACGCTCTAAAGTGCAATCCCGCAAACCGCGGAGCGGTATTCCTGATTGAAGACGCGGGAAAACCGACCAACGACAAGACTGACGTGTTGAAATCAGCAGGCGTTGAATTTTTTGATGTCGAAAAGGAGGAAGACTTGTTCAATCTTGTCGTCGGAAAGACCCAAGCAGTCTATGGTGGTGACTCTGGCGGTTGAAAAGTACGACTACGACAGACGAGACCGACGAAACTGAAAAACAATCGTCCACTCCCAGAAAGAAGGCAATTCCCACTGCATTCATTCCAAAAAACAAGAAAACGGCGGGAGGACGTGAATTGCAGAAAACCGATAACCTCGACCGAAGAAGGAAAAGGTACGAGACTTCGAAACATCCTACTATCATAATTTATGACCTGCGCAAGGGCGTAACCGCTTACGACAGGTATGGATGGAGATGCTGGGGTACCGATGTAATATCCAACACAAAGTCCAAATCTGCCGGGATGGAAAATACAGCCGTCTCCGGCGAATTCACTGACAATGGAGTCCTTGCCTGCGCGTACGCGACAGGCATTCTCGGAATCGATACGCGTGATGGGCGCGTTGCGTGGAAAAAGGATGCGTTATGGAAAGAGTATTCGTTTAATTCCGCTGCGAAAAATTATGACGAAACTGAAAGACCGATATTGGTATTCCAAAACGGGGAGTACGCGCTCATACTCACCGAGCTGCAAATACGGCATCCATACACACAACGGGAAGTTGACGGCAAGAGAATAGTGGAAGGAGGAGACATAAAACTCCAAGGGCGCGCCCGGGCATTACGCCTCGCGGACGGAAAGGAATGCTGGAACGCAAGTGAGTTCGAGAAAGTCCTGGCTCTCACCGAAAATTACGCAATCCTGAGCAAGAACGGCGGGAGGACCGTGGAAACAGTATCACTGAAGACGGGAAAAGAAACCAAAACAGTGGACTTAGGCAAAGACCCGCCCGCTGCATTCTATGCTAAAGGAAATACAATCGCGTATGCGCCTGCCCCGGCCGTGGTGGATGTGAAAGCGCCTGCAAGGATCTGCCTTCTTGATGAATCCGGGAAAACGCCGGGCACGACAATCACTGAGAAAAGGGGAGGCGGAATCATAAAATCATTAAGCATTTCAAATAATTCTGAACTCCTCGCGACCGTTACACAGTACCGCGACGAGAAAACAGGGAAAGCCACAGATGACTACGTCATAACCGTTTACTCCAAAAAAGGCAAGAACTACTCGCCTGCCTGGAATAAACAAACAAGCGATCCTGTAGTGGCCCTGAAATTCGATCCGGAAACCGAACACCTCATAGCAAAGACACCGCACTTCAACGACAAGAGCTGTTCCTTCGAGACCGACGTGATAACATCATATGACCCCTGCAAAGGCGACAGGCAATGGGTTCACGAGTGCCGCACAAGATACGTCATGGAAGACGACGTCGTCGACCCCCTAAATTGGGAAAGGATAAACCGCCAAACCATGACACCCTCATACGATGGCCTCATCTACATAGGAGACCACGATCGAGGCGTTTGCGTGCTTGACACCAGTAACGGAGAGCTGATTGAACAAATACGCATTGAGCCCGCTGTGAACAATAACAAACTACAGTACACGCCTACGAAAATAAAAAGCATAGCAGTAAGGAGGAACTACCGCTGAGGACGACCATGACAGACGCAAACGAAACCGAACCGCAATCGTCCCAGGACAGGAAGGGACCACCCTCTGCATTCATTCCCAAAAACAAGAAAGCGGCAGAGCGTGAACGTCAGAAAAACAAAGGACTAGACAGAAGAAAGAAGGACGAGGCTTCAAAACAGCCGACAGTCATAGTCTACGACGAGCACAAGGGCATAACAGCATACGACCGGTACGGATGGAAGTGCTGGGGTACTGATGTAAGACCCAGCTCAGATAAATGGTTTGAAGCCACTCCTATCGCTTCCGAATTCACTGACAATGGAGTCATAACTTGCGCTTACGAGACAAATATTTTTGGGATAAATTCATACGATGGGAGCATAGTGTGGAAAAACGAGCTTCTTGAAAGAGGCGATGAGACGTTGAAATCGGTATTCCAGAACGAGAAGTACGCGCTCATACTCACTGAGCGGATATGGGGGTTTAAGGAACAGAACTCCCGAAGACAAGTCACGGCATTACGCCTTGCGGACGGCAAGAAATGCTGGAACGCCACTGACTTGAGTGACGTCATGGCTGTTACCGAAAATTACGCAGTCCTAAGCAAAAACGGAGGAAGGACTGCTGAGATGGTTTCGTTGAAAAGCGGGAAAAAAATCGGAAAAACAAACTTCGGCAACGACCCGCCCACCGCATTCTGCGCCGAAGGAAGAACCGTAGCTTATGCGCCAATGGTTAACGCCAAACATCCCTTTGATGCTTGCGCAAAAGTCCCTGCAAAGACTTTCGTGCTTGATGAATCGGGAAAAACGCAAGGTACGGCGGTCGAGGACAAGAAAGGGGGAACCATAAACTTATTGAGCATCTCAACGGATGCCGGACTCCTCGCAACTGCAACGCATTACCGTGACGAGAAAAGACGTTTTGACAATGAAAAGGATGAGTATGTCATAACCGTATACTCGAAGAAGGATGATGCAAAACACGGTAAGGAATACTCGCGTGTCTGGAAAAAACAAGCAACCGGACCCATATTAGACCTGAAATTCGACCCGAAAAACGAGCATCTCATCGCAACGACACGGCTCACACACGATTCACTCAGTCGTTACCTAAACAAATACACTGCTGACCTGATAACATCATACGATCCATGCAGAGGCAAGAAACAATGGGAGCATAGGTACAACGAAAGATATATTCACATAGGACCTGAGAACGCGGAGAGCAGAAAGACAGAATGCTCTGAACTCATGAATTTCTCATATGACGGCTTGATTTATGTTGGGAGTGGCGCATTGGGAGTTTGCGCACTCGACATAAATAACGGACGACAAGTTGAACAGATACGCGTCGAACCTGCGGTAAAAAAGCAGGGTGAACTGAGATACAAGATGACTAACGTAAAAGGCATCGCAGTAAGAAAGAACTACACTGCATATAGTGGAGGTGCCTCGGGTGGTTGATGAATAGTACGACGATGACAGACGAAACCGAACCACGACAGTTCCCTGACAAGAAGGAACCACCCTCTGCATTCATTCCAAAAAACAAGAAAGCAGCAGAGCGTGAAAGTCAGAAAAACAAAGATCTCGACCAAAGAAGAAAAAAGGACGAGGCTTCAAAACAGCCGACAGTCATACTTTACGACGAACACAAGGGCATAACCGCATACGACAGGTACGGATGGAAATGCTGGGGCACTGACGTAAGACCAAGCTCGGAATGGTGGGGGGATACTTCTATCGCTTCCGAATTCGCCGACAATGGAGTCATAACTTGCGCTTACAAGACGGGCATTTTAGGCATCAATGCGCGCGACGGGAGCATCGCGTGGAAAACCGAGCTTCCTGAAAAAGACAATGAGACCGTGAAATCAGTATTCCAGAACGAGAAGTACGCGCTTATACTTACCGAGTATGATCGGATGGCCACTGTGGACGGATGGGCATTCAGGAAAGTGGGATCTAAAAGGGATGTCGCGGCATTAAGCCTTGCGGACGGCAAGGAATGCTGGAATGCCACCGACTTGGATGACGTCATGGCCATTACCAAAAATTATGCAGTCCTAAGCAGAAACGGGGGAAGGACTGCGGAGATGATCTCTTTGAAAACCGGAAAAAAAACAGGAAAGATAAACTTCGGCAACGGCCCGCCCACCGCATTTTGCGCCGAAGAAAAAACCATAGCTTACGCTCCGGTAATGAACGTCGAACACTCTGCTGATGGCGCGAAAATCCCTGCAAAGACGTTCCTGCTTGATAAGTCTGGAAAAACGCTAGGCACGACTGTCGAGGACAGGAAAGGTGGAACCATAAACTTATTGAGCCGCTCAGAGGATGCTGGACTCCTCGCAACTGCAACAAAGTACCGCGACAAGAGGATTATGGACGATGAAAAGGACGAATACGTCATAACCGTTTACTCGAAGAAGGATGATGCAAAACACGGTAAGGAATACTCGCGTGTCTGGAGAAAACGCGCAACCGGCCCCATACTGGGCCTGAAATTCGACCCGGAAAACGAGCATCTCATCGCAACGACACGACTCGCAAAGACGTGGTCCAGCACTTACCTGAACAGACACACAGCTGATCTGATAACGTCATACGATCCCTGCAAAGGCAAGAAACAATGGGAACACAGGTGCAACGAAACGTACACGCACCTGAAACAGGAGGACACGAAAAGTGAAAGGATGAACTGTCCCCCCATGGCACTCTCATATGACGGTCTAGTTTATGTGGGAAACGGTGCAAATGGCGTTTGTGCACTCGACATAAACAACGGACAACAAATTGAACAAATACGCATCGAACCCGCAGTAAAAAAGGATGGCGAACTGAGATACCAGATGACTAACGTAAAAGGCATCGCAGTAAGAAAGAACTACACTGCATATAGTGGAGGTGCCTCGGGTGGTTGATGAATAGTACGACGATGACAGACGAAACCGAACCACGACAGTTCCCTGACAAGAAGGGACCGCCTACTGCATTCATCCCGAAAAACAAGAAAACGGCAGAGCGTGAACGGCAGAAAAACAACGATATCAATCAGAGAAGGAAGAAGAACGAGAGTTCCAAAAAGCCGACAGTCATAGTTTACGATGAGCAAAAGGGCATAACAGCATACGACAGGTACGGATGGAAATGCTGGGGCATGGACGTGAGACCTAACGATAAATGGTGGGGCGACACACCCATCGCTTCAGAATTCGCTGACAACGGCATCCTGGCATGCGCTTACGAGGCAAACACTTACGGCCACAACACGAACCAAACCACTATTTTCGGCATAAATACACGCGATGGAAGCATAGCGTGGAAAAACGAGCTTCCTGAACAGCGTTTTGAAAAGGCAGATGACCGTGAGATGCCCTATTCCGCATTCCAGAACGAGAAGTACGCGCTCATACTCACCGAGCGCCTAACATCCAGAGTGCACGAGCAAGTAGACTCCCCAAAACATGTAATGGCATTCCGTCTTGCGGACGGCAAGAAATGCTGGGACGCCACGGGCTACTGCTACTACTTGAACGGAGTCCTGGCTCTCACCGAAAACTACGCAGTCCTGAGCAAGAACGACAAAAAGACCGCCGGGATAGTGTCGCTGAAAAGCGGTAAAGAAATCAGGACAGTGAACTTCGGCAAAGACCGGTCTAACGCGTTCTGCGCTGAAGGAAAAACAATGGCTTATGTTCCTTATTCATTTTCGGACAAGAAAGCTCTTGCAAGCATTTGCGTGCTTGACGAATCCGGGAAAAAGCAAGGCGCGACAATCGTGGAGGCGCGTGGAGGGGGAATCATAAGCTCATTAAGCCTCTCAAAGGATGCCGGACTACTCGCGACCGCGACACAATACCTTGATGAGACTCCCAAAGGGGACGCCGCGAATGAGTACGTCATAACCGTTTACTCCAAGCAAGGCAAGGACTACTCGCCCGTATGGAATGAGCACACAAAAGACATCGTTCTTGACCTGAAATTCGATCCGAAAACCGAACACCTCATCGCCAAGACACGACACACCAGTATCGAAAAAGCAGGACCGTACGGCGGTTGCTCCAAAGAACGCATAGCTGACACGATAACGTCATACGATCCACACAAAGGCAAGAAACAATGGGCGTACGAGTGGTGCGGCGCGTATGCGGAAGGCTATTCATTTGAATATATGAACAATCAACCCATGACACTCTCATACGATGGCCTCGTTTACTTAAGGGACTCTGACCAGGGCGTTCGCGCGCTTGACATCAATAATGGACGGATAGTGGAACAAATACGTGTTGATCCTGTGGTAATGAAGGGCAATCTACAAAACACTAAGACGAACGTGAAAAGCATTGCAGTAAGGAAGAACTACCGCTGATTGTGACAACAACGTATTGAGCCACGAGCATTAACTTCTGGCTCGTTAAAACTTTCCAAAATAGTTATATACCTCCCACAATCTAGGATAATTATGACGACATTAAAACCCGTTCTGATTGGGACCGCCCTCTTTTTGGTTATTTTAGTTAGCGGATGTGTTGTCCAACAAGTAAATGAAACTGATGTAGAAAAAACTGCGTTATTGTCACTGCCTCAACTCCTCTGTTTCGAATTGAATGATCCACCTGCTATTTTCGACTTTGCGTATCAAGAAGATGGAGAAATAAAGTATGTGAGTGCCCTGACAACTTGTGCTGATCCAGCCACAGTAAATGCCACTACTTTTTTGGGAGAACAGATTACTTTACATTTTAAAGGACAGACGCCCGTCAGAATCACACGTGAAAATGGAGATACTTATGCTGTAGAAGTACGTAACGCAAGTAAAAGAGTAATCGCAAGGTACTTTAAACCTCCACTTAACACGGCTGTATCTCTTAAACATTTTAGAAGTTCTAATCCTGAAAAATTCATCGCCGAATGTTTATTGATTAACGATAGTAATCAACGGGATATTTGCCTTTCATATCAAGCCGCGTTTCAGCAAAATATAACGCTATGCGATAAGCTGGTCGTTTCATCATCATGTAAGCAATGGATACAAAATATCAAGTACGGAAACGTATACAACTCGGCTCGTGGTCCTTGATTCATTCAGTTTATGAAAGCTCGTTCTTAATGGCGAAATTTTCTTTTGAACTTCTTCATCGCTTCGCTTAGTCGCATTTGTTAAACAACAGCCGAGAGTCCATATCCGTATGGATTGAACAACACCTCGCATCAAAAAAACTTATATACCTCGTTCGCAGGTTGCTCTTGTTGTATCATGGTCGTGACTCGTGGAAGGCTTTTCGGTCCTGGAAGAAGATTTGAAGAGGAGGAGCGAAGCGTCTTCAAGGAAGAGCGCGCGCTCTATCCAGAATTCATTCCCCCGAAACTCCCGCACAGGGAAGGCGAAGTGGAGTTCATAATAGACAGCATCAAGCCGATAACGAAGCACAGCCGTCCGAGCAATGTATTCATATACGGCCCTCCTGGAGTCGGCAAGACGCATTCAACGAAATGCCTTCTTGACGAACTCAAGGAGACGTCCGACGTCATGCCAATATACATAAACTGCTGGCAGCACGACACGCGCCACGCGATACTCACCCAGCTTTCGTACAGTCTCGGAAGCTTCAGCCCAAGAAGGGGAACCGCAACTGATGAGGCATACGAGAAATTCATAGAAGGAGTGAAGAGGCACAAGAGATGCCTGCTCATCGTATTCGACGAGATAGACAAACTGCTCATAAAGGACGGCTCGCAGGCATTGTACGACGTCTTGCGTCTTGACATTCCGGAAATAGTCTCGGGAGTCATACTCATATCAAACGACCCTTACGCCCTGAGACGATTGGATGACAGGACTAGAAGCAGCCTCAATCCGCGGGAAATAGAATTCAAGCCCTATAACTTCGAGGAAGTCAAGGACATACTGGATGAGCGCGCAAAAATCGCGTTCACGCCTGAAGCGCTCGATCCCGGAGTGATAAGCGCGGTCGCAAGATTCGTCATGGACAACGGCGGAGACATAAGGATGGGACTGGATTGCCTTCTCAAGGCAGGACAGTACGCTGACTCGTTCTCCAACAAGGTGACTACCGAGCACGTGAAAAAACAGGTGATGAACGTGCAGAATGTGAAGCTACGCAAAATGCTTGAAGGAATGTCCGCTGACCATATTGCACTCCTTTCAACTCTTGCAAAAGAGAAAACCGAAAGCATAACGACTGGAAAACTCTTCGAGGCATACGAGAAAAGCGGAGGCAAGATGGCGGCACGCACTTTCAGGAAGTACGTTACCGACCTTGAGGATTTGGGATTCATAAAAGCGCAGGCGACCGGAATGGGAACGCGCGGGCAATCACGCAAGATATCGCTCAAGTTCGAAAAAGAAGCCGTCCTCAAGCTTCTCGGAGAAGAACCATCATCGCATTAATTATTAAGGAAGAGTTTAAAAAACGAGGAAAAATCATACTAACATAAAATAATCCCGGTGCTCCGGTAGTGTAGCCCGGCCAAGCATCCGGCCCTCTCGAGGCCGAAACCCGGGTTCAAATCCCGGCCGGAGCACCAGAAACCCCAAAGGGTTTCATCGTTTCGTGCTATCTTCGTCCCTGCGGGGACTCGATAGCACGCGTACTGTAAATAAGGCTGCTTGCCCGCTTATGACACATGTACTGTCCTATGTGTTCTATTTTGAATAAGTAATATGCCTATTGCTATTATTGCGAATATTGCTCCGTACATGAATGACCAGCCGTAAGAGAATACCGTCCATAATGCGCCAGCAATTATGCTTGATGCAAAATCGCCTATGCCGTTCACAGTATTTAATAATCCAAAACCTGTTCCTCTGCTATCTTTTGTCAAAAGGTCTGCTGCATATGCCCGTTCCATTACATCAATAAGCCCTGTCTCAACACCTGCTAAAATAAACAAAATTGCAAAGCTTACAATCGTAGACGGGAGTATCACAAATCCTATGCAATATATCGCAAATATTGCGTAGCCCAAGCCTAAAAGGAATCTTTTGCTCATCCTGTCTCCTAAGTTTCCGAAAACGTATGCAAATATTGCTGCACCAACATTTAGGAGCACATATAATCCTGTTGCAATGCTTCCTGCTGCTAATACTCCCCTACTTGGTTTTAATGATTCCATAACCCTTAATACTAAGAACGTGTTTGCGAAATTTGCTATTCCAAAAACCGCAGCAGCTAAAAGAAGTTTCTTAAAATCTGGAGGCATATTCTTGATGGTTCTCCAAAACTCTATCTTATTGTTTTTCGCTTTGTATTTTTCCCTGACCATTAATACAGCGATAACAGCTAGTATTCCGGGTATTAATGCGAGAAAGAATATGTTTCTTACACCAAGTATGGGTAGGAGAAAGAATGCGAGAGCTGGACCTAGTATTGCGCCTAGCGTGTCCATCATTCTTTCAAAACCAAACGATCTGCTTCTTGTTTTCTTATCTACAGAATCTGATAATAATGCATCTCTTGCAGGGCTTCTGATACCTCTTCCAAGCCAGCCTAGTGTTCTTGCAATCAGTACATGAGTCCAATGCGTCGCAAACCCGATTATTGGAATAAAAAAACCCGTCATAACATATCCTAGTATGATGAATGGCTTTCGTTTTCCCACTTTATCGCTGTACCATCCTGCAAATGTCTTGATAAAGCTTGAAGAAAAATCTGACACTCCTTCTATAATTCCTAGTATTGCTGCTGCGCTATGCAAGTCCATGGACAAGAATATTGGCAGTATTGCTGTTGCCATTTCATGACCCATATCGCTAAATAAGCTGGCAAGCCCGAAAGCTAGTACATTTCTATTGAGCCATCCTTTCTTTTTTTTGCTCATTTAGCATCTCCGTTAATGATGTTTTCACTGTAAATTGCTCCGTTTTTAAAGCAATCACATAATGTTAAGTTTTCTACTGAGCCCGGATTACTGCTGTGTTGCACAACTCATAAATTCTCCAACGTCCACCAGGACCACCATCAATGGGGGTTGGGGAGAAATGATCCTCAATGGGTGGAAAGTGCAAAAAGAAAAGGAACTGGAAAGAAATAAACGAGAAATACGTCCGTGAGGGAGAACTCTGGATTGATGAGGAAGCCCTGCGCGACTGGTGGAAGAAGGTAACGAAAAAGAACAAGAACAAGGTTGGCTCGCCATTCACGTACCCGGACGAGTTCATGACTTTTGGAGGAATAGTGAAAACAGTCTTCCATTTGGGATTAAGGCAACTCGAGGGTTTCATCAAGCGGCTTCGAAAGTTAAGGCGATTTCCGAAAGCGCCAGATTACACAACACTCTCCCGCAGGATTCCAAGACTCCCTTGGGAGGACCTGCCGCACACGCCGTGGAACAAGCCAATCATAATCGCTCAGGACAGCACCGGACTCAAGGTGGCGCAGTACGGGGACTGGATGCGCAGGAAGTGGAAGGTGTATCGCGGCTTCCTGAAACTTCACGTGAGCGTGAACGTTAAGAATCACGAAGTGCTAGGTGTTCGCGTCACGGATGAGCGGGCAGCGGATTCCGCACAGTTTTCCTCCCTCATCAAGCAGTCCCAGAAGAAAGGCCGCATCGGGAAGTGTCTTGCCGACGGCGCGTACGACACTAACGCGTGCTTTGGAGTTCTTGAAAGGGAGGGGATTGCGCCAGGCATAAG
>Ga0315282_10000485_pt1 | contig 78911 bp, 70 predicted proteins | sample YL17G07_20_MG_FD_203693 | JGI IMG/M metagenome (GOLD analysis project Ga0315282, IMG submission 203693) | Sediment microbial communities from Yellowstone Lake, YNP, Wyoming, USA - YL17G07_20 | ecosystem: Environmental > Aquatic > Freshwater > Lake > Sediment | place: USA: Wyoming | collected... | reverse complement strand
CTGGACCATTAGCGCCGTCTTTACCTGTCAAAGAACAGCCCGATCAAGCCCCCGCTGAAAGGCTAACCCTTTGGTACGCCCCACAGCTACTCAAAACCAGGGCTTGACATTACACCCCGAGTCTGTCAGAACTTATCTGACGGAGAATTCGACAGCCGTTTCCAGAATTCATGCCGTACATTTGTTCGGTCATCATCGTGACGCACACCCCGCTTGCCTGCTCGGCCGTTTGCCAGGGCCCTGGGCTTATGGTATAATCCTCGCGAACCACCTGAGATGATCTTGGAGGGTAGAACCAGTTGATCGATACCAGTGACTTCAGGAATGGCCTTTCCATAATACTCGACTCAGATATCTTCACGATCGTAGAGTTCCAGCATGTCAAGCCGGGCAAGGGCGGCGCGTTCGTAAGGACGAAGCTCAAGAACGTCAGGACTGGGGCTGTGATCGACAAGACCTTCCGCGCTGGCGAGCGCATGGAACAGGCTGTTCTGGAGCGCAAACCAATGCAGTATATCTACCAGCAGGACGGAGATTACTACCTGATGGACCTCGAGTCGTTCGAGCAGATACCGATGCGGCGGGAGCTTATTGGCGAGCAGGTGAAGTATCTGAAGGAGAACGAGGATGTGACGGTGCTCACCCACGAGGGTAACATTATCGGAGCGGAACTGCCGTTCACTGTAGAGCTGGAGGTAGCGGACACGGACCCAGACGTGCGGGGAGACACGGCCTCGGGCGGCTCCAAGCCGGCCAGGCTGGAGACCGGGGCTGTGATCCAGGTGCCGTTCTTTGTCAACATCGGAGATAAGGTCAAAGTAGACACACGGACTGATGCCTACCTGGAGCGCGTTAGGTAAGCGCTGGGGTCGGGGGACGGCAACTGCTGGCGTTCGATCTCCGAATCGGGTTTGCGCGCTATGGGACTGACGCGCCGACAGAGACGCAGCGCAATCGTTGAGTTCCTGGATGGACTTACGAATCTAGGACTGAAGCTTGGGGGCGCGATCGCGGCGCTTGCCCTGGGCTATCTCATCTATGGGCTGGTGGCAAGGAACGGCCTTGCACAGCTTGGGGCACTCTCGCACGACGACCGCGCCAGGGTGATTGCGAACGTCGGGTTCGCGTGCAGTCTGGTCGTCACCGGAGGCGGCGTCGCCGCCGCGTGCGCTGCGGCGCGCTACCACACCGAGGAGACGCTCGGGTACCTGATGTCGTTCTTCGGCATCGTCGTGTACTTCGCCGTCCCCTGGTGGGTATCGATCGGTTTCAGCAGTTGGGAGCTTAGGGCGAACCTTGCCATTGCGACCATCGTCTCGCAAATGCAACTGCTGGGGATCATCGTCTTCCTCGTTGGCTCGGCGCTGGTCGTGCGCGAGGTGGCGCTTCGGATAACGTCGTCGCTGCAGGACCGCGAGAGGAAGACGGCCAGGAGCGCGTTCAGAGTCGGAGGGCAGGCCGAGCCGGTAGAGGAGCCGTACAAGCGCAGGCTGTACCCCAAGTGCTGGCAGATGCAGTACTGCCGGGCGTTCATCCGGAAGGTATGCCCTGCCTACGAATCGGGGAGGTCGTGCTGGCGGCGGAAGTCAGGATGTATGTGCGATGGCGACACCATAGCTCGTGCGCTGAGCTCTCAGACCGGCGAGGGCCGGTTGTTTGCCAGGGACTTGCAGTACCGGCTCGGCACGATTCCGCAGAAGTCGTCGCTAACTCCTGCCGAGAAGCGCCAGCGCTGCAGAGATTGCGTCATCTACCGGTTACACCAGGAGCAGAAATACAAGCTTACCAGCCCGTTCGTATTCCCAGCCGTCGGGGCGCTCATCTGGGCGCTCTTCCCTGCTCTGGAGTCCATGTTCCGGGCGTTTCTCAGCTTTACCGAGCGTGTGATGAGGAACATGAGCTTTCTGCCCAGTTCCGGTGAGAGCTCCGGCGGATGGAGTGTGCCGGACGCCGTGCTCTACGTGTTTGTGGCCTGGCTTGCGATAGTCGTGGTCAGCTACGCGCTCCAATTCCTGGAGTTCTGCATTTTCAAGGTCCAGATCTGAGTGCGGGGAGGGATGCACGAATGGATCTCGAGCGGATCGAGGCGCTGATAAAGATCATAAAAGACGCGCAGGTAACCGAGCTTTCGGTCAAGCGCGATGGATCGGCGGTGGTTCTGCGGAAGCCGGCAAGGAACGGCGTGTTCGCTGCTCCCACAGCGGGCCGGGCGGCGGAGCAGGAGCCGGAGGAAGCGCCTGACGCGGTGGTCACAGCTCCGATGGTAGGCATCTTCCACATGGCGGCCGGCGTAAGGTCCATCGGCGTGCGCGTGAAGAAGGGGCAGACTGTGGGCGCCATCGAGTCGATGAAGCTGATGAACGACGTGGTATGCCAGTGGGATGGGAACGTGTCGGAAATCCACGTGGAAGACGGGATGCCGGTCGAATACGGTCAGGCGCTTCTTCGTCTGGAGAAAGCGTGAAGGAGGCGGAGATATGGTTCTCTCGCAGCTTCGGAACAGGAGGGGCAGCTGGACTCTGATCGGCCTTCTGGCTGCGACTGCCATCGTGGCAGTAGTAATGGCAGTTGTGGTCTTCGGGCGGTTAGGCCCGGAGGGTAGGACCAGGCAGGAGGCCGTTAACGAGGGGCTGGTGCAGCCAAAGGAAGGCCAGACGGTCCTCGGCGCGGCCGTGGACAAAAGCAAGCAAACGGCATGCATGACGAACCTCCGGCAGATCCGGCAGATGATCGAGTATCAGAAGGCCGAGAGCGGCCAGCCGCCGGCCACCCTTCAGGATCTCAGGCTCGGCTCGGCCGGAAACTGCCCTCAGACCGGCCAGCCTTACCAATACGACCCAACCACCGGCAGTGTCCGGTGCGCGACGCCAGGGCACGAAGGATTGTGAGGCTGAGTCTTAAGGCAGGTGCGATGTTCGGGAACTGGGGCGGGGCTTGCAGATCCCGCCCCGCTGATCGAGACTCAGATCGAAGTGTTCGACTCTAACTCGGAGATTGCCAGTGCTGAAAAAGGTTCTCATCGCCAACCGGGGCGAGATCGCAGTGCGGATTATCCGCGCGTGCCGAGAGATGAAGATCGCGACCGTAGCCGTCTACTCGCAGGCGGACGCGACCTGCCTTCACGTGCGGCTCGCGGATGAGGCGGTCTGTGTCGGCCCGCCGCCGAACAAAGACAGCTACCTCAACATGCCGAATATCATCAGCGCCGCTATGATCACCGGAGCTGACGCGATTCATCCCGGCTATGCCTACTTCTCCGAGCAGCCGAGCTTTGCCGAAGCCTGCGAGGCCTGCAATCTGGTCTTCATCGGCCCTAAAGCATCCGCCATCGAGAAGATGGGGGATAAGGCGAAGGCAAGAGAGATCATGCAGTCGGCGGGCGTGCCGGTTATCCCTGGCACGAAGGGGACGGTGGATAACGAGCAGGAGGCTTACCGCACGGCTCAGAAGATGGGCTATCCGCTGCTCATCAAGGCGACGGCTGGCGGCGGCGGCCGCGGGATAAGGCTCGTGCAGAACGAAGAGGAGCTTTCGAAGGCGCTCAAGCTCGCCAGGGCAGAGGCCGAGGCCGCCTTCGGCAACCCCGGCGTCTATATCGAGAAGTACATCGAGGACCCCAGGCATATCGAGGTGCAGGTGCTCGCCGACCAGCACGGGCACTGCGTCCACCTCGGCGAGCGCGAGTGTTCGATCCAGACGTCGAGACACCAGAAGATGATCGAGGAGTCGCCGTCGGTGGCGGTCACACCGACGCTCCGGCAGAAGATCGGCGAGGCTGCGGTCCGAGCAGCCAAGGCGGTCGGCTACACGAACGCCGGCACGGTCGAGTTCCTCCTCGACAAGGACGGCAGCTTCTACTTCATGGAGATGAATACCAGGGTGCAGGTGGAGCATCCTGTCACGGAGGTCGTCACCGGCATCGACATCGTTCGGGAGATGATACGGGTGGCCGCTGGTGAGAAGCTCGACCTCGCGCAGCGGGACGTGCGCTTGAACGGCCACGCAATCGAATGCCGCATCACTGCAGAGGACCCGGAGAACGGCTTTGCTCCGTCCGTCGGCAAGATCACGAGCCTGGTGCTCCCGGGCGGGCTTGGTGTGCGCGTGGATACGCATATCTACGCGGGCTACGAGATCCCACCCTACTACGATCCGCTGCTTGCTAAACTCATCGTATGGGGCCGCGACCGGCCCGAAGCCATCTCCAGGATGTCCAGAGCGCTCGGAGAGTTCGAGATCGGCGGCATTCGGTCCAGCCTCGATTTCCATAAGAAGATAATGGGTAACGCCTTCTTCCGGAAGGGCGACCTTTCGACGAACTTCCTGCGGCGGAGAATGCTGAACGCCGCCGCGTGAGTAGGCCTTTTTCATCACGAGAGCACGAAAGCGCAAAGAAAGCACGAGAAAGAGGTAGGATTTGGGGTCCGGGGTCAACATCGGTCTGCTGACCCATCTCCCCGAGTCCCAGACCCGATACCCCCTGATACTCTCGTGTTTTCGTGGCATTTCGTGCTTTCGTGGTTAAGCTTGAGCTGCTATGCAGAAATCGAGAAGAGCGGCGCGAGAGCTTGCTCTGAACCTTCTCTATCAGGTCGATGTCGCGGGAATACCGCTTGAGGAGTCCATCCAGGCGGCACGCGAGAACGTCCAGGCCGAGCCGGAGGTATTCGAGTTCGCCGAGGCGCTCGCGCGGGGAACCCGGAAGTATAGGAAGGATGTAGACCGCGACATCCGACGGTTGAGCCGGGACTGGCCCCTCGCGCGCCAGCCCGCTGTGGACAGGAACATCCTCCGGATGGCGATGTTCGAGATATCCCACGTCCCCGAAACCCCACCCGTCGTCGCTGTGAACGAGGCTGTCGAGCTGGCAAAGAGGTTCAGCACCGAGGACTCGGGCAAGTTCGTGAATGGCGTCCTTGCGGCGTATCTGCGGGAGAAGCAGAAGGATTCGAGGCCGGACACGCAGGATGCTCAGGATGGCGGGCCGCGCTAGGTTCTGCTCACGGTTCCTGAACCATTGCAGCAGAGGCAGCCAGCCGCGGCAGAGCCGCCGCATGGTATAATGGAGTACGGTCCGGGCGGCGATCGGTTCGCTCCCGGCCGTTCCAGAACATACGAATGACAGCAACGTACGACGTCGAGACGCGTGACCGCGCGATACTCGTGGTGATAGACCCGCCCGAGGCTGCGCTTGCGGACTGGAACGGGAACGAGCTCAAGGAACTGCTCGCCAGCGCGGGCGCTCATCTTGCCGGCGAGGTGCACCTGCGGAGGTCCCATCCCGATCCTGCCTACTACATCGGCCACGGCAATGCGATGGATCTCTATGAGGAGGTCCAGGACACAGGGTGCTCGGTGGTTGTGATCGGAGAGGACCTGTCACCGACTCAGCAGCGAAACATCGAGGACACGCTGACTGTGCGGGTCGTGGACCGGACTCAGTTGATCCTGGACATCTTCGCCCAGCGCGCCCACACAAAGGAAGGTAAGCTGCAGGTCGAGCTGGCGCAGCTCAGCTACCTGCTGCCGAGGCTGACGGGCAAGGGCACGGCTATGTCCCGCCTCGGGGGCGGGATCGGCTCCCGCGGCCCTGGTGAGACCAAGCTCGAAGTGGATCGCCGGCGTATCCGGACGCGCATAAGCGACGCGCAGGAGGAGCTTAACGAGGTAAGGCAGCACAGGGATGTTCAGAAGGCCGGCCGCCGCCGTCTGCCGTTCCCATCGGCCGCTCTGGTAGGCTACACGAGCGCGGGCAAGTCCACACTGCTCAACACCCTCTCCGGGTCAGAGGTCTACGTCGATCGGAAGCTCTTCGCCACCCTCGATCCCACCACGCGGCGGGTCGTCCTGCCCGACGGCTGGTCCGTGCTCATAAGCGACACGGTAGGGTTCATCCGTGAGCTGCCCCACCACCTCGTTGCCGCCTTCCGGGCGACGCTGGAGGAGGTTGTGGAGTCGGACTTCCTGATCCACGTGGTGGATGCGAGCCATCCTCACTCGGCCGAGCAGCGGGAGGCGGTGCAGCGCGTGCTCGAGGAGCTGGGTGTCGCAGGAAAGCCTGTAGTGACGGTCTTCAACAAGAGCGACCTCGCCGCCGACCATTACGACCTGCGCCGCCTGGTTGCCCAGACGCCGGACTCGGTCTACATTTCGGCCAAGACCCGGGACGGGCTGCTGTACCTAATGCGGCAGATGTCCAAGACGATTCAGTCGCTGCTCAGGCGCGTGCGGCTCGAGATTCCTTACGACAGGAGCAATCTGGTCGCGCTCTGCTACGAGCGCGGGCGAGTGCTCTCCGCCGATTACCGGAGCGACAGGATAGTGGTCGAGGCCGAGATCACAAGCGATCTGGTCGGAAGGCTGGAGGGCTATCTGGTTCGGGAGCAAAGCAGCGAGGAACCTGACGCCGGGCCGACCCCCGCTCCCTGACCTCCGGCCTACGGACTGGTGGGCCCACCCGGATTCGAACCAGGGACCAACCGGTTATGAGCCGGTCGCTCTACCGCTGAGCTATGGGCCCATCCCACGATAGAATATTACCACAAACCGACCCGTGCAGCAACCGGGCGAGCGGTGCGATGCCGGCGCGGCCCAGGGCTGGCGCGGATCGGGGCGCGGGCGCTGGTGGGGCCGTAGAGAGAGCAGCCCATCCGCGGCGGACGCAGGCATCAGAGGGCCATGCCGTGGAGGAAGCGGCCACAAGCTACGGCCTCGCCTCGTCGAAAACCCGCCGGAGACGATCGAGTCGCGTGCGCAGGGCCGCGAGGATGCTTGGGTCAATGGGCATCCGCTCGTCTTTGCCGTGCTTCAGACACTCCGACATGTCGCGCGCAGTGTCGGTCACGGCTGGAAAGCCATACGAGCCGCCGGAGCCGATCAGGTTGTGAAGCAGGCGGCGCAGGCGCCGCTCATGACTCCGGCTCGTAGGGTTGATCTCCAGACCCATTATGGCCCGTTCCAGGTCGGCGAGCTTGCGCGAAGCTCCAGAGAGGTAGATCCGGCGCACATCGTGCAGCCACTCCCTGTTGATGCCAAGCCTGTCCTCAGTCATGGATACCAGCCCTGCCATGTCACTGATCGGAAAGAAGCGCGTGCTCACCCGGCACGGGCAGGAGGAAGAAGAACGTGCTGCCTTTGCCGAGCGCGCTCTTCACCCCTATCCTCCCCCCGTGCTGCTCTACGATAGCCTTACTGATCGCAAGGCCGAGCCCGCTTCCACCCTCCTTGGGCCAGTCCTGCCCGTTCACCTGGTAGAACTTGTCGAAAACCTTCTTTTGCGCGGCCGGCGGAATACCCGGGCCATGATCCGCTACGCTGACCCTCACATAGCCGTGCTGCAGCCCGACCGCCACCTCGACGCCCGATCCGGGCGGCGAGAACCTGATCGCGTTCGAGAGCAGATTGGTCACAACCTGCTCGATCCGGTCGCCGTCGCCGACCACTGACGGCGGCGTCCCGGACACCCTCGTCAGCAAGCTGACCTGCCGCTCGCCCGCAAACTGGGCCATCTGCTTGACCGCGCTTGCCACCCGCTCGTGCACCGGCACGATCTCAAGCTCCAGGCTCAGATGCCCGGACTCGATCTTTGCGATGTCGAGCATGTCATCTACAAGCCTGATGAGCTTGTTGCAGTTATTCTGGGCAATGCCCATCAGCTCTCGCAGCCGTGGATCGACCTCTCCGGCCGCCCCGCCGAGGATCAGCCCGAGTGAACCCTTCAGCGCGGTAAGCGGAGTCCGCAGTTCATGCGCGACCGTGGAAACGAACTCCGATTTCGCCTCGTCCAGCTCGACCTGCTCGGTCACGTCCTGCAGCAGCGATGCGGTCCCTATGAACGCTCCACTCTTCAGGAACACCGGCCGCATGTTGATCCTCACGATCTTGCGCACCGGAAGGGTAATGTTCTGTTCAGCGAATACGCCGTTGTCCGGACTGGATCGTGACAGCCGGTTCAGGACAGCGCTGAACTCCTTCCGGTACGTCGGCGGATGGAGATCGATTATGCTCCTACCCAACGCCTCAGCGGAGGATATCCCCAGTATCCGTTCCGCCGCAGAGTTCAGCATTACGATAGCGCCCTCTGCATCGCATACCACCACGCCGTCGCCGAGTTGAGCCAGGACCGACTCGATCTTCGTCTTCTCGGCTTCGAGCTCGGCCAGAGCGCTCAACGCTCGACCGTGCAGGTCCGCGTGGGCTACGGCTGCAGCCGCATGATTGGCGATCGTCTCGAACAGGCGTAGGTCCCGCGCTGCGAATGGCCCACCGTGCCTGTTCGCCGCGAGCAGTACACCGATGACCTTCTTCCTCACTTTCATGGGGACGACGAGGAGCGAGCGTATTCCCCATTCCCGGACGGCGGCGCGCGGGATTCTGCCGTCTGCGGCCGCATCGTTGATCACGATCGGCTCTCCGGACTTCGTGACGAGACCTCTGACCCCGCTCGTCAGCGGCGTGCGCGCGCCCGTTATCCGGTCAGCGAGCTTGCCGTAACTCTCGACGTAGTGCAGCTCTTTAGTATTCCAGTCGATCAGGCCGACTGCCGTGAGCTCGGCTTTGACAGCCTTCGCTGCACGCTCCGCGACCATCCGGAGCGCGCTCGACAGCTCTCTTTCACTGACGATGGCCTGGCTGATCTCAAGCAGGCTATCGACAATGTTCAGCCGTTCGAAGGTCTCTCTGCACTCGCGTGCCCTGGATATGGCAATCCCAGTGCGCTCACCGAGAACGCGCAGGTCTTCGATAACCTCGGGCGGCGGTTCCTCTTCGATCTGTACCACAATGGCGCCGCACGGAGCGTGGTCGGCCGTCATCGCCACGGCCGCTATGCCATCTCCGAGCACAACTTGCTCGGACGACGCGGTCAGCCGCTCGACCTGCCTGGCCATGGCCTGCCTGGTTCCCTTCGAGAGCTTGGTCGAGGACTTCAGTCTCATCTCGTGGGCTTCGTCTTCGCGCAGGAACACGGCCGCACTTTGAGACCCGGCTATCTCAGCCGCCTTGTCGGCAATGAACCTGAGACAGCGGTCAAGGCCCGATGGGTCGTGCCAGTGCCAGCACAGGCGGTCTACCGGTATGAGATCGTCAATTGCCAGTCGGGCCCGGCCCGCACCGGGGCGCACTTCGTCAGTGGGAGTCACAGTCCTCTAGCTCCATCCGCGATCCTGTCGATCTGGCCCGCGAGCTGCAGAGGATCGAACGGTTTCGGCAGGTAGCCGCACGCTCCGGCTCTGATGGCGCGGTTGACCTCCCGGCTGTCCGTCTTGGCCGTAAGGAAGATCACCGGTATATCCCTCAACCTCTCGTCCTGCTTGATCAACCGGCAGGTTGCATAGCCATCCAGCTTTGGCATCATGACGTCGATCAGGATCAGATCAGGCATCTGCTGGCGGGCTACCTCGATACCTTCCATCCCATCGCAGGCAAGGATCGGATCGAAATCTCCTGAGTGTTTGAGGCACATAGCGAGGATCAGCCGCAGATCCGGCTCGTCTTCGATTATGAGGATCTTCCGCGCCTTCATCCCAACCTCACGGTAGCCCGGCGATGTAACGGATGCAATACGGCAATGTAACAGTCATGCAACAAGGTGCCCCGTGTCAGGTGACGGGTGCTCGTAGGACCTGAGCCTGCTGGATACGCTCTGCCAACGTCCAACACCCTCTGCCTAGCTCGGCATCTTGTAACCCAGACCGGCGACGGTCAAGATGTACTGAGGAGACGAGGGATCGTCCTCGATCTTCTTGCGCAGGCGGCCTATATGGACATCGACTGTGCGGGTGTAGATGCCGTCCGCCCGCAGGTCCCATACATGGTCAAGAAGCTGGTCGCGTGTCAGCACCTGGTCGGGATGCTCGGCGAGGGCCTGGAGGAGTCGGAACTCTGTCGCGGTCAACTGCACTGGCGTGCCCCCCTTCCGGACCTCATAGGCGGAAAGGTCGAGCGACAGATCCTTGACCGTAAGCAGCGTGCGGTGCTTTCTGCGCTCGGCGTAGACGGTCTCGCGGCGGAGTGTGGCCTCGACCCTCGCCGACAGCTCCGCTATGCTGAACGGCTTGGTGATGTAGCTGTCCGCTCCGACTCCCAGGCCGAGCACGACGTCGGTCTCCTCGTTCCTTACAGTGAGGAAGACGATCGGCACGAGGCTGGTCCGGCGGATCTCCTGGCAGACATCGATGCCGTCGCGATCCGGCAGCTCGATGTCCAGGATGACTAGATCGGGCTGCTCGTTCACGCACAGGTTGACTCCGTCCGCACCCGTGGCGGCGGTCATCACGTCGAACCCGCGCGCCCGAAGCGACCCGCTGACCAGTCGCAGGATATCCTCGTCATCGTCAACTACGAGAACTCTGCCCTTACGCAAAAGCGGGACTCACCTCCACCCTCTTGCCCGATCACCGCTCAACCGAGCCGCTGGAAATCTGGTGATTCATTATAGCGCCGCCTTCGAAACTCCTGCTTCAAAGTGGCGGGAGGTTCCAGGCACGCCGAGGGTCGGAAGCTCAAGGCTTTCAAGACCCTAAGATGGCGCTTCTGCCGATGGGGCCCAAGGAGTTGACGAAAGGAGACGCGCGCGGAAGGAGAACTGGAACTACGCTGAGGCTGACCGCCGCGGGCGGTGCCGCAGCACTTCTCCTACCTTACGTCCGCGGTGGCGCCGGCCGACTTGAACTCCGCCGCCACCTTCGTGGCGTCCGGCCAAGACAGATTGGTGGCAACCGGGTTCGGCAGCGTCTTGAGGATTCTCTCCGCCTTCACAGGCCCGTCGAGCTTAGCGACCAAAGCGGCAACCTCCTGCTTCTTCGGGCCTGCGGACTTGAGCACCACCCTGAACGGCGCGGATTTTCGCGCGGCAAGGATCTCCTGCGGCGGCTTCTCGGGATCGGTCGAAAGGGCGGAAGCAGTGTAGACGCATCTCGGGTTCCAGAGCAGGAACTCGGCGATGCCCATCTCGGCGGCTGCCCGTCGCTGCGCGATGACCTGCGCTCTGCCGTAGTGGATGCCGTAGAGCGAGAAGTCCTGCAGCCAAGGCCGGACCTTTGCCTTCGTGCCCTGCAAGTCCTTCACGTGGTCGCCGAGGCTCAGCCGGACGGTCTGGTAAGCGGCGGCGTTCGGGTTCGGGATGCCGTACTCGTAGTGGGCGTAGTGGGACGGGTAGACCATCGGGCAGATGTAGTCTACGTTCTCCGCGATCGTCCTGATCGTCTGGCCGATGCCCATATCGTGCCGGACGATGCTCGTCAGACCGAAAATGTCCGCGCTCATAACGACGCCGTAAGGAACCAGGCGCTCGCGCGCGTACTTAAGGAAGTCCCGGATGACCTCCGATTCGGTCCGCTTGTCCTTGTTCGGATAGACACAGGCGCTTATCCGACCGTCACTCGGGAACCTGACGTAGTCCCACTGAATCTCCTTGAACCCGCGTTTGGCCGCGTCTATGGCGATGTCGATGTTGTAGTCCCAGACGGCCTTACTGTAAGGATCCGCCCAGCCGGTGCCCGTTCGGTCGCGCCACAGCCCGCCTCCGGTGCTGTGTATAGCCAGATCCGGCCTTGCGTTTGCGAGGATCGGGTCCTTGAACACCGCGATACGCGCGATAGGGTAGATGCGGGAGTCGGCCATGGTCTTCATGACGCAGCCGATGTCGCCAACGGCATGATGGCTCGCTTTGATCTGGCGCTCAAGCGGCACGTCGGTATCGTAGCTCACGATTCCGTCGGAGTCTTTGACATCGATGCAGAGCGCGTTCAGCTCCGTCCTGTTGACGAGCTCGACGAGCTTGCCGAAGCTCTTCTTTCCGCCGGCAATCCAGCCCGTTACGTGCAGGCCGCGCGCTTCGAGGAACTCCTTTTGCGGCGCGCTCGGCTTCGCCGCCTCGGCTTCCGGCTGCCCGAGTCCCGGGCGCCGCACCGACGCCCCTCCTATCGGCCGCCCGCGCTGAACGAGCTTGATCGACGCGACGCTCGCCAGCACCAGCGCCGCAGCAATAGCGAAGAAGAGTACCAGACTTCGTTTCATGCAATCCTGCTCCTAGCTCGATCGCCGTCCGGCCGGAAAACCATTTGCCGGGCCGCGCCGCGTGCGCTATAATCTCAACGTGAAGAACCGTAAGCTGCCCGAGACAGCGGCATATCTGGCCGCTCTGCTCATCATTATCGGCATGGCCATCGGGTGCGGCCAGATCGGTGGGCCACCCGCCGGCACGGCGCCCAGCCCAACAACCGCTCTGCCGAAGCCTGGGGGAAAAGCCGCCCAGAAGGTCGATCTCGCGAAGGTCAAGCCGAACGAGGCCGGCAAAGTGCTCATCCTGGAATACCACGACATCTCCGACAAAGAGGGCCGTTGGTCAAGACATTATAGCAACTTCAGAGCTGACCTACAACGGTTGTACGAGGCAGGCTGCAGACCAATCAGCCTTCGTGACTTTGTGCGAGGCAGTATCTCGACCCCTGCAGGGAAGTCCCCGGTCGTCATCACGTTCGACGACGGCACCGCGGGCCAGTTCCGCTATATCAACGCAGAAGGCAAGCCCGAGGTTGACCCGAACTGCGCCGTCGCAATCCTCGAGGCTTTCCACTCGAAACACCCGGACTGGCCGCTGGCGGCGACGTTCTACGTCTACTACCCGAACCCGTTCCGCCAGCCGGAGTACATCGGAGACAAACTCCGCCGGATACTCTCGCTCGGGATGGACATCGGCAACCATACCTATTCGCACGTCAACCTGAAGGAGCTTTCGTCTACCGAGGCCGCCAAGGAGATGGCTCTCTCGGTCAGGGAGGCGGCGAAGTACGCTCCCGGCGCGGTGGTGGACTCGATAGCCCTGCCCTATGGCGCCGCTCCGAAGGACGAAGCCGTGCTGAAATCCGGGGAGTACGAAGGCCAGCCCTATAGGAACATCGCCGCGCTGCTTGTCGGCGCCGAGCCGGCCCCGTCGCCTGCCGATCGCTCGTTCGACCCTTACCGCCTGCCTCGTGTCCAGGCCATCCAGCCCGAGTTGGACAAGTGGCTCGGATACTTCGAGAAGCATCCCGAGAAACGTTACGTGAGCGACGGCGACCCCAACACGGTCACTGTGCCGAAGTCGCTCGAAGGCGAACTGGACCGGAACCGGCTGGTAGGAAAGAAGGTCAGGACGTACTGACGAGGTGGAGAGACCGGAGGGCGCCTTGCGCGATGAGATGATATGGCCGACCTCAGAGTAGAAGGGACAACGGGGCTGCGCGGGGATATCGCCGTCCCGGGGGACAAATCCGTGAGCCACCGGGCGGTGATACTGGGCTCGCTCGCGTCCGGCACGACGCGAGTCCACGGGTTCCTCGAAAGCGAGGACTGCCTGAACACGGTCCGCGCGTTCGGGCAGATGGGGGTAGGCATGAACCGTCCGGCCCCCGGCGAGATCGAGATCGACGGCGTCGGGCTTGACGGCCTGAGCGAGCCGGGTGACGTGATGGACGTCGGCAACTCCGGCACGGGCATCCGGCTGATCTCGGGCGTTCTTGCGGGTCAGCCGTTCTACTCGGTGATCACCGGAGACGAGTCCGTGAGAAGCCGGCCGATGGGCCGCATCACCAATCCCCTCCGTCAGATGGGCGCTCAGATACTGGGACGGGACGGGGGCAGCAAGGCGCCGCTCTCGATTGTCGGCGGCAGCCTGCGCCCAATCCGGTATCACTCACCTGTTGCCAGCGCGCAGGTCAAGTCGGCCGTACTCCTTGCCGGGCTGTTCGCGGAAGGCGAAACCTCGATCACCGAGCCGGCGCTCTCCCGGAACCATACGGAGCTTATGCTTCGCGCGTTCGGCGCATGCGTTCGGACCGAAGGCACAACTGCAGCCGTAGTCGGCCGGCCAAACCTGCAGGCCCAAGACCTTCGAGTGCCCGCCGACATTTCCTCAGCCGCTTACTTCCTGGTTGCGGCGCTGATCGTCCCGGACTCCGAGGTTACGATTCGCAACGTCGGCATCAACCCGACAAGAACCGGCATACTCGACGCTCTGCGCGCCATGGGAGGCGACATAGCTTTGTCTCGCGAGCGCACGGAAGCCGGTGAGCCTGTTGCCGACATCACTGCTCGAACGAGTGACCTGCGCGGGACCGAAGTGCGCGGCGATCTGATTCCAAGACTGATCGACGAGATACCGATCCTCGCCGTCGCGGCGTCTGTGGCATCGGGCGAGACGATCATAGCCGACGCGGCGGAGCTTCGGGTCAAGGAGTCGGATCGGATCGCGGCCGCAGCTCGCGAACTGTCGAAGCTCGGGGCACGCATCGAAGAGCAGCAGGACGGGATGGTGATCCACGGCGGCGCGGAGCTTGTGGGTGCGGAATGCGACTCTGGCGGCGATCACCGCATTGCTATGTCCTGCGCGATCGCCGGCCTGGCCGCACGAGGCGAGACCATCGTGCGCGACACGGAATGCATCCACACGTCGTTTCCGGGGTTTGAGGAGATCCTGGGCGCCTTCCGACCTCCTACTGCGGGGGGTTGGGAGGGTGAGAGCGTGTCACCCTGACCGTAGCGCTCTCCCTTCGACAGAAGGAAGACCCGGCCCCTCAAAGGCCGATGGCTGGTCCTTCGACAATCCCAGGATGCGTGCGGCAGCCGCGGTATCGGAACGGACGGAAGGCGGTTGACGTGAGGAAGGCATATCTCATCCTTATCCCGCTTGGTCTTGTCATCTTGTTCATGCCCATCGCCAACTATGTGGCCGGAAGAAGGCTGCCACAGGGGAGATCGAAGCTCGTAGTGTGGGGGCTGCAGCCGAGCGAAGAGGCCGCTGGCCAGCGGGCTATGGTTGCCGAGTTCGAGAAACGCCATCCCGGCGTCAAGGTAAGCGTTCTCTCGATGGGCGCCGGCCAAATGGATCCCCAGAAGCTGATGACGGCCATCGTCGGCAAGAAGCCGCCGGACGTCATCAACCAGGACCGGTTCACTATCGGGGACTGGGCTTCCCGTGATACCTTCCTGCCACTCGATGACCTCGTCTCCCGCGACCGAGATCAGCCGTACGGCATCCGCCCGGAGCACTACTACAAGCCCTGCTGGGCAGAGGCAACCTACAAAGGCCGCGTGTTTGCCATCCCGAACTCCACCGACGATCGGTTCCTCTACTATAACCGCGACCTCTTCCGGGAAGCCGGCCTGGACCCCAACCATCCGCCCGAGACGTGGGACGAACTGCTCGACTACGCGAAGAAGCTCACCACCTACAACCCTGACGGCAGCTTCAAGCGCGCCGGCTTCATCCCCAACTATGGCAACTCGTGGCTCTATCTCTACAGCTGGCTGAACGATGGAGAGTTCATGAGCCAGGACGGCCGGACTTGCACGATGGACAACTCTTATACCGTTCAGGCGCTTGAGTTCATGGTGAAGGTCTACGACGCCCTGAAGGGAGCAGAGCGGCTCGACAGCTTCCAGAACGCGTTTCAGTCGAACGAGCTCGACCCATTCCTGACGGGCAAGGTTGCCATGAGAATCGAGGTGGATCAGGCCATGGCCGGGATCGCTCGGTACGCTCCCGACCTCGACTTCGGCGTCGCTCCCGCTCCGGTCCCTGCCGCGCGCCGCCGAGAGACCTATCCGAACTTCGTCACGGCCGGCCTGGATGCGCCGCGGTATGTGCCGCCGTCCGAGTATCCTCGGTACCCGAGGCCCGAGAAGGGGCGGTTCAACGGCAAACCGAGGTACATCACCTGGTCCGGCGGGTTCTCATGGGCCATTCCCCGCGGCGCTCGGCACGTCGAGCTTGCCTGGGAGCTGATCGAGTGGATGACCAGCCCGGAGGCTAACCTCATCGGCGCGGCGGCGCAGAAGGCCTATAACAGGTCCAAAGGCCGGCCTTATGTGCCGCCGATGCACGCCAATATCAAGGTCAACGAGGCCGTCTTCCGGCGTTTTGCGCCGCAGGCGCCGAAGTTCAGGAATGCGCTTGCTTTGGCGCTCCAAATGATGCCTTACTCCCGCTACCGGCCGGTGACGTTCGTAGGCCAGCAGCTTTGGGATGAGCACGTCAGAGCATGGGACCTGGCTACCCACCATCGAAAGACCAGCATCTCCGCCAGGCAGGCTCTCGACCAGGGCACGCGTGTGGTCCAGAAGGAGCTGGACCGGACCTCGAGCCGGGCGCGGCTCAGACCTATCCCCACGGCCGCCCTGGTAGGCGTCGTAGCAGCGGCTTTGGCCGGCGTGCTCGGCGCCGTCTACTGGAAGATTCGTCAAACCGGCCGGGTCGGGAGGCTGATGAGAAGCGAGGCCGTTGCAGGTTACCTCTTCGCCTCGCCGTGGATCATCGGGTTTCTCGTCTTCATGCTCGGCCCAATCGTCGTCTCCGTCGTCTTCAGCTTCTGCGACTACGACGTTCTCCACAGCGCGCGGTGGGTCGGGCTGGGCAACTACCACGAACTGCTCACGGACGACCTGCCGCGCTTCTCCAAGGCGCTCTACAACGCCGGTTATCTCGCCTTCTTCGGCATCTCGCTTGGCATCATCACGGGTCTCGCCATAGCAATCCTCCTGAATGCGAAGGTAACCGGTATGACCTGGTACCGGACGACCTACTATCTGCCGTCGATTCTGCCGGTGGTTGCGTCGGCGGTCCTATGGGTTTGGGTGCTCAACCCCGAGTTCGGGCTTATCAACTCCGCCTGGAAAGCCACCTTGGGCCAATGGTTCCATCTGAAACCGCCCGGGTGGCTGGCGGCGCCGGAATGGGCAAAGCCAGCTTTGATATTCATGGGCCTGTGGGGCGCGGGAGGTGGGATGATCCTCTGGCTTGCCGGGCTTCAGGGCATCCCGCAGCACCTGTATGAGGCCGCCGAGCTCGACGGCGCGAGTGCCTGGCAGCGCTTCCGCCACGTCACTGTTCCGATGCTCACCCCGTATCTCTTCTTCAACATCATCATGGGCACGATCGGCGCGCTGCAGACGTTCGACAGCGTTTACATAATGACGAGCGGCGGCCCGGTGGATTCGACTTTGGTCCCCGTGCTCTATCTCTTCCGGCACGCGTTCAGGTATTTCAGGATGGGGTACGCTTCTGCCGTCGCGTGGATTCTCTTCGCCATAATCCTCGCATTGACCCTCATCCAGCTCAAGCTCGCGCCCCGCTGGGTCTACTACGAGGCGGAGAAGAAGAAGTGAGGATGGGGAGGAGCGAGGAGGGAGGGTCGAGCGAATGCCGTTGATCTGGCTTGCAACTGTTGCGTTCGTGTATCTGGCCCTGGGGCACTGGCTGTATCTCATCGCGGATGCCATCCAGCGGAGGCGGTACGGTGGGCTGGTGTCGCTTGCGGGCGCCGCGGTGCTGTGGGCCGGACTCGTGAGGTTCGTACCGGCGCCAACCGAGTGGGCGCTGGTCGCAGCGTCCGCCGCGGCCGTAGTATGGCTCAAGGTCCACCAGAGGGCCTCTTTTGCCGGCGCAACGTGGGTTGATGCCAAACGACGGCACGATCTCGCACGCCAGGTCAAGCTGCATCTCGCGCTCGCAACAGGCGCGCTCGTCTTCCTCGTCCCGTTCGCGTGGCTCGTGTCCACCTCCATCAAGCCGGAGGCGGAGATCAACAGGTATCCGCCGGAGTTCGTCCCAAGGCGAGCGGTGACTGTCAGGGTGGACGGTCAGGCTCGCGGCCTCGCCGTCTTGAGGCCGTCCGGCTGGAAGGTGGCCCTTGTCGCTCAGCCCCTGCCGGGGAAGCAAAAGGTGGAAGTTGTCGCGCCCCGGAACCAGGCCGGCCGGGTGCTCTACGTGCCCCAGTCCGAGCTGTCGGAGGTGCGGAAGCCTACGATGCTCTGGCGCAACTACGCGGACGCCCTGCGGTTCCTGCCGCCGGAGTACAACAAGGGACTCGTGCCGCTCTGGAACACCGTCTATGTCACCCTGCTCTCCATCCTCGGCACGGTTCTTACAAGCTCGCTCGTCGCCTACTCGTTCGCGCGGCTCCGGTGGCCGGGCAGGGATGTGCTTTTCGTCGTGATGCTCGCGACCATGATGATCCCCGGGGCCGTCACGATGCTGCCGGTGTTCCTTATCTTCCGGTGGCTGGGCTGGGTCGATAGCCTTCGGCCGCTCTACGTCGGCTCGTTCTTCGGCGGCGCCTTCTACGTGTTCCTGCTCCGACAGTTCTTCATGACCATACCGCTCGACCTCGAGGATGCAGCCAAGATCGACGGATGCAGCTTCTTCGGAACGTACTGGCGCATAATGCTCCCGTTGATCAAACCGGCACTCGCTGCTGTGACCATTATGACCTTCATGTCGGCGTGGAGCAGCTTCATGGGCCCGCTTATCTACATCAGTTCGCCGGAGAAGGTGACGGTAGCCTACGCGCTGCAGCTATTCCAGGGCGGCCCGCACGGCGGCGAACGGAGCATGATGATGGCCGCCTCCACGCTCGTCATGCTCCCCGTCCTCGCCATCTTCTTCTTCACGCAGAGGTACTTCATACAGGGCGTGACGCTGACCGGGATGAAGGCATAGCCGGTTCCTCAAGCCCCTCGATGACCGGCGTCGCTGCGTCTTGGGCGCGCATGCTATCCGCTCGTGCGTTCCCTTATGAGTCCGAGAACTTGATGCCGACCTTCTGCACCTCTTGGTAGGACAAGAGCCAGACGAGCGATTCGTCGTGCAGATCAACGACCTGAATCCGGTTGCCGAAGGGATCGAGGAAGTCGCAGCGGAATCCGGGAATGAGCTTCAGCCCGTATCTCTTCGTGATCTTCTCGCGGACTTCGGCCAGTTGCTGCTCGTCCCGTACGATGAGGCCGAAATGCCTCATCCTGCCGGGCTTCACCTCTTCGACCTTGAACATCGCCAGGAATTGGTGCTCACCTAGCTTGAAGAAAGCATTGCCTTCCCCGTGGTCGAGTTTCTCGAGGTTGAAGACGTCCTGGTAGAAGGCCACCGCCTTGTCCACGTCGTCCACCTCGATAGCGATGTGATTGCAGCCATACACTTGCACGCTCATATCTGCGTTCTCCTTTCCGGGCTGACGCCGAACCACCATGCTCTTTCGTTCACAGAGCGTTCATTGCTCCGGCTGACACCGCCTGCCTGTGTGAGCTGTTGGTTCGAGGCCGTGATCGGGATGACTTCCCACCCAGGTGCTATTACCCACAACGGCACAGCAGCCAAGCTTGAGCAGGCCGCCGCAGAGCATCAACGCGGGGCCAGCACGGTCCCGAGCGGCGCATCGGACGTCCGTCGAGACATGCACGTAGGAAGGCGGCGCGGACGCGCAGAAGGAGAACCTGTACGGAGGAACCTCTTTCACCGTGGAGGCAGGGAGCATATGGCATCGGGACCGGCAAAGGTAGGCATTGTTGGCGCGGGAAACATATCGCGGCTGCATCTGGAGGGCATGTCGCGCCACCCGGAGCGCGTGGAGCTCGTTGCCCTTTCCGACCCGGACGAGGCGACGCTGAAGGCGCGGGCGGCGGAGTTCGGCATCCCGAGAACGTACCGCGATCTTGGCGGTATGCTGGCAGAGGAGCATCTGGATGCGGCGATCGTCTGCACACCGACGCAGGTCCGCAAGCAAGTCGTGCTGCCGCTGATCGAGGCGAAGATCCCCACGTTCTGCGAGAAGCCGTTTGCCGAAACGTACCCCGAGGCGGCGGAAGTGGAACGAGCCGCGCGCCAGGCTGGTGTGGCGCTTGCCATCAACCAGAACTTCCGCAGGCACTTCACTTTCGATGTGGCGCGGCAGGTCCTTGACCGTGGGGAGCTGGGCAAGCCGCTCCATCTTGTCCAGAGCGCGGCCTATATGCGTCACGACATCGGATGGCGGCTGGACCGTAAGCGGTACGTTATGGCGGTCATGTCGATCCACTGGTTCGACGGTTACAGGTATCTGCTGCGGGATGAGCCGGAGACCGTGTACTGCCGCGGCCTGAACTCCCCGGCCACCGCGGGAGGCGAGGATACCGCCGTATCGGTCGTACTCCAGTTCAGCCGTGGCACGGTCGTGTCGCTGTCGGAGAGCTTTTCGAGCTTCACCCGGCAGAATGCCTGCACTCTGGACTGCGAGAGCGGGGGCCTCGTGATGGACTACGAGAAGGCCGTCGAGGTGCGCTCGAACGGCGCCAGAGTCGAGCATGAGAACCCGTTCGACAAGGCAGGCGCAACCTACTATCTGCTGGACGATCTGATGCTCGCGGTGCAGGACGGTCGGGCTCCCGAGACCAGCGCCGCCGATAATCTCAAGTCGATGCGGATCATGGAGGCCGCCTACCGCTCGCTTGCTGAGAACCGCGTCGTCGGCGTGGAGGAGATCGGATGAACAAGCTCGCATTTTCGAAACCGTCGCAGGGCGAGGAGGAGGCCCGCCTTCTGTTTACGCGCTTCCGCGGCGTCGGCTACGACGGCCTGCAGCTCAAAGCAGGGCAGTATCTGCCGTATCTTGGCGACCCCGGGCGCTTCATCGGTAACTGGGGAGGGTTCCAAGGCTCGGCGTCAGCGCTCATCTGGTGGGGCAAGCTGGACGGCGATGGGACGGCTGCGCTCCGGCGGGTTTTCACGTTTGCGGAGGCCGTCGGGAGCGAGATTATAGTCTTCTGCCACGATGCCGCCCGCGAGGAACTGACGGACGACGACATTCGCCGGTTCGCTCGCCGGGTTTCGGAACTCTGCAAGGAGGCTCGGGACCGCGGCCTCCGGCTTTCGCTGCACAACCACTACGGCCAGCCGGTAATGCACCGGCGCGACTTCGACCTCTTCTTCGGCGCCGTCGAGGACGCCGCAGTAGGGCTCACGATCGACACCGCCCACCTAGCCAAGTCCGGCGTGGAGGACATCGGCGAGGTCATCCGCGCGTTCCCGGCTGTGATCGACAACTTCCACCTGAAGGACTTCGCTGACGGCGGCTTCAAGGTGCTGGGGACCGGCCGCATCGATTTCGAGCCGGTCTTCGAGAGCATCCGGGAGATCGGGTACAGCGGTTGGGTGTCGGCCGACGAGGAGAGCGGGGCGGATATGCTGCAGGCTATGGAGCAGTGCTATCGGTTCATGCGCGCCGGTCTCGCCGCCCACGATCGGTGAGGCTCGGGCGGCGCGCAGACCGGCCTACTGCTCCCCCTGCACCTTCCGCTCGGCCGTTGAGAACGAGACGAGCATTCTGGCTGGCACGCTGCTTGTGCACTTTGCGTTGTGCAGCATCCCTCGCTGAATGCAGATGGAGTCCCCGGGCCGCATCCGGTACGGCGCCTCCTGGCCGCAAGCATGCTCCAACTCGCCGTCGAGAAGGTACAGCACTTCCTCACAGTTCGGGTGAATGTGCGGCGGGTTGTGCCGCCCGGGCAGGATCACGACCTGGCCGACTGTCAACTCCTGGCTCCCAGAGAAGCTTCCGCTGTGCAGCCACGTTATGGTCGCCCAGTCAGACTCCTCTCTCTCACCCTCGCTCAAGCTGACGACCCTTTGTCTCAACGCATCCTCCCCTAGAACGCAGCTATGCCATTAGCATAGCACGAAGCGCGTGCTGTTGCGAACATGCGGAAGAGCTCACAGATGGCAAGCGCCCCAACAGTTGCCCCGCTCTTCCCACAACCTTCAGAATGTGATATACAGGATACTGCCGGCCCGGCGGCCGGACTTCACCAACCGGAGGGATTTGCCGTCATGGACACCTTAGAGCAGCGATTCCGATCCGATGTCCAGGAGTACGTGGATTGGATGCTCGCGGAGCGCCCGGTGTGGGCGACTTCCATGGGAATGCATGGGTATGACAACCGGCTGGACGACGCCAGCCCGGCGGCGCTTGAGGAACAGAACCGGCGCATCGGAGACTACCAGCAGAGATTCGAGAAGGGCCTGGCAAGCTCGGACCTCGACACCCGGATCGACGCCGAGTTGATGACCTCCCTCACCAAATCGTCCAGGCGAGACTACGAGCAGATTCGGTCCCCATTCCGTGCGCCGCAGCGCTACATCGGCAGGGCTTTGTCCGGCTGTCATCAGCTGATGATCAGGGATTTCGCGCCGCTCGGAGACCGTTTGGAGAGCCTAGCCGGGCGTATGTCCGAAGTGCCCGGGCTGCTCGCCCAGGGCAGGAAGAACCTCGAGCGTCCGCCCAGAATATGGACCGAGGTCGCCATTGGGACGGCCAAAGGCGGCGTTCACCTTTTCGAGGATGAGATCCCGGCGCTGGCGGCGGCGGAGCCGTCAGTCGCGCGGCGCGTAGCGGAGGCGAGCGCGCGCGCCGCGGATGCGGTCAAGGACTTCCTCCGGTTCCTCGAGGACGACCTGCTGCCCATCTCGGACGGAGATTTCGCCTGCGGCGAAGAGATGTTCAACACGCTTCTGCGAGAGGTCCATATGATGGATGCCGACGCCGGTGACATCGAACGGTCGGGCTGGCGGTTGATCGAGGACACCGAGCGCGAGTTCGACGAGCTGTCGGCCCGCCTCGGTTACAGCGGCAAGGATCGGAACGAGGTCGTCTACGAGATCAGCAAGCACCATCCGAAGGAGGACGAGATCGTCTCCGCGTACGCGAAAGCAATGGCCGATTCCCGGGCGTTCATTGCCGAGCGCGACCTTGCCACGCTTCCCGAAGGCGAGCGCCTCATAATGAAGGAGAACCCTCGGTACTCGTGGCATCTGCTGCCGTTCGCGGCTTACGGGCCTCCCGGGCCGTTCGAAGAGGATCAGGTCGGCATATTCTGGGTGACTCCCGTGGACCCGAGCCTGCCGGCGAAGCTGCGCAAGGCGAGGATGCGCAGCCATCCGTATGCCAAAATCCCGATCCACGCAGTGCATGAGGGCTACCCGGGCCACCATCTCCAGCTCGTGTGGGCGAACAAGATCGGCTCACTTGCGAGCAAGGTGGGCTGCATATCCTCGCTTCACGTGGAGGGATGGGCCTTCTACACCGAAGAGATGATGGAGCAGCAGGGCTTCCTGGACGATCCGCCTGTGAAGATCTTCCGGCTGAAGGAGCAGCTCTGGCGAGCTTGCAGGATAGTCATAGACGTCGGCATTCAGACCCGAGGGCTGTCGCTCGACGACGCGGCACAATTGCTGGTGGACCGGGCAGGGTTCGAGAAACGGGACGCTGTGTCCGAAATCAACCGCTACACGCTTGCGCCGACCCAGCCGATGTCGTATCTCATCGGCAAGCTCGAACTGATGAAGACGGCGGAGGATTACAGACGGAGAAAAGGCCCCGATTTCGAGCTGAAGACCTTCCAGGACGAGGTGCTTATGTGCGGGTCTCTGCCTCCGAAGCTGATACGGCAGAAGCTGTTCGCGAGTTGAGCCCGCCTGCCGGACAGGCGCGGGACGCAAGACGTGCGCCGAAGGAGAAACCCGAGCCGAGCGCTAACGACTCATCGACAGACCTGGCCAGAGGTCCGGAACGGAGATGGAAGACAGATGAAGTCCACGAAGCTGCTTCGACCGACGAAGCTCACCAATGAGCTGTTCCGACGGGATAAGCGCAATCCGCTGATCACCCCGCGGGGGATGCCATATCTTTGCGCCGCCGTCTTCAACCCTGGCGCTACGATGGTAGGCGACGAGACGCTGCTGCTGCTCAGAGTCGAGGACCTGGAGGGCAAGTCCCACCTCACGGTGGCCCGAAGCGGCGACGGCGTTACGGACTGGCGCGTTGAGACCGAGCCGCTGCTGTCCCCATCTCACGACGCCGGACCTTACGAGGAGTTCGGCTGCGAGGACCCTCGGATAACCTACCTGAAGGACCTGGGCAAGTGGGTCATTGCCTATACGGCCTACTCGCCGTTCGGCGCGGGCGTTGCCCTTGCCACGACGGCGGACTTCCAGGCCGTCGAACGGTTCGGCCTGGTTCTGCCTCCGAACAACAAGGATGCGGCCGTGTTTCCCCGTAAGATCAAGGGCAACTACTACATGCTCCACAGGCCAGCGGCCGGGACTATCGAGCACATCTGGCTCACGGTGTCCGACGACCTCATCCACTGGGGCCGGCCCTGGTGCATCCTGATGGAGCGGGGCGGCCCGATGTGGGACGGCTACAAGGTGGGCGCCGACACCGTGCCTATTGAGACGGAGGAAGGCTGGCTCATCCTCTATCATGGGGTCAAGCTCTTCGCCGCCGGCCCGACCTATCGCATGGGAGCGGCGCTTCTCGACCTCGAGGACCCACGGCGCATGATCGCCCGCCTTCCCTACTGGATTCTCGGCCCGCACGAGCATTACGAGGTGGCGGGCGCCGTCCCGAACATCGTCTTTGCCTGTGGGCATACTCAGATCGGGGGCGAAATCCGGGTCTACTATGGCACCGCCGACAGCGTCGTCTGCCTTGCCACCGCCTCGGTCACGGAGATACTCGACGCGCTCAGAAGATACCGGGTCTGATTTCAGATTCCGGATTGCAGGCTGAGCGTGCCCTTGGTCGGCGCGGACGGTTCGGGTTCGGGTGCCCTGGTTGGCCATCGGAGCACAGTGCTTCTCCCCACCGTAACCTCCGCCGGCTACGCTGGGAGGAATCTCCTCCCCTCCCGCCAAAGGGGAGACTGGTGAAAACTCAACTGGAAGGGAGATCGCATATGCAGACAAAGACAACACAGAAGCAAGCAGATCGGGACCGGCGGATGAAGTGGTTCCGCGAGGCCAGGTTCGGGATGTTCATCCACTGGGGGCTGTATGCGCAACTTGGCCGCCACGAGTGGGTCATGAACAGCGAGCGCATACCAATAGACGAGTATGAGAAGCTCGCGGACACTTGGAAGCCGAAGCCGAACGCCGCACGGCACTGGGCGAGGCTCGCGAAACAGGCCGGCATGCGCTATATGGTGATGACCACCAAGCATCACGAAGGCTTCTGCCTGTTCGATACCAAGCACACTACGTACAACGCCGCGAAGCACGGTCCTGGCCGCGACCTCGTTGCCGAATACGTCGAGGCGGCCAGGGCCGAGGGACTGCGAGTCGGATTCTACTATTCCCTTATGGATTGGCACCACCCCGACGGCGCGCTCTGCATCAAGAATGAGGACGCCCGACGCCGCTTCGTGGACTTCACTCACGGAGTCGTCCGCGAACTCTGCACCAACTACGGCAAGCTCGATGTGATGTGGTACGATGTCAACTGGCCGCTTTCCGCCAAAGGCTGGGAATCGGCCAAGATGAACGCCATGGTCCGCAAGCTCCAGCCGGATATCATCATCAATAACCGGTCCGGCCTGCCCGAGGATTTTGGCACTCCCGAGCAGCACATCACGCCGGAAGAAGGCGGCCGCGACTGGGAAGCCTGCATGACCTTCAACGAAAGCTGGGGCTATACCCCGATAGACACGGGGTGGAAGGACGCGTGGCAGGTGGTCGGGATGCTGCGCGAGGTAGCCTCGGGCGGCGGGAACCTGCTCCTCAACATCGGCCCGGCGCCGGACGGCAGCGTGCCGGAGCCTTGCGAGAAGGCGCTCTCGGAAGTAGGCGAGTGGGTGAGCAAGTACGGCCCGTCGGTCTATGAAGCAACCGATCCGATGGAGCACGAGTGGTTGATCACTGGTTCCTTCACGCGGAAAGGCAGCATCGCTTACTTCCACTGCAACCGCTGGCCGGGAACCGAGCTTGCAATCGGCGGACTCAGAAACAAGGTCCTCGGCGCCAGGTTCATGGGCGGCCCCGAGATCAGGTTCAGCCAGGTCCGGGACCGGTTGGTCCTCCACGGCCTGCCAAAAGACGCGCCGAACCGGCTCGCGACGGTCATCGAACTGCACGTGGAGGGGGTCCCGCAGCAGAAGCTCGGCGCAGGTTACGTCCTGCCGGAGGAGCTGCCAGCAGGTTAGGCGGTAGGCTCGGCCCCGGCTCCGGGCCCGCCGTCCTAGGAGGAGGAAATGCATTGAGAATTCCTGGTAGCCTGAGCCTCGCGCTGCTGGTTCTGGCGGTTGGGCACGGCGCGGCGGTCACCGGCGTCGTCCGGCAGGCTCGGCCGCCTGCCGCGAGGTTCAGCATCCGTGCGCCGGGCCTCACGCTGGAACTCTCGGACGATGGCCGGATAGCAGGCGTCCTCCTCGGTCCGAAGCGGGCCCGCTATCTGCTGGGCGGAGAGACCACTCTTCCTGGGTGCCAACTCGAGGGATCGGTCACGAGCCGGAAGCTGCCCGGAGGCGGCATAGAGTTCACGAGGAAGCTTGCGAACACCGCCCAGCGCGGGCGCTGCACCCTGGTCGAGCGGTTCATGCCGACCAAGAGCAGCATCCGCTGGGAGATGCGTATCCTCGGAGATGGCGCGCCGTGGAGCACGGTGATCTCGACACGTCTCCGCTGGCCGGACGCCGGCTCGGCGAGGTTCTGGACCGCCTGGCCGAACTCCGAGCAGACGGGCGACAGGTGGCTCGATCCGACGGTCCCCACGCCGTTTGCGGAGTTGGATATGTCGTACGGGGCCGGCCAGCGCTACTTTGTCATGCCGATTGCGACGATCCTGGACGAGCGACGCGATCTCGGTCTGAGCACGGTGCTGTCGGTCGAAGACGACATCCTCACCCTGTCTCTGGTCACCAGCAAAGAGGGATCCGTGGTCTTCAACCGGAGCAACTACCGGATATCGAAGGAGCGACCGATCGACCTTGCGCTCGACCTTGTGCCGCACAAGGCCGACATACGGGATGGCCTTGCCTGGATGGTAGGCCGGTATCCGGAGTTCTTCGACCCTCCAAACCCGAAGGCGCACGAGATGGCCGGCTGTGGAGCGTATTCGGCCTATGAAGGCGACCTCGATGCCGCCAAGCTGAGGAAGATGGCCTTTCGCATCAACTGGAAGGCGAGCTTCGACTTCCCCTATATGGGCATGTTCCTCCCGCCTGTCCCCGGCGACGACGACCGATGGCAGCGGTTCGATTCAGACTCCGCCGGCAACATCATCCCAGGCAAGAAGACCTACACGTCCCGCAAGCAGATGAACGACTACAGCAACAAGATGCGGGATTACGGGTTCTACGTCCTGAACTACTTCAACGTGACCGAGTTCGGCGCACTGATGGGCGGCCCCGAGCAGGTGAACCAGTCCCTCAACGAGCAGGACCTGTGGAAGGATGCGACGAGCTTCCTTTACAGGAAGATTGTGGACGGTATCCTCTACGACGATCAGGGCGGACGCTACGGCACCTGGGGCGGCGCGGTGGCCATGGACCCCGGCGGCCCGAACTACCAGCGTTTCCTGCTCGAGATGGCGAGACGGCATTTGGAGAAGCTTACTTACTCCTCGGGTTTCTGCATCGACCGGACGGACTGGCTCAGCTTCTACAACCCCGCAGCTGACGACGGAGTAAGCTGGCACAATGGCAAACCGGCGCGCGCAACCAGCATGTCCTGGAAGGGTTTCATGGAGATGCTCGGCCCGATGGTGCACTCTGCCGGCAAGGTCATCTTCATCAACTGTCTCCTAGCGCGCCCGGACTTGATGCGGGAGGTAGACGGCGTTTACTGCGAGTTCGGCGGCTCGCTTCGGGACTTCAACACTTCCGCCCTGCTCGGGCTGCGCAAGCCCGTGCTCGAATGGACGCCGGATGAAGGGTATCTGAGGCAAGACGGCGGCCTGTTCTTCCAGAGGCACCTGTATATGGGCGTCTTTCCGACTGCGCCGCTGCCGGGCAACGACCATACGATCAACCCGAGCGAGTTCGCCGATAAGTGGTACCTGGACTATGGTCCGATGCTCGATGCGCTCCGCAGCCGCAAGTGGGTGCTCGTTCCGCACGTGGTAGAGGTAACCGGCGGCGCCGCGAAGGCGAACATATTCGAGGTCCCGGGCGGCTACGCCGTGCCGGTAGTGCTCGGAGGCAAGGCCGAGCAGGTGGAGGTGAAGCTTCAGAATCTGAAGGATCTGACCGCTAAGTCCGCCAACCTGGTCTGTGAGGTCCTGCACCCAGGTGTGGAGACGTGGTCCCCGGTTGAGTCCTTAGTGCGGGACGGCCGCCTCACCCTGCGCGTGCCACTCGTGCGCGGCTGCGCGATGGTGCAGATCAGGACGGCCGGCATCCAAGCAGCGCGAAGGAGTGGGGGCGGCCGCGGCGGTCCAGAGGGGGCAGGGATCGGGAGACTGGAGAGATGATGAGACTGGCAAGGCTGGGGAGGAAGCGCATCGGCTTCACCCTTATCGAGCTTCTGGTCGTGATCGCGATAATCGGGCTGCTGGCAGCGATCCTGTTCCCGGTATACTCGGCCGCGCGCGCTGCGGGACAGCGCGCGCGGTGCCAGCAGAACCTGCGCCAGATAGGCCAGGCATTCTCGGCGTATCTCGGCGATTGGTCGAATGTCTACCCGGACACAAACGACCCCTATCTGTGGATGGGGCGGCGATGGCGGTGGCCGCTCGGGCGCTACCTAGCAATGACGGCGCGCCGCGACCCGTCCGCGCCGGACGATCCGAACGTGTCGGTCGGCAACACGGGCGGGGTGCTGGTCTGTCCCAGCGATCCCTCTGCGCGGCAGAAGTGGGACGCGACCTCCTACGGCTACTCGGCGGCGTTCTACCATGCTCCTCAGGACATCAACGGGATGACGGTGCAGCAGCTCTACGATCCGTCGAGCCCCGGCCCAGCCTGCGCGCCGCAACCCGCCCCAGACGTCCGTTTCCCTTCCAAGAAGGCGCTTGTAGCAGACTGGCTGAGCAACCACTCGGACGAGGCCGTCGGCTGGTGGAGTTGGCTCGGGGCAAGAAACTACCTGTTCGTAGATGGGCACGTGCACTTCCTCCCGGCGAGCGGAATCCGGCCCGCGGCGGACGGCTTCCCCGATATCAACCTGACTGTCGACGGTTTGCACGGACGAGACCTGTAATCTGTCCTTTGCGCCCGGAAGGCGGGCCGACGACCAGGGACATTGAAAGGATGGATTCGGAATGCTATGCGAGATCAGTGAGCTCAGGCGGCTGGCAGCGGTACTGGTCGCAGCAGCCGGCGTGCCGGCGCTCCTTCCGGCGGCGGCTGCCGCCCCTCGCGGCTGTACGGTCGGTAGGAGCAGATACAACGGCTGGAACACGGTAAGGTTGTCAAACGACGTCGGGGTCTTCTACACGGGCAAGAAGCGGAACGTGATGAAGAGCGATCCGAAGACGGTCCCTTACTTCCTCGAGATGGAGATGCTCGGCCCGATGGTGAAGCTCTCCCCAGGGCAGAGCTATACCTTCAGGACTGAGTGGGAAGGGGCGAAGGGAACGCTTGCCGACCTGCCTCGGGGCAAGGCCCGGTAAGCGGTACAGGGCAGATGCCGGGCGCGCCGTGTGGTGGGTCCGTCGATTATCCCCCGGGCCGCTGCGTTCCTGCCGACTTCAGTCGGCGGGCTTACCCCCGGCCCACTTGTTAGCAAAGTACCCGAGGAAAATGCCGAGGATAGCCAGAGAGCCTACCACAGGCGCGAGCACCCAGGCCTCCTGGCGGGCGAAGATCAACACGATCGCCGTGATAGCGACGGTCATCGTTGCCAGCACACTGGCAATCTGCACAGCGGGGTTCTTCTCCATCTTTCCTTCCTCTTTCGCCGTTCCGACGCCAGTCTGACCGACTTCGGCGCGCTCGGCTTCGCCTGCGGCCTCTACCATCCGACCGGCCTGGTCGGTCTTGGCACCCTGCGGGCGAAACCGGCTTCGTGAGCGACCTTGCACACCGCTTTGGCTACGGCCGGCGCCACACGGTGGTCGAACACGCTAGGTATTATGTAGTCCTCCGTCAGCTCGCTAGGCCGGATAACTCCCGCAATGGCCTGGCTCGCCGCGATCACCATATCCTGGTTGACTTTGCGCGAAGCACAGTCGAGCAGCCCTCTGAACAGGCCGGGGAAGCAGAGGACGTTGTTGATCTGGTTCGCGTAGTCCGACCTTCCTGTGGCGATAACGCGCGCGTACGGCGCGGCCTCCTCCGGCATCACCTCAGGCACGGGATTCGAGAGCGCGAAGATGATCGCGTCCTTCGCCATCTTCTTCAGGTCCTCGCCTTTGAGCAGGTTGGGGCCGGACACGCCGAGGAATAGGTCCCCGTCCTTGAGCGCGTCTTTGAGACAGCCTTTGAACCTTCGGCGGTTCGTGTTCTCAGCAAGCCACTCCTTCGCCGAGTTCATCCCCTCCTTGCGGCCGTGGTAGATGGCGCCCGCCCGGTCGCAGACGGTCACATCGGCAACCCCCGCGCTCAGCAGCGCCCTCGAGCACGCCACACCGGCCGCGCCCGCGCCCGAGATCACGGCCCGCACCGCGGATATCTCCTTGCCCACTATCTTCAGCGCGTTGTAGAGCGCGGCAAGCACGACCGCGGCTGTTCCGTGCTGGTCGTCGTGGAACACCGGTATGTCCAGTTCCTCGGCAAGCGTCTGTTCTATCTCGAAACACCTGGGAGCGGAGATATCCTCCAGGTTGATCCCGCCGAAGGTTGGGGCAATCGCCTTGACCGCGGCGATGATCTCTTTCGTGTCCTGCGTGGCCAAGCAGATGGGGAAGGCATCGACCTTGCCGAACGTCTTGAAAAGCATGGCCTTGCCTTCCATGACCGGCATGGCGGCGAGGGGCCCGACGTTGCCCAGCCCGAGCACCGCGCTGCCATCGCTCACGACCGCTACGGTGTTGTGCTTGATTGTCAGGCTGAAAGCCTTCCTCGGATCATCGGCGATAGCGCGGGAGATGCGTGCAACACCGGGAGTATAGGCTATCGAAAGATCGTCACGGTGGGCGAGGGGTGTCTTCGGACGCACCTCGATCTTCCCACCGAGATGCATAAGAAACGCCCGATCCGTCACGCTTACCACGTCGACGCCGGGCAGCTCCTTTATCTTATCTATGATGCTGCGTTCGTGCTCAGGGTCGAGACAGTCCACGGTGACATCGCGGATCATGAGCTTCGGTGACACCTCGACGATATCTATCGACCCGAGGCTGCCCCCGGCCTCAGCAATGGCTGCCGTAAGCATCGCAAGGTTCCCGACCTTGTTCTGGTACTTGACCCTGATGGTCAGGCTGTTGCTTGGACTAGGGACGGCCATACGCGAGCCTCCTATCTAACCTTCGAGCCTGCCGGAACGTCCTCATCCGGCATAACTATGACAGCCCTGCCCGCTACGTCTGCCGCAAGCAGCATTCCCTGCGACTCGACGCCACGGATTCTGGCCGGCTGCAGGTTTGCGAGAAGCACGACCTTCCTGCCAACGAGCAACTCGGGCGTGTACCACAGCGCGATACCCGCGACAATGGTCCGCACGCCGTCGCCATCGTCTACAGTGAGCTTGAGCAGCCTGTCGGCGCCGTCAACTCGCTCGGCAGCCTTTACCTCAGCAATCCGCATATCGAGCTTCTGGAAGTCTTCGTAACTGATCAACTGAGTCGTCTCCTTCCTCGTCTCCGTAGGCTGCCCTGTCGCAGCCGCAGTTTTGTGTTTGTCCTCGATCCTTGGGAAAATGGGTTTCGGCCCTGAGATCCTCGTGCCAGGGAGCAGCTTTCCCCATTCCAGAGCTTCCTGCCATCTTGCGGCGCTCAGATCCCGCGGGTCCCCAAGCTGCCGCCATATCTCACGCGCGGTGGCGGGCATAACCGGCGAGATCATGATCGCCACGGCCCGAGCGATCTCGAGGACCGAGTAGAGAACCGTCGCTGCTTCCTCCCGCCTGTGTTCCCTCATAAGCCGCCAAGGCGCCTTCTCATCGATGTAACGATTGCCTGCGCCGACGGCCCGCCACACCGCTTCCAGGCCGCGGGAGAACTCCAGGTCCCGGAACGCCGACCCAGCCTCTTCGGCGGAAGCGCCGACCTCTGCCTTGAGTGCCTCAGCGACCCCGGCCGGCTCCGGCACGACTCCACCGAAGTACGCCCCGACCATGGAGAGCGTCCGGTTCAGCAGGTTGCCAAGGTCGTTCGCCAGGTCCGAGTTGAACCGGTGCACGAGCGCGGTCCAGGAGAAATCGGCATCGACCCCGAACGGCGCTTCTCTCGCCACGTAATACCGGATCGCATCGACGGCTATCTCGCGCTTCGCGCCGGACCGCTCGGCCAAATCCTCGGCAAGCTTCCCCGGCGAGATCGCGTTGCCCTTCGACTTCGAGATCTTCTCACCCTCGATGGACCAGTAACCGTGGCCGAACAGCACCTTCGGAAGTTCCAGACCGAGGCCCATCAGCATCGCCGGCCAGAACGTGGAGTGGAACCGGACGAAGATATCCTTGCCCATAAGCTGGAGGTCCGCCGGCCACGTGCGGCGGAACTTGTCCTCGTCAGACAGCCACCCGGCGACGGTCAGGTAATTCAGCAGCGCATCGAACCAGACGTAGATGACCTTATCTGGATCGTCCGGGACTGGAATGCCCCAGCCCTTGTTCGCGCGGCTGATCGAAATGTCCTGCAATCCCTGCTTGATGAAGCTTACGACCTCGTTCTTGCGGGATTCGGGCTGCAGGCAGTCGGGGTTCGACTCGATCCAGTCGAGGAGCGCGTCCTGGTAGAACGAAAGACGGAAGTAGTAATTCTCCTCCTGGACCCATCGGACGGGGCAGCGGCACTCGGGGTTGGGGCACAGGCCATCCTTGACCTCGGACTCCCGGAAGAACGTCTCGTCCGGGACGCAGTACCAACCCTCATACGTGCCCTTGTAGATGTCGCCCTTGTCGAGCAGCCGCCTGAAGGCTTCATGCACGACGCGGACGTGCCTGGGTTCGGTAGTTCGGACGAAGTCGTCGTAGGCGACCTCAAGCTCCTTCCAGACCTGCTCGAACATCGGAGCGACGCGGTCTACGTAGGCCCTAGTATCGACTCCCTCCGACTCGGCGGCTTCGGCAACTTTCGTAGCATTCTCATCCGTGCCTGTGGCGAAGAGGACCTCGCGACCGCGCAGCTTCTCGAACCTAGCAACCACGTCGGCGATGAGCGTCGTGTACGCGTTCCCTATATGCGGCACGTCGTTCACATAGTATATCGGTGTGGTAACGTAGAAGACCTTCTCACCCAATACAGAGATCTCCCTCCACGAAAACCGGCGGGCTCGTCACCCGCCTGAGGGAAAAGCAAAGGCCGAAGCGCAAAGCGTAAGGTGTAAGGTGTAAGGCGCGGGCTCCGTCACCTCTCACTTCCCACTTTACGCCTTTCACTTTGCACTTTATACTGCCCCCCTCTTATCTGCAACCTGCGCAGCTCGAGCTCGTGCACCCGGAACAGCTCCTGGAGGATGAAGACCCATCCGACGAGCCGCCCCGCGAGTAGAACGTCGAGAAAAGGCGCGACGCTTCGGCTCCGCAGTTCGGGCAGGCGACTCCGTCGCTCTCGCCCATCCTGCACAGCTTCTCGAACCTCTGATCGCACCTGTTGCACTTGAACTCGTAGATCGGCATTGTCAGCGTTTCCTGCCTGCGCGGGCGGCGCCTCGGCGGCAGGCCGCCAGGGCACGCGGCCCGGTACCCGCGGCCTACGCAGCCGCATCGCTCTTGATCGGCTTGCAGTTCGGCTCCTTCATGGGGCAGCCGATGCCATGGCGGCGGCAGCAGCCGTTCAACTCTACCTCGCTAGCCGCCACGGATACGGTGAGCGGGCCTTCGATCTCCACACTCAGGACTCCGGAGATGACATTGACATCGACCACCTTGCCCATACCTCGTGGCGTGGGCACGATTGCTCCGACCGCCGGCAGCCGCTCCTTTGCCTCCTTGTAGTACTCATGCTCGTAGCGAAGGCAGCACATCAACTTGCCGCAGACGCCGGAGAACTTCGCTGGGTTCAGGAACAGGCTTTGATCCTTGGCCATCTTCATGGAGATGGGGTCGAAGTTCGAGAGGAAGCTCATACAGCAAAGCTCTCTGCCGCATGTGCCGTAGCCTCCGATCAGCTTCGCCTCGTCCCTGACTCCGATCTGGTGGAGCTGAACCTTCGTCTTGAGTGCGCCCGCAAGGTCCTTCACAAGCTCGCGGAAGTCCACCCGTCCCTCAGCGGAGAACGAGAAGGTGACAAGGCTGCCGTCGAAGCTGTACTCGGCATCGAGCAGCTTCATAGCAAGGCCATGCTCGGCGATCTTCCGCTGGCAGGTGTCAAAACCGTGCGTCTCATTCTCGCGGTTCTCTGCCGCCTGCTGCAGGTCATCGCCGGTAGCGGTCCTGACGATCTTCTTGAGCGGCGCCACAAGCTCGCTTTCCAGTATCTCCCGCGGCCCTATCATCACTTCCCCGAACTCGATCCCGCGGGCCGTCTCGGCGATAACGAAGTCTCCCTCACGGATCGCAAGCTCTCCGGGGTCGAAATAGTAGACCTTCCCGACCCTTCTGAAGCTGACGCCGACGACTACTGGCATTCCTATATCTCTGCCTTTCGCAGGCTGTCTTTCCGGGTCCAATTCTACCATACACGCGCTCCGAGCGGCAAGTCGATGCGGCCGGCGCTCAGCTTGACGATTCGGCGGCGCGGGGGCTATAATGTCCGTGCTTGGTAAGGCTCGAAGACCCCTGGATGCCAGGGGTCTTCTCTCTAGGGGCCGCGATCGGGGGAGATCCAGCCCCTGGGGCCGACTGGTTGCGACCATTCCACTTACAAGGGCAAGAGCCCCGGAGAGGGTTCTCGCCCGCCCGTGTTAGTCGGGCGATGACGGAGTCAAGTGGCGCGATGGATTACAGCTGGACCCTCAACCTACCCAAGACCGACTTCCCGATGAAGGCTGACCTGCCGCACCGGGAGCCGGAGATCGAGCGTTTCTGGGACGAGATCGACCTCTACCGGAAAACTCAGGAGAAGCATGCCCCGCGCGGTAGATACGTTCTGCACGACGGGCCGCCTTACTCGAACGGCGATGTCCACGTTGGCAATGCTATGCAGAACAAGCTGCCGAAGGACTTCATCGTGAAGTTCAAGACCATGCAGGGTTTCCGCGCTCCTTATGTCCCGGGTTGGGACAACCACGGAATGCCCATCGAGAACAATGTCTCGATGGAGTTCCGGAAGGCGGGCAAACGCCCAACCAACATCGAGCTTCGGAAACGCTGCCGGGAATACGCGAGCCACTGGGTGGACGTGCAGAAGAAGCAGTACAAGCGGCTCGGGATCGGCGGAGACTGGGAGAACCCCTACCTCACGATGTCGAAGGACTTCGAGGGCATGACAGTCCGTGTCTTCGCGGAGCTTGCGCTGCAGGGTTACATCTACCGGGGACTCAGACCGATCCATTGGTGCTACCACGACGAAACCGCCCTTGCCGAAGCCGAACTCGAATACCGCGACCACGAGTCGCCCTCGATCTTCGTTCGCTTCCCTTTGGTGCGCGATCCGAAAGGCGTCTTCGCAGACCAGCCCGTCGAGGACAGTTACGCCGTTATCTGGACTACGACGCCGTGGACCATTCCAGCTAACCTGGCCCTTGCCGTTCATCCCGAGTTCGACTACGTGATCGTCCAGGTCGGTCGGGATCGGTACCTGCTCGCCGCCGAACTGCTTGGGCACACGATGGCCTCGATCGGCATTCACGAATACCACGTCGTACGGAAGCTGGTCGGGCGTGACCTGGAGGGACTGGTATTCAGGCATCCAATCTTCGACCGCGAGTCGCCGGTGGTGTTTGCCGATTACGTCACGCTTACGGAAGGCACGGGCATCGTGCACACTGCCCCCGGCCACGGCCGCGAGGACTTCATGACCGGCCTGGAATACGGCCTCGAGATTCTGAGTCCGGTGGACGAGCGAGGCCACTTCACCGAGGAAGCGGGCCAGTTCGCGGGCATGTCCATCAAGGAAGGCGACAAGGCCGTGGTCGACGCGCTGCGCGAGCGGGGCGCTCTCCTTGCCTGCGCAGTGCTGCAGCACAGCTATCCGCACTGCTGGCGCTGCCACAATCCGGTCATCTTCCGCGCGACCGTCCAATGGTTCCTCAGTATGGACCATAAGGATCTCAGGGCAAGAGAGCTGGAGGCGATCGAAGGCGTCCGGTGGCTGCCCGAGGACAGTTACAACCGGATCAAGACGGCAATGGAATCCGCGCCGGACTGGTGCCTTTCCCGACAGCGGGCGTGGGGGGTCGGCATTCCGGTCTTCTACTGCGAGAACTGCCGCGCGGAGGTGATGACGCACGAGTCGTTCGAAGCCGTGGTTCGCGCGGTCGAGGCCGAAGGGTCGGATGTGTGGTTCGAGAAGCCGGCGGAGGAGATTCTGCCGAGCGGCTTCAAGTGCCCGAAGTGCGGAGGTGATCGGTTCAGCAAAGAGACCGATGTTCTCGACGTGTGGTTCGACTCCGGCTCGACGTGCAGAGCTGTTCTGGAATCGCGGCCGGAGCTCGGCTTCCCTGCCGATCTCTACATCGAGGGCTACGACCAGTTCAGAGGCTGGTTCGGCAAGTCGCTGAACATCGGGGTGGCCACAAAGGGCGCCCCGCCGTACAGGGCGGTGGCTGCGCACGGCATGACGACCGATGCCCAAGGGCTGAAGATGCACAAGTCGCGCGGCAACGTCATCCGTACAGCCGATGTCACGGCCAGATACGGGGCGGATGTGATCCGTCTGACCGCATCATCGTTTGACCTGTTCTCGGACGCGCGGCTGTCGGAGGAAGTGCTGCAGCGGGCGACCGACGCTTACAGGAGGCTGCGCAACACGTTCAGGTTCCTGCTCGGCAACCTGTACGACTTCGATCCGGGCCGGGACAGTGTGGCAAGAGAGGATATGCCGGAGATCGACCGGTGGATATTGCACCGGCTCCAGGAGATCGCAGCGGAAGTCACAGCGGGTTACGAGGCCTTTGAGCTGCAGCGCGTGTTCCACACCGCGCACAACTTCGCTGCCGTTGATTTGAGCGCGCTCTACCTGGACATAATCAAAGACAGGCTCTACGCTTCGGCGCCGAGGGGTATCGAACGTCGGTCGGCGCAGACTGCTCTCTATGAGATACTCTCGACGATGGTCCGGGCGCTTGCGCCGGTGCTCGCCCATACAGCCGAAGAGGTCTGGCGGTTGATCCCGGGAGAGAACAAGGCTCTCTCAGTGCATCTGACGGATTTCCCGGAGGCCAAGGCCGAGTTTGTGGATCAGCAGCTTGCCGAGCGCTGGCAGCGGATCTTCGAGGTGCGGGACGAGGCGTACCGGGCCATCGAGCAGGCGAGGCAGTCGGGCGTCATCGGAAAGCCTCTGGAATCGAGAGTGCGGATATCGGCGCCAGAGCCGCTCTACAGCTTCCTGCATCCTTACGCGGAGGACCTGCCGGCGGTTCTGATCGTCTCTCAGGTCGTCCTGGACCAAGCGGCGGAAGGGAAGGAGCTTTCCATCGAGGTGACGCCTCCTGAGGGCCGGAAATGCGACCGCTGTTGGCTGGTGCTGGAGTCGGTCGGGGAGGACGCCGAGCATCCGACCCTCTGTGAGCGCTGTGCGGAAGTCGTTTCGGAGATAGCCAAGGGTGAATAACTATGGGAGACAGGAAACTCGACCTACCGAAGTTCAGGCGGATGCTCGAACAGGAACGGGCGCAGCTCGAAGCCCAGGCGCGTCGCATCTTGAGGCGTGACAGCTCGGCTGACCAGAGCGACGAGTCAGGCGAGCTCGCGGACTACGACAACCATCCCGCCGATGCCGCGACGGACACCTTCGAACGAGAGAAAGATCTCGCTATCGACAAGAACGTGGGCGAGATGCTGAACGCCATAGACCGCGCGCTCCAGAAGATCGACGAGGGTTCGTACGGAATCTGCGACCGCTGCGGAAAAGAGATTAGCAAAGACAGGCTGAGGGCGCTGCCATACGCGACGTTCTGCATAGAGTGTCAGGACATAGTAGAAGGAAGATAGGCCGCCGAACGTTCTACGTGGTCGCCGCGGGCACGCTTCTTGTGGATCAGATATCGAAAAGCGTTGCGCGGGGATCGCTCGAGATCGGACGGCCGGTCGACGTCCTGCCCGGCTTCTTCTCATTCAAGTTGACGGAGAACCCGGGCGCTGCATTTGGGGCGCTCGGCGCCTGGCCTGCATTCCTCGTCGTCATCGGGCTTGTCGCTGTGCTTGCCATCGTGGGGCTGCGGAAGGAGCGGTCGAAGAGCTACGCGCTTGCGGCGTCGCTCGGCCTGCTGCTCGGCGGCACCGTGGGCAACCTGGTCGATCGAATCAGGTTCGGCTGGGTAACGGATTTCCTGGACCTGCACATCACCGCCCGCGGCAGGGAGCTCTCCTGGCCCACCTTCAACCTCGCCGATGTTGCGATAACCGTGGGAGCCATCCTCCTCGTATACCATCTGCTGTTCGTGGAGCGACAGGAGAACGCGGGGCGTGGAGTGCGGAATGCGCAGTGAATGTCAGCGGCTGCAGCCGGCCACACTACCTGCCGGCTGGGCGTGCCCGCGAGAGGATACGGCCCGCGGAAGCCGTATAAGATAGCAGTCGAGATGCGTCCCATACTTTTCCATCTGGGCCCGATTCCGATCCGATCCTACGGGCTGATGTTAATCGTCGGTTTTCTGCTCGGGCTGTGGCGGGCGGCGCGAGTGTCGAAGCGCCGCGGCATCGCTCCGGAGCAGGTCGCGGACGTGGCTCTGCTCGCGCTCATCGCGGGGATCGTCGGGGCGCGCCTGCTTTTTCTGCTTCTGGAGGTTCCCGAGTCCGGGTGGGGAGTGTTCGCTGAGGCGCACCGAATATGGGAAGGCGGGCTCTCCTTCCACGGCGGGCTGATTGCGGCGGCAGCTGCCGTTGCGATCTACACTCGCAGGCAGAAGATCCGGTTCCTCGCAATGGCCGATCTTCTCGCGCCGTCGCTTGCCATCGGCTACGCCTTCGCCCGCATCGGCTGCTTCCTCAACGGCTGCTGCTACGGCTATGAAACGTCGCTGCCCTGGGCCGTCAGGTTCCTCGATCCCGCCAAACACGAGATCACCCCGCCGAGCCATCCTGCTCAGCTCTACGCTTTCGCGGCGAACCTGGCGATCTTTGGGATACTCACCCGGGTCGAGCGCCTGAAGCGTCCGCCGGGCTTCACATTCTTCTCTTACCTCGTGCTATACTCTGTCTACAGATTCCTGATCGAGTTTGTGAGGAAAGGCGCAACTGCGTATGTATGGTTCGCCGGCCTGACTCACGCTCAGGTCGTGAGCCTGGCGGGGGTCGTGGTTTTCGGCGTCGTCCTTGCCCTTCAAACGAGGAGACGCTAGACACAGGGAAGTTACCCCTCTACCGGGGCGTGGAACGGCTTGCTATCGCGACATAACACGGAATTCGACGTATTCTGCTCCCGAGCGGCGGCAGCCGCGGCCGCAGCCGCCGCTGGAATCGCGGCAGGCGATCCTTCACGCCTGCAACCGGCTTACCGTTCCGCCCTCCAGTTTGTGTTCGCCGTCCTAGGGACCTTCATCCTGGAATCGCGTGATGCGCAGGAGGCGTCGGAGGCTTGCCGCGCGCTGTGTAACGCCGCCGACGGCGGGAACTGGCGGAGCGCAAGCCGAGCCCTTTCGGCGCTCGGAAGATCCACCGGAGCGGACCTCCTGCGGCCCGACACGGAGTCGGCGCTCCCGGCGGAGAGCGCCCACGCTGCTCTTCGGGCTCTCCTCCCTCAGAGTCTCGGGCCGGTCTACTTCAGCGCGCTGCCCCCGTTCTGGCTCAGCATGCTCTACGAGCGCCTGCTCGACCTTCGCCCCGCGTTGACCCCCGACCCTCCCGGCGTCCGGCTGCACCCCGATTCCAGGAGCCGGAAGGAGAGCGGAGCGTTCTTCACCCCTCCATACATCGTTGACTTCATCGTCTCCGAAGCGCTCGGGCGGATCGGTGATCCTGCATCGGCCAGGGTCCTCGATCCGGCTATGGGGGCCGGCGACTTCCTGGTCCGTTCGCTCCACTTCCTCGGGGTCGGCGACTCCGGTGCTGCTCGGGTGGAAGCTGCCGAGAAATGTCTCTTTGGCTGCGATATCGACCCGATCGCGGTGGATATCGCCCGTTTCCTCGTCTGGCTGGAAACAGACTGCCGGGCCGATCCCCGCGCCGTCGCGCGCCATCTGATCTGCGCCGACGCCCTTGCTGGTGACCACAGCTTCCGCTGGCAGGATGCTTTCCCAGATGCGTTTGTCCTTTTGCCGGAAGGCCCTGGGTTCGACGCCGTCGTCGGGAACCCACCGTACGTCGCTGCGAAGAGCGGCGCCATGGGAGATCATGTCGGCGCTCGCGCAGGACGTGGACAGTCCGACTATTACCTGCTCTTCCTCGAAAACGTCCTGAAGAACCGGCTCGTGCGGCGGGGCGGCAGCCTGGCTATGGTGCTCCCTGACCCATTCCTCGTTCGGGGCAATGCGGCGGAGGTGCGCCGCACGCTGCTGCGAGACTGGACTGTGGAGAGCGTCGTCCACGTTGCGGGCGCCTTTCCGCGCGCCCAGGTGGCGAACGTGCTGCTGGTCTGCTCCAATCGCCCGCCGGCTGGTGCAGAATTTCCTGTCGTGAGGTTGGACAAGGCAGCGCAGAGGCGTCGGTTCGAGCAGAGCCCGCGCCTCGCCATGTCGCGCCTGGCGCAACCCGTGAGTCCTGCGTTTGCCCTGGCCCAACCTCGGGCGGAGGTGCTCTACCTCGTGGATGGGGAGTGGCGGCCCATCTTCGAGCGCATTCACGGGCCGGAGATGTCGCTCTCACGGGTGGCAGCGCCGTTCGCGTTTCTGGAGGATCTGGAAGTCGAAGCCATCTTCCGCGGTGAGGAGATCGGGAAGCGGGCGATAGAGGAGTCGGAGGGTGATCTGCCGGTCTTGCTCGGTGGACAGAGCGTGCATCGGTACCGGATCGACTGGGAAGGCCGGCGCATAAACCGGGATGCCGTCCTGAAGCCGATGGAGTGGTATCAAGGCACGAAGATCCTGCTGCAGAAGAGCTCAGCCAAGCTCGTGGCTGCGCTCGACGAAGAGGGTTTCATCATCCCCCAGTCGGTCTACGGCATCAAGCTCCGGCCGGGCGGCCATCATCCGCTCTACCTGCTCGCGCTGCTCAACTCCGCGTTTCTCAACAACTACGCATTCCGCTCGTTCACCGGCTACAAGCTCGTCCAGCCGCAGATCGAGCTTGAGGACGTCCGCCGGCTGCCGATCTGCCGAATGCCATTGTCCCTCGACCCGACCGAACGGGCCGAGCTTGCCGAGGCCGGCCGCCGGACGTTCGAGGCCGAGCTTACAGGCCGGGCGGCAGACTTCCCTGCAACCGGCGAACTGGTCGAGCGATGGCTCTCTTCGGGCAAGGACGACGCCGCGCACGACCTGGTGGTCCATCTTGCCGGCCTCGCGATCCGTGCGAGACACGAGGGACAGTTCGGCGCGGCCGTCGCCAAGCGTATCGATCGTGCGGTTGACACCGTCGTAGAGAGACTCTACGGCTGCTGAGCGCCGGGACAGGCTCGGCCGCTCTCGTGGGTGACACGGCAGCCAGCGTGGCCGCATGTGTGGAGGGGGGTCGGCCTCAGTCGCCGCGGGTGGCTTTCACGTCCTCGGTCGGCAGCGTGCTCGCCGGGCGGCAGCGTCGCGCCGCCCATCGCCTCAGCGCGTCGATGTTCTCCTTCATGGTGGTCGAGAGTGGTACGGACGACTTCGCGCACAACACGAGGTCGTCCGTCGTCACTTCCCGTCCATCATCGAACGCCTGGTAGAGGGCATCTATGACGGCCTGCTCTATCTCGGCGCCGCTGAACCCCTTTGTCTTTGCCGTAAGCAGGTCGAGGTCAAACTGAGCTGGCTCTCTCTTGCGTTTCCTCAGGTGTATCTCGAATATCTCCTTCCTCTCCTCATGGGAGGGAAGGTCAACGAAGAATATCTCGTCGAAGCGCCCCTTGCGCACAAGCTCGGGAGGAAGCTGGGAGATATCGTTTGCGGTCGCCACGACGAACACGGGCGCCGTCTTCTCCTGAAGCCACGTCACGAACGACGCGAATACCCTGGCCGTCGTGCCGGCATCGCTGTAGGCAGAGCTTTGGGTCCCCGCAAAGCCCTTCTCTACCTCGTCCACCCAGAGGATCGCAGGAGCAACGGACTCGGCGATGCTGATCGCCCGGCGAACGTTCTCCTCCGACGAGCCAACGAGCCCGCTGAATATCTTGCCAGCGTCGAGCCTGAGCAGCGGCAGCTTCCAGAGCGACGCAACAGCCTTGCAGCAAAGGGATTTGCCGCAGCCCTGGACTCCGAGGAGCATAATGCCCTTTGGCTGAGGCAGGCCAAAGTCCCGCGCTCTCTCGGTGAAGGCGAGGGAACGCGTCTGCAGCCATTCCTTCAAAGCGTCCATTCCGCCGACGTCAGCGAATGCCTCGGTGGCCCGGTGGTACTCCAGCATCCCCGACTTTCGGATGATCTGCTCCTTCTCCGAAACTACGACGTCCACGTCCAGGCAGTGTTTCTCGACAAGCGATTTCGCGAAGACGTTCTCGGCCTCACCGGCGGTCAGTCCCTGGGCTGCTTTGACGATCTGCTCGCGCTGCTCCGGTGTCAGGTTGACATCGATCTGGGAGCTGTCCTTGACCGATCGGATGATACCTTCCAGCAGGTCGTCCAGCTCCTGGGGGTCTGGAAGCGGGAAATCGACGACAGTGATCTCCTTTTCGAGTTCCGGGGGGATTCGGAGCACTGGGGAAAGGATGATCAATGTCTTGAAGCTTGTTTTGAGCGCGTAGCTGAGGTCGCGCAGCCGGCGGGTGATGGTCTTGTCGCTCACGAAGGAATGGAAATCCCGGAGGACGTAGATGCCCTGATCGCGCGAGTCCATGACGTAGTCCAGCGCGGCGAGCGGGTCCGTCGTGCGGTCGTCGCGCGGGTGGGAGGAGTTGGTCCCGATGCCCTGCGTGACCGTCCAGGTGAAGAGCTTCCTGCCCCGCGCACGCGCAATGCTGGCCAGCACTTCCTCTACACGCTGCTCCTCCCAGGAGACGATATAGATGATCGGGTACCGGGCGCGGATGAGGTCCTCGATCAGGATGTTCGCCTGCTTGCTGCCGTTGGCCAGGTCAATACCTCAGGTGATAGATCGTCCGATCTCGGTAGGCAAGGTACCCGGAGAGTCGGTGCCACACGCGTCCCGAAGCAGCCGAACATCAACACCCAACACCTCTACTGCGGTTTGCCGCCCTTCTTGCTCGCGCCGTCCTGGGCGCCGGCCTGAGACGGCCCACCGGCCGGCTTCACAGGCGCCGGCTGCGTGGGTTGAGCCGGCTGGGCCGGCTGCGCGGGAATGTTCGCCTTCACAATGCCCGCTATCTTGTCCACCATCTCGGGTGACAGCGCAACATCCCTTCCGGTCACCTTCTTGACGATCGCGCCGAGCATCCCAGCAAGGTCGCCTACCGTCTCGGCGGGAGTGCGCCCGTCGCCGAGCACGCTCTTCCCGACGCCGTCGAGGAACGCGCCGACACCGAGGCCCTTCGAGAGCTTCTCAAGCATGTCGGCCATGGTCTCAGGCGTGCCGTAGACGGTGTAGCTGCCCTGCTGCGCGAAGCTGCCGATTGCGCTCGCCATCGCTATCTGCACTTCCTTCCGGGCGTTCACCTCCAGCTTCGCAATCTCGAACTCGATAGCGGATTTCTCGAACTGCTGTTTGTACTCGGCGGATGCCCGGTCCACTTCCATCTGCTTGCGGTTGACTTCGACCTGTTCCGCCGCAACCTGGACGGGCACGACCTGGATGGCCTTCTCGCCCTGGGCAAGCCTTGCCTTTGCCTCTGCGTCCGCTTCGGCCATCGTGAGCGTAGCCTTGGCTGTGTTCTGTGCGGCCAGCAGCTCACCTTCAGCTTCCTTCTGCTTCTGGTAAGCGACCGCGTCGGCTTCCTTCTGCCTGCGGACAAGCGCCTGCTGGGCCTCGTTCTCCGCGCCGATCAGCTTCTGCCTTGCCTCTCGTTCGGCGCCGGCAACGACCTCGACCGTCTTCACCTGCTGGTTGGCTTGCTCGCGAGCGGCCTCGGCCTCGAGCTTGGCCTTCTCCGTCGCCGCCCGCTCCGTCTCCTTCTGGGCTATAGCTATCTGCTGGTCACGAGTTGCAACCTCAACCGCCTTGACCTTCTCGACCTCTGTCGTCTGGATGCCCTGCTCCTTGGCGATATCGGCCTGCCGGACGGACTGCTCGGCCACGATCTGAGCCTGCCGGGTCTGCCTCTCCTGCTCGATCCGGTAGACATCCGCCTCCCGCTGCTTCTCGGCCTGGGCCTTGTTGATCTGCATCTGCTGCTCGGCCTCAGCGAACGCCTGATCCTGCTGCAGGGCAAGCACGCTCTTCCTGGTCGCGACGTTCTTCTCCGTCGTCGCCTGTTCCGCCGACCGTTCCAGTTCGTTCCTTGCAACAAGGGCAGCCGTTGTGATCTCCGTGATCTTGCGCTTGCCCTGGGCATCGAAGACGTTGTTGTCGTTCAGGTGAGACGGGTCGGTCTGGTCGAGTCGGGAAATGGTGACCGTCTCGAGGATCAGTCCGTTCGGCTCGATCTCCTTTGCTACGAGCTCCTGGACGGCGCTTGCGAAGCTCTCGCGGTCACTGTGCAGTTCGGCAAGCTCGTGCTTCGCCGCAACCGAGCGGAGCGCGGAGATCAGCTTCTCTCCGACCTTCGCGTCTATCTTTTCCTCTGTGCCGGACTCCTCACCAAAAGACCTTGCGGCATTCAGCACCTGTTCCGGAGTCGCGCCGACCCGCATGTAGAACTCCGAGTGGACATCCGCACGCAGGTAGTCCTTGGTGATCAGGGCATCCTGTGCCTCTCGTACACAGGTCAGCTTGATCACCTTGAGCGACACTCGCGTCAGCTTGTGCAGGATCGGAACGACGAAAGTGCCACCGTCTATGATCACCTTGCTCCCGCCCATACCTGTCCTGACAATCGCCTCTTCCGCAGACGCCTTCTGGTAGAGCTGCGTGAATATGGTCACCAGGAAGCTGAAAACGATAAGCGCAACCCCGACCAACGTCAGGATGAGCTGGCTTACCGCGCTGACCGGGTAGAAGAACGGTCCGAACACCATTCCCAGCCCGATCAAGAGCATCAACAGGATCACTGCCATAATGTCCGCCTCTTCTCAGAGTGTACTTCTCTCGACTATGAACCTCTTGTCCGCCTCATCGAAGTCTACGACAATCACCTCGGTGTTGGACGGGATTGCTTCCTTGCCAGCCTCCGTCTTCGCCTGTACGCGATGGACGGTGCCGTAACGATCCTTGATATCAACGGTGCCGGCGCTCTCAGTCGTGGCGAAGACTGTCTTCCCCAGCGAACCGCAAAGCTCTGCCCTGGACACACCATAGGTCTCAGTGGTCGGCAGCATCCTCCCAACGACGGCGGCCATAGACCGCGTTACGACTGCGCTCGCTACGAACGTCACGCCCATAGACGGCCAGATGTACAGTGCAGGGAACCTCAAGGCCGTACCGAAGAAGTGGTTGGCCACCATCCCGAACGCACCCCAGCACAGGAGGAAAACGCCGATCAGCAGCGTTATCGGCACCTGCCCTATGCCGAGAAGGGTGAGCACACGGATAAGGACGCTGTCGTGTGTGCCGGGGTGTGCATCCTGGCCGTGGGCATGTCCGTCCGGCGCAGCGTGGCCGTTCGCGCCTGCGTGACCGTGCGCCGTCACTCCATGGCCCGCTGCGTGGTTCGCAGCGACACCGCCGTGGTGCAACCCGAACGCGTGCGAGACTGCGTGCTCAACGTTCTGCACCGCGTTGTGCACCACGTGCCCGACGTCGTGACCTGCGTCGTGCCCTATCCCGTGGCCCCCGTGTGAGAGATCGCCGCCGTGGGTTCCCGCTACGACGGTAGCAACGATCCACACGATCGAGACGAGCAGCGGCGCGACGTATATGAGGTTCCACCACTGCAGCAACTCGTGAACTCCCATTGTTCACACCTCCCTGCAGACTGCACGTGACCCCAGCAGCAGGTCATACCCGTCCTCTGTTCTCCGTTGTCCACGAGGCGAAGAGGCTGTCACGCCGGTGGCTCGGGCGGCGGGTTGGGGACGATATGCTGCTGGACCTGCTCCTCGGTGGATGGGGCGGCCTCCGCGCTCGATTCCTGCGTCTCGGCGGCAGCCTGCTCCCCTTCTCCTATCTCGACCGACACCTTCTTGAACCGCTTCTCCGTATCCGTAAGGCCCATTTCGGCCTTCAGCTCGGCAAGCGCTTGGTCGGCGCGCAGCTTGCGGGCAGCCTGGCGCATCTGACGGGCTTTCGTCTCATCACCCACGGCCGCAATATCCGACAGGGCCTCGGACTCGGCGTATGCCTGGTCCGCACGTTCCTCCATACGCTCGACCGCTCTCATATCATCGTCGAGCGAGGGGCGCATCGCGAACTTCTGCACCTGCGCGCGCATCGTGGCGAGCTGGTAACGCATCTGGGCGTTCCTCGCGCGATCGGACGCCTCTTGAAGCTCCTCCTGGAACAGCTCTATCTGCTGCTTCGCCTCTTCCGCATGCCGCCGCGCGGCTTCGAGCTGCTGGCTGAGATCGTCCACCCTGGCCTGGCAGGATTCCTTCTGAAGCAGCAGGTTGCCCGCCAGCTCGTCCTCGTTCTGCAGAACCGCCTGCCGCGAGTCTCCGTCGAGCTGCGCGAGCTTCTTCTTCTCAGCGTCCAGCAGCCGCTCGATCCGGTACTGGTTCGCTATAACCGGAACGGCCGACGCCTTGAGATCGGCGAACTTCTGCCTCATGTTCTCGACCACATACGGGCCGATCAGGGCAGGGTTCTCATACTTAATGAGGCCGAAGCTGATCGCCGACAGGATAATCCGCTTGATCCTCTGGATGATATCTCCCACTGGTCCACCCTCCTTGCTCGTACCGCCCGGAGTCCCCGCTTTGCGGCGCTTCCGATGCCCTCCCAACTGCCACGAAGGGCAAGAACTGGCTCTGCCAACCAGGCAGGGTCGCTCCTCAGACTTCTATCCCCGCAGGCATCGCTCCCTTCCTCCTTTTCCCTTGTGAAGATGTCTGCTTTTCTGCAGGGCACGTGACGGTGAGCGTGTCGCGTTGGCGTGGATCGACGGGCAGGCGGACGGAGAGGGGGCGCCGGGTGTCGCTTCCCTCACCCTTCGAGGTAGGATCGCTCAGGGGATGACAAGGGAGTGCGCCGGACATCAGAGGAAGCAAGAAGCGGAAGGTGAGCAACCCCGGTGTACGATGCGGCTCCTCTCACCTCCCGCCTCCCGCTTCTCATCCGCTGGACTCGGTCACGAGCTCATAACGTAGCCGACCAGCGTGCCGACCCCGAAGCCTGTGCCGCCCTTAGGCCCGAGCGGCGTTCCACTTTCCCTTGTGCATGTGCCGGCTATATCGATGTGCGCCCAAGGAGTCTTCTCGATATGCTTCTTGATGAACCAAGCGCCCATAATCGTGCCGGCGCCGTCTCCGCCGACGTTCGACATGTCAGCGAATTCGCTCTTTGTGGCCTCTTCGTAATCCTGGAAGAGCGGAAGCTGCCAGAGCTTCTCGCCGGCCTGTTCCCCCGCCTGGATAAGACGATCGACAAGTCCCTGGTCGGAGCCGAGGATTCCTGCTATCGACCGGCCCAGAGCTGTGACAACCGACCCGGTCAGTGTGGCAATGTCGATTATCTCGTTCGCTTTCTCGCGTTCGGCGAAGGCCACCGCGTCCCCCAGTATCAGCCGGCCCTCGGCGTCGGTGTTGTTTATCTCGACGGTCTTGCCCGAGAGGGCGCGGACTATGTCGCCGGGATGGGTCGCGTTGCCTCCGGGCATGTTCTCGGTGAGAGGCATAAGCCCGAGCACGTTGACTTTGGGCTTGAGCTGCGCTACGGCCCGCATCGAGGCAAGCACGACCCCGGCTCCGGACATGTCATCCTTCATCCATTCGAGTCCGCCGCCGCCTTTCAGGTTCAAGCCTCCTGAATCGAAGGTTATCCCCTTGCCGACGAGCGCTACGGTCTTGCGAGCGTTCGGCGCTTTATAGCGCATGACCACGAACTTCGGCTCCTGGATGCTGCCCTTAGCTACGGCGAGGAGCATGTTCATCCCGAGCTGCTGCATCTCTTCGCGGCCGATCACCCGGCACTCCAGGCCGGTCTCTCCGGCAACGGCCTCGGCCCGTTCCGCGAAGTAAGTCGGCGTCACGACGCTTGCAGGCTCATTGGTAAGATCCCGCGCGAAGTTGATCGCCTCGGCCATCGCCTGGCCGCGGTTGATGCCCGCTTTGGCCTTCCTGACCTTGCCTGGACCGAGGTCCGTGATCTCCACAGTCTCAATCGTGTTCGGTTTGAGGTCTTCGGTCTTGTGCTTGAGGAACTGGTAAGTGCCAAGGATGGCGCCCTCGACAAGCGCGCGAGCCGACGTGGCCGCATCTATGCCTCCGACTTCGTCCCCGTGGAGGGTAGTCAGTATCGTCTTGGCCTTGAGGTCCTTTGCGCGCTTGGCAGCGGCGGCCGAAGCTCTGCGGACTTTGTCCGAGTCGAACTCTTCCTTCTTGCCCAAGCCGGCGACCACTATCTTCGTGGCAGCGACTCCGCTGCACGGGCCAAGCTCGGTAGTCTGGCCGATCTTGGCCTCGAAACCCTCCTTCTCGATCTGCTTCTTTATAGCCCCGCCGAGCGCCTTATCCACCAGGCCCAAGGCCGTGCCTCGGGCCGGTTTCGCTCCCTCAAACAGGCTGAGAATGAGAACGTCGCATTTGGACTCAACCAGAGACTTCTGGACAGCTTTGAACCGCATCAACAACCTCCTCTTTGGTCGTATTCCTCCCTGCCAATGTTAGCAATACCGTGCTACTCTAGCATACTGCTGCCGGTCTTTGCAACCAGCGGAACTGTCACGCGCCGCGCTAAGCCTGCAGATTGGGTACAGATGTGACCGTCTGGTCCCCGGTACAAGGCGAATCGTCACACCGTCAGCCAATGCAGACGAACTCGGAGCGTTCCCGCGCCCGGGCGCGAGCTCTGTTACTGTCACACAGCTGCGCCTGAACCACGGGCCCGTACTTTTTTGTGGATAGAGATTGACAGCTTGAACCGACAAGACTATACTTCTGTTGCGGCGTCCGGCAGGCTCGGCTGCAGGGAGTGTGGATCGACCGGTGCGTGCGCGATTCGGTTTCCGAAGCATCACAGGCAAGATCCTGGCGGTGTTTCTGGCGGTGTTCGTCCCGCTGGCAATACTGCAGTACTATGCGCGCTCCGACTACGCTCGAGGCCTGCGCGAGCAGGCCGATCACAGACGATATGCTGCCGCCCGTGCCGCTCTGGCGACCCTTGACGATGCCTTCGAGGACCTCATCGAAGAGCTGCAGCTGGCCGGGTCTGCTCTAGGGCATCCGGTCCGGGTGGAGTCGGCCTACGCCGTACTTGATTCTCTGGTGACGCAAGATCCCGATCTCCTCGGGGTAGGCCTGCTGGATACCTACACAGGCAGCCGCGTCCGCAGGCCTCCGCTCCGTCACCAAGAACGGGAAGCCGATCTCCCGGCCGGGGATTTCCGCCGTCCCAGCATCTCTCCTGTAAGTCTGTTCCATGGTCAGCGCGTGTTCACCGTAAGCGTCCCTGTCGAGATGGTCAATGGCCGGATGGGTGTGTTGTACGCTGTCGTGACCACGGACGCGCTCGCCCGCGCGCTCGAGCGCGCTCTCGATCAGTCCTGCGCGCTCGTCGTGACCGACCAGAACGCTCTGGCGGCCTGCCAGCTCGGCCTGCAGATCAAGGATCGCCGAGTGAGGTATCTCGGACAGTCCGACCGCGCTGGCGGGCCTAGGCCGGAGGAAACCGCGCTGGTCGGCCGGACTCGCGCCGCTTCCCTCACGTCGCCTGCGTCGGGATGGCGTGTAACAGTCGTGAGCAAGCAGGCGGCCGCGATGGGACTTGCAGGGAACGTCAGGTGGCTGATCTGGTCCGGTTCGATCACAGTCGCAGCCCTGGCCATTCTCCTGGTTATTAGCAGCCGGATCAGAAGTGCGATAAGGAAACTGTCGCGCGCGGCGGCTGCCGTTGCGGTCGGGGATCTCAGGCGCAGGGTGAATATCCGGACTGGCGACGAACTCCAGTCGCTGGCCGACAGCTTCAACCAGATGGCCGCCAGCCTGGAGCGGCACGACCGAGAACTGCGGACAAAGACGGCCTTGCTGGAGAGCCTACTGGACGTGGCAAGAACGATGACGGCCAGCCTCGATCTGGACAGAGTGGCCGCTGCCATCTCGGAGGCCTTGGAACAGAAGTTCGGGGCAAGACGGGTGGTCATATTCCGCACCGAGGGCGAGGACGCCAGGTTGGTGCCGATTCTGCCGCGGCAGCCGGAGGCCGAAGGAATCCCGACGGCGATGCTGGACCTTGCGGAGCACGCGCTGAACGCGCCGAAGTCGGTGTCGGTTCCTGCGCCTGTGATCTATCCAAGCTCGGTGGGAGAGGGCTGTACGGTAGTTGCGCTGCCGCTTGTGGTGGGAAGCCGCAGGGCGGGTGTGCTGACCGCTGCGTTCCCAGGCGGCGAGAACTCCAGCGTGGACATCGAGGGTGCGATGGACTTTCTCGATACTTTCGCTTCATCGGCCGCCGTCGCGGTCGAGAACGCGTACATCCATAGCCGCACGGAGGAGTTGAACCACGCCCTGGACTGCCTCAGGCGCGTTGTGGAGGCTGTGTCCTCGTCCCTCGATCTGAACCAGGTGCTGCGCTCGCTTGTCCGAACAACGGCAGAGGTGATGGGAGCAAAGGCCTGCGCCATACTGCTCGCCGGACGCGGCGGACGGCTGTCTGTCACCGAAGCGCACAATATGGGCGCGAACTTCCGAGAGCGGCTTGTCGTCGCTCCCGGCGAGCGCTGGTCAGGCATCGCGTTTTCGGAGAAGCGCCCAATCGCAAGGGTGGACCTCGCCACGGAGACCGACCTGCGGCTCCGAGACCTGGTGGAGCGAGAGGGGCTTCACGGTTACATCTGCGCTCCGCTCGTGGCTGGTGAGGAAGCTATCGGGACGCTCAACGTGTGGATGGCCGGGCCATACCACGCGAAGCCTGCTGAGATCCATCTGCTCATGTCCATCGCCGGTCACGCGGGCGCCGTCATAGCAAACGCCAAGTTGTTCGGCAAGGAGTACCAGATATCCGAAATCCTGCAGACCACGCTCATCTCACCAGTCCCGGATCGTCTTGGGAGGTTCGCCTTCGGCCACAAGTATCTGCCGGCGCTGGACGAGGCGCGAGTAGGCGGAGATATGCTCGATGTCCTGACACTGCCGAACGGCAAGATCGGCCTGGTCGTGGCCGACGTATCGGGCAAAGGCATCCAGGCCGCGGTGCACACCGCCATGATCAGGCACATGGGCCGGGCGTTTGCGTTCGAGTGGCCGGACTCACCCGGCGTTGTGCTGGACCTGCTTAACCGCGCCCTGGCAGCCCACCTTGGCACCAGAGCGTTCGTAACGGTGTTCTACGCGGTGATCGATCCCGAAACGGGGAACATGGTTTACGCCAATGCCGGCCATCCGCCCGCCATCGCACTCACCCGAGGCGGCAAACAGCAGTTGATGCTCTACCGTACCGGCATGCCCATCGGCTATTCGCCTGACTCCCGGTATGCAGAGAAGTCCGTGATGCTGTCCCCGGGCGACACGCTGTTCCTCTACACGGACGGGATTGTGGAGGCAAAGCGAGGAGACCAGGCCGTCTCCATCGAGGGTCTGCAGGACCTGCTCTTCAGACACGCCCATCTGTCCCCGCGTCAGATGGTGGAGCGGATATGCGAGGAGACAAGCGGACTGGCCGATACGGAACTGCGTGACGACATCGCTGTCATCGCTGCCTCGGTCGGGCCCCGACCCGCCGGGCAGTCTCTGAGCACTGACCACTGAACTCTCGACCGGACATGACAGACTCATCCATCGACGTCGAGTTTGGCGACGAGCAGATCGTGAGGGTCGTCGGCTGCGTGGAGCTGTCGAACAGAGAGGAGTTCGCGGCTGCGCTCGCCAGCGCGCTCGAGACCGGTGGGAAGGTAGTAGTCGATCTATCGCGTGCCGATTCGCTGGACTCCGGGGCTCTATCGTGCCTTTTCCATACGCACCGGCAGGCCCGTGATGCCGGCGCTGAGATAGCCCTGGCGGGCGCGAGCAGCAGGATCAGGCGCATCCTGCAGATGAGTGGGCTTGGGCCGGCGCTTGGCCTGGCGCTGGTCGAGATACGGGGGGGTCAGCCGGACGTAGGTCCCGATCTGCGCGGGCAGGACTGGCAGATAACCGAGTCGGTTGTGCTCGCGGAACCCGAGCTGCTTCCTCCCCTTCGCGATCAGGCGGTCCACGCAGCGCGCGAGGCCGGACTGGCGCCCGAGTCTGTGGCGGATGTGCAGCTTGCAGTGACGGAGGCGCTCGAGAACGCGCTCGTACACGGTTCGCCGGCAGGCGCTCAGAGCAAGATCAGACTCAGGTGTCTCGCCTGTCCCCGTGCTTATGTGGTGGAAGTTGTGGACGAGGGCCCCGGAGTCAGCGCTGAAGCGGCCCAGCGGTCGAATGCGTCGGATGACGGGTCCGCACTCGGCCTCAGGCTGATGCAGTCGGCTATGGATGTGGTCGAGTTCTTCCAGGACGAGCGCGGCGGCCGAGTCAGAATGCTGAAGTGGGTAAGGCCCGAGCAGAACAGGCTCTTTGAGGTCGATGACTAGCCGGGTGCAGGCGAGCGCCCGCCGCTGGCCGCTCGCCGCCGCAGCGTCTCCTCCACCCGCGCAAGTTCAGCCGGCGTGTTGACCCCCATCACCTCTTCCGGCGATGCCGGCACGGATTCCACCCTCATCCCCTGAGCCACCGCGACCCGCACGAGGTCCGTCAGGTTCAGCTCGCCTGCTCTGTTCGGCTCGATGAGACCGATGTTGGCCCAGAGCCAGGCCGAGTCGAACGCATACGCTCCGCCGTTGATCTCGCGGATCGCCTTTTCATCATCGGAAGCGCACGCTTCCTCGATGACGCCCATTATACCCCCGTCTCCTGCCCTCTTGATCCTGCCGTAGCCCGCTGGGTCGTCGAGCACGGCCGAGACCAGCGCCACCACTGCGCCCGTAGATGCCTGACGATCCTCCAGAGACGATACCGTCTGCACGGTGAGGAGCGGGCTGTCGCCGCACATGACGATCGCTTGCCCGCGGCGGCCGCCGAGGGCTTCTCTCGCGCAGGCAACAGCGTGGCCGGACCCCAACTGCTCGGTCTGCAAGATGTAGCGGTAGCCGCCGCCCAGTGTCCGGCGGATGTAGTCCGCCCCGAATCCCACCACGATGCTTATGTCCCGGATACCGCTGCCGCGGAGCACGTCAATGACGTAACCGATAAGGGGCCGCCCGTTGGCCTGCCGGAGCACTTTGGGGAACTCCGCTGGCGCGGCCTCATCTCGCATCCGGTTGCCCTTGCCGGCGGCAAGGATTATGCCGTAGGACTCCATTCTCTGCTCCAGCTGAGATTATCCCACCGGCCGGAGACGGAGTCAAACGCCTTGCCCTCGATTGCTCGATGTGGTATACTCTGGTGTCCAAATGGGAGAAGGGGCAGGAAGAGGGCAATGCGGCCGTAAGGGACCGGTTGCCATTGTAGGACCGACGGCCTCGAGTAAGACCAAAGCAGCCTACGAACTCGCTAAGAGGATCGGGGCTGAGATCATATCTGCCGACTCGATGGCCGTCTATAGAGGGCTGGATATCGGAACGGCGAAACCTGGGCGCAAGGAGCGCGCTGAGGTGCCGTTCCATATGATCGACCTGGTCGATCCCGATGAGCCGTTCACCGTTGCGGACTTCCAGGAGCGGGCGGTGAAGGTGATCGATGAGGTCCTGGCCCGGCGCCAAGTGCCGCTTCTCGTGGGAGGCACGGGGCTGTATGTGCGCGCAGCGATCGACGGGCTGAACATACCGGGCCGCGGCGCGGATGCGGAGCTTCGGGCACGGCTTTCGAGGCTTGCCGATGAGAAGGGCAACGCCTACCTGCACGCGGAACTTGCGCGCGTGGACGCAGCCGCAGCCGCGAGGATACATCCGAACAACAGGAAGCGGATCATCCGGGCTATCGAGGTCTACAAGCAGACCGGCGTTCCCATGTCGGTAGCTGCCGAGCGCACGAAGCCGGCTGCGCCAAGGTATCCGGACGCGATCCAGTTTGGGCTTACTCTGGATAGAGCGACGCTCTACCGGCGCATAGAAGAGCGGGTGGACGAGCAGATTCGGGCCGGGCTGGTCGAGGAAGTGAAGGCGCTGCTCGATAAGGCTTACGATGTCGGCTTGCCCGCGCTTCAGGGACTGGGGTATAAGGAAATAGCCGCCTACCTGAAAGGCAGGTGCGATCTGCAGACCGCCGTCTCTGTCATGAAACGTAACACCCGGCGGTTTGCCAAACGTCAGTATACATGGTTCCGCGCCGACCCGCGGGTTGAATGGATAGAGGTTGACAGCCTGTCGCCGTCGGAAGTCGCCGAAGTGCTCGAGGCAAAGCTTCGGAGGGCGCAGGTTCTGGGACAGGACGTAGGAGGCCCTGTCTAACGGCCTCCGCCCAGTTTTGGCCGCTTCGGAAGCTTTCGGAGCGGGGGCGAAGGACCGCCGAGCAGCAGTAAGGGGAGCATAAGATGAACAAGACCCAAATGAACCTGCAGGACCTGTTTCTGAACCAGGTGAGGAAGGAGAACACACCAGTGACCATCTACCTGACCGGTGGCGTACAGCTCAAGGGGATGGTCAAAGGGTTCGACGCCTTCACCGTGGTCCTGGAGAGCCAGGGCAAGCCGCCCCAGCTGATCTACAAGCATGCGGTAGCGTCCGTAGTGCCGATGAAGCCGATCGGCATGCGGGAGATGGCCCAGGAGAGGGAGAGGGCAGCAAGGCCGCCCGCTGAGGGCCCCGCGGCGCCTGCGGAGCAGGCCGAGCCAGCGGAGGTAGAGGAGCAGCAGGAGTGATCTTTGCGAAGATGCACGGCCTGGGCAACGACTTCGTCGTTGTGAATGGCTTCATCGAGCATCTGGACGATTCGGTACTCGGCAACCTGGCCAGGAATATCTGTGATAGGAACTTCGGAGTCGGGGCGGACGGTTTGATCTTGGTTCTGCCGTCCGAGAGCGCCGACTACCGTATGAGGATGTTCAACCCGGACGGCAGCGAGGCCCAGATGTGTGGGAACGGCATTCGCTGCGTTGCCGAGTTCGCCTACGAACGGGGCATAACACGCAATAACCCGGTTCGTGTCGAGACGCTCGACGGAGGGAAGACGCTGGAGGTTTCGGTCGTGGACGGCGCCGTCGAGGCTGTTCGGGTGGATATGGGGAGACCAAAGATCGAGCGCCAGGAGATCCCGACGACCATGCCAGGGTCGGGGCCGGTGATTGCGCAGCCGCTCGAACTCGACGGACGGAACCTTTCCGTTACCTGCGTCTCCGTGGGCAACCCTCACTGTGTGACCTTCGTCGGCGACGTGGAGTCGTTTCCCGTCCGCGAGCTGGGGCCGCGGATCGAGCGCCACCCGCTTTTCCCGGAGCGGACCAACGCCGAGTTCGTCGAGATCAGGAACCGGAGAGAGATGCGGATGCGTGTCTGGGAGCGCGGAGCGGGCGAGACGCTTGCGTGCGGGACGGGAGCCTGCGCATCGGTCGTGGCATCCGTTCTCAATGGTAAGACCGAAAGGGCAGTGACAGTCCATCTGAGCGGCGGCGACCTCCAGATCGAATGGCTCGAAGACGGCCCAGTCGTGATGACCGGCCCCGCTGTTGAGGTGTTCACCGGCGAGGTCGGCCCGGCGGCGATGCTCATCTGGACGAGAGACCGTCCGGTTTCCTGATCGAGATCGCCCCGGTTCCCTGGGTTCGGTCGGTGGCAGCAACGCCACAGCGACCTTCCCGATAATCCCGTATCAAAGGAGGCTCCATTGCGGCACGCGAAACGACTTGACCTGATCCCACCATACCTCTTCCAAGAGATAACGCGGCTGAAAGAGCGGGCCGTGGCCGAGGGCCGGGATTTGGTGGACTTCGGCGTAGGCGATCCCGACCAGCCGACGCCGGAGCCGATCGTGGCCCGCCTGTGCGAGGCGGCCGCGGACCCCGCGACCCACAGGTATGACGAGACCCAGGCCGGCTGGCCAATATTCCTGGAAGCTGTTGCCCGTTGGTATAGGAAGCGGTTCGCAGTTGAGATCGACCCCAAATCGGAGGCGATGCTTCTGATCGGCTCGAAGGACGGCCTTGCGCACTTCGCCTGGGCTGTGACCGATCCAGGCGATATTGCGCTCGTGCCGGATCCTGCCTATACGGTCTACAGGGCGAACACACTCCTCGCTGGGGGCCAGCCGGTGGCCATGCCTCTGCTCGAGAAGAACGGCTTCTTGCCCGATCTCTCGGCGATTCCATCAGACATCGCTCGCAAGGCGAAGGTCATGTATCTCAACTACCCCAACAATCCCACCGGCGCCGTGGCTGGAGTTGACTTCTTCAGGGATGCCGTCGCCTTCGCCAAAGACCACGACATCGCTGTCTGCCATGACTGTGCCTACAGCGAAGTCTACTATGAAGACTTCCGCCCGCCGAGCTTCCTCGAAGCCGAAGGTGCGAAGGATGTCGGAATCGAGGTTCATTCGCTTTCGAAGTCGTTCAACATGACCGGGTGGCGGATCGGAATGGCCCTGGGCAACCCGGACCTCCTCCGGCCGCTCAACAAACTGAAGGGAAATGTGGACTCAAAGCAGTTCCCAGCCATTGCCGTCGCCGCTGCGTATGCCCTGGAGCATGTGGACAACTCAGACACATTCGCACTCTACCGGAAACGGCGCGACATCCTGGTCGACGGCCTGAACGAGCTTGGTTGGAACGTTCGCAAGCCGCTCGCTTCGCTCTACGTCTGGGTGCGTGTCCCGGAAGGCAGCACATCGGCCGAGTTCGCGAAGAAGCTGCTCCAGGATGCCGGCGTTCTGGTGATCCCCGGCACCGGCTACGGCGAGTACGGCGAGGGCTATATCCGCATGTCCCTGACCGTAACCGGCGATAAGGACGGCGAGCGCGTGCGCGAGGGCGTTCGGCGTATCGCGGCGATGAAGCTCTAGCCGCAGATCGCACACTCGCAGAGGCGAGATATGATGGCGCACGCCCCCAGCAACGGTTTCCCGATGTCCCTGACCGAGATGCCGCTTGCAAGCGCTGCGCAACCTGGCGCGGCGGTTGGCTGGACTCTAGCGGCGGCTATCATTCTCGCAGTCGGCGGGATCGTGTTCGCATTCTGGTTTGCCGGTTGGGTCCGGACGTGGCTCGACTTCAGGCGTGCGCGCGGCAGGGCTGAGCGCGCCGCGACCTGGCTGATCCAAGGTCCCCACCTGATCGCGGGTGGCGTCACGATGTCCGCGCTCGTCTACAAACGCTGGAAGACGGCCCCGAGCGGCACTCCCGCAAAGCTTCTATGGTCTCTGCTGTTCGGCGCGCTCATCGGCCTCTGTCTTTGGCTGGTGCTGGTCCTGCTCGACGCGTTCGTGAACCGTCGCTCGGCATCCCGGCCCGGCCCTACAGAGTGAAGTACACCATCGCGTAAGGAAGCAGCCTGCGCTCGCTTGAGAAGAGCTTGCGCTGCAGCCCGATCGCGAGATAGGTGCTTACGTTGATAGCCCCTCCGATCGATGCCCCTCCGGTAGTGAGGTTGAGATCGAGAGACACGCGTCCGGACGGCGGCCTGAGAAGCTCCGCAGCGCCGCCGATCCCGACGAGAGGGGCGCGATCCAGGAGAACCCCGAGCTTCACCCGCCGGAGCCTGACCACGGCCGGCGGGTTGAACGAGGCCCGCTCGCCGAACTGGTAGAGGAAGAAGTCGGCTGCCAGGCGATCGACGACGGTCCTGCCCGGGCGGAGTATGAAATGGCCGGACTCGACCCAGATGATCGGAGGCCGGCCGAGCGCGTCCCACAGCGCCAGAGCGTCGCGCCGCGGGATCACGGGATCGTGTATCGCGTTGATCATCAGGACCCGCCGGCCCAGGGCCGGCGAGAGGTGGCTGAGCGGCTCGACAGAAGCAAGCGCGGCCCTCAGCCGTTCTTCCGTGTACCCCAGCCGCCGCAGGCCCGGTCTGATCTTGAGCGTGATCGGGCTACGCCAGAAGATGTCCGCAACGTTCCCGCCGCCGAGGATGAGCACGGTGGCTGCAAACTGGTCGATCTCGCCGAGCGCGAGCGCGCCGATTATCGCGCCGAGGCTCACCCCCGCCAGCCCGATCCTCCGGGAGTCCACCTCGGGCCTCGACCTCAGCCAGTCGAGCAGCGATCCAACTTCCAGGACCGTCTGCTCTACAGACCGCACAATCCGCGCAACGTCGGTGCTGATGAACGCTTCGCCGCTCTCCAGTCTGGGCGGAGTCCTCTGGAGATGGTAGGGCAGCGTAAGCATTGCCGTTATCACCCCGTTCTCGGCCAGGACAGCGGCAAGCTCACGCTCTACGATCGGGCGGACCACTCCCCAGTGGTGAAGCAGGATCACCGCCGGCATCGGGCCGGCCGCCCTCGGCACCCAGTATTCGACGTAGACTGTCGGATTGGGTGGGACGGCATTCTGCACGGGGCTCGGGAAGGTGACCTGGTAGACATCAGCCTGCCGCCTGTGGCGAACGAGCTGGACCGCCGCCTGCGGCGGCGCCTGGGCATCGGCCCGCCGCCCAAGCGCCCAGACGGAACACAGAGCGAGCAGGATCGCCGCCAGCGCCTTCGCCTTCACGCCAACTCCTGTTGAGCGCACCCGTAGGCCCGCTTCACCAACCGTTGCACCCGAGCGCTCTGGACGTAACGAGCGGTCTGCTGCCCTTGCTTTCCGCAGAACGCTCGACAATACCGACCACGTAAGCCGCACAAACAGCGATATCACCCCGACAACGGCGCAGATATCCGTGACTGCCGGCAAATCCCGCGAAATTGGCCCTTGCAAACTGCCTCATCCTTATGTATAATGCGTACAGACACTGCAATGGGCGAGCCTCCGCAGTGCAGCAGAGGATGAAGCAAGCGAAAACCCCTAGGGTTCTTCTCACAGCAGCGCTATCTCTGGTTTTCGCCGGGCTGCCGCCTTTGTTCGCGGGCGGCAAGGTGCCTACGCGCGTGGCAATAGACGGCGTCCCTTGCGTCGAACAGATCAAGAACTACTGCGGGCCGGCCGCGTTGACCTCAGTCCTCAAGCACTGGGGCCTCGCCACCGACCAAAAGACAGTCGGAAAGGCCGTCTACGACAACAGCCTGCAGGCCACCAACGGCGCCGACATGATGCTCTACGCCAGGAGCAAGGGCTTCTCGGCCTACTCCTGGAACAGCAGCCTGCAGGACCTCAAGCAGAAGCTCGCCCTCGGGATTCCCGTGATCGTGCTCCAGGACAGCAGCCCCACAGACAGGTCCGGCCATTACCGCGTCGCTGCCGGCTATGACGACGACTCCCGCGTTGTCTTTGTGAACGACCCCTACGAACCCGAGACCAAGCAGCTCGGCTACGACAGGTTCCAATCACTCTGGGAGCGGCACGGCAACTGGAGCCTGCTCATCTGTCCCAAGGATCGAGACACTTTCAAGGCAGAACTGAACGACAGTAACCCCGTCGTGCATATCGACCTCGCCTACGTCTACTTCAAGCACGGCGACCTGAAGGCCTCCGAGCGGGAGAGCCGCATCGCGCTCGACCTCGAACCCCAAAACTACAGCGCTAAGGCGCTGCTCGCCAAGGCCACTCGGGCGCTCGGCGCACGAAGCAACGGCGAGGCGAAGGCGGGAACAGGGAAATAGGTAATAAGAGAAAACCGCGGGCCGTAATGTCTGGCTAGCCCACCTGTCACCGATTCGCCTCCTGACCACAACCGCCGCCCTCGCCGCACCTTCTTTCGCACCACCAGCCCAGCCCCGGCCGGACGCACCGAGCCGTCCCAGCCCTCCGTCCGCGGTCGTTGTTCTCCAACGGCTTCCGCCGCTGCCTCCTCTTGCCTCAGCCCCCGCGGGTACGCTTGCCTGTCTACCCGGATGGAGACCTGGCCAAACCGCGCAGCCGGCTGCCGGGGAGTATGCGCCGCCATAGGCCTGGCGCTTACATAGAGTTTTATAATTTGTCGACTTAATGGTCAGGTTCTTGTTTACACGGTTCTCTTCGTACGGTACAATACCATTACGAGCTGAGCAGATTGTCGAGACGACCGCCTCGGTTGTGCCGCTTTGATGCTGGCTGTGGAACATGGACAGTAGATTATGAGGCATAGGCCGACCGCATACCTCTGGCTTGGGATGCTTATCTCAACGACTCTGGCAGCCCCGACGGCTGTGGGCGGCCGGGCAAGCGTAGCGTACGAGAAACGTTGGGTCGCAGGGCTGCCGGTGCACGTCGTCACGGTGGATCTGAACGACCTCGACGTACGGCTCTCACCAGTCGTGCCGCTGCGCGGTATCGGCCGGTCCGAGTCCTGGGCTCGGATGATCAACCGCGCGCGGCCGACTGCCGCCATCACAGGTACTTTCTTCGATACTCGCTCCCTCCATCCGACGGGCGACATCGTTGTGGATGGCTCCGTCCAGTGCCATGGCGTTACAGGCACTGCCATCGGCATCGGCTGGAACAACGAGGTCACCTTCATCCCAATGAAGCGCGGCGAGATCGGCAACTGGTCGGCGTTCCAACACGTGATCGTTGCCGGTCCCACGCTGATCTCCGAAGGACGGGCCGCGGTCTACCCCAAAGATCAGGGATTCCGTGACTCGAGGCTCTTCGCAAGACGCCGCCGCACCGCCGTAGGAATCACTCGCGGCAACAAGCTTCTGATGGTTGCCGTGACCCGGCGTGTCTACCTCAGCCGGCTTGCAAAAGTGATGCGGGCGCTTGGCGCGGTCGAGGCCGCAGCTCTAGACGGCGGTGGCTCGACAGCGCTATACTGTAGAGGTAGAACCATCGTGAAGCCTGCCCGGTCGCTGACTAACCTGCTCGTCGCCTACGACGACCAGTCCAGACACGAGGAGGTCAGGCATCTCCTCGCGCCGGACACCGCTCGATGGTCCCGCAAACCTGATTGAGTCGGAACGGAACTTTGCCGGCGAAGTTTCGTCTGTAATCTGGCAGCTTGCGGCCTCGGGGACCTGCACAAGCGCCGCGAGTCTGCCGACAATTCAGTAGGAATACGGTTCTGCGACCGAACCACGGAGGGGATACTCGGGACAGGGGACTCAACACAGGGAACGGCAAGCAGAAGGCGGGGCAAAGCAGGCGCCGCCGGTGTACCTCCGAACCACCGATCTCGGCCGCGAGTGCTCCAACCCGGATTCTGGATCCCACACCCCTGGCCCCGCACAGACGGAATGAGCTACGTAAGGGAGCGATCGGCGGGTCACATCTCCGAGCAGGCAGCCTGGAAGCGCAAGGTTGTAGTCGTGGTGTCGAGCGATCGGATTTTTGCCGAGTCACTCCGCAGCCACCTTGCCCGTGAGTTCGATGTTCTGCTCGCAAGGAACGGAGGTGAGGCCGCGGCCAAAGCGGTCGCGGTTCACGTGGACGTCGCGGTCGTGGACCTTGGATCACCGATCCTCGGCCTGTCCGCGCTCGGCCGGATGAGAGATCTGAACCCGGCGCCGATCCTGTGTGCGCTTGCAGTTCCCGAACCGCACTCCGCCAAGCTGGACTTCGATTTTGACTACGTCCTCGCCCGCCCCGCCAGAGGCAGCGACCTTCCCGAGAGGATCCGCTTTGTCCTGGCCAAGTCCGCTAGCCAGGACTCCGCATAGCGCCCGGGCCGCCATCAAGCGGTACGGGCGACTGGAGGTCGTTTTCGGAAAGCCTGCGGGAGCGGTCTTCGACCACAACCCCCGGCGTGGTCGCCGTCAGAGATGGTCCCTACATCGGCTTCTCGGATAGGCTCTACGCTGAATCCACCGCCTCGACTTCTCGCTGCGGTTGACACTCCGCTCCCACGGTGACATAATCGGAGAAGAGGACGATGTTCACCCCTGAGCTTCGCAGGCGACTGTCCGAGATCGCGCGTGGGAAGTCCGCAGGGCCTGCCATCCTTGCGGATGCGCCTGCTGCCGAACGCTGCAGCGCTGCCTTCGACGTGTCCGGCACGGAGGAACGCAGCGACCTTGGCGCATTCCTGGTCTGCGAACGCAGGATGTCCGAGCTGGTCGCGGACGCCGACGGCCTTGCCCGGCGGTTTGCCTCTACGGCCGATCGGTTACAGTGCGATCCTTCCAGGCTCCTGTTCGTCGATCTGGAGACCTGCGGGCTGGCGAACGTCCCGTTGTTCCTGGTAGGCACCATGTGGCTCGCCGGAACCGATTTCCAGATCCGCCAACTCTTTGCCCGTGACTACTCGGAGGAGATAAGCCTTCTCCGGCACGTCGATCAGATTACGTCCGAGCTTGACGGGTTTGTTACGTTCAACGGGAGGACATTCGACGTGCCGTATCTGCAAGACAGGATGACGTTCCACCGGCTTGAGTTTCGGCCCCCGCGGGTACACATTGATGTGTTGCAGCGGGCGCGTAGGAAGTGGAAAGGGGAGCTGCCGGACTGCAGGCTGCAGACAATTGAGGCTTTCATCTGCGGGCGTCATCGGTCCGGCGACGTACCGGGCAGCGAGATACCCCGGCTGTACCACGAGTTCGTGAAGACGGGGAACATGGTCCCACTGGTCCCCGTCTTTAGACATAATGTAATGGACTTGATCACCATGGCGGAGCTGCTGCCGGAGGTCGTCGAGTCGGAATGAGGAGCAACTGATGACAACAAGGCGCTGGCGCGCGTTCTATGCCCTTGCCCTGACCATCGGCGTCATCTTTTCGGCCCCGCCGGTACAGGCGAAGACGACGCTCAAGGACGAGATCGAGATCGGACGCAAAGCGGCAAAGGAGATAGAGAAGGAATTCCCGGTTACAAGCGACAAGGAATGGCTTTCCGACATCGAGCAGCTCGGGAAGCTCCTCACTCCTAACGTAAAGCGCAAGGAGATCCCGTATACGTTCAAGGTCATCAAGGAGCAGCAGAACGGGAGGAACGAGATCGACGCGTTCTCCCTGCCTGGCGGGCCGGTTTACATCTCGGAGCGTATGTGGAGGCTGCTCACGCGTGACGAACGACTCGGCGTTCTCGCTCACGAGATCGCGCACGTCGACAAGCGGCACGCCATCGACACTGTGAGCGAGATGAACAGGCGAAGCATGTGGGCGGCGGCGGTACTGATCATCACCGGCGCACACAGCCGGAGCATCTGGGACGCCGCCGACATCGCCAACACGCTCTATACCCTGAAGTTCTCCAGGAAACGTGAGCGCGAGGCCGACATGATGGCCGTGGATCTGTGCAAGGCAGCCGGCCTTTCGCCCACAGGCCTCGTGACCGCCATGAAGAAGATACTCTACATCGAGCAGCACACCGGCGGCGCCCCGCCGAAGATACTCTCCACCCACCCCCAGACCAAGGACCGCATTGCTTATCTATCGAGCCGATGCCTGGAGCTGGGAGTCAAGCCGGGGGAACTCGAGCGCAACCTCCGCGTCACTGACCAGCCCGACAGGCTCGGCGACGTGGTCTCGAAGGCCAAGGAGGGCTTGGTCATCACTGTCAGCACCACCCGCGATCTGGCCAAGAACGAGCTTGTCTGGGTGAAGAAGCCGCTCTGGGACGATGCCTCCGATGTAGTCATCCCAAAGCCCGTGGCAAAGGGAGTTGCTTTAACGCCGGGGAAGAAGGCCAAGGTGTCGGTGACGATGGAGCCGGGGTTCGAGTACATCGACATCGAGCAGGGAGACGGTGTGTACCCGCGAAGCACCGGCCTGGCGCCGCCTCCTCCGCCCTCGGCGCCGGACAAAGGCGCCGCACCCACCCAGCCAAAGCCGGGCTAGCTTCCCGTACCGCGGCGCGGTTCCGCCGCGTCACTGCTCAGGAATCTAGCGCAACCCGGCCATCCTGAGCTTGTCGAAGGATGAGACGGGTTGCGCTGTCGCGGCTGTAGTACCGAATCCTGAACAGTTACTCCGCTGCACGTGCAGTGCCCGCCCGCCACCGGCCGGTCCTCCCGCTGGCTCAGGATGCGCCCGGCCACTACGGCGGCAGTATCTCAGGATCTCCGCCTTGCGCGTTCAGCCCTCAACATTCCACATTCAGACGTGGTGCAGGCGGTTCTTCAGATCGAGCAGCGCTTCTTTGGCCTTAGAGTAGTTCGGGTCGAGGCTGACAGCTTTTTCGTATTCGTATTCGGCCTCGGTGAGTATGCCGACAGCCTCGTAGGCCTGTGCTATATTGTAGTGGATCTTCGGCACACGAGGGGCGATCTGCTCGGCAGCTTTGAAAGCGCCGATGGCCTTCTCGTAGCGGCCTTTTGCGGCATAGGCGGCGCCAAGGGCGTTGAAGACTCTGTAATCCTGGGAGCTCTGAGTGCTTGCTTCTTCGAGCTCGGCTATCGCCGTATCGTAGTCTCCGGATTTCAAGGCCGAGAGGCCGCTTTCGTAGTGACTGCCCGACTCTTCCATTGCCCGACACGCTCCTCTCCGCCGCAAACTGCTGAGCCTGAGCACAGTATAGACCGGGCAGCCAATCTGTGTCAAGCAGGCGCGACCGGCCTCGACCTCTCAGTCTCGACCCCGGGCTCCTGCCTGCGGACGATGCTGAGCGCCAACGCGCCAAGCCCGAATAGAACCACGGCTAGCCAGATAAGCCCTCCGACAAACGGTATCGCGCCGAGCAGAAAGATGATGAGAAGCCCGAGGGCAAGCCGCCACCAGACAACCGCCCTGCCCCGGAGCACCAGCCCGCCGAGGGCAACCCCGCTCACGACTACGGCCAGCATCAGCGAAACCAGATAGGCCGCAAGGCTCGCCAGCCCGATCGGGATGCCCACTATAGTGACCAGCGCAATAGCCGCGGCAATGGGCGTCACTATCAAGCCGACCAGACCCCAAAGCACCGACCATCCCGGCGACTCGACCACGTGCCCGACCGATCTCTCCGACCATCTCGGAAACAGCGCGACGAACACGACCCCAAACAGAAGCATCATGAAGAACCCGAATATGCCAGACACCAGGCGGCCTGGCGCAGAGTAGGCCCGGCGGGCGGGCCGGTGGATCAACCGGCCTAGAACCGTGGCTCCGCCGGCTATCTTCGCCCTGTTTGGGCTTTCGTAAACAAGATCGCCGCGGATGACCCCGCCGGGCAGCACCGACACGTTCGTCCCGGAGGCATACACGTTGCCCGACACTCTCGCGCCGACCGCCAGATCGCTGCCCGCCATTCTTAGGTCTCTGCCGATTGTACCCCGGACGGTGACACTGGTTCCCGCTGCCACCACATCGCGGGCGACGCGGGACAGGTCGTCGACCTCGACCCTCGTTCCGGCCAGCGCCAGGTTGCGCGCGCTGAGTGACCGTGCGGCCACATGCCTGCCTGCCGCGGTGACCACTCCCTGGGCGCCGCTCAGGTTGACGGTATTGCCTGCGGCCCCGATGAACCCGGATACGGCACCGGAGATCGTCAAGTCTCGACCGGCCGCGAGCACGCTGCCGTTCACCTTCCCATATACGGACACATCGCCGCCGGCCGCAGCGAGATCGTCCGAGACGGTCGCGTTCCGCGGAACCAGGACCGATGGTCCGGCCCTCAGATCGAACGCGCCCGCCGTGACTGCCGTGACGAGCAGCACAATGCAAGCCGCTGCACGCTTCATACTAACCGCTCCCCTTCGCCAGTTCCGCGGCCAGGTTCGCGAGCCACGCTGCAAGCTGCGCCCTGACGATCGGCGCCGCCGCCGGCGCGGCCAGCCGGCCTGCAAGCGGAGCCATGAACCAGTGCTCGGACCATAGGTGAGCGACGCAGCCGCCGTCCACCTCGGTGAACCGGACCTCGCCTCTGTGCTGGAAGCCCATGGTGCCACGTTCGGACCGCCAGTGGACCGCAGGCGGACTCTCATCCCACCACTTGCCGTAGCGGACGGCGCCAGGCAGCGGACGAGCCGCCCGAAGGGTATACCGGACATGTGTGCCCGTTCTCTCCAGCACCCGAACCGACGATACTATTGGGATGAACTCCGGTTCGCGCTCGACCTGCTTCATCAGGTCAAGAACCGCTGAGGCCGACGCCGGCATCTGCTGGCTCACAGTCACCAGACACCTTCTCCGCTTCGCGAACCTGTCTACCGCAAGCGTGACGGCGCCGACCGCTACCCCGATCCCAGCCAGCACCTTTGACCTCTTGTCCATGTCGCGCCCCCCTGAGCAGTTTTCCCGTCGCGCCCGTCCGGGAAACAACGGCCGGCCGCTGCAATCCCGGTATTACTGCGAGTGGCAAACCGCCGTTCGGTGGTATATACTGAGGTTAGGCGTGACAGCAGATATGCCCCGCCCGAACCGGTAGACCCTGTGCGATGAAAACCGTACGAGACGTAATGTCGCCCGATGTGGTGTGGATCAGCCCGTCGGCGCGCGCTAAGACCGCTATAATCCTCTTGAAGGGCCACGGGATCGACGCTCTTCCCGTGGTCTACTCCCACGATGCCGTCGTCGGGATGATCTACTCCTCCAGCCTTCTCGGCCACGACCCCGAGGCCTCTGTCATGGACGTGATGGAGAAGGAGTACACCGCTGTTCCGCCGGACATGCCGGTCTTTGAGGCTGCAGAGATGATGAGGCGGGAGGGCAAGAGCCACATTCTTGTGGTGGAGGCCGGCAGGCTCGTTGGGATCGTCTCTCGCAGCGACGTGATCGGCGAACTCGGGAAGTCCTACGACACTCTGACTCGGCTGCCGTGGCAGGACGCGTTCCGCGAGTGGGGGATCGACGCTCTAGACCGCGGGCACGAGATATCCGTCATCCTGATCGACCTCGACCTGTTCGGCAGGTTCAACAAGAAGTACGGCCACGTGATAGGCGACAACGTGCTGAAAGCCGTAGCCGAGGTGCTCAGGAACGAAACGGATCCGGAGCGCGACTTCCTCTGCCGGTATGCGGGGGACGAGTTCGCCGTTGCAAGCTACCGGAAGGCAGCGGAGGCGGCTGAGTTCAGCAGGCGGCTCGTCGAGCGGATCGAAGCGATCCAACTTCCCAACCTGCCGGAGAGGATACGGGCCACGTACGGCATGGCAGGAGGAAGGCGAGCCGGCGGACGGGAGCAGATCCACTCCGCAGCGACGTTGGATGACCTGATAACGAACGCCAGCCTGAACTGCACGCTCTCGAAGCCGCACAGGCCGGAAGAGGCAGCCGCCGAGCGCGGGGTGAGCGGCGAGCGGCGAGCAGAGGCAGCTCGCCCGGCTGAGCCCTCCAGACTGAAGATACAGACCATCCGGCTGTCCACGACTGCAAGCGAAGCGACAGCAGAGGTGATACTTGCTCGAGGCAGCGAGGAGTTCGCGCACACGGCGTCGGGCTACTCGTCCGGCGGCCGCAACCTGCTCAGGCTCGTCGCCGAAGCGACGGCCGCATCCGTGTCGAAGTCGCTCGCGGCCGATCACGGGGTCGTGATCGACGACGTCACAACCTTCCAGGCTGCAGATGAACGGGAGGTAGTGACCGCGATTGCCACGTTCATCAACCCGAGGGGCAGCACGACCCACGCGGGCAGCGCGTTCGTCCGGCGGGCCGACCCATACCGGGCTGCTGCGGCCGCTGTGCTGGCGGCGGTCAACAGGCAGCTGACCACCGCGCCCAAAGCCGAGAGAACCGCTGACCTCGGCCGACCAACTGCCGAGCGGCCGGAAACGGCTAATGGTTGATCCTACTCGCAGAACACCCTGACGTGCTCGTCGCCGTCGTTCACCTCGACGGCCAGCTCGGCCATCCCATCGACCAGGTCCTCGATCATCTCCGGCTTCAGGTTCGAAAAGTCTATCCCCTTTTCGCCCAGCTTCATGTACAGCTTCGACTGAGCGTGCTCGGGGATGATCGACCCCAGCTTCACACCGGCGCGGATGAGCTGCAGCGGCACGCGCACGTTCACGTGCTCATCTCCGTCATCCACGATGACGCGCAGATACTTCGGTTTGCTCGTGGGGACGAGCGGGGCGGCGGAGTCGCCGGGTCTGCCCGCGGCAGCCGGTTGTTCGATGGCGTCCAGCAGCCGCTCCGCCTCATCAGCCGTGATCTTTCCCTGCTCGAGCAGGTCCAGGATACGTCGGCGATCTTCACTCATGTCAGTTCCTCCTCTACCAGAAAGAGATGAAAACGTGCTCGGCCGGAGACCGGACATCGACTTGCAGTCCGCGCACGGCGCATGCCAGGCCGAAGAACCTGGGGCCGGCGAGCAGCAGCGCCTTTCCGCTGCCCCGCCGCCAGGTCAGGATTGCCATAAGGATCACTATCGGCGCCAGGACCAGCGCGAGGCCGAGCACCAGCGGCCACAGGAGGAACAGCGGAACGCACAGCCGAAACCTGCGCCGTCCTCCCTCGACCACCCGGAGCCGGAACACCATCGGCGGCCACATCATCTTCCCATCATCTCCAGCGCCTGCTCGGCCGTTATCTCTCCTCGCTCGAGGCGGGAGAGCGCGTCGTCGTGCGCCCGCACCGGGGCGATCTCAACGAAATCGAGCTGTTCACCGATCCGGTTGAGCCGATGCTTGATAGTCGGGTAGCTCACTCCGAAGAGCTGCTCCATCTGCTTGATCGAGCCGTGGCTTCGGACGAACGCCGCGACGAACACCTGGTCCTCGGCGGAGAGGCCCGCGAGCGGCGGCGGCTCGAAGCTGCCTTCGATGGCGATGTCGTCGCCCGGAATCCTCACTCGCTCGATAACGATGGGTTTGCCGCCGGTCAGCCGGGTCAGCTCCTGCCAATCTTTAGCCATGATGCCTGCTCCAGTTAACTTCATTACGCATGATGGCTCCAAAACTCAGGAAAGTCAATACGAAGGTAAATAAAATTGATAGGGAATTTCTACCCAGAGGGTACAGACCCGATGGTGGGGTCTTCATATTCTGCGACGGCCACGCCAGGTGGCTCAAAGTCACCGAGACCGAGAAGGACAACTTCTACCTCTAGAGGAAGACGAAGTCCTGAAGCCGGTCCGCCGGTTCGAGCAAATCAGGTAGTTTTCACGGTAATGCCAGCAATATGATCAGCCCGAAAGAATGCTTGGGAGGGCAAGGGAATGGCTGATCGGAGTGACTGGCTGGCGGAGGGGCTTGAGGCGTATAAGGCGGGGGACTACGAGACGGCCGTCAGCGAGCTCGAGCAGGCCACGCTCGAGGATCGCGAGGACTACCAGGCGTTTCTGTATCTGGGCGCCGCGTACGCCGCTGCGGGCCGGTATAACGCCGCCATAGGCGCGTTCAAGCGAGCCGCGGAGCTCAAGCCGGATGACGCGCGTGCGCACTACAACCTCGGACAAGCCTACGAAGCAGCCGGAGTGCCCAGGGAAGCGTTCTACGAGTACTCCCGCGCCTTGAGCGTCGATCCCCATTACGCACCCGCCCGTATGGCGTACTCCTCGCTCAAATCCCGCATGGCCGAGCAGAAGGCCCACAGGATGCAGCTCCGCGTCTAGGCGGCGGGTGTTGCTGCCGGCCCTGCCGCGAGCGATACCTGAAGCAATCCGGGGAAGCCGGCGCGTACGAAAAATAAGCTCCCCCGCCTTGCGGCAGGGGAGAGAAAAGAGGGTGGGAAGGTTTGCTATATTGTTTACGACGCAGCAGCGCGGATTGTTCCAGCATAGCCTCGATTTCTTGCAGAAACTCTCGCGTGCTTGTAACAAGATCGTGACAACTGGGCAGCCGAATCCCGCGGCCCCATCCTGAGCCCGCCCAAGGATCGCTCGGGCACCGGATACCCGAACTCCCGTTCACAAACATTTCCCGAAAATATCCTGCGATTTGGGGGTTGACATGTGTTTGGCTGTGTGGTACATATAGAATAAGACCCCCTGGGGTCCGGGTCTATACCCCCACGGGAGGGTGAACCTATGATGAAGGAACCGCAGCTCATCGCCGATATAAGCCGCAGGGTTGCGACCATCGAAGGCCAGCTCAAGGGCATCGAGCGGCTGCTCCAGAAGGAGGACCTTCTGCAGACCCTTACTCAGGCCGCGGCCGTACGTAACGCGCTGGCGAGCCTGGTTACCGTGCTTCTCCAAGCCTCTGTTACTCACAGGTTTGCTATGATATCGCTCCACGAGCAGCCAGAGGACGTGTTCGAGCGGACTCTGGAGCGCGCCATGGTGTACTGGTTCTCCTCCAACAACCACGGCCTGCAGCCGGCCGATGCTGCCGAAGACGAAGCCGATTTCTGGCCCGCCGCTCGGTCCTACACCCGCGCCATTCAAGACCGAGTCAGGAGCATTGGCATGGTGCTTGAGGGACAGGACTACCTGCGAGGTCTGCGCGAACTCGGGGCCATGCACCGCGAGATCGATGATTTAGTCAGGCTGGCTCTGCGCCGGTTCATCAAGGACCGCACAGCCGGGAGGAAGGGCGGTAGAGCGGAACGGAACGCGTTCGGTCGCGCCGTCGAGGAAGCCTTCAAGTACTGGCGCCTTCCCGATCCGCGCGTTGTCGCACCGACGATCACCGGGTCAGGTAAGACAATCCTTGTGGTCGACGACGATCCCGACGTGGTGGATTATCTGAGGTATGTCCTGGAGAAGCGCGCCTACGCCGTGGTCACAGCGGGAGATGCGGCAGAGGCCATGAGCAAGGTCGAAACAGAGAAGCCTGACCTGATAATACTCGACATAATGATGCCCAAGGGCACGGAAGGATTCCATTTCACCTGGCGGCTAAGAGCCCGTCCCGAGCAGGAGTACCGCCGGATCCCCATCATCGTGCTCACTGCCATTCACGACACGACAAGCCTCAGGTTCTACCCGGAAGCAAGAGACGGCGAGTACGGCCCGGGGGAGTTTCTGCCTGTAGAGGCTTTCCTTGACAAACCCGTGGCAGAGGAAGAGCTGCTTCAGAATGTAGAGCGGGTGCTGAGCATAGCAGCCCACGGCACTCGATAATATGCGACAAACTACCAAACTAAGGAGTATCCGTGGTGGAGACACCCGGCGGGTATAGCGGAGCGCGCGATGCCTCTCCCCTCGGCGGGAGGGTATGGTGGCTCGTAAGGCTGCGCTGGCTGGCGGTCATTGCTCTTTTCGGCATCGTAACGGTTGCATCTCAGGTCCTTCACGTGCCGCTCAGGGTCCGGGAGCTGTACCTGATTGGAGGTTTCCTGGCCCTTTTCAACGCGATCCTCTATCTGACGTGCAGAGCGCTCCAGATCACGAAGGATCGGACCGAAGGTAGGGCACGGATCCTTGCCAACGTTCAGATCACCGCGGACCTGCTTGTGTTGGCGTCTCTAATCCACTATGCCGGGGGCGTCGAGAACCCGTTCGCCTTCTATTTCATCTTCCACATAATCGTGTCCGGAACCGTGCTTTCCCCAGAAGAGGCGTGGATGCAAGCCGTTGTCGCCATCATACTGTTCTCCGGAATGGTTGGGCTGGAGCGAACCGGCGCGATCGCGCACTACCACGTGCCCGGGCTTGCTCCTTCCGCCCTCTACCGCAATTCCCTCTACGTGACGGCAACTGTCGCGGCGTTCGCGAGCACAATGTGCCTGGCCGTCTTTACAGCCATCTCTATCACCAGGCTGGTCAGAGAGAAGCAGAAGGAGAGTGCGACTCTCATCACACAGCTTCAGCAAGCCTACCGCAGACTGGGTGAACTCGAGCGGTCCAAATCACAGCACCTGCGCAGGGTTTCTCACGAGCTCCGCGCGCCTCTCGGGGCCATTCAGAATCTGCTTGCCATGCTCGAAGGCACTATGACGGGCGAGGGGCGAAGCGGCCAGCGAGAGCTGGCGGCGCGGGCCGCCAAAAGAGTCGACCAGACGCTCAAGCTGGTGGACGATCTGCTCATCCTGGCCCGCAGCCAGGACGCGAAGTTCACAGTGAGGATGAAAGACGTCCACCTGCCCCAGGCCATCAACGAGGTCGTCGGCATGCTCCGGCCGCGCGCCGACAGAGAAGGGATTGCCCTCAAGGTGGAAGTTCCGGGGAATCTGCCGCCCGTCCTCGGTGACGCGGAAAGCCTGGAACAGCTCTTCACCAACCTGACCGCTAACGCCATCAAATACACTCCCGCTGGAGGATCGGTAACGATCAACGCGGCGGCAGAGGACGATCGCATCCTGGTCAGGGTGGCAGATACCGGCATCGGCATTCCGAGCGAGGATCTGCCATACATATTCGACGAGTTCTACCGGGGCAAGAATGCCCGGCAGTTTGCGGAGCAAGGTACCGGCCTTGGACTATCCATCGTCAAGAGCGTTGCGGACATGCACGGGGCGGAGGTGCGTGTCCGGACGGACATGGGCCGGGGCACTACCTTTGAACTCAGCATGCCGAGGGCAGACGCCAGGGCTGCAAGGTCAGCGGCCGGCGCGTAAGTACAAGCCGCTGTTAACGGATTGTCTGTTGGAGGAGAGGAGCCAGAATGGCGAAGACTGGTGTTTCTGGAACAGAATCGATCGAACTGAACCATCATTTCCTCGAGGAACTCCGCCACGTCCCGGAATGGGACAAGATAAAGACGTGCATACAATGCGGGACGTGCACGGCATCCTGCCCTGCAGGCTGGGCAATGGACTATAAGCCCAGGGAGATCATAGGCCTGTTTCGGGCCGGCATGCTGGACAAGGCCCTCCTGTCCAACACCGTATGGATGTGCGCCTCGTGCTATTACTGCGTGGTACGGTGTCCGAGCGGGATCAAGCTGTCCGACACGATGTACGTTCTGCGGTCACTCGCGATCAGGCACGGCCTTTTTCGCCGCGGCGAGAAGGTTCCGGTTCTGGCAAAGGCCTTCGTTCGCCTGGTGGACAAGTACGGAAAGAACGCGGAGCCCGAGCTGCTGACCCGTTTCTACTTGCGCACTAACCCGTTTGGCTTGGCCAGGCTGGCTCCTCTAGGGTTGAACCTTCTGCGTCGGGGCCGCCTGCCCTTGCTCCCCAAGCGGATCCAGGGCCTGGACGATCTCAGCAAAATCATGGCGCAGTTGGAAAAGGAGGAGACCAGATGAAGGACTACTCCTATTATCCGGGCTGCAGTGTCGAGGCCAGCAACAGGGCCTATGACATCTCCGCGCGCAGCGTCTCGCAGGCCGTCGGAATCGGTTTGATCGAACTTGAGGACTGGAACTGCTGCGGCGCCACAGCCTACATGTCCGTCCGCGAGAAGCGCGCCATGGCGCTGTCGGCCCGGAATCTTGCTCTTGCTGAGAGAGAGAAGAGAGACCTGGTCACGATCTGCAACGGCTGCTTTTCCGTTCTGAACAAGACCAATCTGTACATGGCGGCGAATGAGGAGCTGGGCCGCGAGCTATGCCGAGCCCTGCAGGCAGCGGATCTTCGGTACGAAGGGACTGTGAAGGTGCGCCACCTACTGGACGTGCTTGTAACCGACGTGGGGGAAGCCGGGATTCGGGCACAGGTCACGAAGGAGTTGAACGGGCTGAAGGTCGCGCCCTATTACGGCTGCCAGTTGAACCGTCCGAGGGGGATGTTCGACAATCCCGAGCTGCCCATGTCCCTGGATAACCTGCTCTCCTGGCTGCAAGCGGAGCCGGTGACGTATCCGCTCAAGACGAAGTGCTGCGGCGGCATGCTGATGACCACACAGCCGGACGTGTGCGAGAAGGTGGTCGAGAGGCTGCTCTCGTCGGCCGTCGAGGCCGGGGCCGAGTGCCTTGCCACCCTCTGCCCCCTCTGCCATATCAACCTGGAAGCCTATCAGAAGCGGATCAACAAGAGGCTGGGAACGCACTTCGACCTACCCATCTTCTATTTCACACAGATCGTTGGGCTGGCGTTCGGCATGGGCGAGAAAGAGTTGCGTATCGCCGATAACTTGACGCCGTGCGAGAAGATAGCCGCCCGCTACTGAGGAGGAGGCAAATGGAGGAAAAGACCGGAGTTTATGTATGCCACTGCGGGACGAACATCGCCCAGACGGTGGACGTGGCGGACGTTGTCAGGTTCGCAAGCGGTCTCGAAGGCGTGGCTGTGGCGCGCGACAACAAGTATATGTGCTCCGACCCAGGCCAGGACATGATCAGAAAGGACATACAGGAGCTTGGGCTGACCCGGGTCGTCGTCGCCTCCTGCTCGCCCTTGATGCACGAGCTCACGTTCCGCCGCGCCTGCGCCGAGGCCGGCCTCAACCAGTTTCTCTTCCAGATGGCGAACATCCGCGAACAGTGCTCGTGGGTCACCGCTGACAGGAAGGCCGCGACTCAGAAGGCGAAAAAGCTCGTTGCCGCCGCAGTGAAGCGCGTGCTGCTCCAGGAGCCTCTGGACGTAACGGAGGTGCAGGTGAACCCCAGCACACTCGTCGTCGGTGCGGGGATCGCTGGCATAGAAGCCGCGCTCAAGATAGCAGATGCCGGCAGAACCGTTTACCTGGTCGAGCGGGAGCCAACCATCGGCGGACAGATGACCAAGTTTGACAAGACCTTTCCTACCCTGGACTGTGCCGCTTGCATCTTGACGCCCAAAATGGTCGCCGTGCGCCAGAACCAGAACATCGAGCTGCGAACCTACGCCGAGATCGAGTCCGTGTCCGGCTACGTGGGCAACTTCAAGGTCACGATCAGGAAGAAACCCAGATATGTGGACATGGAGAAGTGCACGGGCTGCGGGATATGCTGGACGAAGTGTATGGGAATGAGGGTCCCGGCGGCCAGGGTCATCAGGAAGGGATCAATCAGAATCAACCAGACTACAGGGGTGGACAAATGATAGACCTCAATCGGACCGACGAGATAGTCCGGCCCTACCATGGGGACAGAAGCGCCCTCATCAAAGCGCTGCAGGCTGTGCAAGAGGAGTATAACTATCTGCCAAAAGAGGCGCTGCTGCGCGTGGCTGAAGCTCTGGACGTGCCTTTGAGCGACGTGCTGAGAGTTGCCACCTTCTACAAGGCCTTCAGCCTCGAACCGAGGGGGAAGCACCGCATAAATATCTGCCTGGGCACGGCATGCCACGTGCGGGGAGGAGCAAGACTGCTTTCCAGAATACAAAGCGAGCTGGGCATAGATGTCGGAGAAACTACCGACGATCTGGCCTTCTCCCTTGACGTTGTCCGCTGCCTCGGCTGCTGCAGCATGGCGCCGGTCCTTCGGATCGGCGAGGATACCCACGGACGGATAAGGTTGGACAGGGTTGCCGGCTTGCTCCGCCGCTACCGGGAGGAGGAGGCAAAGTGAGAATACTTTCCTTGGATGACTTGGAAGATGCAAGGCGGAAAGGCCTGGAGTCCCTCTACCCGGACAGGATGAAGGTCATGGTGGGCATGGGGAGTTGCGGGCTTGCCGCAGGGGCTCGCGCCGTCTACGACGCTTTGAAGCAGGAAGTAGCAAGGCGGCAGCTCGACGCGATCATCTGCCGCACCGGCTGCATAGGCTACTGCGAAGAGGAGCCTTTGGTCGATGTCCTACAGCCGGGAATGCCCAGGATAATGTACTCGAAGATGACCCCTGAGAAGGCCGCCGAACTCGTCTACGACTCGGCGGGCGGCCAAGTCAGGAAGGAATGGGCGCTCTGCAGGATAGATGAGGAAGAATACCTCCTCCGAGGAGAAACCAGAGAGTATCCCGTGGGCCGGGTTTCGAGCGACGTGGGGGAGATCCCACGCTACCAGGACATTCCTTTTTTCAAGAACCAGCGGAAGATCGTGCTCAGGAACTGCGGTTTTATAGACCCGGAGAACATAGATGAATACATCGCGCGGGGCGGGTACCAGGCTCTGTACACCGTGCTCAAAGAGCGCAAGCCGGAAGAGGTGGTTCAAGAGATCAAGGATTCCGGCCTGAGGGGGAGAGGCGGAGCCGGCTTCCCTACCGGCAGAAAGTGGAGCGCCGTTCGCGATGCCCCGGGGGACATAAAGTACATCGTCTGCAACGCGGACGAAGGCGACCCCGGCGCCTATATGGACAGAAGTGTCCTGGAAGGCGACCCTCACAGCGTGCTGGAAGGGATGATAATCGGCGGCTATGCGATGGGTTCTAACCAGGGCTACATATATGTGCGGGCCGAGTATCCGCTCGCGGTCGCCACGGTGCAGAAGGCTATTCGAGCAGCCGAAGAACGCGGACTGCTGGGAAAGAACATCCTCGGATCCGGTTTCGACTTCAGTATCCAGGTTGCCTGCGGGGCCGGTGCATTCGTCTGCGGCGAGGGAACAGCCCTGCTCGCTTCCATAGAAGGAAGGATAGGCGAGCCTCGCCAGCGTCCCCCATCTTCCACCCGCAAAGGGCTTTGGGACAGGCCAACCTGCATAAACAACGTCAAGACGTGGGTGAACGTACCTGCAATCATCCTGCGCGGCGCAGATTGGTTCGCCAGCCTCGGAACAGAGCAGAGCAAGGGGACAATGGTGTTTTCCCTGGTAGGCAAGGTCAAGAACACAGGCCTGGTGGAAGTACCCATGGGAATGTCGCTCGGCGAGCTGATCTACGATGTCGGAGGCGGGATTGCCGGCGACAAGCGGTTCAAGGCTGTCCAGACGGGCGGTCCGTCGGGCGGCTGCATCCCGGCGACGCTCGCCGACCTGCCCGTTGACTACGAACGCCTCACCGAGGCGGGGTCCATGATGGGCTCCGGCGGAATGGTCGTCATGGATGAAGATACCTGCATGGTGGACGTAGCCGAGTATTTTCTCACCTTCACTAAAGACGAGTCCTGCGGCAAGTGCACTCCCTGCCGAGAGGGAACCAAAAGGATGCTCGAAATCCTCACCAGGATCTCCGCCGGCGAGGGAGAGGAAGGAGACCTCGAACTGCTCGAAAGCCTGGCCAAGGTGATCAAGAAGGTATCGCTGTGTGGACTCGGCCAGAGCGCTCCCAACCCGGTACTGACCACCATGCAATACTTCAGGGACGAGTATGAGTCTCACATCAAGTATAAGAGATGCCCGGCCATCGTCTGCAAGGATATTGTCTGCGCTCCCTGCAAGTACAACTGCCCTGTCGGCACCGACGTTCCCGCCTTCGTCGCCTCGATCGCTGCGGGCAGATACGGACAGGCATTTGACATCATCAGAAAAGACAATCCGTTCGCGATCACGTGCAGCTACGTCTGCCATCACCCATGCGAAGACAGGTGCAGGTCCGGAGACATCCTCAAGCCAATTTCCATCAAGGCGCTGAAGCGGTTTGTCAGCGATCAGGAGTTGAAGAGAGGCATCAGGCCGAGGCCCCGCCCGAGAGGGCCGAAGCTGGAGCAGGTTGCTGTCATCGGCTCCGGGCCGGCCGGCCTGTCTGCAGCTTACGACCTGACGCACCACGGCTACGAGGTAACCGTGTTTGAGCGATCGAGCGAACCCGGAGGGATGTTGGCAGCCGCCATACCGCGTTTCCGCCTGCCCAAAGAAATACTCGATATCGAGGTGAACGAGGTAAAAAGGGCCGGGGTGAGGTTCCAGACCAACGTGAACGTGGGAAAGGACATTACCCTGGACGATCTCTTCGGGCAGGGATACAGGGCGATCCTCATCGCCACCGGTGCTCACCGGAGTCTGAAGCTCGGCCTGCCGGGTGAGGACGTTCACGGCGTAATGGACGCTCTGGACTTCCTCAAGGCCGTCAACTCCGGAAGGACTGTCGAGATCGGCGAGCGGGTCGCGGTCATTGGAGGCGGGAACGCTGCAATAGATGCAGCCAGGACCGCCTGGCGGCTCGGGGCCAAAGAGGTTTCCATCATCTATAGACGTACCAGGGAAGAGATGCCGGCAATAAAAAGAGAGGTGGACGCCGGAATCGAGGAGGGCATAGGGATTGAGTTTCTGGCCGCTCCGACCGCCATTCTCTCCGAGAACGGCAGGCTGGTCGGCATCGAATGTGTTCGTATGAAACTCGGAGACCTGGATGCCAGCGGCAGAAGGCAGCCCGTTCCTATCCCGGACACGAATTTCACCGTTCCCCTGGACACGCTGATCCCCGCCATAGGTCAGCAGCCCGATCTCCCGTTCCGCTGCGACGACGAAGGTCTCCAGGTCTCACCCAGAGGCACGGTGGTCGTGGATCCGGAGACTCTGTACACGGGCCGTGTTGGCGTGTTTGCGGGAGGCGATGCGGTGACGGGGCCTTCGACCATTGCGGACTCCGTGGCCCAGGGAAAACTTGCGGCTGCATCCATTCGCAAGTTCCTCAGAGGCGAAGACCTCTCTCGTGAGTATACCGTTGCCCCGCCTTCGCAATACGTCGAGCCCGTGCTGCTCAGCGAAGACGAGGTAGCGCGGCTGACTAGGCCGGAGATGCCCTGCCTGCCCGTCCAGAAGAGGATCGGCAGCTTTGAAACGGTCGAGCTGGGCTTGACCCAGACTATGGCCGTTACCGAAGCCAAGCGGTGCCTCCGGTGTGATCTGGAAAGGTAAGTGCAGGCAGCCGGCGTGGAGAACGACAGACTGAGTGCAGGAGGAGACAATATGGTTAACCTGACCGTTGACGACCGAGAGATACAGATGGAGGAGGGCAAAACTGTACTTGAGGCCGCCAGGCAGCTCGATATCGACATACCTACGCTTTGCCACCATGAGGCTGTAGCCCCCTACTCGGCCTGCCGCCTCTGCACAGTGGAGATAATCGGCCAGCGCGGCAGAAGGCTCGCCCCCTCGTGCAGTTACCTCGTGGAGGAGGGAATGGTGGTCAGAACCGATACCCCGGAGGTGATCGAGGCCCGCAAGCTGATCGTCGAGCTGTTGCTCGCCAGGTGCCCCAAGGTTAAGAAGATACAGGAGTTGGCGGAGCAGCTCGGCGTGGGGAAGCCGAAGTTCGCGACGGAGAACGAGGACGAGGAATGCATCCTCTGCGGACTGTGCGTGCGCGTCTGCCAGGAGGTGGTGGGCGCGAGCGCCATCAACTTCCGCAACCGCGGGCCTGACCGTATTGTGAGCACCCCCTTCGACATGCCTTCCGAAGTCTGCATCGCCTGCGGCGCCTGCGCCCAGGTGTGCCCCACCGGAGCCATAAAGATCGACGGGCAGGACAGCATCCTTCACCGTGAGCTGGACCTTGGCCCGCCGAAGGCTATCCACGTGCCGTTCGCCCAGGCCGTGCCCAACGTGCCTGTGATCGATACCGAAAGCTGCATCCACGCCAGGACCGGCAAATGCAAGGTCTGCGACAAGTTCTGCG